>UPTG01000004.1_pt1 | contig 324713 bp, 260 predicted proteins | sample 2160121 | NCBI WGS metagenome assembly UPTG01 (sample SAMN06266255, study PRJEB28933) | marine metagenome | isolation source: Columbia River Estuary | place: USA:Columbia River Estuary, USA | collected 2014-07-27 | reverse complement strand
TAAATAGCTCTCTAAAACCAAGCAGCAATTAAAAAAATCATCACTTTTGAAACCAAATGCTGGCGATTTATAAACTTGAGAAATCAAAGTAATGTTTCCTATATCTTTATAAATAGCATCAACTGCCAACTGCAAGTTTTTAAACTTATCGTCTTTATTACTGCCTAACGCAATATGATATGTTGTTGGTTTTAACATAAGAAGGCAAAATAATAAAAAGTAAATGGTTTCCTTTATATTTACCGAACCTATTTATTCACAATCGTAAATGACAATAAAAGATAAACTTGCAGCCCAACGAATTTACATACTTTTAGGAAGCCTATTCATCACATCACTTGTAGTTTCAAACCTAATTTTTCAAAAATTCTTCTATTGGTATCCATTTGATATAGAGGTTTTTGGCAGTAAGCTTTTTGAAATTTCAGTTGGGATCCTACCTTATCCACTAACGTTTTTAATCACGGATTTAATTAGTGAAATTTACGGTAAAAAACGCGCTAACGATATTGTGGTGGCTGGTATTTTCGCGTCTTTATTTTCACTTTTAATAATTTATGTTGCAGATATTGTTCCGGCGACTTCATGGTCCTATGTCGATGACAAAACATTTCAAACCGTTTTTGGAAACTCGATGATAGCAGTATTCGCAAGTATGCTAACTTATTTGTTTGCCCAATTTGTAGATATCCAGATTTATCACTTCTGGAAACGACTAACTAAAGGCAGACACCTTTGGCTTCGAAATAATTTCTCCACTTGGTTTTCGCAATTTATAGACACATTTACTATTGTGTTACTTTTATGCTCCTTCGGCATTATAGATTGGGCAAACTTTAAAGGCTTATTAGTTAGCGGTTTTTTATTTAAAGTTCTAGTTGCAGCCTGCGATACACCATTTTTATATTTAGGTGTTTATTTATTTAGAAAACGCTTCAATCTAAAAGTCAATGAAGATATTGATTTGCTTTAGTTGTTCAGCAAGAAATTTAATGTTTTTAATGTGCCAGCAAAGTATTTGGGTAGCGATATTAATCAACTTATCGGTAAAATAAATACCGAAGAAGCCAAAAATATCACCACCTCTGTTACTGCGAATATTGGATGAAATTACACAAGTCCAACTGATTGAAATTGAAAAACAAAAGTTCCTTAACCAAGATAAAGACAGGACAAAGGAATTAATAGGTGATTTTATTGGCGGCAATAAAAAGAAAACAGATTCTGCTAAACAAGATAATGCCATTAGAGATGTTTTAGGCGACATTCTTGGAGGGAGCAAAAAAGAAGATTCTACAAAAACAAGCACTACTGAAAATACTGTCAAAAACGTAATTAGCAGATTATTAGAAAATAAAAAAGAAACAAGACACAATTAATTAGGATTTAAAAATAAAAATTCTGAAATTTGCGCCCCTTTTAGGTAGACCATAAAACACAAAATAAATTATATTTATGTTAAAGATTATAGTTAAAGATGGTGAAAACATCGAGAGAGCTTTAAAACGCTACAAAAGAAAACACAGAAACATTAAAGTAATGCAAAACTTGAGAGAAGGTCAGTTTTTCACAAAGCCTTCCGTAAAAAGACGTCGTGAAGTTCAAAAAGCAGCTTATATACAAAACTTAAGAGACCAAGAAGATATTTAGTCTTTAGTTTTAACAAAATAAATAATTCCCAATTGCATTCTCTGTAATTGGGTTTTTATTTTTATAAGCTATCATAATCCTTATGGTACATAAGATTATGATATCAGCTTACAGCAATATTCACCACCAATCCTTCATTAGCACGAACATTAAAAACGGTTTCGTCTTCAAAAATGAGATATTGCCCTTTTATTCCAACTAATTTCCCTGAATATTGTTGCTCTTTTTGAATATTTAAACTTTTAGGCTTTTTAGGATATTTAATCACCGGAAATTCTATATTGGTTTCAGTATTACTTTCAATGAAATAGTCTTTTGCTTCATTTGGAATGTAAGATTTTAAATGTTCGCGCCACTCCACTAAATTTTCATCTTCAATATCATTTTTGAGCATTTTTCGCCAATTAGTTTTATCTCCTACATAATCTTTTAAAGCTACTTCTGTTATACCTGCTAAATATCTATTTGGAGCCTCAACAATCTCAATAGCTTCATGCGCACCTTGGTCAATCCAACGCGTTGGCACCTGACTTTTCCTTGTAACTCCAACTTTTACATTACTAGAATTTGCTAAGTATACAATATGTGGTTGCAATTGCACCTTTTTTTCGTATTCTAAATCTCGATCTTCTTTACCTAAATGAGCAGTACTCAATTCAGGCCTCATAATCCAATCTCCTGTACTAGCAGTATCATAAAAACATTGTTTATCGAAACCTTGCCTGAAAATAGGCTTATCAAGCCCACAATTTAAACATTGATATTTAACGAATTGCATCGTAATCTGTTTATTCAACAATTGATTCATGTTCAAAAAATCATTTTCAAATACTAAATAATATTGAATTGGACTTCCAAACTCTGTTACCATTTTTGTTAGAACACCTTGGTAGGTCATAAAAAAAAGTGTTATTTTTAGAAATTTAAAGATAGAAAAAATATGGCAATTCCCTTAGTAAATTCTATTGCATCCTGGTTTTTAAAGAAGCGATTCCATCAAATTGAATTATTCTTAAAATACCCTAACGAGGTGCAAAACGAACTACTTTTAAGCTTGATAGATTTTGCTAAAAACACTGAAATAGGCAAACAATATGACTTTTCTACAATTAAAGATTATAAAACGTTTGCAGAACGTGTTCCTATAAAAAACTATGATGGTTGGCAAGATAGCATTGAACGATCTAGAAAAGGTGAAAACAATATTTTTTGGCCCACACCAATTAGATGGTTTGCTAAGTCCAGCGGAACGACCAGAGCAAAAAGCAAATTTATTCCAGTGAGTGAAGAATCTTTGGAAGATTGCCATTATGCCGCCAGTAAGGATTTGTTATGCATGTACTTAAATAATAACGAAGATTCCCAATTATTTACGGGTAAAAGTTTACGTCTAGGGGGTAGCAAAGAACTATATAAAGAAAACGGAACTGTATTTGGAGATTTGTCGGCTATACTAATTGACAATATGCCATTTTGGGCTGAATTTAGTAGCACTCCGAGTAGTAAAGTCTCATTAATGAGTGACTGGGAACATAAAATGCAGGCCATCGTTAACGAAACTATCAATGAAAATGTTACTAGTTTAGCAGGTGTTCCTTCCTGGATGCTTGTATTACTCAATAATGTTTTAGAAACTACAGGAAAAGAAAATTTACATGATATTTGGCCAAATTTAGAAGCATACTTCCATGGAGGCGTAAGCTTTACTCCATATAAAGATCAGTATCAAAAAATACTTCCTAAAAAAGATTTTAAATATTACGAAACCTATAATGCCTCAGAAGGCTTTTTTGCCATTCAAGATCAGAATAATTCAGATGAATTATTGTTAATGCTAGATTATGGGATTTTTTACGAGTTTATCCCTATGGATGTTTATGCTACTTCAGAAGAAAGTGCTATTCCGCTTAATGATGTTAAGTTGAATAAAAATTATGCCATTATTATTACCACTAATGCTGGTTTATGGCGTTATAAAATTGGTGATACGATTAGGTTTACTAGTATAAATCCGTATCGTATAAAAATAACAGGCAGAACAAAACATCATATTAATGTGTTTGGAGAAGAATTGATTATTGAAAATGCTGAAGATGCTCTAAAGAAAGTATGCAAACGCACTAAAGCCGAAATTGTAGATTTTACTGCGGCGCCTATTTTTATGAGAGGTAAAGAGAAAGGTGCACATGAATGGTTGATTGAATTTAAAACACCTCCAAAAGACATCGACTACTTCAATGAATTATTTGACAATGCTTTAAAATCTTTAAACTCTGATTACGAAGCAAAACGGTATAACAATATTACGCTTAATAAACCTAAAATTAATATGGCGCGGAAGCACCTATTTCATGATTGGTTAAAACAAAATGATAAATTAGGCGGTCAACATAAAGTCCCTCGCCTTTCTAATACCCGTGATTATTTAGATGATTTATTGGGATTAAATTATTAAAAACTTATTAAAACCAGTCAAAACTTCCACTAAAACAATTAGTTAACGAATTAATAGGCCTTTGGTCTAATAAGTTTTTATTAGACTTAGACTAATATTTACATTTACATAGTAATTAAACCATTAAACTCTCTCACAAGATGAAAGCTAAATTTTGCATTCTCATTTTCCTTGTATCATTTTTTATACATAGCCAAGGACCTTCTAATTATATTGCTGAAAACAATTTTTCTATAAATAATAACACATTTTATAAGTATACCAGCAAGGAAAAAAACATATCCGAAGAAATTGGTTCTAGCGGATTTAATTTTGAACTTTTAAAACTAAGTGTCAATAGCAAATATTCTGAAATTAGTTCGGGGTTTTTTAGGAATAAAGCTATTATGGTTTCTTCAAAAAAACTAGGTCCATTAGCCAAAATTGATCCGAAAACGGGCGAAGGCTATACCGATTTATTTTGTTTGGATATTAATAAAAATGGTCGTTTAAGTAGACCATTGTTATTCTCTAGAATACTTAATTCAAAATACAATGAAGGTCAATTATCCTTTACTCCAGATCAAAAAACTGTTTATTATACAAGGAGTATTAAAGAGAATTCTTCTGTTTATAAATTATACAAAGCTATTCTTGAAGAAGACTCTAATGGTAATTGGGTAAACCAAGAATTATCAAGCATTAATAAGGAAGGTGTTTCTATAGAAAATCCTTATATAAATCATCTTGGAGATAAATTATATTTTTCTTCAAACATGCCTGATAGCATGGGAGGATTTGACTTATATGTTTCTACTATCAACAAAGATGGTTCACTTGGAGATCCTCAAAATTTAGGAAATTTAATAAATACGCCTTTTGATGATAAATATCCGTCACTTTCTAAAGATGATAAATATTTATACTTTTCTTCTGAAGGTCATGAAAACATGGGAGGATTTGATGTTTTTGTGAGTAAAATTTTAAAAAATGAATATAAAAAACCTAGAAATCTAGGTAAAACTATTAATTCCTTTTACAATGAAATCGCCTATATTTTAGCAGCCAAAAACAAAGGATATGTGTCTTCTAATAGAGAATATAAAAATGGCAGACGTAGTTATGATCTTTACACTGCCATTGGTGGAGATGTGATACAGACATTAAAAGGTCAAGTTTTTGATTTAGAATCACAGACCATTCTGCCTAACTCTACTGTTATATTGAAGGATGAAGAAGGCGTTGAAATATCTAGATATACTACTGAAAAAAATGCCGCTTATAGTTTTAACGTGATCCCTTCCGAGAATTATAAAATTTCGATATCTAAGGATGGGTTTGAAGATCTAAATTTCGACTTTCTAGCACATAAGGATACAGAAACAACGTATTTAAAAAACTTTGAATTATCCTCAACAAATCCAATTTACGATGTTGAGAGAGAGTTAAGACTAGTAGCAGACAATATATTCTTTGACTCTAATAAGTCAAATATTAAAAAAGAATTACATCGCATATTGAATAAGATTATTTATGTTCTAAATGAACACCCAGAAATGAAATTAGCTATTAATGCCCATACTGATAATATTGGGAATGATTTATTTAACTTAAAGTTATCAGATGACCGTGCTGCATCTGTACTAAATTATTTGGTGTATAATGGAATTTCAAAAGACAGATTGCGATCTAAAGGTTATGGCGAAGCAGAACCATTGATTGACTGTGGAGATAATTGTTCTGAACAAGACCTTAAATCTAACAGACGTGTAGAGCTAGTGATAATAAATAGATAGGTAAAAAACTTAGTTAATCTGCTTATAAATCGACTAAGTGTTTACACAAAAGTTTTTAAACGAGTATTTTGTCTTATAACCTAAAAGGCTAAAAAGCACCATTGTACTGCTATTTATTAAATATATATTTACAAAAAAATTAAAATAGAAATAAACATTTTTATAAAGACATCCATTATTAATTAATTTCCATAAAAAACCACGCTAAACAGCGTGGTTTTTTAATTATATAAATCAAACTTTTTTATGAAACTGCTTTTAGTTTCTTTAAGGTAGTTTTAGTTAATTTATCTTCTGCGTATGCTTTAGTAACATTTAATTTTTTATCGGGGCTACTTGGCAGTTCAAACATAGCATCCGTTAAAATCTCTTCGCAAAGTGAACGCAACCCTCTAGCGCCTAACTTATAATCAATAGCTTTTCCAACAATAAAACCTAAAGCCCCATCAGTAATACTGAAATCAATATCATCCATTTCAAACAACTTTTTATATTGTTTGATTATAGCATTCTTAGGCTCTGTTAAAATAGCTCTTAAGGTTTCTGCATCCAATGGATCCATATAAGTCAAAACTGGTAAACGACCTATTATTTCAGGAATTAACCCAAAATCTTTTAAATCCTTTGGAATTATATACTGCAATAAATTACTCTGATCTACATTCTCATCCGACATGGATGCGCTATAACCTACAGCTTGCATGTTTAATCGTTTTGAAATATGTCTTTCTATACCATCAAAAGCACCACCTGCAATAAATAAAATATTTTCAGTATTTACTTCAATAAATTTTTGGTCTGGATGCTTACGACCCCCTTTTGGCGGCACATTAACAACAGTCCCTTCTAAAAGTTTTAATAAGGCTTGTTGCACTCCTTCACCAGATACATCTCGAGTTATCGATGGATTATCACTCTTACGAGCAATTTTATCAATTTCATCAATAAAAACAATTCCTTTTTCTGCTTTTTCTAAGTTATAATCAGCTGCTTGAAGTAATCTGGTTAAAATACTTTCTACATCTTCACCTACATAACCAGCTTCTGTTAAAACTGTAGCATCAACAATTGCCAACGGTACATTTAACATTTTTGCAATGGTTTTAGCCATTAAAGTTTTACCTGTACCAGTTTGGCCAACCATTATGATATTACTTTTTTGAATATCAATATCATCTTTTGATGGCGGCTGTAACAACCTTTTGTAATGATTATAAACAGCAACAGACATGACTTTTTTAGTTGCCACTTGCCCAATAATATACTCATCAAGAAATTCTTTTATTTGTAAGGGTTTACGAAGTTTTAATTCCGCAGACAAATCGCCACCATCACTTTCCTTAGACTCTTCGAGTACAATACCATGCGCCTGCTCGATACACCTATCACAGATGTGAGCATCAAGTCCTGCTATTAATAAATTTGTTTCAGGTTTTTTACGACCACAAAACGAACATTCTAATTCTTCCTTTGCCATTAATCTTATCTATTTTTGGAGCGAGTCATTATAAGCCCCTCTATAACAATTCTTTAAAATTACAACTTATTTACTTGCGAGCCAAAATCTCGTCAATCATACCGTATTCTTTCGCTTTATCAGCTTTCATCCAGTAATCTCTATCACTATCTTCATATACTTTGTCGTAATCTTGACCAGAATGCTTACTTATAATCTTGTAAAGCTCTTCCTTTAAAATCAAAATTTCTCTAGCAGTAATCTCGATATCACTTGCTTGTCCTTGAGCACCACCTAATGGTTGGTGAATCATAACTCGTGAATGGGTTAAACCACTTCGCTTTCCTTTTGCTCCAGCACATAATAAAACCGCTCCCATTGATGCCGCCATACCAGTACATATAGTTGCTACATCTGGTTTAATAAACTGCATGGTATCATAAATCCCTAAACCTGCATATACACTTCCTCCTGGAGAATTAATATAAATCTGAATGTCTTTATTAGCATCTGTACTTTCTAAAAACAATAATTGAGCTTGTACAATATTAGCTACTTGATCATTAATTCCTTGACCTAAAAAAATAATTCTGTCCATCATTAAACGTGAAAACACATCAAAAACAGCAATATTCATTTGACGCTCTTCAATAATATTCGGAGTTAAGTTGCTAGGATACATACTACTAATAATTTTATTGTAATATGTGCTACTAATTCCTTGATCTTTTATCGCGAATTTTTCAAATTCTTTTGCGTAATCCATAATCTTTTTTGTATTTATTTTGAATAAAAAAGCGCTTAAATCTGTTAGACTTAAGCGCTTAAAGATAAGCAATTATTCTTTATTTATTTATCGCCATAAACTTCTTTAACAAAGTTTTCATAACTTAATTCTTTAGTCTTAAGATTTGCTTTTTCCTTATAGACTGTTAGTAGTTTTTGACTAACTAACTGCTCTGAAATTCTACGAGCTTCATCTTGATTTGATAATACACGAGCAGCAATGTCATCTAATTCTTTATCAGAAGGATTCATTTGACCAAATTGAGCCATTTGCCCTTTAATCATCTCTCTTGCATGACTTTTAATATCGTCCATGGTTACTTGAACGTTATTAGCCTCGATTAACTTCCCTTCTATTAATTGATAACGTAAGCTTTTTTCAGATTTCTCATACTCTTCTCTTGCTTGATCTGCATCCAATTCTTGCTCACCGGAAGTTTGCATCCATTTAGTTAAAAATTCTGCTGGTAAATCAAACTTTGTGTTTTCAACTAAATGCTCAGTGACATCGTTTAACAACTTTTGGTCTGCTTGCTGAACAAATTGTTTTTCAGCATCTTCTTTTATTTTAGCCCTTAACTCGGTTACTGAAGTAACCTCATCTTTACCAAAAAGCTTATCAAATAACTCTTGATCTAAATCTGCTAATTCACGTTTGTTTATTTCAGAAATTGTGAAGTTTACTTCAACATCTAAACCATGAGCATCATCATGTTCTATTTTTAAAGCATGCATTAAATCGTGGTCATCTTCAAAAAGCCCTTTAGTTTTTAATGTAATAACATCTCCTGCCTTAGCTCCAACGAATTGTTTTGCTGTAGACTTTCCTTTGAACTTATCTAGAGTTAAGGTTACTGTATTATCAATTTCCTTTTCTTCGTTTGTGTAAGCTCCAGTAATTTCGCTGTCTTTTTCAACCGCATCTTGAGGCACTAACTTTCCGTATTGTTTTTGAACACGCTCAATTTGCTCATCAATCATCTTTTTATCTGCAACAATATTGTATTGCGTAATAGATTTTTTGCTTTTTAAATCAACTTTAAATTCTGGTGCAAGACCTAATTCAAATTCAAAAGAAAATTTATCAGATTCCCAATCTATTTCTTCTTGAGTTTTTGGTAACGGTTGCCCAAGAACATCTAACTTTTCTTCAGTTAAATATTTGTTTAAAGCATCTTGTAAAAGTTTATTAACCTCATCAACCAAAACAGCTTTACCATATTGCTTTTTAACCATACCCATTGGCACATGTCCTTTTCTAAAACCTGGAATGTTTGCTGTTTTACGGTAATCAACTAATATTTTTTCAACCTTATCACTATAATCTTCTTTAGCGATATCTACTTTTACTACAGCATTTAATGCGTCAACGTTTTCTCTTGTAATATTCATTTTAAATGATATAAAGCCTTAAATCAGGCATTTAACAATAAAGGTTTCTTTTAAAAACCTAAACTTTTGTAACCAAAATTGGGATGCAAAAATAATATATTTTTACATCCCAACAAAGTTTTTAATTCCTTGATTTTGAACCTATTTTTTATCTTTTTTTAAGAAGGACTGCAAAAGCGATTGTAGCATAGATAACAAAATACTAAATAAGATTGCCCACCAAATACTGTCAACAGAAAAGCCATCAATAAATTTATCCGCCAAAAGAATAATTAATCCATTTAGAACTAATAAAAATAAGCCTAAAGTAAGGATAGTTACAGGCAAGGTTAAAATGATTAAAAGTGGTTTTACTAAGAGATTCAGAATAGATAATACTAGCACCACTATTATTGCAGAAATATACCCATCTACACTAACACCATTTAATATGTTTGCTAAAAAAAATACAGCTACAGCGTTTAACAATAATCTTAAAATTATATTCATAGTTTCTTATTTTGCTCATGAATTTACAAAATTAATTACAGCCTCCAAAAAGCCCTTAGGGTTTTCAGCATGCAACCAATGTCCTGCATTGGAAATTGTCGCAATTTCTGCTTTAGGAAAATGGTTTGATATAATACGTTCATCATCTACTCCTATATATTCTGAGCGGTCTCCTCGCAAGAACAAAGTCTCTTTATCAAACATTGCAAAGCTTGGTAAAGACTCTCCTATTTCACCGACTTCATTTTTTAAGACTTCTAAATTAATACGTAATCCTAATTGCCCTTTTACAACCCAATATAAATTTTTAAGCAGAAATTGGCGTGTTCCAAAATCAGATACATAATTACTCAAAATTTTATCTGCCTCTCCTCTCGTTTTAATGGTATCAAAATCTAATTCATTCAAGCCATTCAATATCGCATCATGATGAATTGGATAAAAACGTGGAGAAATATCTGCAACCAATAATTTTGAAACGATTTTCGGATACAGTGTTGCAAATAACATGGCCGTTTTTCCGCCCATAGAATGTCCTAACAATACAATTTCAGATAATTTATATGCATCGCAATAATGCTTTAAATCTTCAACAAGAACTTCATAATTAAATTCATCATCATGAAAACTACGTCCATGGTTTCGCTGATCAACTAAATGTACTTGAAACCCTTGTTCACTAAACTGACTTCCAAGTGTTTTCCAGTTATCACCCATACCTAAAAACCCATGCAAAATCACAAAAGGTTTTCCTTCGCCTATAATATTTGAATGTAAAAGCATTATTTCAGTTTATGTAAATACATTTGAATAACATTTTCTACACCCAAATACAAACTCTCAGTAATTAATGCATGCCCGATAGAAACTTCTAATAAGTTTGGAATCTCATTCTTAAAAAACTTGATATTATCAAGAGATAAATCATGACCTGCATTTATTCCTAATCCTAAACTATTTGCTAATTCTGCACTTTCTATATAAGGTTTAATGGCATCTTTATTACCCAAACCATAGTGATGTGCAAATGCCTCCGTATACAATTCAACCCTATCTGTTCCTGTAGCTTTTGCCCCTTCAATTTGTTTTAAAATGGGATCCACAAAAATAGAAGTTCTAATATTATTGTTTTGAAACTCTTTAATGACATCAACCAAAAAATATTTGTGTTTGATAGTGTCCCAACCCGCATTACTCGTAATAGCATCAACTGCATCTGGCACTAAAGTTACTTGGGTAGGTTTCACCTCTAAAACTAAATTAATAAAGGACTCAACAGGGTTTCCTTCAATATTATATTCAGTATAAACTTCTGGTTTTAAATCGCGTGCGTCTTGATAACGAATGTGTCTTTCGTCTGGCCTTGGATGTATGGTGACACCTTCAGCACCAAAACGTTGTACATCTTTCGCAAATTGAACTACATTTGGCACATCGCCACCTCGGGAATTCCTTAACGTTGCTATCTTATTGATATTAACACTTAACTTTGTCATAAATCCATTTTAAAAGGCAAAAATACAAAGTACAAGAAGCATTGGTACTATTTTTTTGATTAATTTGCAGTCCTATCTATTGGTGCTATGAAACTTTCAGAACTTATAATAAACGACATAAAGCCGTTAAATACTAGCAGTAAAACAAGTCATTTACAATTACTGTTTAATCAACTTACTTTTTCTCATATTCCTGTTAAAGATAATAATGGAACGTATTTAGGTTGTTTTTCTGAAACAGATGCACATTGTTTTGATAACGATAAACCTTTAAACGAATATAAATATGCCTTAGAGGATTTTTTTGTTAGAAATAACACAATTTGGCTAGATGTTTTAGAGGCCTTTGCTATTAATTCTACCAATATTATGCCTGTTTTAAGTGAGCAAAATGAATATTTAGGTTATTATGAATTAAAGGACGTTATCAGCTTATTTAGTGAGTCTCCATTTTTCTCTGAAGCCGGAGGTATTTTAGTTGTTGAAAAAGGCATTAATGATTATTCATTTAGTGAAATTAGCCAAATCGTAGAATCAAACGACGCTAAACTTCTAGGCGCCTTTATTTCAAGAATGAACACAGATTTAGTTCAGGTTACTTTAAAAATAGGAAACACTGGACTTAATGAAATCATACAAACCTTCCGCAGATATAGTTATAATATTGTTTCTGGGCATGAAGAAGACGGATACATTGAAAGTTTAAAAGAACGTTCAGATTATTTAAAAAAATATTTAAACATGTAACCCCAATTTAATTTTAAAAGGGCGCGCATAAAACGATGTTACTTTTTTTTAGATATTTTGGTGATTGCTTTACATAGCCTAAGTTAGAGAACATTATGAACAAGGAAATAGAATAAAAATGAACAAGCTAGAATACATTATTTTAACTCTAAATCTGGATAAGTTATGAAAGTTGCCATTTTTGGACGCTATTACAGTACTACAACTCCTAAATCAGTTGAAACACTTTTTAATTTTCTTGAGAATCAAGGTTCCGAAGCCTATATTGAAACTGAGTTTCATAAACTGATTGATCTGGAACCTCATAACATTAAAGACTATCATAAATATAAAACATTTACTGAGCTTGATACTAGTTTTGACTTTTTAGTAAGTATTGGTGGCGACGGAACCATTCTAAGAGCTACCATGTTTGTTAAAGATTTAGGCATCCCTATTATTGGAATCAACACAGGAAGGCTTGGTTTTTTAGCTACTATTCAAGTTAATGCCATAGAAGAAGCTGTACAAGATATAATTGATGGAAAATATAGAATCTCTGAACGTAGTATTTTAACTGTAGAAACGTCTTCTGAAAACAAAGAAATCGAATCAATGAATTTCGCATTGAACGAGATTACAGTAAGCAGAAAAAATACGACAGCTATGATTACCATAGACACGTATTTGAACGATGAATTTCTAAACTCATACTGGAGTGATGGCTTAATAGTATCGACACCTACAGGCTCAACAGGATATTCCTTAAGTTGCGGAGGCCCAGTAATTACACCTGGCTCAAGTAGTTTTGTACTAACCCCAATTGCTCCGCACAACTTGAGTGCTCGCCCATTAGTAATTCCAGACTCTACAGAAATACATCTTAGAGTTCATGGTAGAGAAAAACAACATTTAATATCATTAGATTCTAGAATTGCAACATTAGATAACGGAACACTTATAAAAATTAAAAAAGCTGATTTTAAAATTAAAATGATAGATCTTTTAAATGAAAGCTTTTTAGCAACCCTAAGAAAGAAGTTACTATGGGGCGAAGACAAACGTAATTTACCAAAATAGCAAAACAATATTTCAAAAGAATTTCTGTTTTACACTAATACAATTTAGCTCAAATTATTATGGGCTAATCTTATTTATTATATTTGCAAACTTTTGAATATTTATGAAGCATTTTACTATATTGATATTAAGCATTTTAAGCATCCAATTAAGCGTTGCTCAAATTAACGAAATAGGGCTTTTTTTAGGAGGTAGTAATTTTATTGGAGATGTTGGTGCAACCGATTATATTTCGCCAAATCAATTAGCTATTGGTGGGCTTTATAAATGGAATAGAAGCAAAAGGCATTCCTACAGAGCTTCATTAATATTTAGTGAATTAGAAGGTGTTGACACTAATTCAGATGACCCGAGACGTGTTCAAAGAGATTATGAGTTTTCAAGTAAAATAACAGAAATTTCGTTAGGTATGGAATTCACATTCCTAGATTTCAATCTGCATTCAGGCGAAAAACTAGGAACTCCTTATCTTTATTCTGGTTTAACGGTTGCCTATCATGATAATCATTATCTTTATAATGGCGTTCAAAGATCAGAAAACACATCAAGTTGGGCCTATGGTGTACCTATGGTGTTGGGCTTTAAGACTAATTTTATGGAAAACTTTATCTTGGGGGTTGAAATAGGTGCGCGTTACACGTTTTCAGACGAACTTGATGGAAGTATTCCAGACTCAGAATCTTTGCAACAATTCCGTTTCGGAAATATAAATAATAACGACTGGTATGTGTTTTCAGGCATTACACTTACTTATACCTTTGGGGAAAACCCGTGCTATTGCTTAGAATAAAATGGATTTAAAAGACAGCATACTTACAAAACCGTTACCAAAACACATCGCTATTATTATGGATGGTAATGGGCGTTGGGCAAAACAAAAAGGAATGCTACGTGCTTTTGGACATGAAAATGGGACGAAATCTGTAAGACAGACCGTTGAGACTTCTGCAGAACTTGGCATAGAAAACTTAACCCTTTATGCCTTTTCAACTGAAAACTGGAACAGACCAAAACTAGAAGTTCAAACGTTAATGAGACTTTTAGTGTCTTCATTAAAAAAAGAAATTAGCACACTTCAAAACAATAATATTAAACTAACAGCAATTGGGGCTTTAGATACACTTCCTAAAAAAGTACACAAAGAACTTTTTGAAGTTATAGAAAACACCAAGCAGAATACAAGAATGACTTTAACGCTTGCGCTTAGCTATGGTTCAAGAGAGGAAATCATAAACACTGTTAAAGAAATTAGTATTAAAGTTAAAAATAATATAATTTCGCCCGAAAATATTGAAGAATCAATTATAAATCAGCATCTTTACACGCAAAATTTACCAGATGTAGATTTGCTTATTAGAACCAGTGGAGAACAGCGCATAAGTAACTTTTTGTTATGGCAAATTGCTTATGCCGAATTATATTTCACAAATGTTTTATGGCCAGATTTTACGAAGGATCATTTGTATGAAGCTATTATTGAATATCAAAAAAGAGAACGACGATTTGGGAAAACAAGTGAACAACTTAGCTAAAATTTTACCTACACTAACATATTTAAAATACTGCGTAACTCTACTCTTTCTTATTAGTTGCCTTAATATTAATGCTCAAAATTCAAATTTTAGTAAAGGCAAAAAATATACATTAGCCGAAATTACAGTTGCTGGCAATACTTCATTTAGCGAGCAAACTATCATTACATATTCTGGCTTAAGAAAGGGCAAAGAAATAACCATCCCAGGTGAAGATATTGGTAATGCTATCAAAAAACTTTGGAATTCTAAATTGTTTAGCGACATTGAAGTTTACGTTACTAAAATAGAAGACGATGTAGTTTATTTACAAATAAAATTAGCTGATTTACCTCAACTTAACGAACTTAAAATCAACGGTGTTAAAAAAGGCAAAAAAGAGAGTATAATTAATGAGAATAAACTAAAAAAAGGCACGAAGATTACTGAAAACCTTATTACTACAACTAAAAACTTCCTCACGAAAAAATATAAAAAAGACGGTTTTCTTAATACTAAAGTATATATCAATACCATTGAAGTTATGGACTCTATCGAGACCTCAAGAGTAAATATGGTACTTAATATTGATAAAGGTGAAAAAGTAAAGATTAAAGATATTATTTTTAATGGTAACGAAGTTCTAAACGATAAAAGGCTTAGAAAAAGTATGAAAGGCACCAAGAAAATCAACCGCCTAAGAATACTTAAACGTTCAAAATTTATAGATTCTGCTTATCAAGCAGATTTAGGTCATGTAATAGATACCTATAAAGAAAATGGTTATAGAGATGCCCGAGTTTTGTCGGATAGTGTCATTTATAACAATGATAAAACGATATCACTAATTGTTAACGTTAATGAGGGAGAAGCATACACCTTTGGTGATATAACATTTATTGGTAACACGGTTTATACTAACGACCAATTAAATAGACTATTACGTATTAGAAAAGGAGATACCTACAATGGTATCTTATTGCAAAAACGAATTGCTGACGATTCAAAACCGGATGCACAAGATATCACAAATCAATACCAAAATAATGGTTATTTATTTTCTAGTATCAACCCTGTAGAAGTAAGTGCTGTTAATAATGTTATTGATATTGAGGTCAGAGTATCAGAAGGGAAACCAGCTTATTTTAATACAGTAAGTGTAGTTGGTAATGATAAGACTAACGATCACGTTATTTACAGAGAACTTCGTACACGTCCAGGGCAGTTATATAGTAAAGCAAATGTAGTGCGTACGGTTAGAGAGCTTGGTCAATTAGGCTTTTTTGATGCTCAAGAAATCTCACCAAACTTTAATAACCCCAACCCTGTTGAGGGCACCATTGATATGGAATATTCGGTTAAAGAAACTGGCTCTAGTCAAATTGAGTTACAAGGTGGCTACGGTGGTGGTGGTTTTATAGGAACACTTGGTTTATCTTTCAATAACTTTTCAATAAAAGATATATTTAAGAAAGACGCTTATAAACCAATCCCTATGGGTGATGGCCAAAAACTAGCATTACGTTTACAAGCCAGTCGTTTTTATCAAACTTATAGTTTTTCATTCTCTGAACCCTGGTTAGGAGGTAAACGTCCTGTTCAATTTTCTACATCCCTTTCACATACTAAACAGTTTTTGTATAATCCTCAAACAAGAAATGCAGATAAAAGTAGAAGTTTCAACATTACAGGAATTACTTTAGGTTTAGCAAAACGATTATCCGTTCCTGATGATTATTTTACACTTTCTCAAGCTATAAGTTATCAGCGATACGACTTAAAAAATTATAATACAGGTTTATTTACATTTGGTGATGGCTTTTCTAATAATTTGTCATATACTTTTGGTTTAACAAGAAATAATACAAGTGTAGACCCTATTTTCCCTACAGGTGGTTCTAATTTTGGAGTTACAGCTAAATTTTCCCTTCCTTATTCATTATTTAATGGAGTAGATTACGAACAATTATCTATTGATTATGATGATGCCCTCGAAAAAAGATCAAATGCAACCAGTGCTGCAGATCGCGATTATATTGAAGCAAATGAAGACATAACACGTATAGATCAAGAACGCTATAAATGGCTTGAATTTTATAAAGTAAAATTTTCTGGAGAGTGGTATACACAAGTTGCTAAAAATTTAGTTTTAAGACCAAAGATTGAATTTGGTTTTTTAGGCGCATACAACAATGATAGGGGTGTTATACCATTTGAACGTTTTTATCTAGGAGGTGATGGCTTAGGTAATTTTTCGTTAGATGGTAGGGAGGTTATTCAATTACGTGGATATCCGAACCAATCTCTTACACATTTAGATGAAACAACAGGTCAAGCATCTCAAGATGGATCAAGTATTTACAATAAGTTTTCTTTAGAACTTCGTTATCCTATTACATTAAAAGCTTCTGCGAAGATTTATGCTTTAGGCTTTTTAGAAGGAGGAGCTTCATCTGATACTTTTAGAGATTTTAACCCATTCAATATCAGTCGCTCTGCGGGTCTAGGTATTCGAATTTTTATGCCTGCCTTTGGTTTATTAGGCATTGATTTTGGTCATGGATTTGATGCTTTACCAGGAGAAACTGTTAAACATGGTTGGGAAACTCACTTCATAATTGGACAGCAATTTTAAGTAAAAAAACATTTTGGCACGATATTTTCTAATACCACATTGATGATTTGCATGAGAATTAAAATTTTTAAGATTAAAATTCGTTAATTTTGAAGATACAATTCAAAAGGCAGAGAAAATCATCTGTCACTTTTAGAATTTATAAGTCATAAATTATAAAAAATTAAAGAGATGAAACATAACGTTCTTTTTTTACTGACATTAGTTTTTATGCTAAGCTTTTATTCGCATGCACAGCGCGGTGTGAGAATTGCTTATATAGACACCGAGTATATTTTAGAGAATGTTCCTGAATATCAAGAGGCTACTACTCAATTAGAAGATAAAGCTCAAAAATGGAAAAATGAGATTCAATCAAAATTGACAACTGTAGAACAAAAGCGAAAAGATTTAAGTAATGAAAAAGCACTTTTAACAAAAGAGCTTATTGATGAGCGTGAAGAAGATATCACTTTTGAAGAAAATGAAATTTTAGACTATCAGCAAAAACGTTTCGGACCAAACGGTGATTTGTTCATTCAAAAGAAACAGTTAATGCAGCCTATACAGGATCAAATATTCGCTGCGGTTCAAGATATGGCTGAAGGAAGAAAGTATGATTTTATTTTTGATAAGTCATCAGATGCGGTGATGCTCTTTTCGGCAAAACAGTTTGATATCAGTGAGCAAGTTTTAAGAAGTATCACAAGAACATCAAAACGTACGCAAGCCAACTCAAAAGCAGAACGTAAGGCTGCAGAAGAAGAGGAATTGATTCCTGAAATAAATGAAGAGTTGGAAGCTAGAGAAAAAGTTTTAGAAGAAAAGAAAGCGAAAAGAGAAAGTGCTGTTGAAAAACGTAGAGAAGAAATTTTAGCAGTGCGTGAAGCAAAGAAATTAGAAGCGGAAGCTAGGCGTCAGAAGACATTAGATGATAGAGAAGAAGCAAAACAAGCGAAGCTTGATGCCAGAAGCAAGACATCTAAAGTAGCTGCTGAAAGTGAAGAAGGAACATCAAAACCTGCTGAAGGAGCTAAATCTGTTGAAGGCAAGACCAAAACTAAGGCTGAACTCATTGAAGAAAACAGACAGAAAAAATTAGCTGAAAGAGCTAAAAGAAAGAAAGCGTTAGAAGACAGAAAAAATAAAATTTTAGAAGATCGCCAAAAGGCAAAAGACAGTATAAACAATTAATAATTTATAACACACTTAATACTATTTAAAAATGAAACAATTCAAAACTCTCTTATTAGCAACCGTACTATGTATTACAACTATTGGCTTTACACAAGCACAAAGTAAAGTTGCTCACATAAATACACAAGAATTAATTGCATCTATGCCTGCAGCTAAAAAAGCACAATCTGAGATTGAAGCTTTGGGAAAAACATACCAAACTGATATCCAGGCTTCAATTACTGAATACCAAAATACTGTCAAGCAGTATGATGCTGAGGCAAGTACTAAAACGGCCGAAGAAAATCAAACTAGAATGGTTGAATTACAAGAAAAGCAACAACGTATTCAGCAGTTTAGAACTGATGCACAAAAGGATTTAGCTGATAAAGAAGCTGATTTATTTAAGCCTATACAAGAAGCGGCAATGAAAGCTATAAATGAAGTAGCTAAAGCTCAAGGTTACCAATATGTTTTAGATAGAGCAACTTTAATTGTAGCTGATGGCGATGATATTTTAGCTGATGTAAAAAAGCAAATGGGTATCTAATATAAAATTGCAATAAAATATATCTTAAAGCTGCCTTTTTACAAGGCAGCTTTTTTATTTTTGTTAAACTTATGAGTAAACAATCTATTGGTATTTTTGATTCTGGTGTTGGAGGCACTTCTATTTGGACAGAAATCCACGCCTTAATGCCTTATGAAAATACGATATATCTAGCTGATAGTAAAAATGCTCCTTATGGCCCAAAAGGTAAAGATGCTATTATTAATTTAAGTATAAAGAATACGGAATACTTACTCAGTAAAAACTGTAAGCTTATTGTTGTGGCTTGCAATACAGCTACAACCAATGCTATTGATTACTTAAGAGCAACATACAGCGTTCCGTTTATTGGTATTGAACCCGCTATTAAACCTGCCGCTTTACAAACAAAAACAGATGCAATTGGTATTTTAGCTACAAAAGGCACATTGACTAGCGAACTGTTTTCCAAAACCACCAACCTATTTGCTAGCAATATTAAAGTTGTTGAACAAATTGGTGATGGTATTGTGGAACTTATAGAAAGTGGCAATCTATATTCTGAAGAGATGAAATTGCTTTTAAAAGTTTACTTAGAGCCGATGATTAAAGCTGATATTGATTATTTGGTTTTAGGATGTACACATTACCCCTATTTGATTCCTTTACTTTTAGAAATACTTCCTAAACACGTGAAAATTATTGATTCTGGTGAAGCCGTAGCACGACAAACTAAAGCTGTTTTAGAAAAGCATATTTTATTGAATTCTGAAACTAGATATTCTAAAAATGAATTTTACACTAACGGTGCTCCAGAAGTAATGACACAACTTTTAGGGAAACACTTTGTTGTTGACTATCTAGATTTTTAATTGAAGCTCGCCTTTGCGCTAGGGATTAAACGGTATGTTTGAGCTCGCCGACGAAGGAGGAAGCGAGTAGTGACATATTTATATTCATAAGTTCATAATGTAAAATAGAAATCAACGAATAAAGCCCGACCTTTTGGTAACGCTAAAAATATAAACATTGTTAATAATGAGCTCCTGAAACAAGTACAGGATGACAACTTATTCTTTAAACCAACTTGAATAATTAATATAGGCATCGGCAATGCGGTTTATTTCTCCCGAAATAAGGTCTTTGCTAATATCTTTAACTTTTTTAGCGGGAACACCGGCGTAAATACTTCCAGATTTAACTATAGTGTTTTGTGTTACCACGGCGCCTGCAGCGATAATACTATTACTTTCTATCACGCAACCATCCATAATGATACTTCCCATACCAACCAGAACATCGTCATTAATAGTGCATCCATGAACTAGAGCGTTATGGCCAATTGACACGTTGTTGCCAATGGTTGTGGCAGATTTTTGATACGTACCATGAATTACGGCACCATCTTGTATATTGACCTTGTCACCCATTTTAATGAAGTTTACATCGCCACGGACAACTGCACTAAACCAGACACTGCAATGACTCCCCATGGTTACCTCACCTACTACGGTAGCGTTTTCGGCAATGAAACAATCTTTTGGAATGATAGGTGATTTTCCTCTAACTGATTTTATTACTGGCATAGTTTTGTTGTTTGAAATTAGATAGTAATTCTGATTTTTTGAAGTTGAAACTATAGTTTGTCTTCCTTTACTTAGTAAAATGCTTCGTTTACATTAATCAAATAAGACTTGTATGCTGAAACAAAAAAAAATGTTATTGGGTTAGAAAATGCTAGGCCCTAAAAGAAAAAATATACATGAGAATAAATAAAAAGGGTCAAAATTTGAGCGTATTTTATTAATTAGTTTACTGCGGGACAATTACATTCAAAACGTTCTTGTCTACAATTAAAGTTATATCCTAATGTTATTTGATGAAAACCACCGCTTGTAAATACTACATCATTCATTTGATACGTGTATGTATAGGCGAACATGAAGTCATTATAGTTAACTCCTAAGATTGGTGTGATTTGTTGTAGTTTTTGACTACTAACTGCATTCGAACTTGTCAAAAACTCAGCACCGTCTAGACTCTGTCTGTAAGATACTCCTCCCCAAACTTTTCCAAAATCCATTTGCTTATAAACTTTACCGTTAAAATCTATTGCTGCTTCTTTTGTTAAATCTCTATACTGAAACATCACAGAAGGCTCATAACTCCATTCACTACCAAATCTACTAAACACACTACCAACAGAAACCAAATAACGCCTTAAATTGCTTGTTATCTGCGTATCTCTATTAATACCAGCATTCTCTAAAAGGTTTTTAACAGTTACGTGTGCATAGGAATCAAGATAATGATACGAGAATCCTAAATCTACATTAAAATTTGTTTCGTTTTGTACGGTTCCATTAATAATTGGATCCGGTATAGGCGCTCCATTTAAAAACGTTGTTTCATCTAGTTGGTACTGAACAAACCCAGCACTTAAGCCAAAAGAAAGCATATTTAAATCCACTTCACTTCTAGAAAACATTAAGTGATGAGCATACGTGAAATAAGCTCCTTTTTGAGAATGATAACCATTTTTATCCGCATAAAAGACCCCTCCAATACCTGATTGAGTATCACCTATCCTTCCATTTACACTCATGCTTAAAACCTTCGGAGCATCATCTTGTCCAAACCATTGTTGTCGCCCAGTAATTCTAACTTTTGCGCAGTTAGCAACACCAGCCATAGATGGGTGAATTAAGTAATAATTATCTGTTAGGTAATCTGTATATATTGGTAGCCCTTCTTGAGAGGTCGTTATGTTAGAAAACACAACTGTAATTGCCACTAAAATAATATTTTTTAATTTCATAAACTTTTTCACCAAGTGGGTTTGGCTTAACACAAACATCTTGATCCTTAAAAAATTATACATAAAAAAGATAAAGATAACCTTTACCTAAGCAGCCTTTATAAACAGCCAACAAAACTCAAATATATGGATATCTAAAGTTTTCTTTTAGTATTTTTGTAAAAAATTAGCTGAAATGAACACTTTCAAGGTTTCTGTGCAAGAAACATCCAATAGCTCCATTGTAAAATTCGAAGTAAATCAATTCATTACCAAACATCAAAGTTTTGAATTTAATAATATAGATGACGCTAAAGCATCTCCTTTAGCCCAGCAATTATTCTATTTGCCCTTTGTAAAAAAAGTGTATATATCTGGAAATTTTGTTGCAGTTGAACGATTCGATATTGTAGAATGGAATGATGTGCAAGATGAAGTTTCTGAACAAATTGAGGCCTATTTAAATGACGGAGGCATTGTTGTGGAAGAATCTTCTGCTGCTACTAAAAAAGTACCTATAACGGTTTATGCAGAAAGCACACCGAATCCATCAGTGATGAAATTTGTCGCTAACAAAAAAATAGTAACAGCGCTTTTTGAGTTCACTTCAATTGATGAAGCTAAACTTTCTCCTTTAGCGACAGAACTATTTCATTTTCCATTTGTGCAACGTGTTTTTATTGATGAAAATTATGTGTCGATTACTAAATACGACATGGCTGAATGGCAAGATATTACTATAGAACTTCGTGAGTTTATTAGAAGTTATATAGAAAGCGGTAAAGATGTTGTTTTGCCAGAAGCAGTTGAAACATTACAAAAATCTTCTAAACAAATTGACAGCAAATTTGAAGCTTTAGATGATATTTCAAAAGAAATTGTAAACATTCTAGAAGAATATGTTAAACCTGCAGTTGCCAGTGATGGTGGAAACATTCAGTTTATTTCTTATGATTCAGCTGAGAAAAGCGTTAGTGTAATGCTACAAGGCGCTTGCAGTGGTTGTCCTTCTTCAACATACACTCTAAAAAGCGGTATTGAAAATATGCTCAAAGAAATGTTACCCGGAAAAGTTGAAACTGTTGAGGCTATTAATGGTTAAATCCTTGTGACTTTTTTAAACTAATTGGGTCTAACATTAGTTACCTTTAAAGAGGTGGCCTAATTATAAATTAAAAAATATAGAATCATGGCAGTTTTAAAAGTAATCGAAATTTTAGCTAACTCAGAGAAAAGTTAGGAAGATGCAACCAAAAAAGCAATACAACACGCATCAAAAAGTTTAAAAAATATTCGTTCTGTTTATGTTCAAGACCAAAGCGCAAGCGTAAAAGATGGTGAAGTAACAGACTTTAGGGTAAACTTAAAAATCACTTTTGAAGTAGAATAAATTCCGCTTCAATATAAAACACTAAGCGTTCATTATTTGAACGCTTTTTTTGTGCTAAAAATTGTTAACTTTGTTGCATGAAGCACCTATTCCCACTCGCGTTTATAATACTTATCATAGGCTGTAAAGGTCAGAATTCAGAGTCCATGAAACACCCATACACCAATGCTCTTGTCAATGAAACTAGTCCTTATCTATTACAACATGCGCACAACCCTGTAGATTGGAATGCATGGAATGAAACCACTTTAGAAAAAGCAAAAACTGAAAATAAATTAATACTTATTAGTGTTGGTTATGCAGCCTGCCATTGGTGTCATGTTATGGAACATGAAAGTTTTGAAGATAGCATAGTAGCTCAAGTGATGAATAAAAGTTTTATCAATATAAAAGTAGATCGAGAGGAGCGCCCTGATGTAGATCAAGTTTATATGAATGCAGTTCAACTTATGACGGGCAGTGGCGGATGGCCTTTAAATGTAATTGCTTTGCCAGACGGTAGACCTGTTTGGGGTGGTACATATTTTAAGAAAGAACAGTGGATGGATGCTTTAGAACAAATTTCAAAATTATATGCAGATAATCCCGAAAAACTTCAAGACTATGCCGATAAATTAGAAGAGGGCATTAAATCATTAGATGTTGTTCAATTGAATACTGATGAACCCGTTTTTGATAAACCTTTCATTCAAAATGCTATTAAAAGTTGGTCAAAGCAATTTGACAAGAATCAAGGTGGCATGAATAAGGCACCAAAATTTATGATGCCTAATAATTATCATTTTCTTTTGAGGTATGCTTATCAAAATAACGATACTGAGTTATTAGACTTTGTTAATTTGACGCTAAAAAAAATGGCTTACGGTGGTGTTTTTGACCAAATTGGTGGTGGATTTTCAAGATATTCCGTTGATGCTAAATGGCACATTCCTCACTTTGAGAAAATGCTTTATGATAATGGGCAACTGGTTAGTTTATATACTGATGCATACCTGATTACTAAAAATGAAATTTACAAAGACATCGTCATTGAAACTTTAAAATACATAAAACAAGAAATGACGACTAGTAATGGTGCTTTTTATTCATCATTAGACGCTGACAGTGATACCTCAGAGGGCGAACTTGAAGAAGGCGCATTTTATGTGTGGACAAAAAATGAATTAAACACCCTTTTAAAAGAAGATTTTGAATTGTTTTCAGACTATTATAATATAAATAATTATGGGTTTTGGGAACATGATAATTATGTGCTGATTAGGAAAGATGATGATGACTCCATTATAAAGAAACACAACCTTACTAAAACTATTTTGGTAGAAAAGAAAGAAGCATGGAAAGTTCTGCTTCTTAAAGAACGTAACCAAAGAGCCAAACCAAGATTAGACGACAAAACTTTGACCTCTTGGAATGCCATTATGCTTAAAGGCTATACAGATGCTTATCGTGTGTTTGGAAATGATGATTATCTCGCTATTGCAGAAAAAAACGCCAATTTTATAGTAAATAATCAATTACGAGAAGATGGTGGATTATATCATAATTATAAAAATGGAAAAAGTAGTATAAACGGTTACTTAGAAGATTATGCTGCCACTATTGATGCTTTTATAACACTTTATGAAAACACCTTAGATGAAAAATGGTTAACTACTGCTAAAGGTTTGGCAAACTATACTTTTGACCATTTCTTCGATAGTGCTAGTAATATGTTCTTTTTTACCTCAAATGAAGATGCTTCATTGGTTTCTAGAAGTATTGAATATAGAGATAATGTGATACCAGCAAGTAATTCTATTATGGCAAAAAACCTATTTAAATTATCACATTATTTTGATAATGAACACTTCAGTGCAACTGCTATGACAATGCTAAATAATATAAAACCAGAAATGCAAGAATATCCATCAGGATACTCCAATTGGTTTGACTTAATGCTTAATTATACACAACCTTACTACGAAGTGGCTATTGTTGGGGCTAATGTAAAACAGAAAATAGATGAATTAAACAAAACCTACATCCCTAATAAACTTATAGCTGGAAGTACTTCGGAAAACAATATGCCTTTATTAGAGAATAGATACAACCCAAATAATACACTTATTTACGTGTGTGTAAATAAGGCCTGTAAATTGCCTGTTTCAAAAGTAAAAGACGCCATAAAATTTTTAAAACAATGACACTTACAACTTTTATACTATTAGCTTTCGTAGCCATAGAACATATTTATTTCTTGATTTTAGAAATGTTTATGTGGACCAAACCAAAAGGCATCAAAGCTTTTGGTTTAAAATCTAAACAATTTGCAGAAGAAACTAAAGTGCTCGCGGCTAACCAAGGACTTTATAATGGTTTTTTAGCAGCAGGACTTATATTTTCTATGATTGAAAACGATATAAGAGTTGCTGTTTTCTTTCTTATTTGTGTGACCATAGCTGGTATTTATGGAGCGTTCTCTACAAAACAAATAAAGTTATTCTACGTACAAGCAATTCCTGCAATTATCGCGTTAATTTTTTGCTTTATTCCAAGTTAATTAATCTTTTTTTTATCATTTAAAGACTTAAAAACTTACGTTTAGTTTTTAATTTTGCAATCATTCAAAACTTATAAAAAATCATGAATTTAGAAAATATTGACACAGAAAAATGGCTTCAGTTAGGCTTAGATTATGGACTGAAAATTCTTGGAGCTATTGTTATATGGATTATTGGATCTTGGGTAATTAAAAAGATATTAAAAGCTACTAAAAAGGTTATGTCTATAGGAGATTATGATGAGAGTCTTCAAAAATTCCTTTTAAACTTATTGAGCTGGATTTTAAAAATTGTTTTAATAATTGTTGTTTTAGGCACTGTTGGTGTTGAAACCACATCATTCGCAGCTATTTTAGCGGCCGCTGGTTTAGCCGTTGGATTAGCTCTACAAGGTTCATTAGGGAATTTTGCTGGTGGTGTATTAATTATGATTTTTAAACCTATTAAAATTGGAGATTTAGTTGAAGCTCAGGGTGAAATTGGAGTCGTTAAAGAAATTGAAATTTTTACAACTAAGTTAACTGGTTTATCAAATAGAGAAATCATAATCCCTAATGGTTCTTTATCAAACGGAAATATAATTAATTATTCATCAGAAGGTACGCGTCGTGTTGATTTAACCTTCGGAGTTGGTTATGATTCTGATATTAAGAAAACAAAAGAGGTATTAATGAATGTTTTAACATCGCATCCAAAAGTTTTAAAAACACCAGAGCCTTCTGTTAATGTTTCTGAATTAGCAGATAGTTCAATAAATTTTGCGGTAAGACCTTGGTGCCATACAGACGATTATTGGGCGGTTTACTTTGGTATTACTGAAGATGTAAAAGAAGCGCTTGATAAAGCCGGTATTGAAATTCCTTACCCACATCAAGTTGAAATACGAAAACAAGGTTAAAACCTTACTAAATAAATATTACGACCCATCAGGTTTAAAGCTTAATGGGTCTTTTTTTATTTAGAATTCGGCTTTAAAGCCACGAAATCTTTTAAATAATAAGGTTCAAAATAAGCGATATCTTCGGTGTCGTTTTTTTTGTATTTAGTATCAGCTAACAAACTCATATCGTTAGCAGAAGGTAACTTATCTTCAATGAAAATGGCATTTGTGTGATTGATTAAAGTTTTTGTTTTTTCAACACCGTTACCAATAAAATAAACTTTTCCTTGTTCTAAGTAATCATTGAAAGATGTTTCATCTAAAATTTGAGCTTGGGTTTCTCTTATTTCGTTATAATTTGAATCGTAAATAGCAGAATAAACTTCCATCCGTCGGGCATCGAGCATAGAAACAATAATGCCATCATCCATTTTAACTTGATGTGCAAGAGCATCTAAGGTAGGGATAGAAATTAATGGCTTATCTAGTGCAAAACACAATCCTTTTGCTGCTGAAACTCCAATACGTAAGCCTGTATAAGACCCAGGCCCTTTACTAACGGAAATAGCATCTAATTTGTTCGAATTTATATTGGCTTCTTTTAAAACTTCATCAATATAAACATGAAGTCTTTCTGCATGCGAATAACTTTTATCATTATCCTCTTTTAAAACTATCGTTTTACCTTCTTTTGAAAGAGATACAGAACAATTGGTTGTTGCGGTTTCTATGTTAAGTATAAATGCCAAATTAGTTAGTTAGCGATTTTCCCATGTAAAAATCTAAAACTTTTGTTTTAAAAACAAAATCATATTTTGCATTTATCAAAGACGACTCTGCATTTATTAATTGTACTCTAGACTGCTCTAAATCAAAAGCAGTCATGCTACCAATATCGTAACGTTCTTTTGAGTTGTTGAATGCTAATTCTTGAGACGTTAAAGACCTTTTTGCTGCAACAAATGCTTTTAATGCTGCTTGAGCATCTGTATATGCACGTTGAATATTAGACTCTAAATCTAACTTTGCTTGGTCTAAACGCAATTTACTATTTTCTTCTTGTATACCAGATTTTGCAACTGCTGTTTTATTTTGAAATCTTGAAAAAATTGGAATACTAATATTAATTCTAACATTATGAGCTCTTTGCTCATTTAATTGATTAAAGAATGATGTTTCATCATCACTTAAATTCGTGAAAAAAGCACTAGTTCCGTATGAATAGCCTGCTGTAACCGTTGGATAAAACCCGCTTTTTGAAATTTCAGTACCTAGTTCAGCATTTTCAATATTCTTTTCAGCAACTTTAATTTCATTTCTGTTTTCCAACGCATAATTTAAAATGGGTTGAATATTGTTGTAAAGTAAAGCTTCTGACGGTGTATCAATATTTATAAATTCAACCTCAAACCCATTATAAGGAACTTGTAATAATTGTGACAATGTGAGTAATGATAAATTAATGTTGTTTTCAGCAATAGTTACCTGTTGCGCGTCTCGACTTAAAGCTGCATCAGCATCATAAATATTAGCTTTGGGTTGCACACCAGCATCCACTAAACCCTTTACTTGTTTTAATTGTGCTGTACTAAATTCGTATTGTGCATTGGCTATCTCTAGCTGCTCTTTATTAAACAAAACATTTAAATAAGCGTTTACAACGTTTAACGAAATATCATCTTTAATTCTATTTAACTCAAATTGATTAGATTCAAGGTTTAATTTTGATTGTTTGTACAAATTTGTTAATCTAAAACCATTAAAAATAGTTTGATTAGCTCCAATAGATATGTTAGTACTATTTGCAGTTCTATCTACAAACTGCCCTTGAAATAACTCGGCATTACCTAAAGATAAGTTTTGATTTAAACTACCATTTACAGAAGGCAAAAACTGTCCTTTTGCAGCAATAATGTCTTGCTCATTTATTAATAATGAGTTTTCTGTTTGCTTAACAGTAATATTATTTTCTAAGGCATGATTAACGCATTCTTGCAACGTCCATTTCTTTTCTTGGGCAAAGAAGGGAACCGAAACTAATAATAGTAACAGTAAAAGACTGTTTTTGGTGAATTTAATATTTAAACTAATCATATTTCTAGTCTTAATTTTCTTTAGATGCTTTATTCCAAACCTTAATTTTATCGTCTTCCTCAATACCTTCAACTATTTCAACATTAATGCCATCAGATAAGCCTAGTTTAATATCTTGTTTTTTAAATGTATTGTCGCCTTGTTCTATTTCAACATAAGGCTTTTCAGTAATTCTATCAAAACGCACTAATGATTCTTTAATACTAAAAATACTGTCTTTACTTGCTATATCTATTTCCGCGTTAGCACTATAACCAGCTCTAATATTAGCGTTTACCTCTACTTCTACATCTGCTTTTATAGTAAACTGTACCGCACCTGCATTATCTGAAATTCCTTTTGGTGCAATAAAAGTTAATTTTGCTTGTAGCTTTTTTTCTTCAAGCGCTCCAATAACAACACCTATTGGCTCACCTTCTTTTAGTTTACCAACTTCAGATTCATCAACGGTTCCTTCAAAAATCATGTTACTCATATTCGCAATGGTGGCTATACTTGTTCCTGCATTGAAGTTGTTACTTTGAATAACTTGGTCACCTACTCGAACTGGAATTTCTAATATCGTTCCTGCTATCTGGGCTATAATGTTTGTATTGGCAGAACTACCTCCAGAGATGGAGCCTTTCTTTATAATTTGATAATCATTTCTAGCTTGTTCTAAGGATTCTTTAGCTTGATTAAATGACAACTCACTATTTTCAAAATCTTGTTTTGAAATAACCCCTTTATCAAAAAGCACTTTATTTCTTTTATAAAGCGTATTGGCATTATCATATGACAATTTTGAGCTATTTAGCCTGCTATTTGCACTCAACAATGATTGTTCATTTGGTACAATTCTGATTTTAGCAATAAGATCTCCTTTTTTTACCATATCTCCTTCTTCTACCAAAATAGCATCCACAATACCTGAAATCTGAGGTTTTAACTCAATTTCTTCTTCAGGATTAAGACTCCCAGTTGCTACTATTTTTGTACTGATAGAGGTGTAAAACGGTTTTTCTGTACTAAATGATTCTGGAGCTTTACTATTGGCATCATAAAAATACTTTAGTACCCAAGCAAATAATATTACTGCTACAGCAATAAAAACGGTTTTTAAAATTTTTTTCATCTTATATATTTAATTTATTCTTCTCTTAATGCGTCAATTGGTTTGATGCTTGTGGCTTTAAATGCAGGAATAAGTCCTATTAAAGTGCCAAGAACAGTTACAATGAGTAATGCAAAAAACACCATACCAATGGATACAGATGGGTTTCGCATAAAAGCATCTTCGCCTTGTCCAGCCAGTTTATTAACCATCATTAAAATTAATCCGCCACTTATAATCCCTAAAAATCCTGAAATTAATGAGATAGCTACAGCTTCAACAATTATTTGTCTTTTAACAAGGTATGGTGTAGCTCCCAGAGCGCGTCTTATTCCAATTTCTTTGGTACGTTCTTTTACCGATATTAATAAAATCCCTCCAATGGCAAATACACCTGCAATTAAGGTTGCAATACCAACAAACCAAGTTAAGAACTGCATACCTGTTAAAAAACCTGTAAGTTGCTCAAAACGGTCTCCTAGATTAAAACCATTAAGTGCTCTATCGTCATCTGGGTGTATATCATGTACGTTTTTAAGCAATAGCTTAATATCGGCGTCTAATTGATTAATATCAAAGTCTGAATCACCAGTAATCGTTAGTACATCAATATCATTCCCACGATTATAAACTTGCTGAAAGGTTGTAAAAGGAATATCAATATCTATTTGTGGCCCTCCAAAATTAACCACCTCAAATACACCAATAACTGTATAATTTAAATTATCTCCTTTTACTATTTTTCCAATAGGGTTTTCTCCTTTTTCAAATAATTGCTTATATACATCTTCTGATATAACAACCACTTTTTTACGATCATCAATATCATTTTGATTTATATAACGCCCCCATAAAAGATTCTTTTTTGCTAGAACGTCACGAAATGGAAATTCCCCAGTAGTACCAAAATTTCCTGATAATGCATTCCTTCTTGCTGTTATAGAACCTTGGAGGCTAGGCAAAACGTACTCAACTCCTTTAACATTATTCTTAATTTTTTCAACATCCTCAAGACTTAATTTGATACGTCGTCCTTCTTGATAGCCTTTAAAAGGTATAGTAGTTGTACCACTAAAAATAAACAAACTGTTAGTCGCGTAGTTTTGAAACCTTGTGTTAAAATTATTTTCGACCCCTTTTGCAGATCCTAGTAAGCCTATAAGTAATAGTATACCCCACCAAACACCTACCATAGTTAAAATAGACCTAAGTTTATTTTTGCTAAGGCTGTCAAAAACTTCTTGCCAGGTATCTTTTTCTAATAAAAATTTTATCATTTAACCATTTCTTAAAGCTACAATAGGTTTTATTTTGGATGCTTTTTTTGCAGGTAAAAACCCTGCTATAGCTCCTGCAATTATTAAAACAATAGTTGCACTAATTAAAATAGATGGGTTTACACTAGGATTTGTAATAAAATAGCGCTCTAAGCTAGAGCCAGTAGCTTTTAAAATACCTACCCCAATTAATAAACCAATGTAGCCTGTAAAAGCTGTTATTAAAATAGCCTCCAATAAAATAATAGACACAATAGACCTTGGTGAAGCTCCTAATGCTTTACGTATGCCTATCTCTTTGGTACGTTCTTTTACAATAAAAATCATAATATTACTAATACCCAAAATTCCAGCGATTAGTGTACCAAATCCTATAATTGGAATTAGAACGCCTAGACCAGATGAAATATTATCAAGCCTTTTTTTACCTGTAAGTACACCGTTTCCAATTCTTACTCCACGTTGATCACTAGGTGCAACATCAAATTTATTCTTTAATTTCGAAGTCATTTCTTGTATTAAAACTAAAGCTTGATCTACAGTTAGTTTAGGATTATAGGTTAAAGTGATGTCTCCAATATCATCATTACCATAGTAAAGCCTTTGAATCGTTGTATATGGGGCATAAATAACCCGTTCTTGACGATCACCTCCGCCATCTGAATAAACACCAACCACCTTGTATTGAACACCTTCTAAGTCTAAATATTTTCCAATTGCAGATTCTTTCAAAAACAAATCCTCCTCAACAAGGCGTCCTATAACACATACTTTGTCTTTAGCTTTTACATCCTTCAAGCTAATAAATCGTCCATCTTTAATTTCAGCTTTTTCTATATATTGATAGTCAGGAGATACTCCTGATATTGTGTAACTTCCTTTTTCTTTTTTATAACTAACCTGATAACCTCTTGATGTTTTCGCTGAAATATACTCTATGTTATCACCAAATTCCTTTTCTAAATAGGCTAAATCTTTATTGCTAGGTCTAATCTGCCTCCCAATTTGAAGTCCTTTATATGGTTTTGATGTAGTTCCAAACCTAATAGTAATTGCGTTTTCAGCTGTTCTAATAAAGAACTTCTCAAACGTGTTTTCTAACCCATTAGCAATACCAAAAAGGATAGTAAATAACATAATGGCAAATGCTACCGTAAAACCAGAGAGTAGTGCTCTCGTTCTATTTTTATTTATACTTTGAAATATTTCGCGCCAAAGGTCTAAATCAAACATATTGTTCTGCTCGTACTTGAGTTACTTTTTTGTCTTCCATAATTACACCATCGCGAAGCCTTACGATACGTTTACACATATTAGCAATATCTTCTTCATGAGTAACCATTAAAATGGTTTTTCCTTCATCATTTAATTGCTGGATAAACTCCATAATCTCATAAGATGTCTTGGTATCTAAGGCTCCTGTAGGTTCATCAGCTAATAAAAGTTTCGGGTTTGCAGCTAGTGCTCTAGCAATAGCAACACGCTGGTTTTGACCACCAGAAAGTTCTTTTGGTAAATGATGTGCCCAATCCGTTAAACCTACTTTTTCTAAATGAAACATAGCTAACTCTTGACGCTCTTTACGTTTCATACCCTGATAATATAAAGGTAACGCCACATTTTCAAGAGCATTTTTGTAATTTATTAAATTGAAGGATTGGAAAATAAAACCTAAAAACTTATTTCTATAAACTGCGGCTTTTTTTTCAGTAAGATCTTTAATTGGAAGATCATCAAGAATATATTCGCCTTCATCAGCCTCATCTAACATTCCAATAATATTGAGTAAAGTAGATTTTCCTGAACCCGAGGACCCCATGATGGCAACCATTTCGCCATCTTCTACGTTAAGATCTATTCCCTTTAAAACATGTAAACTTGAATCTCCTATAGGGTAAGATTTGTGAAGTTGATGAATCTTTAACATGAGTTGATCGGTTTAGTAAAGCGGCAACGCTTTTAGTTATACTAAGTACGTAAAGAAATGCAACAAAAGCTGTAGAAAAAAGTTTTTATTCTTTTTTTAACGTATTATATTTTCTATAAATAAAATAACCAATGCCCGCAACCAGTATATAAGGTATAGCCATTAAATAAACGATACCATCGTTGATACCTTCTGCGGTTGTTAGCCCTTCTTCACTCTCTAACACAGCACGACACATAGCGCATTGTGCATTAGTCTTGATAACAAAGAAAAGAGTTAAGAGAAAAAAGACTATTCTGGTTTTCATTTCTAAACGTAATAAGGTGATATCATAATAAACACTACAACTCCTGTTATAGCAACATATAGCCATAACGGAAAAGTGATTTTTGCTATTTTTTTATGCTTTTCAATATTATTAGTTATGGCCCTGACATAAGTGATTAACACAAATGGAATAACTATTATTGAAAGCAAAATATGGGTTATTAAAATAAAATAATACAAATATTTTATTACCCCTTCGCCTTCAAATTGAGTCGAATCACTAGTCATATGGTATGCAACATACATCACTAAAAAAACTACAGATAATATAATGGCGAACTTCATCAATCGTTCATGAAGTTTTATATTTTTTTTCCTGATTGCCATAAATGCAAGTATTAATACCAATGCCGTAACTGCATTTACACTAGCATAAATTGGTGGTAAGAAAACAGGCAGTTCCGCATCAATTTTAACTCCAAATAAAACGGCCACCACAACGGGTATTAAAATTGATAAAACAACTATTAATTTGTTGTATTTCTTTTCGTCTAATATTTCTTTTGATTTATTCATTTAGCAACTTTTTTATATCTTCTTTTAAGGCACTTATTTCTTCTAATTTACCATCTTCATCTGTTTGTTCTGATTCAGAGGTAATACCATTATAATAAATAATAGGGTTTCCATTTACAACTCTACATCTTATAAATCCATTTTTATCAATTAATGCGAAATTACCTGAATGCTCAAAACCACCTTCAACATCTGGATTTTCTGCAGCGTAAATATAAAACCCTTCGTTTGACAATTTATAAATAACCTCTTTATCTCCTGTCATTAAATGCCAATTGGGATTTGTTATTCCATATTTTTCTGCGTAAACTTTTAAAACTTCGGGAGTATCATAATCTGGATTAATGGTGAAAGATGCCACCCCAAAATCTTCGAAATCTTTAAATTCATTTTGAATTTGAATAAGATTTCTATTCATTCTTGGGCAAATCGTTGGGCATGATGTAAAAAAGAATTCTATTACATACACCTTACCTTCATAATCTTTATTAGTTATCGTTTTTCCGTGCTGATTAATAAAAGAAAAGTTTGGTACTTTGCGGTTTTCGCCATTATTCGAAATAAAAACTAAATCGGAGGTTTTAGAATTCAGATCTTTTTGTTGATCGCTTCGACCTGCTTGTCTTGAGATATCATTATTAGAAATTCTATCTACAATTCTTGGAACAAAAATGATTCCGAAAACAAGAATAATAAATGCTATTCCTATATATGAATAATTTGTTTTTTTACTCATTGCTTTCAGATTTTAAATCACTGGCTCTTCTAGTATCAGAATTAAATTCACCTTTTCGTTTTTGTCTGTACTCGGTAAACAAAATACGTAAATCGTCACTCATTTTATTTTTTATTTCTGACACTTCAATACAATCGTAGGAATACAAGCTGTAAACTGGCTTGTTTTTTTCTAATTCTTTATCTGTTCTATCATCTAATCGTCCGCGTTGATTCAAATCCTTATCGACTACAAAAACATGATCTGACGATAAGTTATCTTTTAAGTTCGCCTCCTTTTTCAAACTAAAAAATAATCGTTTAATATCATTTGGTTCACCAAATACAAAATTCCAAAATCGTAAATCTTGATACGAGCTTATTTCGCCTTTGAGTTTTTGAGCTTCAGCCTCAGTTCCCTTTGGCATTAAAATAACTATCTGAAATTTTTTAAATCCTTTAAATTTATCATAGACTAATTCTTTCAGGTTTAAAGCTGCAGTACTGTTTTTTACTGGATTATTCCCTAAAAAACCTAAAACTGTAATATGATCTTTTAAAAGGACTTTATCTTCTGCATTTGAAGTAAACTTATCTAAATCTAAAACAGAATTATTTACAATATCTAACGGTGCATAATTATGTGTAGCTGGGTATAAAAACAATAAAAAAGTTACAGGAAGAAAGAATAAAATTCCCAATACAACATATCGACTTACCTTTTTATAATCCATTAAATAATTGTTTTAACGCTATGCAAAAATAAAAAAAGGCGGTTTAAAAACCGCCTTTTTGTTTGTATTTAACTAATTTTAGTCGTTAAAAATCTTTTTTTATGTAACCATTATCATATACATCAAAAACATAACCGCCTTCTTGTAATAAGATAAATAATAAGTATAGAACAAGAAAAATAGCAGTCCAAACTACCATACGTTGTAAAGCCTTAGTTTCATCACGCATATGCATGAAATCCCAAGTAATATAATATGCTTTTACTATGGTTAAAATGATAAAGACCCAATTTAAGATTTTCATTCCTAAAAATTTAGCCATCATGCTTTCTGGTTTTACAATACCCAAAGCAACCTCAATTACAGTAACTATAGTTAAGAAAACTAAAACCCCCCAAATTTTTTGAGTATTGGATTTGAATTTTACTAACCCTCTAAATATTTCTAATTTATGTTCGTGTGCCATTTTAAATGCTTTTTTAGATCCCGATACTGGGATGAAATATATTTTAATTCAATTAAACTAGGTAGAAGAATGTAAATACAAATACCCAAACTAAATCTACAAAGTGCCAATACAGCCCTACTTTTTCAACCATCTCGTAACTTCCGCGTCTTTCATATGTACCTAAAACAACATTAAAGAAAATAATGATATTTATTAAAACACCTGAAAATACGTGAAACCCGTGAAACCCTGTTATAAAGAAAAAGAAATCTGCGAATAATGGCGAACCATATTCATTTACATGAAGATTTGCTCCTTCAACATACAATTTACCATTCTTCATTACTTGATTTAGAGATTCAGCTCTTGATAAAACTGTTTTTTCACCTTCTTCATTTATAATTTGAGTTCGCACTAAAACATCTTTATTAGCTTGTAAACCATGAATTACTTCATCCATAGTATAAGCTGGAAGCGTTCCTTCATCAACAAACCATAATCCATTTTTACTTTGGTGCTGTGTTCGATCCTTATGTTCATCTGAAACTGCAAAATCTCTTACTGCAACGCGGTGTCCTTCAGCATCAACAAACTGTAAAATATTTCCACCTTTTGTTTGTATCGCGCCGTAATCTCCTTTTATAAATGTATTCCATTCCCAAGCCTGAGACCCCACAAAAATTAAACCACCAATAATGGTTAAAAACATGTATATAGTCACTTTAGACTTATTCATTTGATGACCAGCATCAACAGCTAATACCATTGTTACAGACGACATAATAAGGACAAACGTCATAAATGCCACGTAGTACATTGGTGCGTCTACACCATGTAAAAATGGAAAGTGAGTAAACACTTCATCTGCAATTGGCCATGAATCAATAAATTTAAATCTTGAAAATCCGTAGGCTGCTAAAAACCCTGAGAATGTTAAAGCATCTGATACGATGAAAAACCACATCATCATTTTACCGTAACTTGATTTCAGTGGTTCATTACCACCTCCCCAAGTTTTACCTTCTGCTACTGCTGTACTCATATATAATGGTTGTTATTTAAAAGTTGCACAAAAATAATCATTTTATTTATCTAACGAAACATCAATAACTGAATTTTAAACACTCTAGATAAAGGGGTGTCTTTAATGCTCTGTAAGCCTATTGAAAATGACTATAAATCACCTTACAAAATATAAAAACAAAAAGAGATAAACCCACAGTATATCTATAAAATGCCAAAAAGTTACTGCCAAGTCGAAACCTAACATATTGGTAGGGTTATACTTTTGTTTAAAATGATTATAAATAACCACCAACAAGCAAATTAACCCAACAACAACGTGTAAAATATGCACAATAGCTATCAAATAAATGTAAGACATCGTTACATTACTCGTAGGTCCTGTGAAATTATAACCTAAATCAATAATTCGTTGAAAGCCAGAAAACTGATTGAAAATAAAAACAACACCCAGAATTAATGTTGTAAACAACCAAAGTGATGTTGCTTTGTGGTTTCCGCTCTTTAAAGCACGTTTTGCTAAAATAAAGGTAAAACTACTAATAACTATTACTATTGTACTAACTATAAAAGCATTTGGCAACTGGAAATCTTTTAACCAATCTGGTCTCGCACTACTAACTACAAATGCACTTGTCCATCCAGCAAAGGACATAATTAAGGAAATAATCCCAAACCAAAGCATCATTTTTTTTGCTCTACTATTTTTTTCTCCTTGAGTACCTTGTGTTAAATCCATAATTTATCTGATAAATTTATCTACAACATAAATAATTTGCACTAAGGTGATGTAAAACACACTAACAAGCATTAATTGTTTTGCTGCTTTTTCAGTCATTTTCTTAAATAATCCTATGGCATAATACAACATCCACATGCCTGCCATAAAAACTAAAATCGCTGCAACAATAGATAGTTGCAACTTACCAGTAAAGCCAAACACTGGGATAATAGACACTAAAACTGTCCAAATAGTGTACATTATGATTTGTACTGCAGTGCCCTTGTCTTGCTTTCCCGTTGGCAACATATAAAAACCACCTTTTTTATAATCTTCATAAAGAAACCAACCGATAGCCCAAAAATGTGGAAATTGCCAAAAGAATTGCAATGCAAACAAGGTTCCAGGTTCAATACCAAAATCATCAGTAGCCGCAACCCAGCCTAACATAAACGGAATAGCACCAGGAATAGCGCCAACAAATACAGAAATAGGTGTTTTTGTTTTTAAAGGAGTATAGACACAAGTATAAATAAAAATAGATATCGCACCAAACATAGCCGTTTGCTTATTGATGGTGTATAAAATTATAATTCCTGCTAAAGTAAATATAGAAGCTATAACAAAAGCCGTATTCACAGACATTCGCCCCGCAGGGATAGGTCTGTTTTTAGTCCTATCCATTAAGGCATCCAAATCCTTTTCAATAATTTGATTAAAAGCATTTGAAGCTCCAACCATAAAGTAACCCCCTAAAGCTAATAAAACTAAAGTTTTATAATCTACCGTTTCAACACCTAATAAATAGCCAGCAAGCGAAGAAAATACAACGCTTAATGCTAATCGCATTTTTGTGATTTCCTTAAAATCTGAGATTACAGAAGGAGTTGCTAATGAAGATTTTGAATTACTCAATGTTGTATGTTCTTGACATCTTTTGTATTGCGAGTGCAAAGATACTCTATAAAAGCAATTTGAGCAATGCTTTAACGCTAAATTTAAAGAAGCCACCTCCGTTAAAAAATTGTATTTTTAGTGTGATTATAATTCCCAATTGCACTTTATGAAAACTTTAAACTACATTTTTTTAATATTTCTCATTGGGTCGATTACCTCAGCTTGTGCACAAAACAAAGAGGTAACTATCACAACCCATAAACTAACCGAAAATATTTATATGCTCGAAGGACAAGGCGGGAATATTGGAATTTCAGTTGGTAACGATGGTGTTTTTATGATTGATAGTCAATTTGCGCCCTTAACTCCAAAAATTTTCGAAGCTATTAAAACACTAAGTACCAAACACATTAAGTTTTTAGCGAATACACACCACCACGGAGATCATACAGGCGGTAACGAAAACATATCTAAACTAAACACACCCATCATTGCTCACGATAATGTGTATAAACGTGTAAAAAACAACCCAAAACAATCCTATGCGTCACTTCCTATACTTACTTTTAATGATAAACTAAGTCTTTATTTTAATGGCGAGCAAGTCATTATTTTTCATGTAGATAATGCCCATACCGATGGAGATGCGCTATTATATTTCACAAAAAGCAACGTATTACATACAGGCGACACCTATTTTAACGCACGCTACCCATACATCGATTTAAAATCTGGAGGTACCGTTACCGGATATATAGAAGCTGTAAAAAGTACCATGATTTTAATTGACGATAATACCAAAATAATCCCAGGTCATGGCGACATATCAAACAAAAAGGAATACACTGCGTTTTTAAACATGCTAGAAAGCTTGAAAAATAAAGTTGAGACCGAAATTAGTAATGGAAAAACGGAGGAAGCTGTTGTTTCCAATTCCAGCTTAACCAAAACCTATGACGATTTAAATTATGGCTGCTGTTTTATCTCTTCAGAAAAAATACGAAGAACCTTTTATCAAAGTTTAAAAAAGTAGTTGTTATTTATTTTTGGGCGTTACCACAAGGGTCGGACTTTCCGTTACAATATTTTTGTCCGTGCCTTACAAAAAGGATTTTCTCTGCAATCCCTAACGCGAGCCCTATTGAATATTAGAAATTTAATTTTAAAAATCTCCTCCTGCTTAGAAATAACAAAGTCTAGTTGTCAAAATACCAATTAAACAAATCGGTTCTAACTCCAAAATTAAACCAAACGGTGTTGTTTTTAAATGTTGACGTCGTTATGGCTTCAGGATTAAAATTTCTAACCGTAATATCAGTAAACACCTTTAAATTAGTAGCAGGATTGATCAAATAACCCGCTTGTAAATTACCGTTAAAGGTTGTTGTTTTTATACCTTGACCAACTTCAACACCTGTATCAAAAGGTCTGTCGTTATAATTTCTATAAATGTCAGCGCCATAACTAAAATTATCAGCACCATTATTAAAATCTAATCCACGAGTACCAAAAATTAATTTAGCATCACCGAACCAGCGTTTGTAACGGTAACGACCAATTATAATGGCCTCACTAAAGTTGGCACCCCATAAATGTGCCATAGATTGGTTGTTGTGCGCATAGTTTAATACAATGGTATTGTGTGAATACGTGTATGGCCTTACGCGATTATATTCAAATTGTAATAATAAATTATCAACTTTAAACGCATTATAATATTTCACACCTAACTGATAACCGAATTTGTTTTTCCAGCTTTTTTCTCCACCTTTAACATCACTTAACGAAAATTCATCTAAGATAAACTGACCATAAACGTTCACATTATCATTCCATTTATACTTTGCTGAAGCTCCCATCAGAGCATTACCGGCTCCTTGTCCTGTTTCAAATTCAATAGCCCTATAAAAAATAACAGGGTTTAAGTAGTTTACATCAAACCCTCTATCGTTAGAATTAGTCCATAACACAGATTCAAATAAACCTATATTTAAACGTTTTGACACATTCCAACTTAGATAATGATTCGCAATATATTTAGTCAAAAAAGATTTATCCTCTTCTACTTCTGGGCGAACATCCTTTAACCACATCCAAGTGTTAGTATATTTTATTTTCCAGAATTTAGTATTCAATTTTAAAAACGGATGCGGACTCGCAACATCACTTAACAGCAACGAACGGTACCCATCACCAATAAAATTTTTACCATGTCCAAATTGAATATTTACATATTTTGCTGGTGTAAAAGATAAATAGGCTTCAGCTACTGGATAATCATAAGAATCCGTTTTAAAACGTTTTGCAATACCTCGACCAGGAATAATGGCTGGATCTGGTCCAAATGCTTTTAAACTTTCAGAATACCTATTTACGTAATCTGCAAATCGTCCTTGACTTTCAAAAACAGAAGCATAAAAATTTAATTTACTGCCCAAACCTCCTTGTACTAAAAATCCTCTGGTATTATTATATGTTGAACTAAATTCAGCATCAGTATCTTTACCTACTTGTAAATCTAATATAGGATCGACGGTAAACCAGTAATCTTCGCCTTGTAACTGCACTAAATGTTCATTCCACAATTTCTTTCCTGCCCAACTCTCGGTTTCTTTTTTTAATCGTTCTTGTTCCCCTTCAAAATCATAATATTTTGAAACCTCTTCATAAACAAAAGGTTTAGATGCCGTATGGCTATTCGTACCAATAAGATTCATTTGTCTATCAAACCTAGCATAGTCACTATGCGTAAATTGAATGTTTAACTGACTTTTAAAAATTTTATTTTCAAAAGCTTTTAGTGCTTTATCAATACCGTCAAACTCTTGCTTAGCAGATTCTTCTAACTTAGAAAGTTCTTTTTCTTTAGTTAAATCTTCAGTATCCACAACTTGATCTGTTAATGGTATTTTAATAGAAATAGAATATTGTTTGAATGTTTTTCTGCCGTTATAAGTTGCTGGTTTTGTCTTAGGGAAATCAGAAAAAACACGTTTAGCTTCTTCTTTTAATTCATTAAACAAAGCGTCTGTATAAATCACTCGAAACTGACCCGTAGTATCCACCTCAAAAATCACAACAACTTCGCCTTTGTAATTTTCTTTTGTAACACGCTCTGGAACTTTAAAATTATTGTAAATATTATCATAAACATGTTTATCAAAACATGCCTGTAAAGAATCAATAGCTACACTTTCGCAATTAGGAAAAACTGGTGGCTTTTCAGATAATAAAGCATTTTGTGAATAGGAATTATATTGAACTAAAAGTAGGAGTAGTGCAATGAATTGCTTCATGTTTTCTTGTTAAGAATTAATTTAGGCTAGAAAGATACTATATTTTTAGATTCTAGTCATACTTATACTATGATAAGAACGTCAATAACCAAAGGTTACCAGACAAGAACCTGAAGTAAATTTAGACTAGGAAAAACCAATATCACATAAGTGATAACGATTTTAAGAGCATGAAATTATAAATAGCTCTTATTAACGAACCTGAAATACTACAAGAAGATTCTAAAGTACACCTATATCCTTGTTGTTGTATCTTAGTGATATCATTTCACGACTAAAATTAATAACAGTTGTTCTTTCCTAAAGGATGAAAAACAAAAAACCTCGAAGACTAGCTTCGAGGTTTTAATGTATATAAATATGGATATTTATTCCTAATCTTGAACTTGGAATATAATTGGTAATGAATATGGAACGTTCACTGGTTTACCTCTTTGTTTTCCTGGTTTCATTTTAGGCAATAAACCAATAACTCTTTTAGCTTCTTTTTCTAACCCTGGATGTGGAGCTCTAGCACGAATGCCAACAACATTACCAGTTCTATCAATTTTAAAAATAACGTTTATACGTTGTCTTCCTGACAAACCTAAATCACCAGCCAAATCAGTATTAAATTTTTTATTTACAAATTGTGATATTTTTTTAGACATACAATCTCTTTTTGCAGCGTTATTTCCTTTCTCACAACCTGGAAAAACTGGTACATTTTCAATTACAGAAAATGGTACATCAATATCTTCATCTACCTCTTCTAATTCAATCTCTTCAACTTCTACAATTTCTGTTTCTTGATCAACTTCAGTAGACTCAATAACCGTTTCCTCTACCTCCTCTTCATCTTCAACAATCTCTATTACTTCTGGCGCTGCCGGTGGTGGTGGTGGTGGTGGTGGTGTTTGAATTTGTTCTGTAATTGGAATTTCTTCATCATCTAACTCATCTAGATTTAATTGTCCGATGTCTATAGCAGATTTGTCGTATGTTTTGTAATTAATGGCATAGTTTGTTATGAATAACATTGCTGCTAATCCAATTGCGAAGTAAAGTGAACTGTTACGTCCAACATTTGCTTTGGTATTTTTTTTAGATTCCATAATTTAAATCGTTTATCAAGATTGCTAAAATAACTATTTATTTGTCAAAAAAACAAGTGTTTAAGATTTTTTAACGTACAAACTATTTTTAATTTCTATTATCATTGCTGCAAATAATGCCCCTAAAGTATTAGCAAAAGCGTCATATATATCTAAAGCTCTTGAGGATGTCATAGTATCTTGTAGAATCTCAATAACTGTACCAAATAATATAGCTAAAACCACAGCATAAACTATTGATTTTCCTTTTTTCAAACTAAAGGCATAAAAAAAAGCCAAATACCATAAAACAGTAAAAAGGCTATATGCTAAGAAATGAAATATTTTATCAGCAAAAGAAATCTGGACATTCGGGAGGTCTTTTAATGTGATTAAACTGACTGTACCTAATGCAACTGAATATCCTAGAGCTGCTAAAAGGGTTACTTTTTTAAGCACCTATAAGTGATTTATAATCGTCTGCAGACATGAGTTTATCAACTTGTGATAAATCTGAACACTTGACTTTTATCATCCATCCAGCATTATATGGATCTGAATTTACAACTTCAGGCTCATCTTCTAAACCTTCATTAAACTCAATAATTTCCCCTGATAATGGCAAAAACAAATCAGATACTGTTTTAACAGCTTCAACGGTTCCAAAAACCTCATCTACCTCTAAAGTTTCATCTAAGGTTTCTACTTCAACATAGACGATATCTCCTAATTCGCTTTGTGCAAAATCAGTAATTCCAATGGTAGCAATATCACCATCTAATTTAATCCATTCGTGGTCTTTAGTATATTTTAATTCTGATGGAATGTTCATTTTATGATTTTAAATGTGTTTATTCAACAAATGTATTTATTCAAATCTTAAATCCAAATATATAACTTATTAATTACCAAAATTATATCTGATAGTAAAACCAGACCTTATTGTTGTTTGCGGAAAAGCCGTTGAAATTGCATAGTCTGAGAACGTATAATCAAAATAGAAAATCCCAGTTAAGTTTTTGCTAAACGCATAATCTGCTGAATATTTTAATCCCCAAATGGTTTGCCCAGATGTAATTTGATTATTTTCTAAGTCTAAATACCTAATAATTGTTTTGTTGTCTCTTATAGAAATATCTGCTTTCATATTTAAATCGCTAACAATACGCTTTTTTGGTCCTGCTAATTTAGAGCGAATACTTAAATCTTTAATTCTGTATCCTAATCCTAGTATATATTCATTTCCTTGAACTTCAGTGACTAAATTATTATCAAAACTCAATGATAACATTCTATCTTTTTTGATTTCTGCTAGAATTCTAACAGAGTTTTTCATTTCCATATCTATTCTAACTAACGGACTAAATAATTCTGTTAAATTGATATTACTGAATAGTTGTTCATTCTTAAAATTACCTGATTGATCTTTCCCTTCATCTGGCTGACTTGGATCAGAATAAGGAATTCCAGGAACGGGTGCTTCATTATCATCAGAATCTAAATTCAAATTCAAATTAGTATTAAACTGATTAATGGTATATGCTGAACGATAGCCATGGGTTACAGAAAACCGCTTAAATCGTTTTTTAAACCACTTAAACTTCATGAAACCTGTGTATTTTAAATCCCAGTTTGGTATTGGAACATCTCTAAAAGCACTGGTTGTTATTTTGTTGGCATCTTGCCCAGAATAAGCGGCTAAAAATGCTGGCAATAAGACCTTTTGGTTATTTTTTCCAAAACCTTCAGGATACCCTTCTACATCTCTGGTGTACCCATCAGTTCCATAGAATTTTTCAGCCAACCTTTCTGCAATTTTTAATCTGTTTGCTCTAAAATCATCAAAAGCAGGAGCGTTTATTTCATCACTTTTACCAAATGCTGTTTTAATTAAAATCGTTGAAATATTAAAATTACCAAAAGTATTAGGTGTTAACGGATTGTAGACTCCATTTTCCACTCTATAATTCTCAGTAAAATTTTGATAATATGCCCTATTCGCAACGACATCTATTTTTAAATCTCTAACCGGTTGTAGACTTGCAGAAATATCCAATTGTTTCGTGTTTGTGGCTGTGTACTGTTGGTTAAACTCATCAAATGTTGTTAACCAGCCGCGTCTTGCAGCTAAGTATCTAACATCGCTTTGACTCCCAAATGTAAAGCCTACTGTTGGCTTTAACGTACCGATAAACCCTGGAGTATTGGTATAACCAGGTAAGAACGTTCCATTATTTTCAGAATAGTTTACTTGAATTCTTTTAATACTTGTTAAAATATCAACACCTGCATTTAATAGTTTTGTAACGGATTGATTTTTTGGTTTTTTAATTGTCTTTTTAGAGTTGTCTTGTTTCGTTCCAGGAGGTGCACCACCGGGTGTAGCCCTTGTTCTTACTCTTCTAATTGGCTTTTTAACCAAACCTATATACTTATAAAAACGTTTCATATCTAACGACATGTTAATATTATGAACGTTTGAATTTTGAACGGTATTCCCTAAATCATAAGTTTCACCATTGACCTCTAAGTTTCCAAATAAATCAGAACCTTTTTGCCACTGAAAACTACCTGTATATTGGTATGTTGCATCAATAAAACTAAATGTTGGTATTTTATTAAGTGGTAATTGATAGGTAATCCCAAGGTTTTGAGTTTGCCTATTTGGATCGCCTACATCTAATAGACCATCCCAAACATCTAAATCTTGATCTTGTTCTCCTGCAATTAAATCATTGTCTTTAAAATAATTACGAACAATATTGTTGTTGGCTGCAGTAAAGTTAAATTGTAATGAATTAGTTAAATTATAATTAATAGCATATTGAAAATCGAAGGTGTAATTTCTTCTAAATAATTCTTCAATACCAATATTACCACTATCCGCAGTTAAATCTATTTCTCTAAACTTTTGTTTATTAAACTGCCTGTTTACATCTGTATTGATTGTAAAACTTGTTGGCAATAAATTGAAATTAAAATCTTTCAAAATCTTCCAGTATTTACCAGTGAAAAGTGAGTCGTTCTTCTTGAACGGTTCAATGGTAACAGGATTAAAATTATGTGCATAATTAGCACCTATACGCAGTGTTTTGTTAACTGAATTTTCTATTTCAAAATCTCTATGCTCAACTTTATTGTATGAATAATTAAATGTGACGTTTTCAACATCATAAAAACGAGGTTTTTTATCGGTTGTTCTATTTTTTCTAACGCCTATAAAATTAATGCTTTGTCGTTTTGTATAATCTTCAGATTGTTGTTTTATTTCTTCTCTTTCAGCATTACTATCTGCCGCATCTAATCTAGAGTCTAAAGTAAGATCTTTATAAAACTGATCGTACTTTGGTGTAATGAGCTCTTCACTTTGCGCATAATTAAATGGTACTTGAATTCCCCACTTTTTTGGTAGTAATTGACCAACATTAATGTTGGTAACGACATCATATTGCTTTACATCTTCCAAACTACGTTGACTAGGACCTTGTTCTAAAGAGCCAAAACCAGAAGTGCTTTGTCTTCCTGTTGCACTTATGTTTGCAAAATCTGCAATATTAGTATCCATACTTAAAACAGCCGCCCAACCACCTTCATTATCCAGTTCTGACAAGCGTAATTCATTAAACCATACTTCGGCGCAAAGGTCATTGTCTCCTGAAGCATTTTTAATCCCAACCATAAGCGTTCTTACATCACCAAAATTAGGATTTCCTTTAATCCCAACTCGATGTTGACCTACAGTATACCCTCCAAATGGATTAGAAACTGGTACTATTTCACCATTTACAACATCATAGAATGTAGGGTCTTCATCACCTAAAGTCATATCTGAAATACCTTGAGCTTTAATTTTTCCTAAAATTTCAATTGGTAAATTAATCTCATTGGCTGTTGGCCATAAGCCTTCTCTACTAGTAGATGTAGACACCTGTAAAGGAATCTCTATTTGATAGTAGTTTTCGGTAAGGTCATTACCCATTCTAATAAAACCAACTAAATCATCACTAGCTAAATCTCCTGTTCCAGACTCACCATCTTCGGCATGCATAAACATTCTCATACGCTTGTACTGGCGCATATCAATATTTATATTTTTAAATACACCTCTTGAATCTTCAGTTTCTAGGTCACACGCCTTAACAACTAAGGATTGTTCATTTTGACGCACAACCGTATTATTATTAAATAACTGTTCTGGCTCAATTCCTGGAGGTCTTTGATAACTTCCTTCGTTTTCAAGAGTACCAATTACACCTACAGAAAATTCGGTTTGCGGATCCTCTGGCGTCGGGTCATTCTTATCTAAAGCTTGTGTATAGCGTCTCCAATCGCTTCTAACTAAATCTAAAGTTCCAAAACGGAACACTGTTGCTTCTTGAAAATCTTTTAGATAGACTCTTGTAAACCTTACCGAACGCAAATCATTTATACCCCCAACTGCTTTAACATGGCTTCCTTGAACAGGAACCCTGAATTGGTACCATCTTACATTTCGTGAATCTCCGTTAGGTAATGAACGTGGTCTGTCTTTAAAGTCTCTTAAAAATTCTTTTAAAGGGTTTGAATCTGGAAGATTATCAAAATCAGCTTGTGATTGCGGCAAATTTTGTCTTGTAAGATCTAATTCATATTCGAAGTAACTATCAATCGTATTCATGGTGTTATCACGATTAATATCTTCTACATCGGGTTGTGTATTAGCACCTCTATCAGTATTAGTGAATGTATCCGGAGTATTTCCTTGCACTCCGTTATATTTTTTATATCGTTCAAAAACATCTCCTTCAGCATTTAAAAAGTATGCGTAATTATCCTTTGCTGGATCATCACCAAATTGACTTCCAAAAACATCTATTTCGTTAGCGTCATCGTAACCATCATAACCAACATCTTGATTGTTTCTCTCATCTCCTGTTGTATCAAAAGCATAAATTAATGATTGATTTTGAGGCACTATGGTTCCCCAACTTGTTGGTTGTTGTCTTAATATAGAAACATCACCATCATCTGGCAATCCGTTCTCATAAAGTTTTTTACCATCTTTTATAATATCTTCAGAAATATTACCTAAGTTAAAAACTAACTTTCCTCCCGGATTTGTTGGGCTGTCTTGAAATGGATCTTGTAACCAAAAATCAATATACTCCACATTTTGCTGTTCAAAATCTGTAGAAGTAATTTGTCTTGTTATACCTGCCCAACTATCAATTGGATTATCTAGTTCATCATCTTCAGAACCTGGCTCAAAATTATAAGGCCCTCTTTCTTCTGGATAATAGGCTAAATCCAATGTAAATAATACCGAGTTTTGCCCTTGTACTAAATCTCTTTCCGGAAACAATTCATTAATAAAAACGCGACTTGTATATAAATTAGAAACATCGTCGTCAGATATTTCACCAGGTCGTTGACTACTATAAAAAATAGGGTCAATAGTGTACCAGTTTAAAAGCCCTCTACCATAACCATTTTGAATGCCTGCTTCATCTTCTAGCTCATCCGGATTACCATTACCATTTATATCTAAAGGTCTACTAGATAAAAACCACGACTGTTGCGATTTTAAGTCGATACCGTTTTGCGACCCTTCAAAATCGTCAATATATGATGTGGCTTCACCATTAAAATTAGTACCTTTTGGAGCACCTGGAGCCAAATAAGCAAATTCACCACGAAGTGATAAATTAGATTCTACATCAGTATCAATATTTGGTAATTTGTTTGCTAATCGCGTTAAGAAAGGTACTTTGGTAGAATAATTTCCATTTAATCCGAAAATGGTATTATTTATAGATTCATTACCAAAATTTGCTTTTTGTGTAATAGGCCGTTCGTTAAGGTTTAATAAGGTTCCACCTAAAACAAAATTTTCATTGAATTTATGCTCTACATTTAACCCTGTAAAACGCCTAGTTTGCTGCCCAAAAACAGCATTGTTTTCTGTTGAAACCTGAATTGGTGTATTTGATGCTTTTAAAGATTCATCTAAAATTTGAACACGTCCTAATTGATAATTTACAGTGTAGTCAATACCTTCAACTAACACACGACCACCAGCAGTAACCCTAACAGAACCTCGAGGCACATTAAATGAACCAATTGGAATACCATCACCACCGCCAGAAGACTTATAACGTCCCTTAAGTTTGAATTTATTTTTTTCAACCTCGTCTAAAGCTGCTGTTTTTGTGCTTTTATAAAGTATGTCGTAAACATATTTTCTCTGGTCATCATTATATAACGAATTGTCATTATTGTATTCACCACCACCTAATACATTAAATAAATATTCACCAAAAGGTTCAACACTAGTAAATACAATCTTTCCATTTTGAGGAATTACCGTTATTCTTGGAACATAATCAAAAAAACCATCTCCCCTAGATTGTGGATCATTATTAAAATTCAATTTATCTAGATTGAAAACACGCAATAAAGGTGAGTTTTCAATAAGATCGTCACTTGGTGTACTCCCGTTAACTGGGTTTCCATTAATATCCAAATCAAAATTAGCTCCAACTGGTGAAATAAAGTTTAATGGAGATGCTTCGTTGTAGAAAATGTTTAAGGTAAAATCGTCTTGACTTAAATTATAAGCCCCTGTATCATAGACATTTTTCATCATCAAATCCCAAACAGGTTGATTTACATTGGTAATACTACTCTTCAGCATTTTTAAAACTAGGGCTGTATTAACTACAGAAGTCACTTGTCCTTGGGCATTTGTATCAACATCAGTGGCATCAAGACCATCATTAGCAAATTCACCTACTTGATACACTTGACCTCCCACAGTATACTGATATGCAACAGCTAATACTTCATCATTATTTAATCGTTGATTTAATGAAATATACCCTAACTCTGTGTTTAAATTATATTCTTGCGCATTGATTAATTTTCTAGCATTTTCAAGTTTGGCATAATCTCCACCTTCATTAACTTGATTATTTAAAGACCCAAAACCTTGATCTGCAGTGGAGATATCTCTTATTTGCTCGGTTAGAATTGAACCCGAACCTATAGCAATTGGATCAAAATCGTTATTTCCGTTATCAGGAAATGTACTGGTTGTATTTATGAATCCTCCTGGTATAGGATCTAATAATAAGTTATCATTTTCAGGCTGTGTAGAACTATAGAATGATTCTCCTAAATCTTGAAGCGCAACAATGTTTCTAACATTTTCGGTTCTATTACTTCTATTGGTAACCCAAACTTCTAATCGTGTTATTTGTAAACCTTTATTATTGATGAATGGATAATTTGCCAACGCATTATCATATTCATCTCTAAAATATTGTGCTAAAAAGAAATGCCTATTTTCATCGTACTCTCTAATAAAAAAATCAAATTCTTCAAGTGTACCACCACCTTGTGCAATAACCGTATTAGCTTGAGATTTTTGTTCTGAAAATACTCCCGTTACAGTAGTTTTTCCAAATTGAAGTTGTGCTTTTACACCAAATAAACTTTGTGCCCCTGTAATTAAAGAACTATTCAAAGGCATGCTCACATTACCAACTTCTATTTTTTGAATAATATCATCTTCGGTTGGTGTATATTCTAATTTTATGAGTTGCTGAAAATCAAAAGTAGATTGTGTGTCATAATTAGCCGTAACCTGAAGTCTTGTGCCAACTTTACCTAGCAAACTTAAACTAATACGCTGATCAAAATCAAATGTGAAATTACTTCTATTTCTTGGTGAAAAAGATGGATTATCTTGTTTTGAAAACAGCATCCCTAAATCCATTTCAACAGATCCTTGTGGAACAACTTCGATGGTATTACTTCCAAAAATACTTTCAAAGAAACCAGAGTCTACATAAAATTCTGGAAGTAAATTTTTACGCTCGTCTTCAGAACCCTCTTTTTTCCCATCAAACGCATCAATTTTATCTTTATAATAACGTCGCAAATTTTCTTTAGCAACTAAAGCATAGTATTCTTTGGGTGATAGAATGATAGGATAGTTTATATTAAATTCTCCTATTTTCTCGGTATAAATGTAACGATCCGTTAGTGGGTCGTACGTATATTTAGACTCTACACTATTAGGATTTGGTATTTTAATATTACCCAAACTAAATCCTGTTTTTACGGAATCTTGTGCAGGTTGCTGAGACCAACCTACTAACGAATAGCATAGCACAAAGACTATTAGGAGAGATTGTTTCGTTAAGTTGTAAAGTTTATGGTTAGTTCGGTTCAAAATATATTATAAATTTTTTAAGGCCTGTTTTATGATAGTTTCAACATCAGCATCAGGTTGAGTTACCATAATTTTATCCACAACACGTTCTGCCTGTTTTTTCAAAAAACCAAGCACTTCTAAAGCAGATAACGCTTCATCTTTGTTCGTATTGCCTCCAGAAACAGAAACTTCATCAATATCGTAAATCTTTAAGATTTTATCTTTTAAATCCAAAATAACACGTTGTGCCGTTTTGGCTCCAATTCCTTTAATAGACTGAATTAAAACGACATCTCCAGTGGCAATCCCTTCTCTTATTTGTTTTGGAGTTAAAGATGATAACATAGTTCTTGCAATACTTGCACCTATACCACTAACAGAAATTAATAATCTGAAAATTTCTCGTTCTGCTAAAGATGAAAAACCATATAAAGTATGAGAATCTTCTTTAACTTGAAGATGAGTAAATAACTTTAACTGTTCCTTGTCAGAAATTTGAGAATAGGTATGCAGAGAAATATTAAGCATATAGCCCACACCGTTGCAATCAATAACAACATGTGTTGGGTTTTTTTCAGAAAGTTTTCCTTGAATATGTGTTATCATTTAGAGCAATTTGTTAAACAACCAAATGTAATAAAATTATTCACATTTCATTTACTTACCCTCAGCATTTTATAATTCCCATTTTTCTTTGTGTTGTGCATCTATAACAGCAATGGCACTCATATTTACAATTTCGTCGACACTTGCACCCAATTGTAAAATATGAACCGGTTTTCTCATCCCCATCATAATAGGTCCTATGGAATCCGCTTCATTAAGTTCTTTCAGAAGTTTATAAGTAATATTTGCTGAATCTAAATTTGGAAAAATAAGTGCGTTTACCTTTTTACCAACTAATTTAGAAAAAGGAAATCGTTCGCGAAGCATCTCGTCATTCAAAGCAAAATCTGTTTGCAACTCACCATCAACATCCATATCTGGGTGACGCCGGTGAAGAATAGATACCGCTTCTCTTATTTTTGATGCTTTTTCGTGTTCTGAGGAACCAAAATTAGAATAAGAAACCATAGCTAACACTGGTTTCAAACCAAACATTTTAATAACGTTGGAAGTCATTTGCGTAATCTTCGCTAAACTTTTTGCATCAGGATCAATATTTATAGACGTATCACTTAAAAATAACGGCCCTCTTTTAGTCATCATTAAGTTAGTCGTAGCCACTTTAGAAACACCATTTGCCATTCCAATTAGCTCTAACATAGGTTTTACAACCGTTGGATAATTACGAGAATAACCAGAAATCAAAGCATCTGCATCTCCTTCATTAACCATCATAGCAGCAAAGTAATTACGCTCTCTCATTAATCGTTGTGCAGAATAATATGTTACACCTCTGCGTTTACGCTGCTCCCAATATACTTTGGCATATTTGTTTTTCCTGTCGTTTTCTTCTTCTTCTTTAGGATCTATAATAAGGATATCAGCATCAAACTCAATTTCTGCCATAAGTATTTTTATAGTCTCTTTTCTTCCTAAAAGAATGGGAATTGCAATACCTTCTTCATGTACTATTTGAGCTGCTTTTAAAACATCAAGCTGATCTGCCTCAGCAAAAACAACACGCTTCGGATTGAGCTTAGCCCTATTTAACAATAATCTAACTAATTTATTATCAGACCCTAAGCGCTCACGCAAAGTGTCTTCATATTTTTCCCAATCTGTAATCGGGTGTTTTGCAACTCCACTTTCAATAGCCGCTTTAGCAACAGCTGGAGGAACTTCTGCAATCAAACGCGGATCAAAAGGTTTTGGAATAATATAATTTTTACCAAATGTTAAGCGTGTTTCGCCATAAGCAATGTTAACCTGTTCTGGAACAGGTTCTTTTGCTAATCTAGCTAAGGCTCTAACTGCAGCCATTTTCATAGCTTCGTTAATTTTGGTTGCACGCACATCCAAAGCTCCTCTAAAAATAAATGGAAATCCAAGTACGTTATTTACTTGGTTAGGATGGTCGCTACGACCAGTTGCCATAATAATATCCTTTCGGGTAGCAACTGCAATATCATATTTTATTTCAGGATTTGGATTAGCCATAGCAAAAACTATTGGGTTTTTAGCCATAACCAAAAGCATATCTGGTGTTACAATATCTGCCATAGAAAGCCCAATAAATACATCGGCATCTTTCATGGCTTCATCTAGTGTATCTATCTTTCTATCAGTCGCAAATTCAGCTTTTTCTGGAGTTAAACTCTCTCTATCATCTCTAATAACACCTTTACTGTCCAACATGACCATATTTTCACGTTTCGCCCCACAGGCTTGATATAAACGTGAACATGAAATGGCGGCTGCTCCTGCACCACTTATAACTATTTTTACATCGCTAAGTTTCTTTTCAGCAAGTTCTACTGCATTTAATAAGGCTGCTGACGAAATAATAGCTGTACCATGTTGGTCGTCGTGCATTACTGGAATATCCAACTCTTCCTTTAAACGTTTTTCAATTTCAAAAGCTTCAGGAGCTTTAATATCTTCTAGATTAATCCCACCAAAAGTAGGTGCTATCATTTTTACTGTTTGAATAAATTCTTCAACATTTTCTGTATCGACTTCAATATCAAAAACATCAATGTCCGCAAAAATCTTGAATAACAAACCTTTACCTTCCATAACAGGTTTTGAAGCTTCAGGACCAATATTTCCTAAACCTAAAACAGCAGTTCCATTAGAAATTACAGCTACTAGATTACCTTTAGCAGTATATTTATAGGCCGCATCTTTATCTTTTTCAATTTCTATACAAGGCGCAGCAACACCGGGAGAGTATGCTAAAGACAAATCTCTTTGACTAGCATATTTCTTTGTTGGAACAACTTCTATTTTTCCTGGAGTTGGTTTTGCGTGGTATATAAGGGCCTCTCTTCGTTTACTTTCTTCGCTCATAAGAATGATTAGTTAACTAAACCAACAAAGATAATAATCCTATTAAAGGATACACCTAATCTTTTAAAAAATTGATGTTTCTTTTTAATGTATCAATCAGGCCGTCTAGAAAGATAAAATTTTACTTATACCTGCTTCTGAATAAGTAATTGAGAAGTTGCATGTTCTAAGATTTGCATTAAGATGCGCGAAATCATTTTGATTAATCCACTTGATATCAATTTCTTTATCTGAAGTTTCATTAATCCTTATTGTTCCTGAAAAGGCTGTAGATGTATTTCTAAATCTAATTAATTCAAGCTGACTTAGAACACTATGTTTTTTCAGTCCTGCTTCAATATCTTCCATAGTTAAAGTAGTTCTGTTTATTTCTTTATGTCCTGCATTCCCTCCTCTATCGGCAGCTTCATAATCATTCTTTCCAGCAAAAACATCTAAATACCAAACTTGTGGAATCCCAGGCATAAATATTTGAATGGCTCTCGCTAATAATAGTTTTTGTTCATCTTCGCCTAATGCACTAAAAAAAGTGGCATTAACCTGATAATAAGATATTTTTTTTCCTGAAGGATCGTAAAGATTTTTTACTCGACCACCACGCTCCATGATTTTACTCATGACATCTTCAATCTCATTATCTTCCAATAAACCTTTATTATAACACCCTTTTACTTCTTTACCTTTTAAATCTAGCACAGGAATACCATCATGACACCCTAACATATTTACAGTTTTGTATCCTTTACTAACAATTTCTTTAGCCCATGTAATTAGGGCCTTACTGTTAGCATTTTCTAAAGTATGAATCGTTAATCCTGGTAAGAAAAAATCATAAAAATAGTATCCTTTATCTGCAACCTCATCGTGCAAATGCAAACCATATTCAGCATGGATTTCTGGTAAAAGCATTAAATTATTTTTTTGAGCAATTTTCCTAATGCGCTCTAAATAATCCCAAGTTCCAGGTTTGTTGAAAAAATTTGATTGACCAATTTCTTTATGCAAATACGCAAAAGCATCTAGTCGTAAAATTTTACATCCAAAATCACTTACCTTTTGCAAGGTTTCTTCATAAAAATCCCAAACTAATTCAGAATTAGCATTTACATCCATTTGGCCCAAATAAGACTTATTGTTATTAACAACTTGGATAATCTCATTCCTTAAGTGATTGCTGTCTCCAAAATCTAGTGTTTCTATGGTTTCATTATTTTGAGTGGCTGAATTGATTCTCCTACAAATCAATTCAGCTTTATCCAGAGTTAATTCCTTAACTCCACTCAAATCAACAACACTTAATTTATTATATATAATTTTTTGGTAAAATGTATTCCAATATGGCTTTTCAGATCCATCTGGAAAAACAACCTTCAATATTGGAAGCCCAGACTTTCTCATAAATAATTTATTAAGAAATTCTTCTTTAGGAATAATTATTCCATCATCTCCCATCTTTCCATTTCCTTCCCAAAATGCATTCCAATCAATAAAAAAGTCTTTATATTTTGATTGATCACCGTGTTTTAATAAATCTTTAAATTGAGGTGATGCTACTGATAAATGATTTAAAACGATATCGAATTTTAAATCGATGTTTAGCTCTTCAAGTACTTTTAGATCATCTTTTGATACTAACTCATCATTTAGGTTATAATCTATTACCGAAAACCCTCTATCTAAATCACTGTTAAAAAAAGTAGGTAAAACATAGAATAATGAAAACACACCTTTAAACTCTGGCTTTTTAAGCACTTTAATAATATCGCTTAAATTACGACCTATACTATCGGGGTATGCATTAAGCATTACACCATTCGAAATAGCTTTTTTAGATACATTATTATCATTCATAGTTATAAGACTATTGAAGCTCAGATAGCATGTCTATGTTATCGGGTAATCTACCTACGTTTTGTAGTTTTAATGCAGCAAGTTGTAATGCCACTTCTAAGCATTCTCTCATAGGTTTTTTCTTAGTATAAGCAAACAAAAACCCTGACCAAAAGGCATCACCAGCTCCAGTTGTATCCATTACCTTTTCAATTTTAATTGCAGGTAATTGAATTATGTCTTCCCCTTTTTGAGATAATTTTACGCCTTTACTTCCAAGTGTTAAACAAATCGTTTCAACACCTTCAGAATGGAAAAAATCAAATATCTCTCGATGTGGAAGATTTTCTCCAAAAAGCCTAAACATATCATCTTCACTAATTTTCACTAACGGATTGAATTTACAGTAAGCCTTGATAACTTTCAGTGCATCAATTTTACTATCCCAAATTTTATCAGAATAATTAAAGTCAATACTAAGTTTACAACCTAAATTAAAAGCTTCTTCAGCTTTCTTTAAAATAGTTGTTTGCGCTGGATTTTTACTTAAAGCAAAACATGTGGTATGAAAGATTTTAGTTCTTTGTAATAACCCACTTGCTATTTGATCTTCCGTTATAAAACTATCGGCTTCTCTAAAAGGAATAAATTCAGGAGTATCTTCTGATCTTGATATAAAAATGACACTAGTTGGTTTGTTTTCAATTGTATTTATATAGCATGTAATAACGCCCTCCTCTTCTAATTTTTTAAAAATATATTTCCCAAAACCATCATTACCAACTGTAGATACAATCACTGCTTTTAATCCTAATCGCGCAGAATTCATGGCTACATTTGTAGGCGAACCACCCAAATATCTATGGTAATCTCTTGTGTTTTTAATTTGCACACCTGACTGATGGCCAATAAAATCTACAAGCACTTCTCCAACAGATAAAATATCAATTATATTATTTTTCAAGAGTACTAATTAAATATTCTTTAAACAAATAGTTGTTTTATGTCCTAAATCTACAATCCGTGTTTTACACTTATTAAATATTTAATAAAAAACACCTGTTTTTTTAAACGAAAACGTTTTAGTAAATCTCTATTTAGGCTAAAATCTAAGTGATATCTCCTCTTCTGAGTTTCAAGATAGCAATTAATAAAGCAAAACCTGTTAATACTAACAATGCTAAAAAGCTTATTTTTAAATTATATGTATTTGATATATAACCTAAAACAACAGGCCCTAATAAAAATCCAGAAAAACCAATTCCAGAAACAATTGAAATACCTACTGATGCTTTTACGCCTTTAGCTTTTCCCGCCATTCTAAATAGTTCTGGAATAATAACAGAAAGCCCTAAGCCAACAATTGCAAAACCTAAAACAGTAACGATTAATTGACTTACTAGAATACATAAATACCCTATACTCGCCAAAACACATCCTAATAAAATTATTTTTATTGAGCCTATTTTTGCACTAATACCATCTCCAAAAAAGCGTCCAATAGTCATCATTACCGAAAAAACAATGAAGCCTAAACCTGCCAGATTTTGTTTGGTGATTTTCACCACTTCTAGAAGGTAAAGACTACTCCAGTGTTCAATAGCTCCCTCACTACTCATAATTACAAAAGCAATAAAGGCGATGGCTATTAATGGTCTTATCTTTTTTAAAGAATACGTGTTTGTTTCTTTTGAATGCTGCTCCTCTGAAATAGAAAAATAATACTTTGTTAACACCAGATTTATAAGTATGATAAAAACAGAAATTGTAAGCATATGATAAACTGGCAGATTAAATATTGGCATTAAAATACTGCCTAAAGTAGCTCCTAGAACACCTCCTAAACTAAAAAAGCCATGTGCAGCAGACATTATATTAACTTCATCTTTCTTTTCGATTTCTGAAACTAAAGCATTCATCGCTATATCTGTTATTCCTGAAAAAACACCAACTATAAATAATGAAACACATAAAAAAACATAATTGGGCATTAACACCGGAAATATAAATGCTAAAGCAAAAAGCACTATCGCAAAAAATGTTAAGCGCCCCAATCGAATTTTTTTACTTAAATAAGGAACTAAGGGGAGAAAAGTCAAAATTCCTGCGGCTACACAAAATAATGCAAAGCCAATTTGAGAGTCATCTAAAGTCAATTTTGATTTTACATAGGGAATGTATAATACCCAAGTTCCAACAATAAAATTTAAAGAACTAAACACCCACACAACTGAAAAGTATTTGATATTTGTTAAAATCAATTTTAATGAATTCATCTATAATAAAGAATCTAAAAATGAGTTTCTTGAAGCTATATTTTTAATTTTTATGAACTGTTCTTTTTTCAACTCCAATACCAGAAATTTTTAACGAATTCCATTTTTTTGGCAATTGAGTTTTTAATTCTGTAATTCCTTTTTCGTTGATATCTAACCCTCCAAAACCAAATAAAACAGATTGTAACATTCCACCAGCTCCAGTTGCAAAATAAGGATTGGTGCCTCCTGCAGTTTCTGCTAACACACCAAAAGGCTCTAATTCATTAGGATTATAGCTTTTAATAAAAAGTTCATAGGCTTTTTCTGTCTTATTCATTCTTGAGTATAAAACAGATAAAATAGCACTTCCCATTGCAGGTCCTGTTGGAGATAAACGTGGTTCATAATATTTTAAATCTTTTAAAATATCTTTTGGATTATCAACTATTTTTAATGGAAAAGATAAAAGATTTACATCTGTTTGTTTGATTTCTATACCTGTATAAGTTTCATTTTCTTTTGTAGTTCCATCAGCAAATTTTAAAATAGGAATATTTTTAGCCACATGTCTCCAATCAGAATTTGGTGTTTTATTTAATTTTTCGGCAGCTAAAGAAGCATATTCTAAAACAGTTTTTACCATTCCGTTTGTAAATGCGTTGTTGTCTATGTTTTCTTCCCATTCATTAGCGCCAATTACATTTTTAATTTCATATTTATTTACCCCATTTCTTTCAACTCTACTTGCCCAAAAATCGGCAACTTCTTTTAACACAGGATATCCTCTAGACGCTAACCAATCTAGATCTTGAGTTACTTCAAAATATTTCCAAAAAGCCCAACCAACAGTTGCAGTAATATGTTGTTGAAAAGGCCCTGTTAAAGCCCAAACAGGTGTGTCTTCAGACCCATCTTCCGCAGATTCCCAAGGAAACATTACACCATCATAACCATGTGCAAAAGCATTTTGCTTGGCAGCTTCTAATCGAACAAATCTATATTCTAATAATGATTTTGCAATTTCTGGTTGCAAGACCAGAAGCGGAGGAAACATCCACAATTCAGTGTCCCAAAAAACGTGTCCATTATATCCTAAACCAGATAATCCCATAGGAGATAATGAGTATGCAGTACCTTTTCTTGCAAAAGAATATAAATGATACATAGCTGACCTAACAGCTCTTTGAGATGTTAAATCACCATTAATTTCTATATCACTTTTCCATAAATTACCCCAAGCTTTTTCATGTGCAGACTCTAAACGTTCAATGCCTTCTAGCTTTGCAAAAATGGTTAATCTTTCTACTTCATTTTGTGGATCATTATTATGCACAGAAGACATAGTACTTCCCACCAATGCAAATCTATAAGTTTCTCCTGCTTTAAGTTTTATTTTAAATTTCATTAAATGCATGTTATAATCCCAATCTTCATGAATAATATTAGGTTCATACCCATGTTTTTCTGGAAAAATAAATGAAGTTGACGTAGCTACTTTCTTTTTCCCAGGGCTTAAAGCAACCGAAGTCATTAAGGGAATTAATACATGTGGCCTATCAATTTCTGAATATAAATTACGAACATCTGAAAGATGGTCGGGTGCAGAAATATAATTTATAGGTGTAATCTCTACATCTTTATGTGCTTTTATTTCAATTATACTCATTGCATTAAAAGGCAAATTTCTAAGAGACATATTTTGATGTTGAATTGTAATTTTATCACCAATATCAAAAGTTGTAATTAATTTAGCCTTTTTCATATCCAAAGTCTGCTTATAATTGGAAATGTTTTTTCTGTCTATTCTACTACCATCCACCTCTAAGTGCATGTTCATATGGCTAAATGTTTTTAGAATATTACTGACTCTTCCTCTTTGATAATAATCATACACACCATTTAAAATAACTTCACTAACTTTTAATGGCTCTGCTGATGAGACCATGCCTACCATTCCATTGGCAACTGTAATTCCGTAATAATTATTTGGATCAATATTGTTGGCCTCTATATGCCAAGGAGAGTTTGAAAAATCTTGAGATTGTAAACAAAGTGATACTGATAAACTTAAAAAAAGCAAAAAATGCTTCATGATTATTATATTTTAAATTGTGTAAAAAAGAACCTTTACTTCATCTTTTTTAGATAAAAAGTTCTTCTGGTTTTTTTAATTGATTTAAATGCATGATGTTGTTTTTTGTCAATAATGACAAACCATATTGATAAGATGCGTTCATCCAACCAAAACCTTCTTGGGTTATATATTCAAAATCCGTCCCAACATTTCCGTATTCTGCAAACACTTTGTGTGTAGCTTGTACAACATCATATTTTTCTGGAATGGTCCCATTATAATCAACAGCATTTTTGGTAATCATGTACAACCATCTATACATTAATTCTTGAGTTTCAGTTTCAAAGCCATAATTCAATAATCCCTTCCAAATAAGCATTTGATGAGGCGCCCAACCATTTGGATAATCCCATTGACGAGCAGGGCGTTCATTAGAAATTTCACCTCTACTTTCTTGGGTGCTTCCCGAAATACCTCCTTTTTCTAGCAATAAGGGCAATGCGTTTTTTAAAATTTCTTCAGCTTGTTTTTGGGTTGCCATTTTACTCCACAAAGGCGTAAAAGTAGTTGCTGAAACAAATTTTGATTGCTTATTTGTTGTAAAATTATAGTCGTAAAAAAGTCCATCATTTTCATTCCATAAATACTCATTTACTTTCTTTTTACGAGTTCTTGCTTTTTCTAACCAATAATTACTTGTGTAATTTTTAGAATTGATGATGAAAACATCATCGAACTCATCTTTAATTAATTTGGCAAAATCTATTTCATATTTATATAAAAAAGCATTTAGCTCAACTAAGTTTAAATCGGCACAATTACTATCTATTCTGTAGGATGTATCATGACCCGATTCTCGAACACTTCTGTCATTTAAAAAATAAATATCTAGTTGATTGTTTTTGATTTCACCTTTTTGATATTTCTCTAAATAGGTATTTATTGATATCTGTACAGCATCTGCAAATGGTTTTATAATAGCATCAAAATGCCCTTCTTCACATTCTGGAGGAAAACCAATACCTTCAGCCAAATAACGATTTAATCCGTTTTTTATCAAACGTTTTCCTTCCACCATCCAAACAGTTTCATATTCATGAATCGCAGTTTTTAAATGACTTTTTAACCAATTTTTATCTTTACAAACCTCAAAAACTTCACAAATCAAACTCGAATAAAAAGGGGGCTGAGTTCTCGTAAGATAATAAGATCTATTAGCGTTAAGTATTTTCCCGTAGTGCTCAATTTCATATTGAAAATGTTCAGCAACAGCTTTTGCTAATTCTATTTTTCCATCTATTATTAAACCAATAGATTGAAAATAACTATCCCAACCATACATTTCATTAAAACGTCCACCAGGAACAACGAAAGGAATTCCATTAATTTGTTCATTATCCTCTTTTAATTTAAGTGATAGAATCCCTGGTTTTGTGTTGATACTTTTTACAAAATCTGGTGTTATTTCTTTAGGAAGCTTTATGGCTTCGATAGGAAAATCTGTTTCTAAATTTCTATAATATTTAAAAGCTATCTTATCATTAAAAGGAATATAAACTCTTAATTTATTTGAAATAAGGGTTTCATTTTTTGAATCGTTTATAAGGTTTTGAATCCCTTTTTCATCCATTGTTCTTGTAAGCCCACTCCAAAAATAATCTTTAACCATTCTAGAAACTCTTTCTACTGGTAGTTCTTCAATGTTTTTTAAAGGAATTTGTGCAGTCGTTTTTCCTTTGTTTTTTGCAATGACTAATTCTTGTAATAAATTTGAGAGATGGTAAGTTCCTTTTACCATATAAGGTTCTCGTTTACTTGATGTTATTTCAAATGCTTTGGGGCCTTTATCTTCAATGGTTATTCTTTTATCACCATCTGTGTCTTCCTGCAATAATAACTTTTGAAGTGTAGCTTCAATATTTAAATTAAAAAAAATCATTGCGCTACTTCTTGATTTTTAGACATACGGTCGATTAATAAAACAAAAATAATCAACAAACCCATTGGGATTAGCAAAAAGTAAAACGCACTGGCACCACCTATATTTTCAAATAATTCACCAACTATTCTTGAACCTATTGTACCTCCTAATGCAGAAAAAATAATTATTAAACCAGACATAGGTGAATGTAAACTCTTAGGTAAGGAGCTTAACACTGTCGAATTCAAAAGCGGATAAATTGGCGCAATAAATAATCCTATTAGTGGTAAAATAAATCCTAATAGTGGCACTTGGGATAAGCTTGAAATTTCTCCAATAGATTCAATGTCTCCCTGTAATTGCGGTAAAACATAAACTAAAATGCTGCCAGAAACAATAACACATATAATAACGAGGTAAACCCAATTTATGTATTTGGTAAGAAATCCTGCAACGAATCTTCCAAGAGCAAGAGAAAGGGCTAATATACTTGCCATTTGAACACTTAATACTGAATTAAAATTGAATATTTTTTTATTGAAGGTTGGCAACCATGTCATAATTCCCTGCTCTATCATTACAAACAAAAAAGCTGAAATGATAAAAACCATAACTAACGGAACAACCATTAATTTAAGAGATTCTTTCAAGTCTTCTTTCAAACTAGTACTTATGGCTTCAACTTGATAAGTAATTTTAGAGAAAAGCAGAAAAAGAAACGAAACTAAAATCAGACCGCATAAAAGGTAGTATACATTTAACCAAGAATTTTCATCAGAAGAATAAAAAGCTGGGAATAAAAAATAGGCCAAAGCAATTCCTACCATAAAGAACCCTTCTATAGAACTCATTAAAGCGGCATGTTCTTTTCTTGAATTGGTTAAAATTCCAATAAGGGAATAGACTGATAATTTTATTAAGGCAAAACTAACTCCAATAGTTAAAAAAAGTACTTTGGTATAAAAGAATGAATTACCTAAAATAATTTGTACACAACCAAAAAACACAATAACTAATGCTACTAACATGGCTTTTTTGTAACCAAAACGCGGTAGAAAAGATGCAATTATAAAAGAAACGATGGCTATTGGTAAATCTTTAAAGGCCTCTAAAGTAGATGCTTGAGATTCCGTTACTTTGTATACATCAATAGATTTTTCAATTACAATACCAACACTATTTAAAAGTATTGCAAAAACAAAATAGTTAAGATAGATGGAGATTTTAATGCCTAAGTTTTTCATTTTCTTCGAGTGTAAAATATATTAGTGTGCCTTTCCTAAAAATACTGGCTAATCGTTATCTTCGATAGCTTTGTTTTCATTTAATCGAAAAGCTAAAAAAGCAGATATAGCAAAAAACAACCCGGCAAATAACATTGCATTTATGGCATTACCACCAAGTACATATTTATATATTGGCCCAAATGTTAGCGTTTGAATAAACATAGGAATTACAATCATCATATTTAAAATACCCATATATACTCCTCTGCGATCTTGAGGCACAATTTTTGAAACCATGGTATAAGGAATCCCCATCATTGCGGCCCATCCAATTCCAAATAGCACCATAGGCACAAGGACCATAACAGGGTCTGAAATATAAGGTATTGTAAATAAGGCAATAGCCGTACCTATTAAACTGATTGCATAGACTTTTTTGCCACCAAACCGGAGTGTTAAAGGAACTAAAGCTAAAGCGACTACCATTGTGACTATATTATAGGTTAAACTCATTTTAGCAGCTTGTGATGCAGCTTCAGATGTTGAAAAACCTAGGGTTAATTTGAATAGAGGTGTAGTAAACTGCCAATAGATAAATAGTGCATACCATTGAAATAAATATACAGCACTAATTTTCCACATAAATTTCGGCATCTCTTTTATAGCTTGCACTATTTCTTGAAAAGGTTGAGAAATACGTTTATTAAAGGGCATACTCTTAATTGTATTTATTTCTTCGAGCTCTTGAGTGGAAGGCGGGATTTCAGGAGTTTTAAAAACTGACCATAAAATGGTAGTTAAAGATAAGAATGCACCAATATAGAATGAATAATACAACCATTGTGGAATAACACCTGCTTCTTCAACAGATTCTCCACCAAACCAATATTGAAACAAAACTATAGATCCATTAGCTAATAAAATACCTGCACCAACGAATAAGCTTTGCATTTGATACCCCAAACTTAATTGTTTTTCGGGTAATTTATCTCCAACAAAAGCACGGTAAGGTTCCATTGCCATATTGTTACCAACATCGAGAATCCAAAGTAATCCCACAGCAAACCAAAGTATTGGGCTATGTGGAAATGCGAATAAACACAAACTCCCTAATAAAGCACCAATTAAAAAATAAGGTTTTCTTCTACCCCATCGGTTAGACCATGTTTTGTCTGACATAGCTCCAATTATTGGTTGAATTATTAACCCTGTAACTGGACCTGCAATATTCAAAATTGGCAACATGTCTTCTGGAGCACCTAAATATAAAAATATAGGATTTATTGCAGTTTGCTGCAACCCAAAACTATATTGAATTCCCAGGAATCCAACATTCATATTAAATATTTGCCAAAAAGATAATCTTGGTTTAGTTGGTTTCATTTTTGACATTTTATTTTAAGTTGTAAAAGCACTATGCCTTATTATTTATAATATCTAGTACGCAGATTATTGCTAAAAAAATTAATACAAACCTGTTCATTTTGAATCGCATGAAAAAACTCAGTCTTTAAACAAATCTCAACAATTTCATTATTATTAAGATATTTTACAATTTTCAAGTCACAAAACGCGAATTCTTTAATCGAAATCGTTTTCGAATTAGAAAAAACAATGCGTTTTGTTAACAGAAAGTATAAATACTATCCATCAAATACCAAAAAACATGAATTATAACTTGTAATTATTATTTAAAAAAGCTTTTTGAACTATTAAAAGTTATTCTTGGGAAATAAGAAAATATAATATACTAAAGCTATTTTTTAGTCTGCATTTTTTGAACTATAAATTCTCCAACTTTTTGTCCTTGAGTCACACCTTCATCAATAGCCATTCGATAATGTATTCCTCCATAAAGCCTAGAGACTGCCGCTTCTTCAGAAGCATGATAAAATGAATTAAAACTCCTTGCTGGTAATCCATATTCCATTTCTGTTGTATCTAAGAAACCAAAATCATCTCCGTATAAATTCGTTAATATTACAGCAGCAGCTCTTGATATTACTGAATGACCACTAGTATATTCTGGAAAAGGAGGTGTTTGCAATAATGGGACCCATTGTTCATCAATATATTGATTGATTAACGTTTCTGGCCTAACCACTAGGCTTCTCCACTTTTCATCCCAACAACTTATAAAGCCATCAAAAAGCGCGACACTAACATGTGTATAAGCATTAACCGTTTCATCAAAAGAACTATTTGATTTCTTTGTAGCAATTTTAGTAATCCCTATCCAATGTCCACCTGGTGTTATCTTCTTTGTAGCAAACATAGCATGTCCTCGATGATGCGAAACATAAGGGTTACAATCCCAAAAACTAGCAATATCTTTACTTTCTTGATCTCTACCTTGCCCTTTTCTATAAACTTCCATCAGTTGTTTTTTGAATGCACTGCCATCAGTTAAATCTATTTCAATTGGAGGTGCTGGAACATATTGATTTGCTGAATCCAGAACTAACGTTCTTATTTTATTCCAATGTGGTTCAATCCCATCCATATAATCTGGAGGTGTAGGTTTCCAATATTTATCATCCTCAAGGATTGTGTATTTAGGATAAGTTCGAGTTTGATTATATAAATCTCCTTTGGCCCATTCCAAAATATGTTTTGCAACCACCTCACCATATTCAATTGATGCTTTTTTTGTTTTTTTAGGCAATCCGCTATCAATTAATTTTTTATAAGTTTCATTTTGAAAATCCGTTACTTTTTGTTCAGAAAAAATGAAGTGTTTTCCAACCACAGTAAATGCATGAATAGAAGCTAGATGGAAATCAACATCCTCATTATTTGGTTTTGGTATAGCATTTAAATCTGTTAGTTGACCTTCTAAACTATTATATTTATCTGGGTAGGCCTTTTGTATTATTGAAAAAGCAGCTACACTCGGATACATATAAACCCGCGATGCAACTGGGGGTGAAAATATATCATATACAATTACATCCGTTAAATTACTCATTGCAGAGTGAAAAAGTTCAGGGTCTTGAAGTTGTTCTTTATAAGCATTATTCTGCTTACATCCTGTCAAAACTAGGAGACAGCTTAGTACCATTCCAAATAAAATATACTTCATAATTCTCTTCATCTGTTTAATACTTTAATCGTTAGTAAGGGTGAAAATATACGTTTTGTCATTATTTGCAACAACTAAAAATTCATTTTCGCTTATTTTGATAATTTTTCTGGCATTTAAATTTCTTGGTAAAGGTAAATCATGGTAAGAATCAAATTTATTAGAAAATGAAATGACCCCACCAGAATTCCCATTACTTTCACCAAGTTCTGCAGTATAATCTAAATAATTACCAACAAAAATAATTCGCTGCTTATTATCAGTTGTATCCAATAATACATCCTCAATACTACTCATTTGAGCTTGATTTGGTAATGGTATTTCTTGTGTTTTGTTACCGACATTCATATACATCATGGATCGCAATTCAACTATTTTTTTTATTTCAAGAATGTCTTTCTCAGGCTTACCTGTGAGGTCTTCAATACTCGCAATCTTTGAAAATTTTGAATAGCTTAAAAATTTCTTCTTTAGTGAGGGCATTTGATCCATTAACTTATTTTTTGATGCGAATGGCACATTATTACCAAAAAAATCGTAAAAAATAATAGGATCAACCTGTCCATTATCATCAAAATCATCAATATAAATTTTTACAGGTCGTTCTTTAGATGCCTTAAATTTAAAGTTCAAACCAGCATTACCAGCTATAATATCTTTTTCTCCATTACCATCAATATCTGCTACCAAAACACTGTTCCACATACCTTGCGTTTGATCTAATCCATATTTCTTTGTGTCATTTACAAATGTTGAATCTCGTTGATAACTATATACTGTTATGGGCATATAGTCGCCTACTACCACTAATTCTAATTTTTTATCATTATTAAGATCTGTCCATTGACTGTCTGTCACCATACCCAATCTTACTTTCTTAACAATTTCAAAACTTCCTTTACCACTATTTTTTAAAATAAAACTATATGGAGATAAACCATAGCCTCTAGACATTGATCTATTACCTATAAACAAATCATCAAAACCATCGCCATCAAAATCTCCAGAAGAAACACTACCGCCATTCGTTTTAATGAGTGGAGCAATTAAACGACGAAAATTGGCATTGCCATCATTTATATAAACACGATCTTCTAAATACGGATCACCTTCCACACTTTCATTACCCCCACTCATAACATATAAATCGAGGTCACCATCTTTTTCTAAATCAAATGCTGTAACATCGACATCTTCATAAATAACATCTTTATTGAAATCATTATCTCTTTTATTAAAATATGTTCCATCACCTTTTCTTAGAAAAAGTTCAGATGATTGATGTTTTGCCCCGCCTATAAAAATATCTTCTAACCCATCACCATTAAAATCAGCTTTTACAAGTGCTGGCCCTTCTGTTGATAGTTTCTCAGGCATTAATGGTTCTTTTTCGTAATCTACATAATTGTTCTCAAGATGGGAAAATGGAAAAGTTCTAAAAGATTTTTTATCATCGCTTACGGTCAATTTTATTGACTTTTGTGCAGAGTTGTCTCTTGTAAGAACATGATGTTGATTAACCGATACTCCTTTTATAATTTGAAACGTTCCATCTAGCCATTGGACTTTTACACTATCTATCTTTTGTGTTTTTCCAATACCAAAATGAATCTTATGTGTTGATGATGACTGAAAGCCTCTTGTTACATTTAGCTCATTATATTTTACCATATTATCTGCATATATATATAGCTTTGCACCAGTCGTATTTTTATAAATACTATCACCTTTTAGAGTGAAGGATATATAATTGTTGTTTATTGTATCTGTACTTTTATTCTCTAATAATAAAGCTGTTTGATTGATTGTGTTGACTACTATATCTAAATCACCATCATTATCTAAATCACTATACGCTGAACCATTCGAGTAAGATGGGTTAGAGCCGGCTTTATCCGTAAGCATCTCGAATTCTAAGTCCCCTTTATTTCGAAATACTACATTTGGAATTTTAATCGTTGGTATTTGTTTAATGATACTTTCTTCTAAGTCGTTTTGTTGTGATTGGTTATATTTTGAAAAGTTGACATTACTTAAATAATTAATATAATCAAGATCATTCGGCCTTTTATAAATACCATTGGTGACATAAATATCGTTGTGGCCATCATTGTCATAATCTTGAATCAAAGCCGACCAACTCCAATCTGTCGCGTATGTATTCGTCATTAATGCGATATCAGTAAACGCTTTATTTTGCTGATTTAACTGTAATGTATTTCTAGCGTATTGCTTTCTAAAACCAAAGTTTTCCTTGATTTGACTCACCTTATCTGAATCTTCACCGCCCGATTTTAAAAATATCTCATGATCAAATGGCATCATGTCTAGTGAAAAAATATCCAACTGTTGATCATTATTAATATCGGCAATATCAAGTCCCATGGTAAACCTGGAAGTATGGCTCAAATAATCTACTCCAGATTCTTTAAAAGTTTTATTTCCTTGATTGATATATAAATAATCATTTTCATGAAAGTCATTACCTACATAAATATCAATTAAACCATCATTATTTACGTCAGAAGTTGTTAAAGCTAATCCATAACCAAGGGCGCTACTGTATATCCCAGAAGCTTCGGTAACATCAACAAATTTTATTTGATTTTGATCTAATCTATTTTCATATAACTTATCTCCTGAAAGTGAATCTTTAATTTTACGTCTATCTATACTTCCATAACTTCTAGGTGTGTGAACGGAGTGATTCATTAAGTACATATCCATATCACCATCGTTATCATAATCAAAAAAGGAAGCTTGTGTCGATAGACCTGAAAAATCTATTCCATAAACTTTAGAAGATTCTGTAAACGAATTATCTCCTTTATTAATATATAATAAATTGTGTGCTTTTAGAACTTTATAATTTCCAACTTTTGACACATAAATATCTAAAAATCCATCATTATTAACATCTTCCATTGTTACACCTGATGACCATGTAGAATCCATCTGTATTCCTGCTTCTTCCGTAATATCTTTAAACTTTAGGTTTCCTAAATTGAGGTACAACTTGTCAGACTTTTGATTAGCGGATAAGTAAATATCGTCAAGCCCATCATTATTAATATCTCCTATGGCGACACCTCCTCCATTGTAATAGTATAGGTACTCCATTATATTCAAGTCATCGCTATGGAATAAGTTATTTGAAAAATCAATCCCACTTAATTCTGAAGGAACTTCATCAAAAAATATAGCAGCTCGTTTTACATTAATCTCTTTTTGCTCTTTACAGCCCGAAAAAAATACTAGCGCTACAATTACAAATTTTATTACATGTTTCATTTCTTAATATTTGAATATTGCTAACGAATCACTATTTCTAGCAACGATGAGCTTTTGTTCATGCACTATGATATCACGAACCTCTCCTTTAAGGAAAAATCCATTACCATTCTTATGGCTTTTAAACTTCATATTACCTTTATTTTCTAAATAAACGCCATATGAGGCATCATATCTCCCTACTTCTGGTTTTACATTAAATAAGTTACCTCCTAGAACAATATCTTGATCTCCATCCTTATCAAAATCGTCTGTATTAATTGCATAAATAGAAGAAAATTGTGCTTCGATTGGAAGTTCTAAGACATCAAATTCTAAATTTCCTTTATTTATTAAAACTATCGAGGATAATATTGTTACTTTTAATTGATTAGAAACGTCTAAATCATTTTTAGCAAAAATGACATCCATACTAGCGTCTTTAAAGGATTCATAATTTGGAAATTTTTTCTTTAACCCTTTCATTTGATCAATTAAATTATGGCGTAAGGCATAAGGATAATCTTTTCCATTAGATGCTCTAAAAGCCAAAACCGGATCTATAAAACCATTTTTATCAAAATCGCTTGAAAAGAGTGTAATTGGCTTTTCAGGACTTGCTCTGAATCTACTATTTAATCCATGGTTTCCAACAATAAAATCAAAATCACCATCATTGTCTAAATCAACTTTATGTATAGTATTCCACCAACCTTTTAAGTCTTTTACTTGACCTTCCTCTCTTCTAGTAAAAATCCCGCCTTGGTTAATAAAGATTTCAATACCCATAAACTCTCCTACAATTAACAAATCATCATCTCCATCTGCATCCAAATCATTAAATATCGCATCGGTAATCATACCAATATTTTTTAAATTGTTCGCCTTAGTTTCAGTAACATCCGTAAAGTTTCCATTACCATCATTCTCTAAGATAAAACCAGAACACTTGACCCCATACTTTAAAGGCACAACGCGCTCACCAACAAACAAATCTAAATCGCCATCATTATCTATATCTGAAGATATTACCGTTGATGTACTATGCATTGATCCTTTTACAGGCAATCTTTGGTCTGAAAGGGTAAAATTGCCTTTACCATCGTTGAGATAAAGTCTATCTAAAAAATCAGATGAATATTGTGAAAATTCTACGCCGCCACTACAAACATATAGATCTAAATCATTATCATTATCTGCGTCAAAGAAAAGGCTCGCCATATCTTCAGAATTGATGTTTTTTTGAAAATCTTTTGTTTTATCAATCACAAAACCACTGTCTTTACCATGTAAGATGGTTGCTGATGACCCTTTTGAGCCTCCAATAAATAAATCTTGCTTTCCGTCATTATTAATATCTGCCATTGACATTTTTGGCCCTTCAGTACTGCACATATGATGTAATAACCTATCTCGATTAAAATCAATAAAATTATTTTCTTTGTGCACAAAATTCAAAATTTCGTGATTTTTTTTAAATAAGGCAGGTTGATTAACTTCATCGATAACTTCTGTAAGTAGCGCATCACTTTCTGAAAGTGTGATTGTTTGATTTGGTTGTACATTGCTTAAAGCAGTTGTTTTACCTGAAGGCCATGTAACTTTAACAGTCACAGGGTCATTTGATATTAAACCAAAATTAGGCCGAGGATCTACACTCGATTGAAACCCTCTTGTTGGTTGGTTTTCTATCGATTGCTTATTTGAAATAATTTCAATTTTCGAACCGATGGCTTGTGTATTTAAATTTTCTCCTTTAAGAATAAACTTTAAATAAGGTTTGTTTTTATTCTCCGTGGTGGAGTTCTTATAAACAAAAGCATTCATGTTTAGATTATTTACAACTAAATCTAAATCGCCATCATTATCTAAATCGGCGTATGCAGCGCCATTTGAAAAACTTTCGGTTTGCAAACCTGATTCTTTGTAATCTTTAAACTTCAAACCTCCCAAGTTTTGGTAGGCGTGATTTTTTATTTTATTTGAAGGAATGATTTCAATGAGTTTAGCGTAATCAACTACATTATTTATCATCATTGACTTTGAAACTTCTTCATTCGATATGTATTGAAGATAATCTTGATTGGTTAAATCTCTATAGATACCATTTGAAATAAAAAGATCTTTTAAACCATCATTATCCATATCAAAAATCAAAGCTCCCCAACTCCAATCCGAAGCTTCTACTCCACTTAACCTTCCAATCTCACTGAAAGAATTATTCTTGTTATTTAATTGAAATGTATTTCTTGTAAATTGATGGTAGTATCCATTATTCACTTTTAGTTGATACTTATTCCAATCTTCAAAAGTCGTAACTGTCTTTAAACGCTCATAATCAGACGGTAGCATCTCCGTGACAAAAATATCATTATAGCCGTCATTATTTATATCTGCCATATCGGCACCCATAGAAGCGCCACTTGTAGCCGTTATTTGATCTTCAAATTTCTCTGAAAATGTGCCATTATGATTATTGATATATAAATAGTCTCTTTCGAAAAAATCATTAGAAACATAAATATCTTCCCAGCCATCATTATTTATATCTCCTATTGTAACTCCCAGACCAAAACCAACAACACTGCCATAAATACCTGCTTTTTCACTAACATCTATAAATTTCCCATCTACATTCTCCATTAATTTATCACCACCTAGTAAATCTCTATTTGGTCTTTCATTTCTCCGTAAATCAAAACTCCCAATGGCTTGATAAGAATTATTCAAGATATAAACATCTAAATCACCATCTTTATCAAAATCAAAAAATGAAGCATGTGTTGAGAATCCTTTATCTCCTAAGTTATATTCTTCTGCCTTTTCGGTGAAAGTTAAATCTCCATTATTAATAAAGAGCTCATTCTGTTTGTTCTCTCCTTTTAAATCACCAGAATTACATACATAAATATCTAAAAGTCCATCTCCATTAATATCAACCATTGTAACACCAGTTGACCATGGTTTCTCACCACTTACACCAGCCGTATCAGTAATATCTATAAATTTAAAATCACCTTTGTTTAGAAATAATTTATTCTGATTTTGGTTAGATGTAAAATATATATCTAATAAATTATCATTGTTTACATCGCCAACTGAGACACCTCCACCATTGTAAAAATTGCGGTACTTATATACGTTAAAATCATTATCGTATGATAGGTCATTTGAAAAGTCAATACCCGTAATTGATTTGTCTAATAATTCGAAATTTTTTATGGTAGGCTCATTATGTTTTTTACAGGAAACCATAAAAAACGGTAATAAGACTGCTATTAATTTAATGTAATTCATCAATTTTCTTCTCATCAGTTTATTTTATCAAGCACATACCTTAAATCATCAATTCTAACATCAACTGTTCTGCTATCCGTAATAGGTTCTATTAAAATCCGTCGATTTCCATCTATTTTAACATGTATTTCTCCCTTGGTTTTCTTAGCTGGTATTACTATAAAATCATTACCAGGAAACCAAGTTTTTAGACTATCCTTAACCACCGGCACTAACTTATCTGATTGTAACGATTTGTTCCAAAGTGACCAAGCTACATAACGAAATTTCATATCCATTCCTGTCATGATTTTTTCCTTATTAAATATCCCATAAAATAGCAATGTAATTGGGCTATTTAGACTATCTCCTTTTTTCTTAGGCAATTGATATTCAACAAAATTATTTGAGGATCCTTGATTGATTATTTTTTGATTGTTTAGCTTCCAACATTGATCGAAAAACAATTTTCTTGTTTGACCGAATGTCATTCCAAAAATGAGCGAATCATTCACAATATTTTTCGCCATTTCATTATTTACAAGCTTAGTATATTCAGATTTATTACAGCTCAGCTGTATTAATAAAAAAAATATTATCAAAAATTTTACGCTATTCTTTAATACTATAGAAACTTGTTTTTTCATTATTTATAGTTGCAATTAATAGTTTGATATTATTATGTTTTACCCAGTTAAGACCTCTTATTTGCCCTTTAATATTTAAAGGAACTGGTTTTGATGTTGATATGCTTTCTTCTTTTGAGCCAAATAAAACCCATCCCATAGAGGCATCATATCGACCAAACCTTGGTTTTACTAAATACTGATTGCCTCCGAAAAATAAGTCTGTATATCCATCTTTATTTATATCATTGGCTGTAATCGCATAGATAGGCGAATATTGCAATTCACTTGGTAACTTTTGCGAAACAAATTTATTATTTTCATTCAAAAATATAGTGCTTTTTAACATTTTTAAGTCAACAAAATAAGCTTGATCGAGAAGTTCTTTCGATAAAATAGATTCAATACTAGCTTGAGCATAATCTTTATAATACAGCAATTTCTTTTTCAACGATGGTATTTGTGAAATTAACGCATCTTTATCTACTATCGGATAGTATTTATAACCTTTTTTCTTGCAAATAAGTTGCTCTTCAAAACCATTGTTGTCGAAATCATAAATATACATTCTCATATCTGATTCAAAGAAATTATTCAATCCCTTATTTCCGGCTATAATATCTAAGTCCCCATCATGATCAACATCTATCATTTCCATAGCAGACCAAAGCCCACATGTGTTTTCCATTTGATAAATATTAGTTTTATCAACTAATTCCCTATTTTCATTGATAAAAATTTTAATAGGCATCCATTCTCCAGAAACTATGAGATCTTGCCAACCATCATTATTAATGTCTACCCAACTTGCATTCTTAATCATACCAATATTTTCCATGGTATCATTCTTCATATACTTAAAGTTACCATTTCCATCATTTTCTAATAGATATCCAGAACATGGCTTTCCATACAGATTTGTTTTATAACGTTCTCCAACAAATAAATCTAGATCACCATCATTATCATAATCGGCTGGTTTAACTACTGATGAACTTATTGTTTTCGGTAAGGATATTGCTTTCGGTAATTTTTCAAATGTTCCATTATTATTAATGTAATATGAATCGTTTAAAGCAATTGAATATTGAGAAAATGCCCTACCCCCATGACAAACATATAAATCTAGATCTCCATCATTATCTCCATCAAAAAAAACAGCATCTGTATCTTCAGAATTTATATCATCTATAAATGGTTTCGTGATTTCACTAAAACCAAATGCACTTGAAATAAATAAAGCACCAGATTGATTTTTAGCACCACCAACAAAATAATCCATGCTATTATCATTATTAATATCCCCTACTGCAATACAAGGGCCTTCATTACTATACATCTGTGTTAACAAGCGTTCTTTGTTAAAATCGATATAACTATTTTCTTCATGAGCAAAATCAAACAAAGGACTTATCTCTTCAAGTATCTGTTTTTCTGATTTCTTTACTTTAACCTCATGAATACTATCTAGCACTTTAGGTTGTTCAATGGAATACGTTTCATTCGTTCTTAAATTTGACATTGTCAATGTTTTTCCATTAGGCCATGTAATAAAGAGAGAATCTATATATTCCGAATCACCAACACCAAAATGCAATCCGTTTGCAACACTACTTTGAAACCCTCTAGAATTATAGTTTTCACCGTAGCTCTTTTTATTATTGGCATATTGTATTGTTGCCTTGGTTCCGATACCAAAAACATTCTTGTCTTTTTGCACAAATTTTAGTATGACACTTCGATGTTTTAGTGTGTCTGTTTTGTTTTCGTAAATAAAAGAAGGCATGTTTACATTATTAACTACAATATCTAAGTCTCCATCGTTGTCAAGATCAACGTATGCGCTCCCATTGCTAAAACTTGGCTTATCTAAACCCCAGTCTTTACTTTTATTTTCAAAATTAAAACCACCTAAATTACGGAAAACAGCGTTAGGAACAGCTTTCGATGGCATTGCATCGATTAACTTCTTTATGACTTCCTTTTCGCTACTATTTATTCTACTCCTAATAGTTTCATCATTAGCTTCGTAAGTAAGGTAATCTCGATCTAACAAATCTTTATAAATACCATTACTAACAAATATATCTTTATAGCCATCATTATCCATATCAAATAACAGTGTACTCCAACTCCATTCAGTTGCCGAAACATTGGCTTGGCGTCCTAATTCAATAAAGTTTCCATTACCTAAATTTCTTTGAAGAGTATTTCTAGAAAATTGATTATAATACCCCTGTTTTACAGCTAATTGATGTTTGTCCCAAGACTCAAAAATAGTTTTTGTTTTTTGGCGTTCGTCAGTTTCTGGTAGCATTTCAGTAACCATTAAATCCGTTTTAAGGTCATTGTCTAAATCTGCCAAATCCGCTCCCATTGAACCCATAGATATAGATTGAAAATATTCTTCAATTTGTTCAGAAAACCCTCCTTTCCTATCATTAATATATAGGTAGTCTTTTTCAAAAAAATCATTCGAAATAAATATATCAGTCCAGTTATCATCATTAAAATCACCTAAAGTAATACCTAAACCAAAACCAATTTTACTTGAAAAAATCCCAGCCTCTTCGGTTATATCGATAAATTTACCAGAGTCATTTCTTAGGAATTTATTACCACTTCCGGAAGTATTCGGAATCAATCGTTGATCCTTAATAAGATCAAAAGCTCCTATCGATTTTATTGAGTTATTTAAAAGATAAGCATCCAGGTCTCCATCTTTATCATAATCGAAGAATGCCGCATGCACAGATAAACCTGTAATATCTAAACCAAACTGTCTAGAACATTCAGTAAATGTAAGATCTCCATTATTAATAAAAAGTTCATTGTGCCTATTTTCTCCGCCAGGCTTACCTGCCTTACAAACATATAAATCCAACAAACCATCACCATTTATATCTGCAAATATGGCTCCACTAGACCAAACATTGGAACAGGAAACACCTGCTTTAGCTGTAATATCCTCAAACTTCCAATTCCCCTTATTCAGAAATAGCTTATTATCAACCATGTTACCGGTAAAATAAATATCTTCGAGTCCATCATTATTGACATCTCCTATAGCAACACCACCTCCATTATAAAAATTGCGATATACATAAGGATTAAAAGCTTCGTCGTATATCAATGCATTTTCAAATGACATACCATTATCACTATCATTTAAAACAAATAGGGTTTTCTTTTGTTCTTCTTTAGTAGAACAGGAAATTAGTAGAAATAGTAGAAAAGGTAAAATATATTTCATTAGTGCATAATACAAAAAAAAAGGTTGTTCCTAAGAACAACCCTTTAATAAAAAAACTTAATTCAAATTAATAACCTGGATTCTGACTTAGACTACCACTTGAAGCATTAATTTGCTCTAGAGGTATTGGAAACAAAGTTCTAAACGAATCAGAATTTGTTTTTTCCCACCAAGAACCTCCGAATTTACCAAAACGGATTAAATCAGTTCTACGAGAAGATTCCATAAACATCTCTCTTCCTCTTTCAGCTAAGAAAGTATCTGCTGTGATTGATCCTAATGGGCCTAAACCAACTCTTGCTCTTAAAGCAGTAACATCTGGCTCAGCTAAACTCCAATTACCTGCAGCTCTAGCTTTTGCCTCAGCACGTATTAAATGTACTTGACCTAATCTAAAAATTGGGTAGTCATTATTCATTTCCGGTCTACCAAATAATTGGAAGCTAAATTTCTTACCACGAACACCACTTTCTCTAACAGAATTTGGCTCTAACTCACTAATGTTCGGCGTGTAATTTAGTTGAAGATTATCATCATCTGCAGCAAAATCTAGTAAAGCATTACCACCAAAATCCAATTGTGGTCCTGATAAGAAGTTTGCTACTTTTCTAGCATCAGCATCATCATAACTATTATAAAACTCTTCAACAACTTGATACCCATTCCATGGCTGTGCGTCTAAAGCATATGTTAACTGAGTACTGTAATGAAAATTCATTTGAGAGAAATTCATTCCCCCAGCAGAAACAGCATCGTAACGTATAGACCAAATCATTTCAGGGTTGAATTGATTATTTGGAGCAAATATCGCAGCATAACCTTCTAAGTTATCAGGATCAGAAGCCACCGCTGGTCGTTGTGCCAAGTTAATAACAGTACAACCATCAGCACATAACTGGTAAGGACCATTGTCTATAATATAAGTAGCAGCCCAGTCAGCCTCTTGATAATGTGGCGTTCCTGTATATACTTCTGCATTTAAATATAGTTTAGCTAATAAACCTAGTGCTCCAAATTGATTCACTAAATATGGTTCAGCGGCAGTACCTAAAGAACTACCAGATAAATCTAAACTAGCTGTAACTGCACTAATTCCTAATACACTTAACAATTCACTTTCAACAAAGTTAAAAGCTGCTTGACTATCCGTTTGTGGCGCATCACCACCTGGGGCTGTAATTATTTTCACATTACCGAAGTTGTCTAACAATCTCCAGTAAAAGAAAGCTCTAATTGTTTTAGCCTGTGCCATTTCGGCAGGTGATAAAGAACCGCCATTTAAAGCTAAATTCACTTCACCAATACCTCCGTAAGCATCATTCCAGATATTGTTAAACGTACCATTAGAGGCATCAAAAGTATGTCTGTGCATACGCAACCATATACCACCATCAAACCAGTCACCACCTTTTTGACCTAAGGTCATTTCATCTGATGAAACTTCTTGAGCAGAATAATAGCTACCATGCCCTGCAGATCCATTTCTAAGTCTGTCATAAGAAGGCGTCAATGCTCCTGAAGGAAGAATTCCACCATCGGTAGCACCTTCTACTACAGTAACACCATCATCCGAAAACTCAGTAGTTAATTCATCTTCTAAGACCTCATCTAGATCTGTACAAGAATATGCCATAACCAGCATACTACTTAAGAATGTTAATTTTATAAAACGATTCATTTTATTGTTTTTTTTTAATTAAAAGTTAATATTTAATCCTAAAGTAATTGTTCTAGACTGAAAATAATTATATCGTCTATCAACACCAGGAGCTAATACATTTGCCGATCCTAAATCTCCACCGTTATCTACAGCACCAAAATCTTGTAAAGCTGGTTCTGGATCAGATCCAGTATAATCGGTAATTGTAAATAAATTTTGACCCGTTAATGATATTCTCATATTTTGAATATACTCATTTTTGATATCGAAATTATAACCAATAGATAGGTTATCTAATCTAAAGAAATCAGCTTTTTCAACGTAGTAAGAACTAAATTGAGCTGTTTTAATATCATTCCTAGCTAATTCTGTATTTACAAAGTTGTAAGATGATTGAGAACCAATTCTTGGCTCATAAAACGCACGGAACGTATTAACTAAACTGTGTCCAAATGCACCTCTAAACAATACATTAGCATCCCAGTTACCATACTTTACTGAATGTGTCCAACTTAATTCAAAATCAGGAATACCTTTACCTAATACCTTAAAATCAACATCGTCATTCAGAGCACTACCTTGATCTGTAACCAAATTACCATCACCATTTACATCAACCAATATTGGCGTTCCATTAGCATCAACTTCTCCAGAAAATACAGGACCCCATATTTGACCAACTTCTTGACCTTCTTTCACCAAAATAACATTGGTACTGTTTTGACCTGGCGCTCCTAAATTTGCTGTAGTTCTATCTCCACCTGTATTCTTTTCAAGAATCGTTTTGTAAGATGAAAATATGATTCCAGAATTATAAGTAAGCTTATCATTATTAACAAAATCATAATTTAAACTCAACTCTATACCTTTGGTATTTAATTCACCTCCGTTTTGGAATTGGCTAGTAAACCCATCATTAGCAGCTGCATCGATATTTTGATTTGTAATAAAATCTACAATATCTCTATTATATAAGTCTAATGTAGCAGACAGACGGTCTGTTTCATATTCAAAACCTAAATTTAATTCTCTTTTTTCCTCCCATTTTAATCCAGGGTTTGGAGCTCTACTACCTAAACCAGTACTTGAAGAACCGAAACCGCTTCCACCATTACTAACTCCGAAAGTTGTTTGAGACAAACCAACACCAGGAGGGATTGCACCTGTAACACCATAACCTAATCTTGCTTTCAATAAGTTTACATTATCTAATTCTAAAAACTTATTCAAATCGGCTCCTATCGCAGCTGAAGGAAAAATACCCCATTGTTCGTCATCACCGAATCTACTTGATCCTTCTCTTCTAATTGAAGCATTCACATAAATAGCATCGCTTATTGTAGCATTTGCTCTAGCAAAAAAGGCAATAATTCTATCATCATCATTACGACCACTATTAGCTATAATACGACCTGATTCTAATAAATCTTGAGAAATCTCGATATTATCACTAAAATCAAAATTTACACCAGGAGGAAAATCTCCAATTTGCAAATAGTATTCATTAAAGTCAGTTTCTTGCCAAGAATATCCTCCTGTAAATTTGAAACTAAATGAATCATTCACTGATTTATTATATGTACCAAATAACTCAAACGTTTTGTTTCTAATTTCGTTGTTATAGAAATCTGCTCTACCTTTTCTAAAAGGACTTACAGCATTTCCTCTGAAAAAAGAAGTTACAGGATAATATTGTCTATTTGTATTCTTTTCTATTTGCTCACCAACCATTAAATTAGCCGATAAATCATCTGTAAAAGAGTATCTAAAATCTAAACTATAGTTGATTATAGTTCTAGAACCATAATTTTTGTTTTGTTCAGCAATTGATACAGGATTAAAACTATCAAATAAACCTAAGGTTTCAAAATAGCCACCAAACTGATCACCATTAAATGCAAAAGGCGCATCTGAACCTAATACAGGAGCAGTTGGATTATATACTGATGCATAACGCAAGGCTTCGTTAAACCCGAAATCACTATCGCGTTGAGTTAATGAGGTATTGAAACTAATCTTCAATTTATCATTTAACATTTTACCTGACAGTTTAGCTCTAGCATTTACTTGATTAAACCCTGAATTAATTAAAATCCCTTCAGCATCTCTTAAATTAACTGATACACGGTAATTTGCTTTATCTGTTCCCCCGACTGCTGAAATATTATGTATTTTAGATACAGCTGTACGAGTAACTTCATCTCTCCAATCCGTATCAGCTCCAAGATCAGTACCTCCTGTTGCTAAAAACTCTTGTCTACCCATAAGATCAATTTGATTTGATATAGATGCAGTAGAAAATTGCCCATTGTAAGAAACACTAAATGGCTGACCATTTTTACCTGACTTCGTTGTTACTAAAATTACACCACTCGATCCACGAGTACCATATATAGCTGCTGCTGAACCATCTTTTAAAACTGTGATATTTTCAATATCTGCTGGATCAACATTGCTCAGCGACTGTCCTAAAACACCGTCAATTACTACTAGTGGTTCTGTATTACCACCTACAGTAGAAATACCTCTCAAACGAATTGTTGCGCTTGAGTTTGGGTTACCCCCTTTATTGTAAACCGTAAGACCAGCAACCTTACCTTGTAATAGCTGTGTGGCATCACTAATAACACCTTTATTAAAATCTTCTGCTCCAACGCTAGTAACAGCAGTTGTAACCTCTTTCCTAGTTGTACTACCATAACCAACTATCACTACTTCATTAAGTTGAGCAGCATCGTCTTCAAGAGTAATGTTCATTGTTGATTCACTTACTAGAACTTCCTGAGTCAAGTAACCTATGTATGAGAACACTAAAGTGTCTCCATTATTGGCACTAACTTGAAAATTCCCATCGAAATCTGTAACCGACCCTACTGCAGTACCTTTTACTAATACATTAACACCGGGCAGTGGCCCTGAAGCGTCACTTACAGTCCCCGTTACGGTTTGAGCATAAATAAAGCTTCCTAGCAATAAAGCAAAAGGAAGCAATAGCTTTTTGAGTAATTTGTTTTTCATTTGTTTGAGTTTAATTAAAATTTAGTTTAGTTACTTTTTTTCAGAAAAGTAGTTTTAATTACTGGTTAAAATTAATTGTTTAATTATTATGATATGCCAAAATAAAAAATTCATAATTGATTAATGTCTATATTTATTCAGTGAAAGAATTCAAACATTTTGTTAAAATTAAAAAAAAATGCACTAAATAATTTAAGTCAATCAGATTCCTTGGCGAAAAACATAAGGGTAAGTTTACATTTATTTAACAAACAATCAAAAAAAAACAATGGTTAAACACTCAAAAAAATCACGAAAACGTTTTCGATTTTAACAATACACCAATTAAACGCTAGTGAAATTCGCACTTATACAATATAGATATGTTAAATTTACTAAATTATAATCTTTTACTAAATCAGTATTTTTAAGTCATTTCTTTAAAGATGATAATTCCGTTTTTTGTAAAAATAAATTGCTGCAAAAAAAATAATCAAAAATCTAATCAGCTTAAAACTCATTTATATTAGTAATATAAAAAGTAATATAATGTTCTAAGCTAAAATGAATAAATTTAAACTATAGGTACTAAAATAAATCCTTGAGTATTTAATACACTAATAAAATATCTAAAAATTAAAGGTGTAGATAAAAAAAGAAAAAATATTTTAGCATAAATTAAATATAGAGTAATAAATATCGTAAATTTCTTGATATAATTAGTTTCTTTACTTTTCAACTAAACAATAATGAAGCCCGTAATATTAAAAGATATAGCAGATCAGTTAGGGTTATCAATCACAACAGTTTCCAAGGCTCTTAAAGATTATCCTGATGTAAGTAAAAAAACTAAAGCTTTAGTAAAAAAACTAGCGTATGAATTAAATTATGTACCAAATTCTTTTGCTGTTGGTTTACGCTCACAAACATCTAAAACTATAGGTGTTATAATACCCACCATGGTTCACTATTTTTTTTCAACCGTTATTGATGCCGTTTTAAAAGAAGCCGAGAACAGAGATTATATGGTTATTATAATGCAATCTAATGAAAATTACGAACTCGAAAAAAAGCAAGTAGATTTACTTTTAAATAAAGGTGTTGATGGAATTTTAATTTCATTATCAAATAGGACGAGAGACTTTAAACATTTACAAAAGATTTTAGATTATAAGGTGCCTTTAGTGCTTTTTGATAAAATCGCAAAAACCATTAACTGCTCTAAAGTTATCATTGATGATAGAAAAGCTGCTTACGATGCTGTTACATATCTTATAAAAAAGGGCTACAAGCGTATTTCTCATTTTAGAGGAGATCTCAATCCTCAAAATTCAATTGATCGGTTCTTAGGTTATAAAAAGGCTTTAATAGATAATGATATTCCCTACGACCCATCATTAGTTTATATATGCAATACCAACTTAGATTTTGAAGATGGTTACAATAGTGCTAAAAAACTAATTGAAGATCATGGAGACCATGTTGATGCCATATTTGCAGTTAATGACCTTATTGCTATTGGAGCTATAAATTATTTTAATCAAAAAAAGATCGCTATCCCAGAAAAGATAGCACTGTGTGGTTTTAGTAATTGGTTTATGTCATCTGTAATTTCACCTTCACTCTCTACAATTGAACAAAACGCATACAAGATGGGTGAGAAATCAACTGAAATTCTATTTCAAGAAATCGAATACAAACACAAAAACATTAATGTTGAATATCAAAAAGTTGTTATTGATACTGCGCTAGTGATTAGAAAATCTACCTAATCTTTTAAAATGTAAATTTCAACCTGAGCCTTTAATTAATTCAAATATTGCTTTATTGGATATTTTAGGATAGGCTCCAATATTTGACGCTACTAAAGCACCTGCAGCACAAGCAAAATCAATAGCGTTTTGGGGTGTTTCTCTTTTAAGTAATTTATGTATTAATGATGCTAAAAAAGAATCGCCAGCACCAACTGTATCTGCAACAAGAACCTTGTAACCTGTGTTATTATAAAAAGTTTCATCGATATATAATATCGCTCCATTTCCTCCTCTGGTTACACAAATGGTATCTGTGTTTGTTTTTTTGGAAATAAACTCAATGTTCTTTTGCAAATCATCCGAGTTAAAACCTAGGTTTCTAGAAATTTCAAATAGTTCATCATCATTAAACTTAATAAAATCAGCCCTCTCCATTAGCTCTTTCAAAATGCCTATTGTATAATGTGGTGATCTTAAATTCACATCAAACACTTTAAATAAAGCACCATCCAAAAGTTCTAATAAGGTGTTATACGAGATATTATTTCTTGCAATCAAACTGCCAAATATAAAAGCATCAGCGCTTTTGACAGAATCCAAAATCGGATCATTAATAACTATGTAATCCCATGCACAAGGACATTCTATTTTATAACTAGCAGAGCCTGTATTGTCCAAACTTACTATAACTTCACTCGTCTTAAATTCTTTATTAATTTGAATATGTGAATTATCCAACCCTTCTTTTTCTGCATACACTAATAACGCTTTACCATTTGCATCATCACCAACACAACTTATCATGGTTACATTATCATTAAAAGAATTAAGCCTTAAAGCCACATTAAGTGGGGCCCCTCCAATTTTTTTATACGTTGGAAAAACATCCCACAAAACTTCACCAAAACAAACAATATTTGACATCTTTAAATCGGGTTATTCAAACTTAAATTCTTCAATTTTTATATTTTCCATTACAAACTGTTCATCTGAAGTCTCCATCGATAAAGTCTCAAACGGCTCGTTAGGAAAAAAAATCTCAGTCATTATAGTTTCTCCTTCATTATAAAAAACCTCTATTGAGGTTTTATCTATAAGGGCACGTACTCTTAAAGTATTAGATGGGCTTATTTTCTTTGCTTCTGATATAATATTCGCAAATTTATCTGAAAAATCAACCTTTCCTGATTTTTGCCTATTCACAAAGTAGTTCTTTTCAATATTATCTAAACCAAATGAAAGACTGTCTCCAAATTTATTATGAAATAGAAATGTATATTTATTTTCTGTTAAATTATTAATTTCAAGTTCCACACTTAAACGAGATAAATCTACTTCGTTTCTAGAAATAATTGTTTTCTGTTTGTCTACAACCAAGGTATCCTTAATAATGGTTTTAGAAACAAATTTATAAAGCTCTGTAATAGGATTAGAAACCAATACATATTTGTCTCCCATTTTTTTAAGTTTGAGCTCTCTAGAAACGGTCATTGCACTGCGCCAAGTTTCTGTTGGCACATCTCTAGCATATTCCCAATTAGACATCCAACCAATAAATAATTTTCGCCCATCTTCTTTCGGAATATTGGACCACGTTACGCCAGCATAATTGTCTCTACCAAAATCTAACCATGCAGCTTTTTGTGTCTGTAATTGTGTATTAAAATCAACATCAAGTGTGAATTTGTTACCATCAAAATCTCCGATAAAATATTGTGTACCACTACCTCCATTTGGCGCAGCTGGGTTTATACTTACAATTAACACCCATTTTGTTTTATCAGTTCCGTTAATTTTTATAGGAAATAAATCTGGGCATTCCCATAAACCACCATGTTGCCCAATAGCTTTTCCAAACTCAGATTCTAAATTCCAACCTTTTAAATTGGTTGAACTGTAAAACATAACCCTATCACCGGCTGCCAAAGCCATAATCCATTTGTTAGTTTTATCATCCCAGGTCACCTTTGGATCTCTAAAATCTTTAATTCCTGGGTTAGAGATTACTGGGTTTTTATCGTGTTTAGTCCACGTCATCCCTTCATCCAATGAATACGCAATGGCTTGAGTTTGAAAGTCTATATCACCATCTTTTTCCCCCTTCATATTATGATACGTATAAATAGCAACTATTGGAGAAATACCATCTTTTCCAAATCCGGAGGTATTATTTTTATCCACTACAGCACTTCCCGAAAAAATAAGACCTAAATCATCTGGATAAAGTGCAATAGGCTGTTCTTCCCAAGTAATCATATTTTCACTAATGGCATGCCCCCAATGCATTGGTCCCCAAACATTACCATCAGGAAAATATTGAAAATACAAATGATATTTGCCATTTAAATAAAACATCCCATTGGGGTCATTCATCCAATTAGCTTTTGGCGTAAAATGAAAATTAGGTCTGTATAAAACTTCTTCCCTATTCTCTTCAAATGAAGCTATTGATTCGGTATCATTTTTTTTAATGTTTTTTTTACAACTTATTGAAGTCACAAAAAAGAAGGCCACCAAAAAAATAAATAATATATAGTATGGTTTTTTATTTTTCATCTCGTGTTAATTTTTTACTTAATTCTTCAAGTGAAATTCCTTTTGTTTCTGGCATCATAAAAATTACAAATAACAGTTGGAAAACCATCATAATAGCGAATATCATAAAAACCACTCCTGCACCAATAGTTGAAAAAAGCAACGGTACTAAAGAAGGTATAATGGCGGCCAAAACCCAATGTGTAGATGTCCCGAAGGATTGACCACTTGCCCTTAAATGGTTTGGGAAAATTTCGGAAATAAACACCCAAATTATAGCACCTTGACCAATGGCATGCGATGCTATAAACATAAATAAGAATATGGGAACAGCTAAGCCTCCCCAATCTAAAAAGAACGCCATTGAAACCAAGCTTAATGAAATTATATAGCCAATGGAACCTATGTACATTAATACTTTTCTGCCTAATCTATCAATTAAGAAAACACCTAATAATGTGAACATCAAATTAGTTACACCAATACCTATACTACTTAATAAAGCCGTACTTTCACCCAAACCAGCTTCTTCAAAAATTCTTGGAGCGTAATACAGAAAGGCGTTTATACCTGAGAATTGATTGAACATGGCTATTAAAAAAGCTAGTATCAAGGGAAAACGGTATTTTTTCATGAATATATTTTCGCCAGAGGCATGACTCTCACTTTCTTTTTTTATTTCTAGCATTAATTTTTCTGCATCTCCATCTGGATTAATAAGGTCTAAAACTTTTTTAGCTTCCTCATTTCTATTTTTTGAAATTAACCATCTTGGACTTTTTGGAACGGTAAAAATGAGTAGTGTGTAAATAAGGGCAGGAAATGCTTCAACGCCTATCATCCAACGCCATGCATTTTCGCCTACATTCCTTAGTAAATAATTAGATAAAAAGGCTATTAATATCCCTAATACAATATTAAACTGGTATAAGGCTACCAACCTACCTCTATCTTTAGCGGGAGAAATTTCAGAAACATAAGCTGGTGCAGCTATGGTTGAAGCACCAACACCAACACCTCCTAGAAATCTAAAAAAAGCAAAAGTATAGGGATCATTAACCAAAGAGGACCCTACTGCGGAAACAAAATAAAAGATTCCAATCCAAATTAACGTTTTCTTTCTTCCTAATCTATTGGTAGGAATCCCACCAAACAACGCTCCAATAACGGTACCCCAAAGCGCCATTGCCATAACAACAGATCCATGAAAAGCGTCAGAAGAACCCCAAAGTGCCTGTAATTTTTTATCTGCTCCAGAAATAACAACAGTATCAAACCCAAAAAGAAATCCAGCTAAAGCAGCAGTTATTGACCATATTAAAATTTTATTATTCATAACTTAGCTTAATTGGTTATATATTAATGAGTTAAATTAATTAAACTTTATTGTAATCCTGATTAATACTATACAAATCACTAACTATATAATCGAAAACGTTTTCGATTATATAAAGCTCACTTTTTGATTGTAAAAATTATAAACGTGATCTAAAAAAAGTACTATTGGAGTAATCAACTATTAAAATTCTTGAAGAGTGAAATTAATTCTAAGTAATAATAATATCCTAATTGAACCTCGAACTACAGAACTTCCAATAGGGTTAATAATTAGAGAATCTTGCTGATTATTTTAGAAAATCTATGTTTCTTTTTAATCCTGAAAATTTAGTGCGTTTTACTGCTGAATTTTTAAATACTTTTTTGAAAGTATCTTCCGTAATTTCCTCCCAGTCCTTCTTTGTCAATGATAATAATTCAGGATGTGGATTGAACAAAGGTTGGCTATGCGGTTTTGAAAATCGATTCCAAGGACAAACATCTTGACAAACATCACAACCGAACATCCAATCGTCCATTTTACCTTTAAACTCAGTAGGAATATTTTCTTTTAATTCTATAGTAAAGTATGAAATGCATTTGCTGCCATCTACCACATAAGGTTCTGTTATCGCTTCGGTAGGACACGCGTCAATACAAGCTGTGCATGAACCACAGTGATCAGTAGTTGCGGAATCGTATTCTAAGTCTAAATCAACAATGAGTTCAGCAATAAAATAGAAAGAGCCTACTTGTTGTGTTAGTAGGTTACTATGCTTCCCAATCCAGCCCAATCCAGATTTGGCGGCCCACGCTTTATCGAGCACGGGTGCTGAGTCTACAAAAGCACGACCATGAACATCTCCTATTTCATCTTGTATAAAATGAAGCAATTGTTTCAGTTTGTCTTTAATAACAAAATGATAATCCGTTCCATAAGCATACTTACTAATCTTTGGAGCTGTTTTATCAGATTGCTCTTCTGAAGGAAAATAATTAAGTAATAAAGAAATGACACTTTTAGAGCCCTCAACTAAAAGTGTTGGATCTAAACGCTTGTCAAAATGGTTCTCCATATATTGCATTTGCCCATGCATATTGTTCTTTAACCATTTCTCTAAACGAGGGGCTTCTTCTTCTAAAAACTCAGCTTTACTTATACCACAAGATAAAAAACCGAGGCGTTTAGCTTCGGTTTTTATGATATTAGAATAGTTTAGATTTTTCACTCTTAATTTTAAAGTCCTAAACTACGATTTAGTTTTTATTTTATGATTTTTAACACCATTTAATTACACCCCATATCTATAGATGATTGAGAGTCTGCATTAGGAAAACAATTGCCACTAGGCAAACTAACTGGCTGATAACGCTTTAAATTTGGATCATAAAGTGAGTTTTCCACAAATAAAGTAATTAAATCAACTTCCTCATCAGTTAAATTTAATGGATGAAATAAGGAAGATAATTTATTTGAAGATACATCACTATTCTCATGCGCAGCTTCATTTTTATAACTAATAATGTCTCGTACGGATGTAAAACTTCCTCCGTGCCCATAAAAATCAACATCTTTTAAGTTATAGAGTTGCGGTGTTTTAAACTTGTAATCATCCTCACTATTTCCCGTAAATCCGCCACGTCCTTTTTTAGTCGCTTCATCGATAACGGTTAATACGTTTTCTCCAGCTAAATCATTCATTCCTAAGGCATGAAACTCCATACCATTTAAACCAGGACCTGAATGACAAGTATAACATTGTCCTTTATCAAAAAACAATCTAGCCCCTTGTAATTCATCATCACTCATAGCAAAATCATCTCCATTTAACCACAACTGAAAAGGTGCTTCATTTGACAAAACTGTTCTTTCATATGCAGCTATTGCAAGTGCCGCATTTAACTTTGTGTAACAATTATCTTCGGTATCATTTGGAAAAGCCACGTCAAATAGTGCTTTGTAAGATGAACTTTTAATAAAATCTTCATCTATAAGCTGACGGTGTACACCTATACCAGCTATAGCTTGAGTTTCAACACCTTCAAAACCTAAACTATTATTCTCTTTTGGTGTTCCAACTGTCCAATTTGCTTCTGTTCCTGCGTTAGAGCCTACAGCTCCAAATTGACCATTCCAGAGCATAACATCTTGATAAGCCACATTCAATATACTTGGGCTTTTAATGGGTTGTACATCTAAATCTCTTTCTAGATAGCTTGAAGATTTAAGTCTACCTTCACCGCGTAATCCAAAACCTATACCGCCTTCACCAATTCCTTGTAATAAGCCGCTTTGAAAACCAGCTGCAGCATGATGACAACTAGCACATGAATAGGAATTCATACTTTCATCCATTTTTGGGTTTTTACCAAGAAACGTTTCGTGAAATAATAATTTTCCTAATTCAACTTTTGCTTTAGTAATACTGTTTTTTGCATCGTTAGGAATAATATTATAATCATTTGAGGCTGGAAGTATAAGTGATTCTTTAGAACCAAATAGCTCTATGATTTGCTTTTCTAAACTAGACTGCAATGGCGTTTGAACATAGTCGTCCTGATCAGTTGCGCAAGAACTTGAGAGATAAGCGAACACCATTAATAGGGTAAAACTTTTTAGGTTTTTCATATTTTGATAGATTATAGATTGGGGAATCTGAATGTTATGGAGCCAAACATAAACGATAATCTTAAAACCATAGAAAAATTTTGATGAAAAACAATATTCTTAGCTGTTCTGCATAAAACCCGATGAAATACAAGTTATAATTAACTGAAAATTAATACTCTAAAATTTTATAATTAAAATAGTCCACCTTGTGTTGGCCCTTTAACTTTTCCTAAGTGTTTATAAGCTTGTTCTGTAACTTCTCGTCCGCGTGGAGTTCGCATAATAAAACCTTGTTGTATTAAAAAAGGCTCGTAAACTTCTTCTATAGTTTCAGGACTTTCACTTACCGCTGTTGCAATAGTAGAAATGCCAACGGGACCACCTTTGAACTTTTCAATGATCGTGGTTAAAATTTTATTATCCATTTCATCTAATCCGTGTGCATCAACATTTAAGGCTTCTAGAGCATATTTTGCAATTTTAATATCAATACTTCCATTACCTTTTATTTGCGCAAAATCGCGTACACGACGCAATAAAGCATTCGCTATTCTTGGTGTGCCCCTACTTCTGCCTGCAATCTCAATAGCTGCTTCCATTGAAATGGGTACATCTAATATTTCGGCACTTCGTTGTACAATAGTTGTAAGTAAATCGGTTTTATAATATTGCAATCTGCTTTGAATACCAAAACGTGCACGCATTGGTGCCGTTAACAAACCAGAACGCGTTGTTGCGCCAACTAAAGTAAACGGATTCAAATTGATTTGTACTGAACGAGCATTTGGCCCAGATTCAATCATGATATCGATTTTATAATCTTCCATTGCTGAGTATAAATACTCCTCAACTATTGGACTTAATCGATGAATTTCATCAATAAACAGAACATCACGTTCTTCTAAATTTGTAAGCAATCCTGCTAAATCACCTGGTTTGTCTAAAACAGGACCAGATGTTACTTTGATACCCACAGTTAATTCGTTAGCTAAAATATAAGCTAAGGTGGTTTTTCCTAAGCCAGGAGGCCCATGAAACAACGTGTGATCTAAAGCTTCTGTTCTTAAGTTAGCCGCTTGAACAAAGATTTTAAGGTTTTCAAGTACTTGATCCTGACCCGTAAAATCATCAAATGACAAGGGTCTTAACTTTCTTTCTATATCTAATTCTTCGGGTGAAAAATTTTCGTCAGTCGGATCTAGGTTTTCATTCATATTTAATACCTTATTTTAAAGCTTTGCTTTGTACTTTCAATGAAAATATATTTTCATTTCAGTAATGCTCAAGGTGACATTTCGTTTCATGTTAAAAAAATGGATTCCTTCCTTCGCAGGAATGACAAATCATTTAAGGTTTATATGGATAAAAGATGAGTTGAATTCAAAATAAATAATATCACAAATGTTAATCCTGAACTTAAGGCAACTAAACCTTCCCAATAATATATATTCCATCGTCCGTCATACTTTTTTTTATCACCTTTAAAATATTTATTAATTACTTTGTTAAGAAAGTAAGTTATAATTAAAAATATACATATTGTTATAATCCAAAACTTAATCATATTATCAAGGGTTTCTATATTATATTAAAAATACATAAACTTCTTTACGTATGCCAAATATAAACAAAAAGCCTTTCCGAATTGGAAAGGCGTTTCAAAAATCTAATTGATTATAAATTGGTTGATTAATTCAAAATTGTAAACTCGCAGCGACGGTTAATATCATATTCGCTATCATCGCAAATGCCTTCTTTAACACACTCATCGAGTGATTGCATTTCGCCATAGCCAATACTTTTTAATCGATTCCTTTCAATGCCTTGATTCACTTAATATTCATGTATTGAAGCGACACGTTTTTTCCATACGTTTAAGCTGTACTCATCTGGGCCTCGGGTATTTGTATGAGCGTATATAAACAGATAAAGCCCATCTTTAATATATGAGCTTTATTTATAAAATATGTATTGACTATTTAGTGCTGTAACTCTTCTTCACCGTCTTTTAACGGAATATTTTGAGGAACAAAATCTACATCGTAACCTGGCTTACTATAATCGTAAGGCCAACGATATACATGAGGAATAGCGCCAGGCCAGTTACCATGCATGTGTTCAACAGGTGCTGTCCATTCTAGAGTAGTAGATTTCCATGGGTTTTGAACTGCTTTCTTTCCATAAAAGATACTAATAAAAAAGTTATATAAATATACTATTTGAACTACTCCACCAATTAAAGCGAACATAGTAATAATGACATTTACATTTGCTAAATCATCAAATAATGGGAAATTACTATTTGTATAATAACGACGTGGCAAGCCTGCCATACCTATAAAGTGCATTGGAAAGAATACCCCGTAAGCACAGACAGCTGTTACCCAAAAATGTATATAACCTAAGTTTTTGTTTAACATGCGTCCAAACATTTTAGGATACCAGTGATAAATACCAGCAAACATACCGTACAATGCAGAAATACCCATAACCAAGTGAAAATGAGCCACTACAAAATAGGTGTCATGTACATTAATATCTAATGCACTATCACCTAAAATAATCCCTGTTAAACCACCTGTAATAAATGTTGACACAAAACCAATTGAGAACAACATGGCAGGATTCATCTGTAAATTACCCTTCCAAAGTGTAGTTATCCAGTTGAATGCTTTCACTGCTGATGGAATAGCAATCAATAAAGTTGTAAAAGTAAACACAGAGCCTAAGAACGGATTCATTCCTGAAATAAACATATGATGACCCCAAACAATTGTTGAAAGGAATGCAATAGCTAAAATAGATGCGATCATAGCTCGATAGCCGAATACGGGCTTACGAGAATTAGACGCTAAAATCTCAGACACTAACCCCATCGCTGGTAATATTACAATATAGACCTCTGGGTGTCCCAAAAACCAAAATAAATGTTCAAATAATACTGGTGAACCTCCTTGATAATGTAGCACTTCTCCTTGAATAAATATGTCAGATAAAAAGAATGATGTTCCAAAACTTCTATCCATGATTAGCAATAACGCTGCAGACAATAATACTGGGAATGAAATAACACCTATGATGGCCGTTACAAAAAATGCCCATATTGTTAAAGGTAATCTTGTCATAGACATCCCTTTTGTACGTAAGTTAATTACGGTAACAATATAATTAAGAGATCCTAATAAAGAAGAAGCGATAAATATAGCCATAGATACTAACCATAGGGTCATACCCATACCAGAACCACCTTGTGCCATTGGAAGTGCACTTAATGGTGGATAGATTGTCCATCCAGCTGCCGCAGGACCTGCCTCAACAAATAAGGAAATAACCATGATTACACTTGACAAAAAGAATAACCAATAAGAAACCATATTTAAGAAACCTGACGCCATATCTCGTGCACCAATTTGCAACGGAATCAATAGGTTACTAAAAGTACCACTCAATCCAGCTGTTAATACAAAGAATACCATTATAGTTCCATGAATAGTAACCAATGCCAAATAAATATCCGCATCCATAACACCATCTGGTGCCCATTTGCCTAATAATGCCTCAAAAAGCACATTAGGTTCTTCTGGCCATGCTATTTGCATACGCATCATCATAGACATTAAAACACCTATAACCCCCATAATAGTACCTGTAACCAGATACTGCTTAGCAATCATTTTATGGTCTTGACTAAATATATATTTAGTTACAAACGTTTCTTTATGATGATGTCCGTGGTCGTCGTCGGTAGCGTGAGTATCTGCGTGTGCTGACATAATCTTATATCGTTTTTTCTTTTTTATTAATTAATTAGCGAATTTTTAAATTCCTTTTGCTCTTTTACCCAAGCATCATATTCTTCTTGAGTTTCTACAACAATTTTCATTTGCATATTGTAGTGCGATTTTCCACAAATCTTGTTACACAATAACAAATAGTCAAATTCATAACGTTCTAAAGCCTCTTCACCTTTAGCCAAGAGCTTTTCGCTTTTTTCAACTCTAATTTTATTAATTCTTGTAATCTTTTCTTGCATTTGAGGTGTTTCACGCATGTCAGCCGTAGTAACTGTTGGTGTAAAACCAAATTGTGTAATCATTCCTGGCACACAATTCATTTGAGCTCTAAAATGAGGCATGTATGCTGAATGTAAAACATCTTGAGAACGCATTTTGAATAATACTGGTCTTCCAACCGGTAAATGTAATTCTGTAGTAATGACATCATCTTGCGCGCTAGGATCAGATTCATCTAAACCTAAAATATTAGCACGGTCAATATCAATTAAACGCACGTTAGCTTTACCTAAAGTATTATCTGCACCACCATATCTCGCTTTCCAGTTAAACTGCTGTGCATATAATTCTACTATTAACGGATCCTCACTTTCGTCAACACCCATAATGGTAATCCACGCATTTAAGCCATAAATAATTAAACCAGCCAAAACAATAACTGGTATTATAGTCCAAATGGCTTCTAGCTTATTATTATCTGCAAAAAATAAAGCTTTTTTACCTTTTTCACCTTTATACTTAAAAGCGAAATAGTGCAATAAAAATTGAGTTACAGTCTGAACAAAAAAGATAACTATCATGGTAATTACCATTAAACTATCAATAGTTTGACCATGCTCTGAAGCTGAATTGGACATTAACGGTAAATCACCATATTTAACAAAACATACAATAGTTATAATGTAGATGAATGCTAAAAAGCCCATCATTAAATAACCATTCATTGTATTATCCTTATCGGTAGCAACCCCAGCGGTAGTGTTTTCGTTTTTAGCTTGAGCTAAATCGAAAATCTTAACCATTTGCCAAATGGCAATTAAAATAAATACTAAAACTATAATTGTTAATAACGCAGTCATTGGTGTCGTTCGTCTTTATTTATAACTTATTAATAATGAAATTCTTCACTCTCTTTTCTAAAAGGATATCCTTTTACAAGTAATGGTGCTTTTGTTAAAGCCGTAAACACAACAAATATAAATAACCCGGCGAACAGTAGAACTGAACTTATTTCTGGTATGCCGATAAACCATCTGTCTCCAACAGTAGCAGGCATAATCATATTAAATATATCAATATAGTGTCCAAATAAGATGACTAAACCTGACATAACTACAAACCAAGGAATTCGTTTGTAATCAGCATTCATTAACATCAGTATTGGGAATACAAAATTCATAACCACCATACCTAAGAATGGTAATTTATAATCTTGGAAACGTGTTACAAAATAGGTTACCTCTTCAGGAATATTAGAATACCAGATTAACATAAATTGTGAGAACCATAAATATGTCCAAAAAATACTAAAAGCGAACATAAATTTAGCCACATCATGTAAATGATTTTCGTTTACAAATTCAAGGAAATTTCTAGATTTTAAATAAATAGTAATTAAAGCTATAACCGTAATACCACTTACAAACATACTAGCAAACACATACCAACCAAATAATGTAGAAAACCAGTGTGGATCTACACTCATAATCCAATCCCAAGACATCATAGATTCTGTATAAATAAAGAATACTAAGAATCCTGCCGAAATACGAAATGATTTTTTGAAATTACTTTGATCTTCTGCTGTATCTTGAGCGATAGAGAATTTACGCGAGAAGTGACGATATGCGCTCCAACCGGCAATAAATATTAATCCTCTTATAATAAACCAAGGTAAATTTAAAAATGAAGATTTTCCATCAATTAGTTTATCGTAATGTTCGCTTTCTGGATTTATAACATCCGGGTTCATCCACATAAAGATACTATCATGACCTAAATAATGAGAACCTACAGCGATGGCCATTACAATTAAAGCACCCGGAAGTAAATATGCTGTAATACCTTCCATAACTCTAAATAGAACTGGCGACCATCCTGCTTGTGATGCAATTTGAATCGCATAAAAAGCTAAAACGCCTAAAGCAATCATCATAAAGAAAAATGCAGCAACGTAAAGTGCCGACCAAGGTCTGTTTGCTAATTGATGTTGCACATGTTCTGCGTGAGCATCACCATGATGTGCATTTTCTGCATGAGTTTCTTCACCATGCGATGTTTCTTCATGAGCTTCTTCGGCTTGAGTATGATCCGAATCTGAAACAGCGTGTGTAGCTTCTTCTCCGTGTCCACCACCATGACCAGATGCCTCTTCAGCAAGCATTGTTTTTACTTCATCTAAAGATTTATGAGATGTCATAAAACCATATCCCACACCTAATGCTCCTAAAATCATTAGAATAAAAGAAAATGTCTTTAATTTATTTGAAAATGTATACATATCTATAATAATCTTATCAATCTTACTTTTCTAAATCTACTTTCAATTTTAATACATACGATACTACTTGCCAACGTTCTTCTTCATTCAATTGGTTAGCATAAGAACCCATAGCATTTTTTCCGTAGTAAATAGTATGATAAATACTCCCTTCGTTTATAGCTCTACCAACATCATCATAACTTGGAATACCAAGTATTTTTTCGCGCTGCACTAACTTACCTTGTCCTTTACCCTTATTACCGTGACAAATTCCACAGTAAATATCATACAACTCTTTTCCTCTATTTAATTCTACTTTAGTTGAATCTAAAGGACTTAATAAAGTCGCTTTTGCTAACTCGTATCCTGCAGTAGAATTTTCAATATCGAAAGGCACGTAACCTCGAGGTATAGTACCTTGAGCAGGTATTTGTGCTTCAATTCCATTTTGAAATGCAGCTTCACCATACGTTTTATATCCTACCGATTCATACATGTTTGGCATGAACTGATAATTTGGTGCCGTATCTTTTTTACATGATACAGCAACTAAAACAACTGCTATTACTAATATTTTAATTAAGCTTTTCATATGTATTATTAATGGGCTTTATCAACTAAATTAATTTCTACTGCTCCAGTTTCTGCGAGTAAACTTTCTAGCTCTTTTTCGTTTCCATGAATTGCTATTTCCATTAAAAAGTGATCATCAGTCGTTCTTGGGTCAGGGTTTTCAGCATTTTTAAAAGGCCACATTCTACTACGTAAGTAAAAAGTAATTACCATTAAATGCGCTGCAAAAAACACGGTAAGCTCAAACATAATTGGCACAAAAGCCGGCATGTTTTCTATATAACTAAAGCTTGGTTTTCCACCAATGTTTTGAGGCCAGTCTTCTATCATGATGAAATTCATCATTAATACAGATACAGTTAAACCAATCAAACCGTATATAAAAGCTGTAATAGCAATACGTGTTGGTTCTAACCCCATAGCCTTGTCTAGTCCGTGAACTGGAAAAGGTGTATATATTTCCTCAATATGATGTCTTTCTGCCTTAACCTTTTTAACAGCCGACATTAATACATCATCATCAGTATAAATAGCGTGAATAACTTTTGAAGCTTCCATTGACTATATTTAGTTTATTAATTTTTTAGCTTGTCCAGACCAATCATCACGTTCTGCTCTTCCTGGGAAAGAACCTGTAATACTGTCTAACAAATCGTATTCTTTTTTGGTCATCTTACTTACTTGAAGGAAGGTATAAATACCAATACTATTAAGTACTTGTTCCATTTTTGGTCCGATACCACTTACTTTTTTCAAATCGTCAGCTGTTTGGGTCGCAGCATCAAAAGCACCAATACTCCCTAGTAAACTACTTACCTTATCTGAATTATCTCCTTTAGAAGACTCTTTAGATTTAAGTGAAGGTTTAGACAATGCAATACCGGATGTTCTTGCATCAGAACCTGTTCCTGCTAAACTATCTCCTCTTTCTCTTATATTTTTATAACGCTCTCCTGAAGATTTCAAAATCGTTTTAACCTCTGCTTGTGCAATTACTGGGAATGTTCTTGAATACAATAAGAATAACACAAAAAAGAATCCTATGGTTCCAATGAAAATTCCAATATCTACAAATGTTGGAGAGAACATCGTCCATGATGATGGCAAGTAATCTCTATGTAACGAGGTTACAATGATTACAAAACGCTCAAACCACATACCAACATTTACCACAATTGAGATAAAGAAAGAGAACATTATACTTGTTCTTAATTTCTTGAACCACATAAATTGTGGAGAGAATACATTACAACTCATCATTAATAAATAAGCCCACCAGTAAGGTCCAGTTGCTCTGTTTAGGAATGCATATTGTTCATATTCTACTCCAGAATACCAAGCTATAAATAACTCTGTTATATAAGCTACACCAACTATAGAACCTGTAATCATGATTACAATGTTCATTAATTCAATATGCTGTACAGTAATATAATCTTCAAGATTACACACTTTTCTCATAATTATAAGAAGTGTGTTTACCATAGCAAACCCCGAAAATACAGCTCCGGCAACAAAGTATGGTGGAAATATCGTAGTATGCCATCCCGGAATAACTGATGTTGCGAAATCAAATGATACAATCGTATGAACAGATAGTACTAAAGGTGTTGCTAAACCAGCAAGAACCAAAGATACTTCTTCAAAACGTTGCCAATCTTTTGCTCTACCAGACCAACCGAAACTTAATAAAGAATATATTTTCTTTTGAAAAGGCTTAATAGCTCTATCTCTAAGCATTGCAAAATCAGGAAGTAAACCTGTCCACCAGAATACCATTGAAACCGATAAATACGTAGAAATTGCAAATACATCCCAAAGTAAAGGCGAGTTAAAGTTAACCCATAGTGATCCAAATTGATTTGGAATTGGTAACACCCAATACCCTAACCACGGTCGACCCATGTGAATAATTGGAAATAAACCAGCTTGAACTACAGAGAAAATGGTCATTGCTTCAGCAGAACGGTTAATTGCCATTCTCCATTTCTGACGAAACAATAAAAGTACAGCAGATATAAGTGTTCCTGCATGACCAATACCTACCCACCAAACGAAGTTAGTAATATCCCAGGCCCAACCTACGGTTTTATTTAAACCCCAAGTTCCAATACCTGTCGATATTGTATAAATGATACATCCAATTCCCCACAGAAAAGCGGCAAGTGCTATAGAAAAAACTATCCACCATTGTTTATTCGCTTTTCCTTCAACAGGCGCTGCCACATCCACAGTAACATCGTGGTATGATTTTTCGCCTGTAACTAAAGGTCTTCTAATAGGTGCTTCGTAATGAGACGCCATAATTATATAATTGATTCTTTAATTAAATTTATGCTTCTGTTGTATTTCTCACTTTTGTATGATACTGCACATTAGGCTTTGTACCAACACTTTCTAATAAGTGATACATACGATCATCTTTTAAAAGTTTTGCAACTTTACTGTCTTTATCATTAATATCTCCAAAAGCCATCGCTCCATTACTACAAGCTGCAGAACATGCTGTTTGGAATTCTCCATCTTTAATTTCACGTCCGTCACGTTTTGCATCAAGAATTGTTTTTTGTGTTTTTTGAATACACATAGAACATTTTTCCATCACACCACGAGAACGCACTACAACATCTGGATTTAGTACCATACGTCCTAAATCATCATTCATATGATAATCGAACTCATCATTACCATTGTATAAGAACCAATTGAAACGACGCACTTTATAAGGACAGTTGTTTGCGCAATATCTAGTACCTACACAACGGTTATAAGCCATATGATTTTGACCTTGACGACCATGTGATGTTGCTGCCACAGGACAAACCGTTTCACAAGGTGCATGATTACAATGTTGACACATTACTGGTTGGAATGCCACTTGTGGATTATAAGAAGGTGATTCCATTTCTTCTAAAGCACCTATTATCCCTAATCCTTTTGTTTCTTCCTTTTTATCATTATCACCTGCAAATGTTTCTTCAGATGAATAATATCTATCGATACGCAACCAGTGCATATCTCTACTTCGTCTAATTTCCGTTTTACCTACTACAGGTACATTATTCTCAGCGTGACATGCAATAACACAAGCCCCACATCCTGTACAAGCATTTAAATCGATTGATAAGTTAAAATGATGCCCAATCGAACGATCAAATTCCTCCCATAAATCTACTTCTGGAGATGTTACTGGAGTCTCTACATGATTTAAAGATACTGTAGGCACTTTATTCCATACATCCCTATCTTTAGTATTGAATACCTCTAAAGTAGTTTCTTTAATGATATCTCCACGTCCCATTAATGTATTTTGAAGCTGAACTGAGGCAAATTCATGCTCTCCAGTTGCAGGCTCAATGATTACATTTTGAACGTTATTAGAATTTTGGTATAATGAATACCCATTGACACCAGTTTGCATTTCTTCTTTTAAACCAGATGTTCTACCATATCCTAAAGCTAATCCAACAGAACCTTTCGCTTGTCCTGGTTGAATCATTACTGGAGCAGTAACGGTTACACCATTTACAGTAACATTTGCATAACTCCCATTTAAGGCACCGTTAGCTACATGCGTATTCGTTAAACCAATACGGTCTGCATCTGACTTAGAAATAGTTAAATAGTTATCCCAAGATGCTCTTGTAATTGGATCTGGAAACTCTTGTAACCATGGATTATTGGCTTGTTGACCATCACCCATACCAACTTTCGTATATAAAGTTAATTCTAAACCTTCTGATTGTGCAGAAGCTGCTAAAGAACGTGCTGCATTTCCAAAAAGCGTTGTATTTCCTTCTTCAACTACTTCTGTTGTATCTTCAACCTCAGTAGCAATAGCTCCAACAAACACACCATCATGTAAAGCTTTATTGAAAGAACTTCCGCCTAAAATAGTAGTACCCCAAGCGTCTTTTATATAATCATGATACGATACATCGTTCCCAGTCCACTTTAATAAAGCGTCTTGAAATTGTCTCGTATCAAATAAAGGACGAATTGTTGGCTGTGTTAAAGCATAGTGTCCTTTTTTAAGTTCAACATCCCCCCAAGATTCTAAATAATGAGGTGCTGCTGCAATATATTGTGTTTCTGAAGACGTTTCATCAGATTTCATTGAGAACGCCACAGATAATTCTGTTTTTTTCAACCCTTCAGCAAAATCTGAAGCATTTGCCAAGGTGTACATTGGGTTTACACCACTCATGATTATAGCTCCAACTTTACCAGCTTTCATATCAGCTACTAATTGTTCTACGGCCTTATCATTACCCTGTCTTGTTTTAATTGGTGTTTTAGAATCAAAAGCCTTACTACCAAGAGATTCATTAATTTCTATAACAACCGATTGTGCATTTATATCATTAATACCGGTAACTACAACGCCATTACGTCCTGCTTTCTTCAATTGAGACGCTGCCTTTTTAACAGCCTCTTCAATATGTTCAGGTAAGTCTCCAGAAACTGAACCTCCAACAATTTGGCTATGTAATTTAGATAAAACTATTTTTTGTTGAGAGGGCGTTAAAGGCACACGCTTATCTGCATTAGCACCAGTTAAAGACATATTAGACTCAAACTGCACATGTTTTGACATTTTACCATGATCTGGCACTCTATTTTTAGAATATCCAGAATCAAATCCGCCACCTTGCCAATCTCCTAAGAAATCTGCACCAACAGAAACAATGGTCATGGCTTTTTCAAAATTGTAATTCGCTAATCCGCGTTCTCCATATTTAGCCTGGTACGCATCCAACGCAGCAGATTCTGAAACAGAATCATATACTACATGACGAACATTACCATATTTTTCTTTAAACTCAGAAATTAACTTACTCGTTGAAGGACTAGCAAAAGTTTGTGTAAGTAACACAATATCTTTATTCGTAGCAGCAATATCAACTAATTTTTTTGTAGTATCAACATCAAAATCCGTCCAAGAAATGGTTGCATCTCCTTTTTTTGGACTCTGGATTCTTAAACTGTCATATAAACCTAAAACTGAAGCATTTACTCTAGCATTTGCGCTACCATTTGTAGCCGCCATCGTATTGTTTTCAATTTTTATTGGACGACCCTCGCGCGTTTTTACTAAAACACTTGCAAAATCAAAACCATTAGCAATTGTTGTCGCATAGTAATTAGCGACACCAGGAATAATTTCTGTTGGCTGTACTATGTAAGGAATGGACTTTTTCACAGGACCTTCGCAAGCAGCTAATGAAGCAGCCGCAGTACTAAATCCTACATACTTTAAGAAATCGCGTCGCGTTGTAGATGTTTCTTCTAATGTCTCTTTATCACCTAAAAATTCATCAGTAGGAATCTCTGCTACAAACTCGTTTTGTTCTAGAGCCTCAACAATAGAGCTATTTTCATTTAGCTCTTCAACACTTTTCCAGTATTTCTTGTTTGATGACATATTATATAATTGAATTACTTCTTATTAAATTTATTAATAGTGACATTTACCACATTCTAAACCACCCATTTGAGCAGCTGTCAAATTCTCTACCCCATACTTTTTCGATAACTGTTCATGTATCTTAGTATAGTAAGCGTTGTCTTTAACATCAATATTTGTTTCTCTGTGGCAGTTAATACACCACCCCATTGTTAATGGTGCATGTTGGTACATCACTTCCATCTCTTCAACAGGACCATGACATGTTTGACATTCAACACCAGCAACGGTAACGTGTTGTGAGTGATTGAAATATGCAAAATCAGGTAAGTTATGAATACGCACCCATTTTACTGGGCTAGATTCTCCTGTATATTTTTGCTCAGCATCATCCCATCCTGCAGCCTTATATAGCTTTTGAATTTCTCCATCATAGAATTCTTTAGAATATTCTTTGGTAGCTGTTTCTGGTGACACTTCGTAAATCGATTTATGACAGTTCATACAAACGTTTAATGACGGTATCCCTGAATGCTTACTTACTCTTGCTGAAGAATGACAATATTTACAATCAATACCATTATCACCTGCATGAATTTTATGAGAATAATGAATTGGTTGTACTGGCTCATATCCTTGATCTACACCAATTTGAGATAAATAACCAAAAACAAAGTAAGCACTTGACAGTAAAAACAATATAGCAACAACAATCATTAAAAATTGGTTCTGAACAAAAGCTTTCCATAATGGCGTTCTTTTTGAATCTTCTCCAATTTCGATATTTTGAGCCAATGCAAAGCGGCGTAGTGTTTTATTTACCACATACAAACCTGCTGCTAATAGAATAAACAGTATCGCTAAAGCACCTAAAATTATTTCGTTTGAAATACCATTTGAAGACCTCGTATTTTGAGCAACTACTGCACCACCTGGCACTGCAGCTGGTTCTTTCTTTTCTTCTGCAGTATAAGCAAGTAAGTTATTTAAATCATCATCCGATAATTGAGGAAACGCTGTCATTGCAGCACCACCATACTCATTGTAAATTTTGTTTGCGTAAGAGTCGCCAGATTTAATTACTCCTGCACTATTACGAATCCAAGCGTAGAGCCAATCCCTATCTAAACCTTGTTCATCAGATAAACGAGCCTCTACATTACGTAATGCAGGCCCTGTCATTTTTTTATCTAATTTATGACAAGCAGCACAATTGGCATTAAATAAAGCTTTTCCTTTTGCTGAATCTCCTTCTTGAGCCGAAAGAGCTGATGTAAACGCTAATAAAATAACTAAGCCTAAACGAAGAAAGTTTGTGCTTAATTTACGGTGAATCACCTTTCTCATATTGTTGGTCAAATTAACTTCTAAACTTTGGTATGATTTTTTCATTGTGTTAAATGCAAAAATAAACAGTAAAAAAAATCTTTGGCAAAAGTAATATTAAAAGTCGATTTTAGAAATGTTACAGAAGTGTTAATTGATAATTTAGAGGGATTCTAAATAATAAAACGAGCCACAATTAAGTTTATAACGTATACATTTGTATAAAGATAATTAAAAATGAAACCATTAAATTTAAAGATTAGTTTTTTAAGTCTTTCATGTTTTATGATTGCTTCAACGTATTGCTTCTCGCAAGAGGGCAACATTACCATAAATCAAGATAAGCACATTACTGTTTTATTAGATTTGAAAAAGGAGATGAATAAGAATGAAGCAGACTCAGAACGCTATAAAATACAAGTATATTCAGGAAATCGCTCTGGTGCTTATGAAGCTCAAAAGGAATTTAGCAGTTCTTTTGGTGATTGGAACCCATCCATGCAATATGAAACACCAAATTTTAAAATTTGGGCCGGAAATTTTAGAACGCGATTAGAATCTGATAGAGCTTTAAAAAAAATTAAGAAAAAATTTCCTAATGCATTTATTTTTAAGCCTAAGAAAGGTAAAAATTAAAAAGAAAACTTTGAATAAAAATAAAGAGCGGCCAATTGGTCGCTCTTTATTTTTATTCAAAGTTCAAGTTGTTATGGGCAGAGACTATTTTAATTTCTTCTTAACCTCAACTTCATGGAAAGCTTCTATAATATCACCTTCTTTAACATCGTTATAATTTTTAATTTGGAGACCACAATCGAAACCTTTTGTTACTTCTTTAGCATCATCTTTAAATCGTTTTAAGGATGCTAATTCTCCTGTAAAAACAACAACCCCATCTCTAATTAATCGAATTCCTGAGTTTCTCATTATTTTACCATTAGTTACCATACAACCTGCAATAGTTCCGATTTTAGAAACTTTAAACATTTCTCTAATTTCTGCAGTACCAGTAATCTCTTCTTTAAGCTCAGGAGATAACATTCCTTCCATGGCGTCTTTAAGATCATTGATAGCATCATAGATAATTGAGTATGATCTAATATCGATTTCTTCTTTATCAGCAATGGTTCTTGCATTACCAACAGGTCTCACATTAAATCCGATAATAATAGCATCAGAAGCTGAAGCTAATAATACATCACTTTCTGTAATGGCACCAACTCCTTTATGTAAAATATTTACTTGAATTTCTTCAGTCGACAATTTCTGGAAAGAATCCGTTAAGGCTTCTACAGAACCATCCACATCGCCTTTAAGTATAATATTTAATTCTTGGAAATCACCAAGAGCTATACGTCTACCAATTTCATCTAAAGTAATATGACGTTGCGTTCTAACCGACTGCTCACGTTGTAATTGTGCACGTTTTGAAGCAATTTGCTTTGCTTCACGTTCATCTGCAAATACATTAAATTTGTCACCCGCTTGAGGTGCTCCATCTAAACCTAAAATAGAAACAGGTATTGAAGGACCCGCTGCAACGACATCATTCCCTCGTTCATCATGCATGGCTTTTACCTTGCCACTATGCTGACCTGCTAAAACATAATCACCCACTTTTAGAGTTCCAGCTTGTACTAATATTGTTGATATGTAACCTCTACCTTTATCTAAAAAAGCTTCAACTACAGTACCAACAGCTGGTTTATCTGGATTTGCTTTAAGCTCCAATAATTCTGCTTCAAGCAATACCTTTTCTAATAATTCTTTAACTCCTGTTCCTTCTTTAGCTGAAATATCTTGAGATTGAATTTTCCCTCCCCAATCTTCAACTAATAAGTTCATTTGGGCTAATCCATCTTTAATTTTTTCAGGATTAGCGTCTGGCTTATCTATTTTATTAATTGCAAAAACTATAGGAACTCCTGCTGCCTGAGCATGCGAAATTGCTTCTTTAGTTTGCGGCATAATATCATCATCTGCAGCAGCTACAATAATAGCGATATCTGTAACTTGAGCTCCACGAGCACGCATTGCCGTAAAGGCCTCGTGACCTGGAGTATCTAAAAACGCTATTTTTTGACCACCTTCTAATTCTACCCCGTAAGCACCAATGTGCTGTGTGATACCACCAGATTCTCCTGCAATTACATTTTCTTGACGAATATAATCAAGAAGCGAAGTTTTACCATGATCAACGTGACCCATTACTGTAACAATTGGCGCACGTGGTTTTAAATCTTCTGGTTTATCTTCAACTTCTTCTATTGATTCTTCAATATCAGTTGTTACGAATTCTACTTGATATCCAAATTCTTCAGCAACAATCGTAAGTGTTTCAGCATCTAAACGCTGATTCATAGTTACCATCATACCAAGTGACATACATGCTGAAATAATTTCAGTTACGCCAACATCCATCATGGTTGCCATTTCACTAGCAGTAACAAACTCTGTTACTTTAATAATCTTGCTTTCAGCTTCTTCTATTTGTTGATCAATTTCAGTTTGCTCTCTGTGCTGATCTCTTTTATCTCTTCTGTATTTCGCGCCCTTTCCTTTACTTGATTTACCCTGAAGTTTTTCAAGTGTTTCACGCACTTGCTTTTTAACATCTTCTTCACTAGGTTCTTCCTTGGGAACATTACGACGTCCTGGTCCTGGTTTTCCTTTAAACCTATCATTTCCTCCAGGTCTATTTACACCACCTGGTCTATTTCCATTACCAGATTGAGGAGCCCCTGCTTTGCTAATACGGCGGCGTTTCTTCTTATTCGCATCTCCAGCTTTTACTACTGGTTTCCTCTCTTCCTTTTTCTTTTTAGGCTTATTAAACTGAGATAAATCAATTTTATCTCCAGCTATTTTAGGACCTGTAAGTTTTTTATACTGAGTTTCAACTTTCTCATCTGGAGTTACTAACTCGCCATCAACAACAACTTGTTTAGTTGCAGATTTTGAAATTTCTTCTTCCTCAGTAACTTGTTTAGTTTCAGGTTTAGGAGTTTTTTCTTTTACAATTTCCTCTTTCACCTCTTTCTTAACCTCCTCCTTTACTTCTTCCTTTACTACAACTTTAACTTCTTCAACAACATCTTCTAAAGGCGTAGCAGGTTTTTCTTCAGCCTTCTTCTTAGAGTCTAAATCTATTTTTCCAATAGTTTTAGGTCCTGAAAGTGTTTTTGAAGCTTTAACCACTTCCTCTTGCCTAGCTTTTTCTCTCGCTTCTTGTGCTTTTTGCTTTGCTTCTAATTCTTTTTCACGTTTAATACGTAAATCTTCCTTTTCCTTTAGCTTCGCTTCGCTTACTTCTTGAGACTTAACTTTCTTGTTAGCATCCGTCTCAAATTCATCTGAAAGAAGGTTATGAGTTTCTTCAGAAATTTTTGTAGTGGGACGTTTCTCTATTTCTACCCCTTTAGAATCCAAAAATTCTACAGCACGGTCTAGAGAGATATTAAGCTCACGTAATACTTTATTTAATCTAATTGTTTCAGCCATAATCGCCTTTAAAATACTCAAATATAGATATTATACCTATTAAGGCATAATAAAATGCAAATCTGCACTATTATTTATTATTCTTCAAATTCTTCTTTCAGAATTCTGATAACATCTTTGATTGTTTCCTCTTCCAAATCTGTTCTCTTAACAAGATCAATAACATCTTGTTCTAATATACTTTTAGCAGTATCTAAACCTGCCTTACTAAACTCATCAATAACCCATCCTTCAATTTCATCAGTGAACTCACGTAATTCAACATCTTCTTCAGCACCTTCTCTGAATACATCAATCTCATAACCCGTTAATTGACCAGCTAAACGAATATTGTGGCCACCTCTACCAATAGCTTTACTTACTTCTTCAGGTTTAAGTATAACCTCAGCACGCTTGTTTTCTTCATCTAATTTAATAGATGTAACTCGTGCAGGACTTAAAGCTCTAGTAATAAATAATTGTAAGTTATTTGTATAGTTAATAACATCAATATTTTCGTTTCCTAACTCACGAACAATGCCGTGAATTCTTGAACCTTTCATACCAACACAAGCACCAACTGGATCAATTCTATCATCATAAGAATCAACAGCTACTTTGGCTTTTTCACCAGGAATTCTTACTACATGTTTAATCGTAATTAAACCATCAAAAACCTCTGGTATTTCTTGTTCAAATAATTTTTCTAAAAACGCTGGGGAGCTTCTAGACATAATGATAGTTGGTTTTGCACCTTTAAGCTCTACACTATCAATTACACCTCTTACATTATCTCCTTTTCTAAAGAAATCAGAAGGTATTTGTCTGTCTTTTGGTAGTATAATTTCATTTCCATCATCATCTAGTAAGATGACTGCTCTGTGACGAATATGGTGTACCTCTGCAGTATATATTTCTCCAATTAAATCTTTAAATTGCTTATAGATTATGGTGTTATCGTGCTCATGTATTTTAGAAATTAGGTTTTGACGTAATGCTAAAATAGCACGTCTTCCTAAATTAATAAGTTTTACTTCCTCGGACACATCTTCACCAACTTCAAAATCTGGCTCGATTTTACGAGCTTCAGTTAAAGAAATTTCTTGATTAGGCTCTTCAACTTCACCATCAGCAACTACAATTCTATTTCTCCATATTTCTAAATCACCTTTATCTGGATTAACAATAATATCAAAATTATCATCATCGCCAAACTTCTTTTTTAAGGCACTTCTAAATACATCTTCTAAAATTGCCATTAACGTTACTCTGTCAATTAGCTTATCATCTTTGAATTCTGAAAAAGATTCAATTAATGCGACATTTTCCATAAATCTTTAAATTAAAATTTAATCATAACTTTTGCTTCTACAATATTTTCATAAGGAATATTTGCTTCCTTTTTTACAGTTACTTTGCCTTTTCCTATTGGTTTTGGCTCTCTAACTTTCCACTCTAATGTAATATTATCATCAGTTGCTTCGGTAAGTGTCCCTTCTATTTCTTCAGAGCTCGTTCTTACTTTAAGCGTTCTTTTAATGTTTTTTTTATATTGGCGTTTGTGCGTTAATGGAGCTGCCGCTCCACCCGACATAACTTCTAAAGAAAAATCATGTTCTTCTCTATCTAAATTATTCTCAATGGCTCTACTAATAAACATACAGTCTTCGACTAAAACCCCGTTATCGCCATCAATAATTACTTTAATATGATTTTCACTACTGATCGAGAAATCAATTAAAAACAAATCTAGACGTTCAATTAACGCCGTATCAAGTAATTCTGTAACTTTAGTTTTAAACATTTTAAGTATAAAAAGAGGGGACTTTCCGTCCCCTCATATCATTAATTTCGCCTTTCAACGGTGCAAATATATAATATTTTATTGATTTCTAAAGGTATTTTTCATAAATTTAGACTCAAAGTAACTTACTTATTATGAAAAAAATATTAGTCCCCACCGATTTCTCTACTCAAGCTGAAAACGCTTTAAAAGTAGCCGCGCAAATGGCAAGAGCCCATAATGCTGAAATTTATTTGCTACATATTCTTGAAATACCATTGCAAAAAGTAGACGCCATGAGTTCTCATAGTGATTTACCAGAAGCCGTGTTTTTTATGAAATTGGCTCATAAAAAGTTTGAAAACTTATTGGATAAAGACTACCTGCATGATATAGTTGTGCACGAAACCGTTGATTTTAATGAAATCTTTAAAGGTGTTTTTCATACATGTAAAAAACATGATATCGACCTGGTAATCATGGGTTCAAACGGAGTTAGTGGTTTAAAAGAAATGCTTATTGGGAGTAATACTGAAAAAGTAGTTAGAACCTCTGAAACACCTGTTCTTGTGATTAAAAAAGAACATGAAACATTTAATATTGAAAATATCGTGTTTGCTTCTGACTTTAAGGAAGAACGCAAAACAGCTTATGTTAAAGCGATTGAATTTACTAAGGTTTTAGGCGCAAAAACACATTTACTTATGGTTAACACGCCTCAAAGGTTTATTACATCTGAGCATGCTAACGAACGTATGCAAGATTTTGCTAACTCATCTAATTTTTCAAACTCCAGCATAAATATTTATAATGATGTGACTATTGAAAAAGGGATTATGAATTTTTCGAAATCTGTAAATGCTGATTTAATTGTTATGAGCACTCATGGCAGACAAGGTATTTCTCATTTCTTTAATGGCAGCATTAGTGAAGACTTGGTTAATCATGCTAAAAGACCTGTGATTACTTTTAAGGTTTAAAAAATTTAATTTCATAAAAACAAAAAAAGTCTTTCAGTTTTAGAAAGACTTTTTTTTGTTGGCCCAATAGGGCTTCTGCCGTTTCCGCTCAGAAGTAACTACTTGCATTATATGCTTATAATAAAATAAAAAAGTCCTAACCATTTTCATGATTAGGACTTCAATTAATGTTGGCCCAATAGGTCTCGAACCTATACTCTTTTGCACCAAAAACAAACGTGTTACCAGTTACACCATAGGCCAAAATCTCAAAAGAGAGTGCAAATTTAATATAAAATTTTCTTTGCACAAGTATTTTTTAAAAAATAATCGGCATTAGTCAACGATTAATTAAAAACGTTTGTGATAACGCGAGTTCGTAGTTATTATTATTTTATTTCTATATGCCTTTGGATCTTTTTCTCATATGTTAAGACAAACTAAATAGTTATGTGTCATTTCATATTTATTGTTAAATTCGCCAAAGCAAATAAATACAGATACAAATGGCACATTTAAACTATAAAAAATGGAATACCCTTTTAGGTTGGTTTTCTTTTTTAATAGCGCTTATAACATATAGTTTAACAGTTGAACCTACAGTGAGTTTTTGGGATGCAGGTGAATATATTTTAACTTCGGCTAAACTTCAGGTAGGTCATCCTCCAGGAGCACCCTTATTTCAGATGATGGGTGCCTTTTTCTCTATGTTTGCTTTTGAACCTTCACAAGTTGGTTTTATGATGAATATGATGAGTGCCATTGCCAGTGCATTCACTATTTTATTTATGTTTTGGACCATTACTTTATTGCTGAAAAAGTTGGTTGGAGGGGAGAAGGATATGGCTCAAGGAAAAACCATGGCAATTTTAGGTAGCGGATTAGTAGGTAGTTTAGCTTTTGCTTTTACAGACTCGTTTTGGTTTAATGCGGTTGAAACTGAGGTTTACGCCATGGCTACTTTAATTATGGCCGTTTTATTTTGGCTTGGACTGCGCTGGGAACAAGACATGGATAAACCACGAGGTAATCGATGGCTTATTTTAATCGCTTTTGTTATCGGTTTATCATTTGGAGTTCACTTTATGGGGCTATTAACTATTCCAGCTATCGGCCTTATTTATTACTTTAAAAACTACAAAACGATTTCCATTCAAAATTTTATAATTGCGAATGTCGTTTCTGTTGGTGTCCTTCTTTTTGTGTTTAAATTATTAGCGCCAAACATCCTTAGAATATTTAGTGCTTTTGAGGTGTTTTTTGTTAATAGTATTGGGTTACCATTTAATTCAGGATCTATAATTGCTGGCATTACTTTAGTAGCTATTATATTTTACGCTTTAAAATATACACGTCAAAAAAATTACACCCATTTAAACACAGGTGTTCTTTGTTTAACTTTTGTTATTATTGGATTTTCTACTTGGTTACTGTTACCTATTCGCGCCAATGCTAATGTAGTTATTAACGAAAACAACCCTTCTAGTGCTAGAGAGTTATTAGCTTATTATAACTTAGAACAATATCCTGAAACACACTTGTTTTATGGCCCTCAGTTTACAGACCAATACGCCTATTTAGATGAGAACAACCCTTATCTAGATGATAAGCCCAAATATGAAAAAGACGAAGAAAAGGGTGAATATGTTGTAGTTAATGATTGGAAAAATGCTAAACAGAATTACAATTCAAAACATGCTTCTTTCCTTCCGCGAATGTGGAGTACTGAGCATGCTGAAAATTATATGATGTTTTCTGGTTTTTTAGATTTTAAACTGAAGCCAGATTATCAAATGGAAAATGAGTTGCGTACTGCCGTTGCAAATTTTAGAAACGATGTGGCTCAAGGCAATATTGATTATGAAGATTATAACGATTTCTTAAAACAGTTTAAAGACTACATTAATATAGAAAAACCTTCTTTAGCAAGTAATATTGTTTACCTATTTGAATACCAACTGGGTTATATGTATTGGCGTTATTTTATGTGGAATTTTTCTGGAAGACAAGACGATATTCAAGGACGTTATGACAATCACGGGAATTGGATCTCGGGTATAAAACCTATTGATGAAATGCACTTGGGCATGTCTCAAGACAATTTACCAAGTGATGTTAAAAACAATAAAGCCAGAAATACTTATTATTTACTGCCTTTAATTCTAGGACTTATTGGGTTTTTCTTTTTATTCAACAAAGACAAAAAACTATTTTGGGTGATGCTAGTATTTTTCTTATTTACAGGAATCGCTATTCAAGTCTATACAAACGTGCGCCCTTTTGAACCAAGAGAACGTGACTATTCTGTAGTAGGCTCTTTTTATGTATTTGCGCTTTGGATTGGTTTTGGAGTTTATGCAATTTACGATGTAATCAAAAAGTATATTCCTAAAACACTAGCAGCTCCAATTATTACTGTTGTATGCCTAATACTCGTTCCTGGTATTTTAGCTGCCAATAATTGGGATGACCATGATCGATCTGACAAATACACTGCCAAAGCTATGGCTAAGATGTATTTAGATTCCTGTGCCGAAAACGGTATACTATTTACCATAGGTGACAACGATACTTTTGCCCTATGGTATGCTCAAGAAATCGAAGGTTATAGAACTGATGTACGTGTTGTAAATACCAGTTTATTTCAAACGGATTGGTACATAGACCAGATGAAACGTAAAGCATATGATAGTGATCCTGTGCCATCACAACTTACTCATGACTTATATAAATATGGTACTAATGACTATATTATAATCCAACAAGTAATCAATGATACTCTCGAGGTTAAGCAGTTTTTAGATTTTGTTGCAAGTGATAATCCGAAAACAAAATACAAATATGTGTTGGAGCAGCGCGGTATTGACTTATCTGATGTTAGAAGTCAAGATGCCAATGCCACCTATTTGCCTACACCATATTTGCGACTTCCAGTAAATAAAGAAAATGCATTAAAATCTGGCATAGTAAAATCTGAGGACACAGATAAGATTGTACCGCATATTGATATTAAAATTTCTGGTGGTGCCCTTTACAAAAATCGATTATTGATGTTAGATATCGTTGCCAATAACGAATGGAAACGCCCCATTTATTTTACAGGTGGTAGTTTTGGCGATGACGATTATATTTGGATGAAAGATTATCTACAATTAGATGGTATGTGCTACAAACTAGTACCTATTAATACGCCAGTAGATAGAGCTAATCCTTTTGATATGGGTCGTGTTGATAGTGAATTGATGTATGAAAAAGTTAAAAATTGGGATTGGGGAAATAGTGGAAGTTCTGATATTTATCATGATGTTGAAACACGTAAAAACTCAATCACGTACAGAGGTAATTTAGCGCGTTTAGCAGAACAGTTAATTAATGAAGATAAACTAGATAAAGCTGAAGAAGTAGCTGATATTGCTATGGATAATATGCCGGTAGAATACTTTGGCTATTACACCCTTTTAGAACCTTATATCGGGGCGTATTATGAAGTTGGTAATAAAGGGAAAGCACAACGACTTTTTATGGACGTTGCTAAAAAATATCAAGAAAACTTATCGTACTATAGTAGTTTAAAAGTTGATAAGCAAGAACGTTTGTTTGAAGATATTTACACTGACATACAGCGCTATAAAGGCTTAGTTGATGTTTTAATAAAATATGATATTGAATTTGCAGAAGCTGAAGGAGACATTTTTAACAATTATCTTAGGTCTTTCAATCATTTTTATGGTGAAGATGAACCTGAAGATATCATTAGAACAGATAAAGACATTCCGGTTGATAGCGGATTACAAATAGATAGTGCTAGTTCCAATTAATCAACCCTTAGGCATGTCCTTCACTCCTATTAAAACGCCATGGATTGCTAAGAAGCTATTCCCAAATTATATTTGGGACATTTCAACTACCGAAAAAGTTATTTACTTAACTTTTGATGATGGCCCAACTCCTAAAATAACCAATTGGACCTTAGATATATTAAAACAACACAACGCTAAAGCTACTTTTTTTTGTATTGGAAATAACATTGAAAAACATCCTGAGATTTTTCAGGGTATTTTGAAAGATGGACACGCTATTGGTAATCATACACAAAACCATATAAGGGGTTGGAAAACTAAGGCTAAAGATTATCTAAATAATATAGGTGAAGCGCAAGAGACAATAAACTTTCAAATTCCACAATCTAAATTCCAGGACTTCAAGATCACCAATCTTTTTAGGCCTCCTTACGGACAGATAACACCTAAACAAGGTAGGAAATTAATAAATTTAGGTTACAAAATTGTTATGTGGGATGTTTTATCTTTTGATTGGGACCATACTATTGAAAAGGAAAATTGTTTAGAAAATGTGCTCGCAAAAACCTCTAGAGGGAGCATTATTGTTTTTCATGATAGTGTAAAGGCTTCAAAAAATATGCAATATGCATTGCCTAAAGTGTTGGCGCATTTTAGTGAAAAAGGATATTGTTTTAAAGCTTTAAATTCTACTGTTTAAAACGTATGATGAAGGTGATTTAAAGTTCTGCTTTGCGTTAGGGATTGCAACGGCATCCTTTTTAAAACTCACAAAAGTAAAGTTTGTGTAGAACTATAATTTAACAGTTTGCGACGTCGCTCTCTCCTCGCAATGACGTCTTTAAAAAGATATAGTGGAAAGCCCGACCCTTGTGGTAACCCCCAAGTATTTAAATGTTACGTTTCAGAAATTTAAACGTATTCCTGAATAATACCTATAAGTGTATTAGCGTCTTGCTCGCCACTTTGGCGCCATTTCATTTCGCCATCTTTATAAATGATAAGAGTAGGTAAAGTTTTAACACGAAGAGCTTCAGCAAGTTCTTGGTTTTTTTCAACATCAATTTTTATAACCTTTGCCTTATCTCCTAAAGCTGCGGCGACATCTCTTAAAATAAGATGCATTGGCTCGGATTGATCATCCCATTCTGTGTAAAAATCTAACAAAACTGGAATTTCTACATCTATAAGTTCTCCAAATTTCGACATACTTTATTATTTATTAATGAAAAGTACTCTTACAAACCTACAATTTTTATTTCTTTTTTTATCTATCGTGTTAAAAATAGCCTCAATACGCCCTTAACATCAAAAATAAAATCACATAGTAAATATAGCATTTCTAAACAACTATGTATTATTTGTGCCTTTTTTAAGTTCTATAACCGTTATTTCTGGCCAAATTCCAACACGCCCAGGAAACGCTAAATATCCAAATCCTCGATTAACATTAATATATTGGCCCAACTGTTGATAAATACCCGCCCAATATTTATAGCGCCATTTTACTGGGCTCCATTTAAACCAACCTGGTATTTCTATGCCAAATTGCATACCATGGGTATGTCCACTTAATGTTAAATGATAGTGATAGTCGTCTTGAATAACTTCTTTTTCCCAATGTGATGGGTCGTGACTCATTAATATCTTAAAATCGTTTTCATTTATATTTTGAGATGCCTTTTTTAAATCTCCAGCTTTTTTAAATCCGCCTACTCCCCAGTTTTCAACACCAACGATAGCTATCCGGTCGCCATTTTTTTCTAGAAATTTACTTTCGTTTAAGAGAACAGTGAATCCAATTTCTTTTTGAAGGCTTTTTAAATCTTCCAAATTTTGATGTTTTGCTTCATCAGAATCCCACTGCACATAATCACCATAATCATGATTCCCAAGAACCGAAAACAAGCCATCTTTAGCTTTTAATTTATTAAAGACATCTTTATACGGCACTAATTCTTCAACTTTATTATTTACCATATCACCAGTAAATAAAATCACATCGCTTTCTTGTTCATTAATTAAATCAACAGCATACTTCACCTTTTCCATATTATCAAAACTACCAGAATGTATATCGCTTATTTGGGTAAGTTTATAACCATCAAAAGCTGCTGGTAAATCTTCAAAATATAAGGTGTATTTTAAAACTTTATAGTTATACTTTCCTCTATAAATACCATAAATAATAGACGCTAATGGAATTGCTGCCAAACCCATTGCAAGCTTGCTAATAAAGAGTCTTCTTGAAGCAAAATAGTTTCCTTTTACTGCATCACCTGCTGTAAAATATCGATAAATGGCTTGAGGTAATCTAAAAACATCCTCTGCAAACATGCCTAATAACAAAATTATTTTTGGAACTAAAATGGCTATAAAAAAACCAAATGCATAAGCGTGTACATGCGAAAACCCATCACGCCTGTTCAAGCCATAATAATGAGAAATAAAATTACCAATCACTAAAACTGTTATTAGCCAATATAATATTCGAATCCAGTTATTTTTGCTTACGGTTTTAAATGCTTGAAACGCATATAAATCCAGTAATCCAAAAATAGCAAGGAAAATTATCCAACGAATCATAAAGCAAATTTAAATTTTTGTAAAGTTATTAATTAGAAAAGCAACTTATCTTATGAAAGTGTTAAACGTTTTAATATTAAATCTTTCTATAGTTTTAGATTTGGTTTGAAAGACAACTATTTTGGTTTCATTTGGTAATAAGTCAAAGTAATTGTCTAAAAAATGCCCTTTTTCATCTGAATATAAAAACACATCTTTTTGGAGTGTTTTTGAAGATAGTTCAATAGAAAAGCCAATATCTGTTTTTGTTATTTTTTGCTCAATATCTCCTTGTTTCAATTTCAACTCTTTAGGTTTTACTAAATAGTATAAACTCTGACTGTTATTGAAATTTGAAACAACAACAACTTTTGATGCATCTAATTTGAAAGCCTCTAAATTAACTTGATGCTGTAATTGACTCGCATTTGATTCTAGAATAATAGATTTTGAAAATTGATATAAAGGGTTACCTTCAAAATCTAATATTTTAACTGACAGTTCTCCAGAATGGGACTCAAAATCATCATTAATCACATATGTTCTTAAAATATTATTTTCTACTTTCGAAGAAACTAAAACATCCTCAAAACTATGTTTTGCCTTATAGTGCAAGGCTTTCCATTTTCCAAAAAAATCGATGCTTGACCAAGACACTACTGGCCAACAATCGTTAAGTTGCCAATAGAGCGTTCCCATATTATAAGGTTTTGCTCTGCGTTGTGCTTCGATACCTTTTGTAATTCCGTATGCCTGTAATAACTGACTCATGTACACATAATCTTCTGCCTTTTCTGGAACAGGGAAATCACGTTCCATATACTCGCGTATGAGTTGAAATCCTCTACTATGTTTTTGATGCGACTGAAAACTATTGGTAGAAATATCAATCAAATCACTTTGGTTAATATATTTTATGGCTTCATAACTTGGAAACGATTGAAATCCAAACTCACTCATAAAACGCGGTACGTTTTCTTCTAAATGTTCAAAAGGGTAGGCATCGTGCCAAATCCACCAATCGTGTGCATCGCCTTCAAACTTATATTTCGGATTGCCGCGTCCATATTTTGGAGATGATTCCCAGTAATCTGTATCAGTTAATTTATCTACTGTATTAGGCAAAATAGAATCGAACACTTTTAAATAATAACTCCAAATTTCTTCTTTCTCATGTTCGCTTCTATCTGCTTGCCAACCCCAACGATTCCAACCTTCAGCGTTTTCATTATTACCGCACCACAATGCAATTGAAGCATGATTTCGTAATCGTTTGACATTTTGAGTAGCTTCCTCTTGCACATTTTCTAAAAAGGCCTGATCTCCCGGGTACATGGCACAAGCAAACATAAAATCTTGCCAAACCAAAATACCTTTTTCATCACATAAATCGTAAAAAATGTCATTCTCATAAATACCACCTCCCCAAACACGAAGCATATTCATATTGGCATCAACCACATCATTCAACAGTTTTTCGTAATGCGCATTGGTCACTTGATTCTGCATACTATTTTGCGGAATATAATTGGCACCTTTAGCATACACTGGCACATCATTCACTTTAAAATAAAACGACTCACCAATACTGTCTTTTTCAGTGATTAAATCAATGGTTCTTAATCCTTTTTTTACTAAAACACTATCAAGAATGGTTTTACCATTTCTAACCACAACTTTAATATCGTACAAATAAGGCTCACCAAGATTATGTGGCCACCAACGTTTTGGATTTTTGATTGTTATTGGTATCTCAGGTTTTTCTGGCTTCTGAAACTGCAATGTATCATTTATATAAACTTCATAGTTTAAAACATCTTTGCTGAAATTACTATCTGCAATTTCAACTATAAGACTTGCGATTGAATCAGTTAAAGTATTTTGAATGATATTGATATTTTCAATTTTATAATCATTCCAAGCAGTTAATTTAATTGGTCTCCAAATACCACTCGTATTCAATTTTGGACCCCAATCCCAACCATATTGAAATTGCGCTTTACGTGTAAAAATGCGATTGCCTTCTGGAAGCGTATACTTAAGATTTTTCTTTTCTTTATCTTCTGAAATAGAAGTTTTTTCAAAAACGATTCGCAATTCATTTTCAGCTTTTAAAATTGATTTTACCTCAACTTGAAATTCTCGAAATGCATTGTTAGTTTTTAATATTAAACTATCATTTAAAAATACAGAAGCATAAGTATCTAAACCTTCAAAACTAAGTTCTATATGTCTTTTTTGAAGTGTTTTTCTATCAACCAAAAATGTGGTTTTGTAGTCCCAATCAGTTTTAGAAATCCATTGTAGTTTTTCTTCGTTATTTCCAATAAATGGATGTTCAATCAATTTATTTTCTAATAAGTCTGAATGTATATTTCCAGGAACTGTTGCCAAGTTCCAAAGCGTGTCTCTAACCTTTTTAAATTCCCAATTATCATGAAGCTCCATTTTTATTGGAACATCATTTTTCGTGCTGCACCCAATTAAGAAAATCATAATTACTAATAGACCACTATACTTCATCTTGAATGGCTTTTAAAATAAATTGAATAGTCACAACATCAGATTCAGTTTGAATGGTATCAAAACGCGTTGGTTTAGTTTTATTCTCCACCGCTTTTGAAGCTGATGTATGAATCTCATTAAATCCTGAGTTTTTAAATAGCTCAACATTTTGCAAATTAATACCACTTCCCGCAAGAATTGTAATTCTATTATTTGCCTTTTTGTTTAATTTTTTGAGCAATTCCAAACCTTTTTCTGCGGAATTTGCTTGACCAGACGTTAAAATTCTATCGACACCTAAATCGATTAATTGTTCTAAAACTTTAAATGGATTTGGAACGCAATCGAACGCACGATGGAACGTAAATGACATTGGTTTTGACAATTCAATCAGTTCTTTAGTTCTTGCTATATCCAAAGTATTATCTGCATTTAAAACACCAGAAACAATTCCATGGCATCCAATTTCTTTAATGAGCTGAATATCATGTTTCATGATTTCAAACTCGACTTCAGAATAGTTGAAATTACCAGATCGAGGTCTAATAAGCACAAATGTTTCAATAGACAATTGGTCTTTGACCTGCTTGATTAATCCATAACTAGGTGTTACTCCTCCAACAGACAACTCTTGACATAATTCTATGCGTAAAGCTCCAGCTTCTTGAGCATTTTTTGCAGATTGGTACGAGTTGGCACAGATTTCTAGAAGCATATTAATTTATTATTATTTCATCAATAAATGTCCATGCTTTTTGTCCAGCACCTTGTTTGCCTTCAGGGATTATACCATAGCTTGGGATTTTTAACGTGATTACTCTTCCTTTTACACCTTCAAAATTTACTTGAAAGTTCTCTAATAATTCGTTACTTTTTTCAACAAGATAATCTTTAAAAAGATTGTTATCGATACTTACCTGAACTTTTTCTGGCGCATAAATCCATTGGCCTTGACCATTATGAAATCTAGTTTCAACAGATTCTATTTCTGTTTCTTCGCCGAAATCAATTGTTATTTCTAAATCGTCTCCCCAGAAGCCTAACCACTCTTTATCGCCATTACGTTTATCACTACCAGAAATACCATTTATTAAACCTTGAGCTCCACTTCCTAGATAACTTTTATGAGGATCTACATTTATAGAAATTTGTTTTCCTACTGCTTTATGTAAATTAATGGTTTCTGAAAACACGCTTCCTAATTTTTCTTCAGTATTAAAAACAGCTGCTTTTAGAGTGACACTTTTAGTAATCACAATTGGAGTTGAATATGTTTCAGAATTTATATTAGGTTCAGATTCATCTAATGTGTAGCGCTTTGTCTTCCCCTTGATTAATGATTCTAATCGATATAAAATCTTATCATTTTCAGAAATCAAGTTTCCTTCCACTTCATACAAATGATTCGCATAATTAATATCTAAAATATCTAGTCGTCTATTAAAATTTTCAACTCTCGACACAAAATCGTCATAATTTTTATTCTCTGGATTTGACCAAACCACTTCGCTCATTGCTAAGATTCTTGGAAATGCCATGTACTCCACTTGCGCTTCAGTAGGTATGTATTCTGTCCAAATATTCCCTTGTGCACCTAAAACATATTCTGACTCTTCTTCTGTTAATTCTTCAGGAATGGGATTAAAACTATAGACTTTATCTAATGGTAAAAACCCACCAATAGCAAGTGGCTCACTAGAGTTTGTAGATTGGTAATGATCGAAATAACAATGAGATCCTGGTGTTAAAATAACATTGTGATGTTGCTTTGCTGCATCTACTGCGCCATGAATACCTCGCCAAGACATTACCGTAGCATTTGGAGCCAACCCACCTTCGAGAATTTCATCCCAACCAATAATTTGTCTGCCTTTACTGTTTAAATACTTTTCAATTCGGGTAATAAAATAGTTTTGTAATTCGTGTTCGTCTTTTAAACCTTCGGTTTTAATTCTATGCTGACAATCATTACAGGTTTTCCATCTTATTTTTGGCGCTTCATCCCCACCAATGTGTATATAATTACTAGGAAATAGTTCTAAAACTTCATCCAAAACATCTTCTAAAAAATTAAATGTTTCATCTTTAGTGCAATAAATATCTTCAAAGATACCCCATTTTGTAGCGACCTCAACCTTCTCATTAGAGCATCCTAATTCCGGATATGCAGCAATGGCGGCTTGACTATGACCTGGCATCTCAATTTCTGGAATTACAGTAACATGTCTTGCTTGAGCATAAGCAACAATATCTTTAATCTCATCTTGTGTATAAAAACCGCCATAACGTTTGCCATCAAATTGATGCGGCTCATCACTATAATGGCCTTTAAGAGTTGCGTCTCTAAAAGCCGCCACCTCTTGCAGTTTAGGATATTTTTTTATTTCGATACGCCAACCTTGATCTTCGGTTAAATGCCAATGAAAGGTATTCATCTTTAGCATGGCCAAAGCATCTATATATTTTTTAATAAAATCTACCGAGTACATGTGACGACCAACATCGAGATGCATTCCACGATACTTGAATTGTGGTGCATCAGAAATTGAAACGCAAGGTATCTCGACCTGTTTTAATTTATAAGAACCATTTTCAAATTCAGGCGGTAATAATTGTCGTAATGTTTGTACGGCGTAAAAAGCACCCTGATCTGTTTTTGCTCGAATCTCTATTTTATCAGGTTTAACATCTAAGACATAACCTTCGGCATTATTAATTTGAGAATCATATATAAATTCAATATCATTCGATCTTCCAAGTTCAATTGAACTACCATCTTTAATATAGGTTTTTATAAAATCTGAAGAAACTTTAAATTCTTTTGGATAACTAATTCCAATAGTATTATTCAAAATAAATTTACCATTATTGACAATTTGACTTTGAGGAATTGGTATGATTTCTGGAGTTTTTAACTTACTTTGTGCATCATTACATGACGTATATATGCTAAGTAGCGTTGTCCATATAACAATCTGCGTTGTTAATCTAAAAATCCTCATTAAAATAAAATCAATATCATTATATTGCTAATTTAGAGAAATAAATAACTTATACAATTTATGAGGTTTTTTCTTTTATCTATTTCATTTTTAGTACTTTTTAGTACGATTGCCTGTACAAAAAAAGGTAATGCAATTCCAGCTCAAAAAGATGCCAATTTAATTTCTTATGTAAATCCATTTATTGGAACTGGCGGACATGGACATACCTATCCAGGTGCAACCCTGCCTTTTGGTATGATGCAATTATCACCAGATACGCGATTAGATGGTTGGGATGGCTGTTCTGGATATCATTATACTGATAGTTATATTTATGGGTTTTCTCATACACATCTCAGTGGAACGGGCATTAGTGATTATGGCGATGTGCTTTTAATGCCTACCAACGAACATAATTTTAATAATGGTGCAGATGGAAAAAAAGGCTATCGTGCGCACTTTTCTCATGATAATGAAATTGCAGAACCAGGTTATTATAAGGTGCATTTAGATTCGACTAATATCGATGTAGAATTAACGGTTTCTAATCGTAGCGGACTTCATAAATACCAGTTCCCTACACCTGAAAATCAATTTGTAATTTTAGATTTGGTGCATCGTGATAAGGTTTTAGATGCAAAAATTGACAAGATTTCGGATACTGAAATTGTTGGGTATCGTCATTCAGAAGCTTGGGCAAAAGACCAACGTTTGTTCTTCGCTATTAAAACATCTCATCCTTTTAATGATATGTTACAATCGCCTCCAAAAACTGGAATACCAGGCGCAAGGCGATCTTCTTTAAAATTTATTAATCCTAATAACGAGCCTATACTAATTAAAGTCGGAATTTCTGCAGTTGATATTGATGGCGCACGCAAAAACCTTGAAGGAGAAATCAATAATAAAGATTTTAAAACTGTAAAAAAAGAAGCCCAAAAATATTGGGAATCACAACTTGAAAAAATTGTTATTGAAAGTGATGACCTAGATAAAAAAACTAATTTTTATTCGGCATTATATCATACCATGTTAGCGCCTCAACGCTATCAAGATATTGATGGTCGCTATAGAGGTATGGACTTAGAAATTCATAATGCTGATTTTGACTATTACTCTGTTTTTTCACTTTGGGATACTTATAGAGCTGCACATCCACTGTATACCATAATCGAACAAGAACGAACCAATGATTTTATCAATACATTTCTCGCGAAGTATGATGAAGGCGGCATTATGCCAATGTGGGATTTAGCTGGTAATTATACAGATTGTATGATTGGTTATCACTCAGTGCCAGTTGTAGCTGATGCTTATTTAAAAGGAATTAGAGGTTATGATACTGAAAAAGCTTTTGAAGCGATGAAACATTCGGCTACAAGAGACAAATTTGGACTAGAAGCTTATAAAAAATATGGTTTTATTCCTGTAGATGAAGAAAGCGAATCAGTTTCTAAAACTTTAGAATATGCCTACGATGATTGGACCATTGCGCAGATGGCAAAAGAAATGGGTAAAACAGATGATTACCAAACTTACATTAAACGTGCACAGAACTATAAAAATGTCTTTGATCCAGAAACTCAATTTATGCGTGGACGTTTTAGAAACACTTGGTTTGCGCCTTTTGATCCCTATGAGGTGAATTTTAATTACACCGAAGCCAATTCTTGGCAATACAGCTTTTATGTACCTCAAGACGTTTCAGGATTTATAGAGTTACTTGGAGGAAAAGATAAATTAGAAGCTCAGCTCGACGAATTATTTAATGCAAAAACACAAACTTCTGGTCGTGACCAATCTGATATCACTGGTTTAATTGGGCAATATGCTCATGGTAATGAACCAAGTCACCATATGGCTTATCTTTATAATTTTGTAAATAAACCTCACAAAACGCAAGAGAAAGTGCATCAAATTTTAACAGAACTCTACAACAACGATCCTGACGGTGTATCTGGAAATGAAGATTGCGGACAAATGAGTGCTTGGTATGTATTGAGTTCAATGGGATTCTACTCGGTAACACCAGGAAGTAATACATACATCATAGGCACACCTCTTTTTGATAAAGCTTCAATTAATCTTGAAAACGGAAAGCAATTCAATATTACCGCAAATAACCTTAGTGATTCTAATATTTATATTGAAAATGTAAAATTGAATGGAAAGAATTTAGATGTCACATACCTTAAGCATGAAGATATAATTTCTGGTGGTACATTAGAATTTACGATGACAGATGATCCTGCTACCTGGGGAAGTAAAGTTGGTAATGAACCTATAACAGAAATTACCGAACACATTATCTTAGCTTCACCGTATATCGAAAAAGGTGATATTACATTTAGAGGTTCAACCGAAATTGTTCTAAACACCTCTGAGGGTAATGCAACAATTTACTTCGCTTTAAATAATGATAATTTTAAGGTTTACGAAAAACCATTTACAATAAATGATGACACACAAGTAAAGTTATATTCAAAAAAAGAAAATTTAAAAAGCCCTGTATTAACTACACCTTTCTTTAGGATTGATCCAAACCTTAGTATTACTCTTGAAAGCGAGTTCGCTAATCAATATTCTGCTGGCGGCAATGACGCACTAATAGATGGTATTAGAAGTACTAAAAATTATAGAACTGGTAGCTGGCAAGGTTATAATGACACTGATGTTATTGCCATAGTCGATTTAGGCTCTCAAAAAACCATTTCTTCAGTAAAGGTTAACTTTTTACAAGATCAAGGTGCTTGGATTTTTTACCCAACAGAAGTACAATGTTTTGTTTCAAAAGATAATAAGAACTTTAAAGCTTTACCTGCACAAAAGATTGATGCTTCAAAAAGAAATAGTGATCTAGAAATTAAAACAATTGAGTTTGAAATTGCTAAGAACAACTATAAATATGTAAAGATTATAGCTAAGAAACTTGGAAAAGTTCCTGAATGGCATAAAGGTTATCCTTATGATGGTAGAGGATGGGTTTTTGTAGATGAAATTTCAATTAAATAAAACTAACCAATACTAATATGAATCAACAAAAATCGTATCGTTCTTCCTTTATTTTACTGACAATTTTATTTTTCCTTTGGGGATTTATTACCGTTTTAGTAGACTCTTTAGTTCCTAGATTACGAGAGTTATTTACACTTACTTATGCGCAAGCCATCTTAGTACAATTTGCTTTTTTTGGAGCTTATTTTATCTTATCTATTCCTGCGAGTTATATTTTATCAAAAATTGGCTATAAAAAAGGTATCATACTTGGTTTACTAACTATGGCTTTTGGTTGTTTACTTTTTTATCCAGCTGCTTCATATCGTGTTTTTGGATTGTTTCTAGTAGCTTATTTTATTTTAGCTGGAGGTATAACCATTTTACAAGTAGCAGCAAATCCTTATGTTGCTGTTTTAGGAAGTGAAGATGGCGCTTCTAGTCGTTTAAATTTATCTCAAGCATTTAACTCACTAGGAACAGCCATTGCTCCAGCAGTTGGAGCTCTATTTATTTTAAGTGACGCTATTAAAACGAAAGGCGAAATAGCTTCTCTTTCAGAAACTGCTAAAGAAACGTATTTGGCCTCGGAAGCTTCAGCGGTTCAAAAACCATTTTTAGGACTCGCAGTTTTTATTATTGCTATTGCAGTAATTTTCTTGTTTGCAAAGCTCCCAAAATTGATAAGCGAAGAAGCAACAGGAACATACTCTGATGCATTCAAACAAAGAAACTTAATGCTAGGTGTGCTTGGTATTTTCCTTTACGTTGGGGCCGAAGTATCTATTGGAAGCTTTCTAGTAAACTATTTTCAAGATATGAATATGGTACCATTGATACAAGAAAGCAACACCTTAATGAGCATAGCAGACACTGTAGCAAACTTATTTTTTAAATCTTTAGATGGTGCAGATGATAAAGCCTTGCTTGGTATTTTTGTTATTTTCTATTGGTCTGGTGCTATGATTGGTCGTTTTATAGGTTCGTATCTCACGAAAATAATGAACCCAGGAGAAGTATTAAGCATCTTTGCTTCTATCGCCATTTTATTAATCCTAATTTCAATAAGTACAACAGGATTAATATCTATGTGGAGTATTCTTGCTGTTGGTTTATTTAATTCAATTATGTTCCCAACCATATTTACTTTAGCTATTGATGGTATTGGCGAATTAAAACCCAAAGGTTCTGGACTTTTATGTATGGCTATAGTTGGTGGTGCCATTATTCCGCTTATTTGCGGAAATTTAATCGATTCAATAGGCTTTAAATTAGCATTTCTATTCGTTACTATATGCTATGGCTATATATTCTATTACGGATTTAAGAATTCTAGGAAACAATCAATATCATGAAACGCAGAAATTTCATCAAAAACGCATCTTTAACTGGAGCTGGTATCGCAGTGGGAACAGCATTAGTTAGTTGTGCTGAAAACACTTCAAAAGAAAAAAAAGCCATTGCAAATTCAACGATTAAAGCAACATTACCCTTAGTCATTGCAACATGGCATGTAATAAATGCTACGGCTAAAGCTATGGAAATATTACAAGCAGGAGGCAATGCTCTAGATGCTGTTGAACAAGGGTGCATGGTTGAAGAAGCAAACGAAAAAGGACAGTCTGTAGGTAAAGGCGGTTTACCTGATCGTGATGGTAATGTAACTCTCGATGCTTGTATCATGGATGAACATGGTAATTGTGGTTCTGTTGTTTATTTACAAAATATAACACATGCGGTTTCTGTAGCAAGAAAAGTAATGGAAGATACTCCGCACGTAATGCTTGCTGGTGAAGGCGCTAAACAATTTGCAGTTTCTAAAGGTTTTAAACTTGAAGACTTATTAACTGAGGCTTCTACAGAAGCATGGGAGAAATGGAAAGTTGAAGCTAAATATAAACCTATAATAAATATAGAAAATCACGATACCATAGGTATGCTCGCTATTGACAAAAATGGAGATATCTCCGGAGCATGTACTACAAGTGGTTTAGCATATAAAATGGGTGGTCGAGTTGGAGATTCACCAATTATTGGGTCTGGATTGTTTGTTGATAATGAGATTGGTGGTGCTGTTGCTACAGGTTTAGGTGAAGAAGTGGTGAAAACAGTTGGAAGTTTTTTAGTAGTTGAATTAATGCGACAGGGAAAAACACCGCAAGAAGCTTGTGAAGAAGCTATTAGCAGAATTGTTAACAAACCTAACAGTGATTATAAAAACTTTCAAGTAGGCTATATAGCCGTAAACAAAAAAGGCGAAACAGGAAGTTACTCGATACATCAATGGTTTAGTATGACTAAATTCCAAGACAGCGTTAATGAACAGATCCAATCTGATTACTTTAATAAAAGTTAGATTATAACGCTGATAATTGTATCCATAGATGAAATGTATCTAAATAAGACTTCAGAACTGCATACCATTTCTAGCACCGAACATTTCGTCGATGATTTTTTTATAAACTTTTTAAGCCTCTTTTTATGTTAATCGGCGAAAGTTAACTCACCCCTAGCTTCTTGTTCTTTTAATTTCTGAACCAAATCTAAAGCGTCTGGAATAACATCACTGCAAAGCACAATAAGAGACCCTTTTACTGCATTTTTAACGGCATGAGTAATGGCTTCTTTCTCAGAAGGGATGATGGTTGTTTTCTTATTTGGATCTTTCATCATAATGCCATCATTCAGCATTTTAATAAGCTCTTGCTCTGTTTTTCCACGCAAACGTTTATCCTGTCGTATAATAATTTCATCAAACATTTCTGCTGCGATGCTACCCATTTCGTTATTATCTTCAACGCGCCTATCACCAATACCGGCAATAATTCCAACCTTAACAGTTGCGTCTAGTTCTTCTACAAATTTTTGAAGCGCTCTCATACCTGCTGGATTGTGTGCGTAATCTAACAGAATAGTAAAGTTATTAAATTCAAATAAATTCAAACGGCCAGGCGTTTGAGCTGCAGAAGGAATAAATGTTTCTAAAGCTGCTTTCATATCTTCAATACTAATACCTTGTACATGAGCCGCTAATACTGCTCCTAGAACGTTTTGAATCATGAATTTGGCCTTTCCACCATAAGTTAATGGGATGTTCTCAGCTTTCATCAATCTCATTTTCCATTCACCTCTGCATATAGTTACATAACCATTTTCATAAACCGCAGTAATACCATTTAAGCGCTGCAATGCTTTTATTCTTGCATTGTTTTCATCCATTGAGAATAAGGCAACATTACATTCTAGATTACGACGCATATCGTAAACTAAGTCGTCATCTGCATTTAAAATAGCATAGCCATCGGGCAACACCGTTTCTGGCACAACAGCTTTTACTTTAGCCAACTGCTCAATAGTATGTATTCCTTTTAATCCTAAATGATCTGCTGCTACGTTAGTTACCACAGCCACATCACATTTTTTAAATCCTAATCCTGCGCGCAATAAACCACCTCTAGCACATTCTAAAACCGCAAAATTCACCGTTGGATCTTTAAGCACAAACTCTGTACTTGCGGGTCCTGTGCAATCACCAGTCATAAGGAGTCTGTTTTGAATGTAAACACCATCACTAGTTGTGTAACCAACACGATACCCTTTCATTTTTGCGATATGTGCAATTAAACGGGTTGTTGTTGTTTTTCCGTTAGTTCCAGATATTGCAATAATAGGAATCCGTCCTGTATCGCCTTTTTGAGGAAATAATTTATCAATTACTGGAGCTGCTACATTACGAGGTAATCCAGTTGTTGGTGCCAAGTGCATTCTAAATCCTGGTCCTGCGTTCACTTCTAGTACGGCGCCTCCAGTTTCAGATATTGGTTTAGAAATATCTGTAGTCATAATATCGATACCGCAAATATCTAAATCAATTATTTTAGAAATACGTTCCGCCATACTCACATTTGCAGGGTGAATAATATCTGTAATATCCTCAGCAGTTCCACCTGTACTTAAGTTTGCTGTGTCTTTTAGGATAAGTTTTTCTCCTTCAGTGATAACAGAATCCAAAGTATAACCAGCATCTTTTATAATGGTTAGTGTTAACTCATTTGTGGTGATTTTTGTTAATACATTTTCATGTCCAAAACCACGACGAGGATCGCTATTCACTAAATCTATAAGTTCTTGAACTGTTGACTTACCGTCGCCTATAACATGGGCTGGAGTTCTAATAGCTCCTGCAACTAACACATTATTAATAACGAGTAACCTATAATCATCTCCAGTAATAAATTTTTCGACAATAATTGCGCCACTTCGTGAACTGTCTTTTGCATGCTGAAAGGCAACTAAGGCATCATCATAATTCATAATATCTACTGTAATACCTCGACCATGATTTCCATCAACGGGTTTAATAACCAAAGGATAGCCAACATAACGACACGCCTCTTTTAAACTACGCTCACGACGGATAATCTCGCCTTTTGGCACTTCAACTTCAGCCTGTTCCAATAAATATTTAGTATCCTCTTTATCACAAGCTATCTCAACACCAATACTACTCGTTTCGCTAGTTACTGTTGCTTGAATACGCTTTTGATTGGCACCATAGCCCAATTGACATAGCGAATATTTATTTAACCTTATCCAAGGAATACCTCTACTTACGGCCTCTTCCACTATAGAACCTGTACTCGGACCTAAGCGATCTGCTTCACGTAATTCTCGCATTTCTTGAATATCTTCAGTCAAATCATATGTTTCTCCGGCAATTAAAGCCTCACATATTTTCACCGCAGCTTTTGCTGCATAACGCCCTACAGATTCTTCCATATAAGAAAAAACCACATTGTAAACACCTTCTTCTCCATAACCTCTAGTTCTACCAAAACCAGTATCCATACCAGCTAAGGTTTGAATTTCAAGTGCAATATGTTCTATAATATGCCCCATCCAAGTACCTTCATCAACACGCATAAAAAACCCGCCTTCACATCCTTCAGAACAGCGATGTGAATACATGGAAGGAAACATGGTCTTTAAACGCTCTGAAAATCCTTCAATTTTATTTGAAGGTAAAGCTTCCATCTCTTCAAGATCAAGAACCATTACAATTAATTTATGTCTTCTAATCGACCAATAATTTGGTCCTCTCATGGCATTTATCTCGCGTATTTTCATGGAATTTTCTTTTGATTTAATATTTGTGAAAGAATATAAATATAGTATTTTTCAATACAAAAATTAGTTTATTTTTGCCTAATATTTAAACTAGAGCGATAGATTTTATGCAGAAGATTAAAGGAATCCTTATTCCGATAGGAGGAAATGAAGATAAAGGTACTGAAGACAGTGAATTATATACTCTTGAATTTATTGACGACGGTATATTATTTCATGTCGTGAAGGAAGCTGGAGGCATCAATGCAAAAATAGTGGTGATTCCTACTGCATCAAGTATTCCAATAGAAGTTGGTGAAAATTACTTGAGCGCCTTTGCAAAATTAGGTTGTACCAATGTACATGTTTTAGATATTAGAAGCAAAGAAGATTCTGAGAAAAAGAGTTCTATAGATTTAATAAAATCTGCAAATTGCATCATGTTTTCTGGAGGAAATCAATCAAAGATAACACAGCATATTGGCACAACTACCATTCATGATATAATGCTTGATCGTTATAAAAACGAAGCAGGATTTGTAATTGCTGGAACAAGTGCTGGCGCTATGGCCATGACCAATGAAATGATTGCTGGCGGTAGCCCAAAAGAGGCTTTTATAAAAGGTGCCGTCGCTATGTATACTGGCTTAGGTTTAATTCCAGAATTAATTATCGACACCCATTTTATTAGACGTGGCCGATTTGGAAGACAAAGTGAGGCGGTCGCTAAATTTCCTAAACTTATCGGTATTGGTCTTGCTGAAGACACCGGAATGATCATAAGAAATGGCAATGATTGCACCGTAATAGGATCAGGAATGGCTATTGTTTTTGATGGGAGTAAACTTACTCATAATAATGAAAAATTATTAGAAGAGGGCACACCAATGACTATTGCCAACATGACGGTTCACGTACTTTCTAATAGCGATCAATACGATATAAAAAACAGAAAGGTCACTGTACTGCCAATTGAAGCTCCTTTTATTTAAAATTCCTCCGTAAACAGTAATCTTATAAATTTTTGAGCGTTACCTAAAGGTCGGGCTATCCACTATATCTTTCTGCGAAGCAGTCCCGAACTTGCTTCGGGATCTCATTAGTAATACATCTCTAGTTTTAAATAAATAGACTTAATATTGGAAGCTTCACACAAAGGATGTCGTTTCTATCCCTAACGCATAATCTAGAAGCAGTTCATATGCATCGTTCAGAATCAAGAGATCCCTTTTTTCAAAGGGATTTTATTTATAAATAGAAATTTCGGCTTCCCCTTTGAACGTTTTACTCGCGCGATACATTCCTTCTGTATTAAAAGGCATGGCAATATTTCCTTCAACATCTACAGCTATTAAGCCGCCATCTCCGTTTATTTCGAGAATGCGTTTATTAATAACTTCGTTTGAAGCCTCTTGAAGAGATAACCCTTTGTGTTCCATTAGGCAAGCTACATCATAAGCGACTACACCACGAATAAAAAATTCCCCGCTTCCCGTGCAACTAATAGCGCATGTTTTATTATTCGCATAATTACCAGCGCCAATCATTGGGCTATCTCCTACACGTCCCCATTTCTTATTGGTCATTCCTCCTGTTGATGTCGCCGCTGCAATATTGCCTTCTTGGTCGCATGCCACTGCACCTACAGTTCCAAATTTTGAATCTTTTTTAGTGGCATGGTCTAACTGAAAACTATCTGTATCCTTTATTTCTAACCATTGCTTATGGCGAAATTCATCATAAAAATATTGGGCATCTTCAATTTTATAATCTAATTGTTTTGCAAATTGCATGGCGCCTTCTCCAGCTAAAAATACGTGCTCGCTTTTTTCCATCACATCTCTAGCTAAACCCACAGGGTTTTTAATTCCTGAAATTAAACTCACAGCACCGGCATTTAAAGTTTTACCATCCATTATAGAAGCGTCCATTTCATGTGTTTCGTTTGCAGTAAACACACTTCCTTTCCCTGCGTTAAAAAGAGGAGAATCTTCCAAGAGCTTTACAGCTTCTTCAACCGCATCAATAGCTGTACCTCCTTTATCCAAAACAGCATAGCCTTTTTCTAAAGCAATTTTTAATGCCTCTTTATATCGAGATTCTAACTCTGGCGTCATCATACCTTTTACCAAAGTTCCTGCGCCACCATGTATGGCAATTGAGAATGTATTCATTTATATAAAATTAACTTCGGAAAATTACAAATTGCATTTCAATGCCACAATTAAGTTTCGTAGTTTTATAGTCTTCAACAAAACAAAAATATGTCCGACAACAAACGTGTCTTTTTAGTTGATGCTTTCGCATTAATTTTTCGTGGCTACTATGCCTTTATAAAAAACCCAAGAATTAATTCAAAAGGCCTTGATACCTCAGCTATTATGGGGTTTATGAATTCGCTTTTAGATGTTATAAAACGTGAACGTCCAGACCATCTAGCCGTTTGTTTTGATAAAGGCGGAAGTGCCGACCGTGTGGAAATGTTTGAGGCATACAAAGCCAACAGAGACGAAACACCCGAGGCTATAAAAATTGCAGTTCCTATTATTCAAGAAATTTTGAAGGCTATGCATATCCCCATAATGGTTAAGGCTGGTTTTGAGGCAGATGATGTGATTGGAACGCTTGCAAAACAAGCCGAAAAAGAAGGTTACCAAACCTTTATGGTAACACCAGATAAAGATTTTGCACAATTGGTTTCTGAAAATATATTTATGTATCGCCCTATGTTTGGCGGTGGTTACGAAACTTGGGGCATTCCTGAAGTTCAGAAAAAGTTTGAAGTTACAGACCCATTACAAGTCATTGATTTTTTAGGGATGATGGGTGATGCTAGTGATAATATCCCCGGGCTACCTGGTGTTGGCGAAAAAACAGCAAAAAAGTTTTTAGCAGCTTATGGCAGTATGGAAAATCTTTTAGCCAATACACACGAGCTAAAAGGCAAAATGAAAGAAAAGATTGAAGCCAATGGCGAATTAGGTCTACTTTCAAAAAAGCTAGCAACTATCATGCTCGATGTTCCTGTGACTTTTAATGCGAAAGATTTTGAATTAGACCACCCGGACATTCCGAAAGTTACCGAAATATTTCAAGAGTTAGAGTTTAGAAGAATGATTGATAATTTCACCAAAACATTTGCTGTTCAAGCTGAAACTAGTCCATCTGAAACTCCTAAAAAAGCAACGGAAACTAAAACAGCACCTAAAGAACAAGCTTCGGCGGGTGCAGGACAATTTTCATTATTTGGAGGAGATCCTTCTAGTGCACCTCAAACAGAAACGGTTTCAGAGTTTACTCGAAAAACTTCTGAAACAACTTCACATTTCTACCAAAGTGTAGCACCTGGAATGGCAACCAAGCTTTTTATTAAAAACTTAATGAATCAAACGGCTGTATGTTTTGATACTGAAACTACAGGTTTAAATCCTTTAACGGCAGAACTCGTAGGTATAGCTTTTTCTTGGGAAATTGGTAAAGGGTTTTACATGCCATTTCCAGAAAATAAAGATGAAGCTCAAGAACTCACTGAGCAATTACGTCCGTTTTTTGAAAGCGAAACCATTGAAAAAATTGGTCAGAATTTAAAATACGACATTAAAGTTTTAGCAAAATATAATGTAGACGTTAAAGGCAAGTTATTTGATACCATGTTAGCGCATTATTTAATTAATCCTGATATGCGCCATAATATGGAGGTTTTGGCCGAAACCTATTTGAATTATACACCCATTTCTATAATAGAATTGATTGGTAAAAAAGGAAAGAATCAATTATCGATGCGCGATGTTCCTTTAGAAAAACAAACCGAATATGCTGCTGAAGATACCGATATCACCTTACAACTAAAAGAACATTTTCAAAACGAATTAGGCGAAGCCAACACTCAAAAATTATTTAATGATATTGAAATTCCGTTGCTCCGGGTTTTAGCGGCTATGGAATTAGAAGGCATCAATTTAGATGTAAATTTCTTAAATTCTTTATCGGAAGACCTTAATAGTGATATTTCAAAACTTGAAAAAAGTATTTATGAAGTCGCTGGCGAGGAATTTAATATTGCCTCCCCAAAACAGCTTGGTATTGTTTTATTCGAAAAGCTAAAGCTGGTTGATAAACCTAAAAAAACCAAAACAGGACAATACGCTACAGGTGAAGATATTTTAAGCTATTTAGCCAAAGACCATGCCATTATTCAAAACATATTGGAATATAGAGGTCTTGCAAAACTAAAAAGCACCTATGTAGATGCTTTACCAACGCAGGTAGAAGAAACTACAGGTCGCGTGCATACCGACTATATGCAAACCGTTGCTGCCACTGGACGTTTGAGTAGCAATAATCCGAATCTTCAAAACATACCTATTCGTACAGAACGCGGGCGACAAGTACGTAAAGCTTTTGTTCCGAGAAATGAAGATTACATTTTATTAGCTGCCGATTATTCTCAAATAGAACTCCGCATTATCGCCGCTTTAAGTAAGGAGGAAACGATGATTGAAGCCTTTAAAAACGGCGAGGATATTCACGCGTCTACCGCTTCAAAAGTATTTAATGTGCCCTTAGAAGAGGTAACGCGAGAACAACGTGGCAATGCAAAAACCGTAAACTTTGGAATTATTTATGGGGTTTCTGCCTTTGGATTAAGCAACCAAACGGATTTATCTCGTGGCGAAGCCAAAGAACTTATTGACACCTATTATGAAACCTATCCAAAATTACGAGCTTATATGAGCGAGCAGGTAGATTTTGCTCGCGATAATGGGTATGTGCAAACCGTTTTAGGGCGTCGTAGATATTTAAAAGATATAAATTCTAGAAATGCCATTGTTCGTGGAGCTGCAGAACGTAACGCCGTTAATGCACCTATTCAAGGAAGTGCTGCCGATATTATTAAAATTGCCATGATTAATATTTATAACAAATTGGAAGCTGGCAATTATAAAACCAAAATGCTATTACAAGTGCATGATGAATTGGTTTTTGATGTGTATAGACCTGAATTAGAAACCATAAAAACTTTGGTAAAAACCGAAATGGAAAGCGCTTTCAAAATGGATGTACCATTGGATGTTGAAGTTGATACTGGTTTGAATTGGCTGGAAGCACATTAAAATATGACACTTCAGAATACTTTAAATAATTGGTTAGATTTTGAAATCAAGACATTAAAAAAGCTGAATGGTTACGACAATGTCAATTACCTTTTAACAAGTGATTCGAAAAAATACATTTTTAAAACATATACTTTTACTGCCGATATGCTGGCTTTGGTTACTGCCGAAAATGACGTTTTAATTCAGCTAAATAATAGCCATCAATTCCCTAAACCCATCGCCTTTTCAGATGATAATTTTATTAAAGTTGCACTAATAGATGGAAAGGAAACCATCTGCAGGCTTTTAACTTTTCTGGATGGTGATTTCTTAGCTGAAACTGAACACAGCGAAAAGCTAATGCAGTCCCTTGGTTCATTTTTAGGACATTTAGATGTCCAGCTCTTAAAGCTGAATAATCCTGTTTTTAAAGCAAGACAATGGGAATGGGATTTACAATATTTAGAACACAACAGAAAATATATCGATTGTATTGAAAATTATAATGATAGAAATTTAGTCTTGTATTTCTTTCAACAATACCAGCATCATGTCCAGCCAATTGCTACTACTTTGCGACGATCTATTATTCACAATGATGCGAATGAATGGAATATATTAGTTAGTAATAACTCAATATCGGGTTTCATAGATTTTGGCGATTTGGCACATTCGTTTTTAATAAATGAGTTAGCAATTGCTCTAACTTATGCTACTTATGACAAAGAAGACCCTCTAAAATGGATGCTTCCTATCCTATCTGCTTATCATGATGTTGTTCCGCTAGAAGCCAAAGAAGTGGATATTCTCTATTATCTAATTGCAGGCCGATTGTGCACAAGCGTATGTAATTCAGCGAATGCCAAAAAAAAAGACCCAAATAACACCTATGCTACTGGTAGTGAAAAAAATGCATGGAGTATGTTATATAAATGGATTGCTACCAATCCTATTAAAGCTAAAAATGAATTTTACAAAGCGGTTGGTTTTAAAATTAAACCTGTAGACACCATAGATGAAGTATTACAGAAGCGCAAGCAACACTTTAGCGCTAATTTATCTGTAAGTTACGATATCCCTATTTACATGAAAGGTTCAGCTTTTCAAAATATGTACGATGCCTACGGAAACACTTTTTTAGATGCCTATAACAACATTCCTCATGTTGGACATTCTAATCCTAATGTTGTCGCTGCCGGTGTAAAACAAATGATGCAACTAAATACCAATACGCGTTATCTATTTGATGAACTTCACGAGTATGCAGAGAAACTCTTAGCCAAATTTCCGCCAGCTTTAAACAAAGTGTTCTTTGTTAATTCTGGAAGTGCAGCAAGCGATTTAGCACTGCGTTTAGCTCAAGCGCACACAAATCATGAACAAATTATGGTGATGGAACATGGTTATCATGGCAACACACAACTTTCAATAGATATTAGCGATTATAAGTTTAATAACAAAAAAGGACAAGGACAAAAAAGCCATATTATTAAAACACCAATTCCAGATACCTATAGAGGACAATACAAGAATAATGACGGCACAGCAGGACAACAGTATGCCGAAGATGCTATTAAAATTATAGAAAACAGTGCTAAACCCATCGCTGCTTTTATAACCGAACCAGTTGTAGGCTGTGGCGGCCAAGTGCCTTTAGCAAAAGGTTATTTAAAACACATGTATCTAGCCATTAGAAAACAAGGTGGCATTTGTATTAGCGACGAAGTACAAACTGGTTTTGGACGATTGGGTAACGTTTTTTGGGGATTCGAAGCTCAAGAAGTTGTGCCGGATATAGTCATAGTAGGTAAGCCCATGGCAAACGGTCATCCTACGGGTGCTGTAGTTTGCACAACAGCAATTGCGGATAGTTTTAGTAAAGGCGTTGAGTTTTTTAGTTCGTTTGGTGGTAATCCTGTATCGTGTGCCATTGCGAACGCAGTATTAGAAGAGATAGAAACTGGACAGTTACAACAAAACGCTAAGGACGTTGGCGCATATTATTTATCATTATTTAAAGCCTTGCAAAAAAAATACAATTGTATTGGAGATGTTAGAGGTTCTGGTTTATTTATTGGTGTCGAAATTGTAAAAGATAATAGCATCCAACAAGATTATCAGTTAGCAAAATACATTAAAAATGAACTACGAAACAAACACATTTTAGTAAGTACAGATGGTCCTTTTGATAGCGTTATAAAAACAAAACCACCATTGTGTTTTACAAAGGAGAATGCTAAAACTGTCGTTGATGCTATAGATATTGTTTTAGAGGAGTATTATTCTGGATTGGGTTGATTTTTATTTAAAAAACTACGCATTAACCAAAACCCAAAGCTCAACCTCTTCTGAAGCACGCCAATCTTGCTCGCGTATTGTTTTATTTGAAGCTGCTTTTACTTTTCTTTTTAAACAAGTATCCAATTTAAAACGTCCGCCTTTGGCTAATTCAGTCTCTATAGGATGCTCTTTCGTTACATCAGTTATTTGAGCTAAATTTGAGAATAAAACAACCAGTTTCCCTTCGGGCAACAGTCTTTTTTTAGCTTCAGCAAAAAATTCTGGAAATAGGTCTTCATTGTAGTAAATAGCTTCGTCGTTTTTATCCAGTTCTTGAGATGCTGGCAACCAAGGCGGATTAAAAACAATCAATTCGGTCTGCTTGTCCCATTTTCCAAAAAGAGCGGCAAAATCAAGTTCTATTTTACGAGACATTTTTGTATCTCCCATAGACTCTGTTAGTCCAACAATAGCATTTGGATTGGTGTCTGTCCCATAAACCTTCTGAAAACCCTGCTTCACCATTTGAAAAGCCAATACGCCACTTCCAATTCCAACATCTATAGCTGATTTTTTAGGGCCGTCATAGCGTTTTAACCAATTATCAAAAAGTATTAAATGATCAAACCGCGTTGGAAAATATACACCATAATACGGATGAATTTTATTACGCAATACAGGAAGTAAAATACCATTTTGGTACCATTGCCACGAGCTATTTAGTCCTTGAACTTTAGAAAAAGGCAATAGGAAATTGCTGGTTTCTGGATATAGTTTTTCCAACCAACCAATAGCTGGCGCTTTTTTAACAGCTAATTTATGGTCCGAAATTTTTATGTAAATAAGATTTGATAGCTTTCGATATGCCGCCCGATATGCCCGCTGCTCTTGGAACGTCTTGTTCGGTAAGGTTTTTTTAAGATGATTATGTAACTCATTATGCAGCGCCAAACCGTTACTATAAAATTCTGTTATGAGTATAGGTTTACCAGATTCTAAACCTTTAATAGCACGATGAACATTTATAGATCTATTAAATTGTGGTAATGGTTGTTTAGGCAAAAAAGGCTCTGGTTTGTTTATAGCTATATCTGTAATCATCTTTTGGTTTTGAATTGAATTGAAAATAAAGATCTTTTGATTATAAAATCGTACTGAAATTTGAACTCCTAAAACAAAAACTATCGCCGTTTCTTTTTGCTCTTAAACTTAGCCTTATTCTTCCTTTGATTAAAAGGGATAGCGTCATCAAACGTGTTTTTTGCGTCTCCAGTTGGTTTATTTTTACGCCACTTTTCAGTTTTTTCAGGAAGCAATACTTTTAATAAATCTTGACGTCCTAATTTGTTTAAAGTCTTTTTAATCCAGTCTTTATTTTCGTCTTTATACCAAAAGAAAAAACGATGTTGCTCATCTTTCTCTTTACGAGTTATAGGTGTATTTACTTTTTTAAGCGTGTAAGGATGGTAACCACTATAATAAATTACCGTAGCCACCGTCATAGGTGTTGGTGTAAAGCCTTGAACTTGCTCTAACTGGAAACCCATATCTTTAGTTTCGGCAGCAAGATTAGCCATATCTTCAACTTCGCAAGCTGGGTGGTTCGAAATAAAATAAGGTATCAATTGTAATTTTAACCCCTTCGCTATATTAATCTTATCAAAACGCTCTTTAAACTTATGGAAGTAACTAAACGATGGTTTACGCATCAATTTTAAAACAGGATCACTAGTATGCTCTGGAGCTACTTTAAGTCGTCCAGAAACATGCTTCGTCATCACTTCTTCGGTGTAATCGTCAAGCTCTTTTGGATCTGCATTTTTATTAAATTCAGGTACCAACATATCGTGACGAATACCACTTCCAATAAATGATTTTTTTACTTTCGGGTGACTATCAACCGCTTGGTATAATTCGGTTAACGGCTTATGCGATGTATCTAAATTGCTACAAATAACTGGCGAAATACACGAAGGCGCTACACACTTATCGCATATAGACTGCACCTTACCTTTCATCTTGTACATATTTGCACTCGGTCCGCCAATATCAGATAAATACCCTTTAAAATCTGGCATATTTGCCACGGTATCCACTTCTCTTAATACAGATTCCTGACTACGAGACGCAATAAACTTGCCTTGGTGTGCAGAAATCGTACAGAAACTACAACCACCAAAACACCCACGATGTATATTAATAGAAAACTTAATCATTTCATAAGCCGGAATAGGTCCACGCTTATTATATTTTGGGTGAGGCATTCTCGTGTATGGCAACTCAAAAGACGCATCAATTTCAGCTTCCGTCATCGTAGAACAAGGCGGATTAATCATCAACGTTTTATCGCCAACTTTCTGAAAAATACGTCTTGCCGCTAACTTATTAGATTCTTGTTCTATAACCTTAAAGTTAGACGCATATTTTTTCTTATCCGTTAAACAAACTTCATGCGATGCTATTTCAACATCTTCCCAATTACTATTTTTTGGGATTTTTGCACCAGCATCCAATAAAACAGCCGTTTGTTTAATCGTCGTAATACTAGAAAAAGGCACCCCTTTTTGCATTAAACGCACCACTTCGCGCAAGGGTTGTTCGCCCATACCATAAACTAACATATCTGCTTTTGATGTTTCTAAAATAGAAGGCATCAGCTTATCACTCCAATAATCGTAATGCGTTACACGACGCAATGACGCCTCAATACCACCAATTAAAATAGGTGTATCTGGCCATTTATCTTTTAAAATATTCGAGTAAACCGTAGTGGCGTAATCTGGTCTAAAACCAATATCACCATTAGGTGTATAGGCATCCTTATCTCTTCGCTTTTTATTCGCATTATAATTGCTAAGCATCGGGTCCATACAACCACCAGTAACACCAAAAAACAATTTTGGCTTACCCATTTTTACAAAATCCTGAAGATTGTCTTTAACATTAGGTTGTGGTACAATGGCAACACGTAAACCATAACTTTCTAAAATTCGCCCAATAACTGCAGGTCCAAACGATGGATGATCCACGTAGGCATCACCACTAAATAAAATAACGTCCAGTTCATCCCAACCGCGTATTTTCACCTCTTTGTTTGTGGTAGGTAACCAATCTGAAAGTTGTAATTCTTGCATAGCGCTGCAAAAATAGACAAAAATTGCCTCTTATGCAGTTATAATAAGTTTAGTGAAAAGAGTAGCTTTTTATTTTGGGCGTTCCCCAAGGGTCGGGCTTTACCTTTCAAGTCCTCGCTCGTACCTCGTTGTGGGCTTTTCACTGCAATCCCTAACGCAGATGCAATGGTTAATTATGAGTTTTTTAATTAAACTACATAGCCATATAACATACTATGCACATCATTTTAAAGGGTCTTGCAAACTTAATTTATTAATGTGTTATTTCGCAAACAACTTCTCTAGGCCCTCTAACTTTTATGCTGTGTTTAAATACATAAATCCTGATAGTTTTAAAACTATCAGGATTTATTAAGGTTTTATAATCTTATTAACCTACTATTTTAAAATTATTTTTTTCACGGAAGCATTTCTACCGTCGCTAATTTTCACAAAATACAAACCTGCTTGCAATGCGCTTAAATCCAATGTTTTAGTATTAGATGAGCCATCTAATTTAGCTGTAAATACTTTATGACCTAGTACATCAAAAACATTCACCAAATTACCGGTTGTGTTTTTTATGTTAATAATTCCAGTTGTTGGATTTGGATATATATTGAAAGGTACAACTTTAGAATTTTCTGTGCTTTTTGTACTTAATGTTATTCCTGGTTCTCCAATAAGTACATCAATATAAGTAAGATTATTAGTTGAATCCATTATCCCACCAGCACCACCACCAGGGCCGTCCTCAGCGGTTTTACCTTCTTCAGTAGTATCTTCTTCAATAGGTACAACAAGTTGAGTAAACTCATCAAATCTAGCGGTACCTATTCCTTCAGTACCTTCATCAAAACTAAATGTTAATCTGTAGCTTCCTTCTCCTTCATTCTTATTGTCCACGTCCCATGTATATCCAAACATTATTTTACCTTTTACATTAACTTCAGCATTGAAATATCCACTTCCGTCTGAAGCTTCAGAAACAGCCTGATTTAATATTGGTTCATTTATAATGTTAACATCCTCCGGGTTTGCTTCTGTCCATTTTTTTTCAGCAGCTAACCAAGAAAGTCTTGAAGCAGGAATGCTTTCTCTTGTAAAATTTAATTTTTGAATTGTTAATCTGGCATTTGGAGTATAAACAGTAGCTTGAGTTCCTAAACCATAAACTACTTCATCGTCACGTGTTGTTTGTAAACCATGAACCTCATCTATACCCCAACTATCAACATGTCTCATACTAAATTGCGTTACAGAATCTATGTCTTGCACTAAAACCACTTCAGTTCTTACCTTCTTACCGATATCCCAAGGTACAGATTCAAGATTATCGCCCCAATCAACCCAATTAATATATATAGTGTCCCCTGCTGGAACTGCTGCATTATAGGCTTGCCAGGTATTGTCTGCATCTTTTTGTATGTAAGCTTTATATACTTCAGAGACTCCATCACCAGGTTCTGAATTATCTTCACATTTATTTGGGTTATTGTCTGATGGTTTACAACTATATAGTGTTGCTTGTGGGTCAATAGGGTCTTCGCCCCAAACATACCACCATTCACCATTAATTGTATAATCTCCCATAGTACCACGTAATGCTTTAGAACCGCCATCGGCCCAAATTACTGGGAAGGATAAGTTATTTCCTGCGCCTTCAGGTGGTTCGGATACCATTTCAAATGAAACTGTAATTGGTATTCCTATTTCACCAGTCAAATCATCCTCAGCATAAGGTGTCACAGTTAAGTTATAATTTCCTTTTGTAAAGTCCTTTCCAGAATAATCACCATTTGTGTGACCATAAAGCGTATAAGGCGCAATATTTTCGCTACTTGACGTAGAATGCTCTCCGCTTAGTTCGAATTTAACACTACCAACATCACTTGTTGCTATTGCTTCAACACTAAGATTTGATATAGGAACTTCATTGATATCTATCCACATCCCATCTGTAAGTGAACCAAGAGACACATCATTAACTGCATCAATAAGTTCAAGACCTGTTACTGCTACCCAAGGAAGATAATCACTCATATCTTCTCCAATAAGCACATCTATATAGGTTAAATTATTAGATGGATCCATCACTGGAACGCCGCCACTACCAGGCCCCCCTTCCTCGGTAATTTCAGTAGTTTTTGCTATTTCATGGTCTTCTCCCTCTTCCTCTTCTGCTACTATTATTTGGGTAAATTCATCAAATTTAGCAGTTCCTATTGCTTCATCACCTTCATCAAAACTAAACGTCAATCTGTAGTAACCTTCTCCTTGATTCTTACTACCCACGTCCCACGTATATCCAAACATTATTTTACCTTTTACATTAATTTCGGCATTAAAGAAGTCAGGACCAGTTCCAGCTTCAGAAATGGCCTGATTTAATATAGGCTCATTTATAATATCAACATTTTCACCTTCTGCTTCTGTCCATCCAGTTTCTGGTACCCAGATAAGTCTAGACGGATCAATACTTGAACTTGTGTAATTCAATTTTTGCATAGTTAATCTGGCCTTTGGAGTAAAAACAGTAGCTTGAGTTCCTGCAGCGTATACAGGCTCATCGTCAAGTGTAGTTTGTAAACCATGAACCTCATCTATACCCCAACTATCAACATGTCTCATACTAAATTGAGTTACAGAATCTATATCTTGCAATAAAACTATTTCTGTTCTTACCTTCGAATTAATTTTCCAGGCTAAAGATTCTAGGTTATCACCCCAGTCAACCCAATCAACATTTAGAGTTTCTCCAGCTGGTACGGGAGCATTGTGGGCTTGCCAAACATTCTTTAAATCTTTTTGTATATAAGCTTTATACACCTCCGAGGTTCCATCACCAGGTTCTTTGCCATCCATACATTTACCACTATTATTATCTAGCGGTTCACAACTATAAAGTGGTGAATCTGGGTCAACAGGATCTTCACCCCATACATACCACCATACTCCTTCTAGTGAATAGGCTTCTAATGTGCCGGGTAACACTTTAGATCCTCCATCTGCAAAAATAACTGGAAATGATAGGTTATTTCCCCCTATTTCACCGTCGTCGCCGCCGCCGCCATTATGGCCACCGCCACCATTGCCGCCGCCACCGCCGCCGTTACCGCCACCACCGTTACCTTGCGCGTTCATAGTCTGACTAGAACAAATAAATATAAATGGTAAAAAAACCATTATCCGTAAATAAGTAATTAATTTTTTCATGATTACATGATTTAATTAAACAAATAGTTAATGTTTTTAAATGTTAAGCGTTTCGTAAGTTGAAAACTTAACTTTTAAAAACTAAATAAACTTATAAATCTTAATAGGAGAAGGAAATGATACCTATCAGTTTTAAGAGGTCAATGATACCTATCAGATTTAAGAGATAACTGATATAAATCATTTATATAAATAAAGTAAAACGTATTAAATAGCTCATAAACAACAAACTGTCAATTTAGAATGCATGAGGAGTTTTAAACAGGAAGACGTTTATGTGCTTTTAAACATATAAGGTGTTTAAAACACCTTATATGTAACCATCTCCTATTTTAATTAAGCGTATGTTTTTTTTTAAAATCTATAACTAAGGCCTACCATCCAATAGAAGGTGTTTTCCAAATCCTCTTCATAGATGGCCGAATCTACAGTTAAAGTTGCTGGATTTTGCGGAACTACTAAAACGGGTAAAAATGACACAGTAAAAGGCTTCGCCATATACCAAATAGGAATACTAAATTCTACTGCCATAAGGTCAAACTTTTCACTTTCCTCAAGCACTACAGTGGTTGTAGTTGTTTCAATAGGATCTGCCGTGCTTCCAGTACCTTGACCTGACCCTTGACCTGACCCTGTGCTTCTTTCGCTGCCAAACCTATTATAAATATAGTATTCTTTATAGAAATTCTGAGAACCTAAGAAAATCCCCATAGTAGGAGAGATTTGAAACTTTCTATCTGTAGAAACAAAATCGTGACTTATTTCAGAGGATAAAAAGATATCTGAAGTGCTGTTTTTATTAAAAAAATTGGTTAATGATAGGTTTAAATTAAAAACATCAAAATCATAACCTAAGGTACCTGTTAAATCTGCTTCGACTTCAGAAATTACATTATAACTATCTGTGTTAAAAAAGTATTTTGTGAATGATATATCGCCACTAAATTTTTTAGAATTAATTTCATACCCAATGGTGCCTAAAAATAAATCAATCCTACTTTCATTTGACTTAGTAAGGAATGAAAAGGACCCAGTTGCATAAAGACCCGTTTTATTGAAATAAGTAATAGAAGGATATAAATATGGAGCAGAAATGGAATCTTTTCTACCTAAATAAACCGCATCATTCATGAAATTTACAGCTATAGAAACATAAGATGGATCTTCCATTTGGCTCTGCTCAACTGAATCTGATGTGTTTTGCCCAAAAACTGTATAATTGCATATAAGAATCAACAGCAGGCTACTTAATTTATAGTTATAAGATTTCATGGTATATAGTTATTAAAAAAGGGTTTTTAGTAAAAAAAACCCTTTTTAGTTATTAGCTTAATAAACAGGTTTTTTTGATTTCTGTTTCTTAATTTGAGGTTTTTTCTGAATTTTATTTTTCTTTATAAATTTTTTATTAATCATTTTTCTATACTGAAACGTGTTTTTATACATGTCACCAACCATATTTAAACATTCACCATCTTGCAAACGTAATTGTTTACGATCTCGTGTTTGATATGTTCCGTCTGGATTAACTGTTGTGCCATTATTCAGTTTTAATTGTTCACGAATCTGATTTTGTGATTGGTTTTTAATTTGATAAGCTTCACCATCCATAACCATAATTTGATATCTATTTTGGTTACGTTCTTGAATTTGACTTTGTGACAACCCTTTATTCTCCTGCTGCACTTTGTAGCGATATTGGTATTCATTTCTATATTTTACGCCATCATTATCTAAGCATTCACCATCTTTTAAACGCAATCTATCACGATCTCTAGTCATATACGATCCATCCGGGTTTACCGTAGTGCCATCATTTAATACTATTTTGTCCTTGAGTCGAATTTGGTCCTGGTCTTTAATTTGTAACACGTCTCCATCAACTAACATAACACGATCCTGATCTCTATCTTGAATTTTGTCCTGTGCGGATAGAGTTGTAGTTCCTATAATAGCCAACGCTCCTAATAAAATTAATGTTTTCATGGTATTTATTATTTAAAATTAATATGTAACTAAAGTAATTTCCATTTGTTGTATTACAAATGATATCCATCAGTTTCAACTGGGGTTTTCACACCCTTTTTATTTTAAAAGATATTAGATTTACTTTTAGAATTAACTAAATATTAAATAGTGTTCATCTTTTGTGTTTTTAAAATTAGCACATTGATATTTTTAAATTTTATGAGGATAATATGATACTACAAAAGAAATAATAGCATTATTTTGAATGGGGTAAAAATTTAATTATTACTCTTATTTATCTAAAGAAACTGGTTTTATTACTTCTGAATAAATTCTATATGTGTTTCATCTCGTAAACTTCGATTAATACAAGTATATCATTTTTGTAGACTCGCTCAGTTAACTTTAATTATATATGTTTCGCTTAAATACTTCTTTTTACACTTTAATAAAATAAATCCTGATAGATTTAATACTATCAGGATTTATTCAGATTTTATATATTAATTACATTTTTATGGTTTTTTTAATGCATTACCTTAAAATCAATTTTTTTATAGACGTATTTCTCCCATCACTAATTTGTACAAAATACACACCTGACTGCCATCCGCTTAAATTAAATGTTTGAATATTATATGAATCATCTACTTTAGTTGAAAAGATTTTTTGACCTAAAGCATTATATATAATTACTAAATTTCCCGTTGTACTTTCAATATTAAGGATGCCATTTGTTACTGGATTTGGATAAAGCTTCAAAACATTTTGTGAAAGCTTATCTTCAGTACCAAGAGTTGCAGATCCCGGACTAGCATAAATATCATATCCTTTATAATTACCAAAATAATTACTAGAATTTTTCCAATTTACTGGATTACTGTTATCTGATAAAGGGTCAATAAGTTCCATGGAATACCCTTGACCTGCTGCACCTTCTGGCCATGGTAAACCTATGGTATAGGTTACTGAATCTACCATCACTCCAGAATGATGATCTGTATTTTGAATATAAATCAATTCGGCTTCGTCATTACTTAGGTTAGCTCCTATCCATTTATAGGCATTTACTCCAAAAAAAGAGTTAAATACAGTCGTATTTTTAGCTGTAATCCAATAATCGCCTGGCTGCAAGGTGTATTCTGGTAATTTTCCACTGGCTATACCGCCTTTTATTCTAAGACCCCCCAATTCGATAGGTAGATCAGTAACATTATATAGCTCTATAAATTCGAGATCATCATTCTGTTCAACAGGAGGTTCATCATACATAATCTCTGTAATAACTAACCCTTCAGTAAGAGGATTGTAAATTAATTCAGCAATACTCGTTACCATAGTATTGCCTACTAAATCTTTAATATTGGCAATTTCAAGATCATAGTATTTACCAATACTTATTGGTGTAGATAAGTTTAATCTAACTAAATCTGAATCTGTAAGTGTAATTGAATCCACAAAAGGGGATGCATCTATAAAAGTATAGTTTGTCGGATCCAATGCGGATTCATCTATTGGTTCACTAAAAAGGATATCAATTTCATTCACATTTATTACGGATGGTTCTAAGGCTAGAGGTGGAAATATATCTTCGTCTTCTGCATATATAGTAATATCATCAATGAGAATTTTTGCTGCTGTTCCTTTTTTCGCTCCAGATTTAGCCATGAATTGCAATACAACATCAGGATTAGAAAAGGCATTAGGGTGAAAGGCATGTGTAAATTCTTTATATGCAGTATCAATATTTTGAAATCCACGCTCATCTGTACCCATTAAAATTTTTGGCCCAAAGGTAAGCCCACCATCAACAGACAACTTTAAATAAAGTTTAACATGTTTCATTTCGCCTGTTGCCACTGTTGCTACCCAAAATTTAGTTACAACATTTTCAAGTCCTGTAAGGTCAAGATCTACTTGGGCAAAAACCTCTATCTCTTCTTCTTCTTCACCCTCGGCAGCAACAGGCCATAGTCCCATTGCAAAAGCACCTGTTCTTAAATTGATATTCTCTTGGAATACCCTCCTATTATCAACATAATTTCCAAACCAATCATTTATAAAATATAGGTTTTCGCCTTGCACAAAAGTTTCATTTTCAAAGCCTTCTAAATAAGGGAATTGGGCTACTTGCCCATAGGATTTTGAGCAAAAACAGCATATCTGTACTACGAGTATTAAAGGTATAAATTTTTTCATAATTCTTTAATTTAAAAGTTAATTGTGTCAATTTTATTAATTAAAAGCTAAAGTATATTCCTACTTTAAAATTAGAAATGATATTCATCAGTTATTAAAAAATAACACCTTAAGTAGTGTATCTAAAGACATGTCAAAAAGTCCTTACTCGTTATAAAGTTCTCTAGGTCCCAACGATGGATAACCCACATAAATATTACAGTTAAATAAAATCAAGTCTAGCACATCCCAACCACGTATTTTCAATTTTTTGTTTGTGATAGGTAAGTAAACCAATCTAAAAGTTTTAATTTCTAACACGGCCATTCTTGCTAGGATTAAGCTTTCAAATAGTAATCACATCATTTTTTTAAGTAATTTTACAAACTGTTTCACAAACGATGAGTATTATTTCAAAAGACATATCAAAAGCGGTTGCCCTTTTAAAGGCCGACAAACTTGTAGCGATTCCTACCGAAACCGTTTATGGCCTTGCCGGAAACATATATAGCGAGAAGGCTATTAAAAGCATTTTCGAAACTAAAAAACGTCCGTTTTTTAATCCACTTATCGTTCATATTGCATCGGTTAAGCAATTAGAAGATATTGTAAGTCACGTTCCTGAAAAAGCAAAATTATTAGCCAAAGCCTTTTGGCCTGGGGCAATGACATTGGTGCTTAAAAAGCAATCTATAATCCCAGACTTAATTACTGCAGGAAAAGACACGGTCGCAGTACGCGTTCCAAACCATCCTATAACTTTAAAACTTTTAAGACAATTACCATTTCCTTTGGCTGCTCCAAGTGCAAATCCATTTGGAAGCATTAGTCCCACAAAACCAGAACATGTAGCCCGATATTTTAAAAACGATATTGATCAAGTGTTAGATGGTGGAGTTTGTTCTAGCGGAATAGAATCAACTATTATTGGGTTTGAAAACGATGAACTTATCATTTATCGTTTAGGTGCTTTAGCTATAGAAGATATTGAAGCAGTAGTTGGCAAAGTAACGATCAAAAACAGTAAAGAAATCAGTCCCGATGCACCTGGGATGTTAGACAGACATTATGCACCATCAACACAAACGTTTCTAACCGATACTATTTTAGAAGAAATTAAAAAACACATAGGTAAACGCATTGGAATTCTTGTTTTTAAATCAGATTTAAAACAACCGACTATTACAACTCAAATCATCTTATCAAAAGATGGTGATATGGTAGAAGCCGCATCAAAACTTTATGATGCCATGCACGATTTAGATCATCAAAATCTCGATGTAATTATTGCTGAACGTTTTCCGGATTTTGGCTTAGGAAAATCTATCAATGATAGGTTGCAACGCGCTACCTTTAGCAGTTAAATATTTCTAGTTGCAGCTGCCTGATTTTCAACTACAAAAAAACATTAAACTAGGTTTGGTAATCCAATAGATTATCGTAAATTTGCAAACTCTTTTTGAGAGAGGAATGTTTAATAATTAAAAAATCATAGTGTGGACACATTAAGCTACAAAACGATTTCAGCAAACAAAGCTACTGCAAATAAGCAGTGGGTTTTAGTTGATGCTGAAGGTCAGGCGCTTGGTCGTTTAGCTTCTAAAGTTGCAAAACTTATAAGAGGTAAACACAAGCCAAACTTCACACCTCATGTTGATTGCGGAGATAACGTTATTGTTATCAATGCAGAAAAAATCACGTTATCTGGTAACAAATGGACTGACAAGTCATACATTCGTCACACCGGATATCCAGGAGGTCAAAAAAGTCTAACTGCTACAGAATTGTATGGAAAAGATCCTGCAAGAGTAGTAGAAAAATCAGTTAAAGGAATGTTACCTAAAAACAAATTAGGTGCCGCTTTATTCCGTAACCTAACAGTTGTTGTTGGTACAGAGCATGCTCATGCAGCTCAAAAACCAAAAACAATTAACTTAAACGAATTCAAATAAATGGATGTAATTCACAAAATCGGCCGTAGAAAAACGGCTGTTGCGCGCGCTTATGTTGCCCCAGGAAAAGGTAACATTACAATCAATAAAAAAGACTTAGCTAATTATTTTACTACTGCTACTTTACAGTACAAAGTAAAACAACCTTTAGTTTTGACTAACAATGACGCCAACTTTGATATTACAGTAAATGTATTCGGAGGTGGTATTACTGGTCAAGCAGAAGCTGTGCGTTTAGCCCTTTCTCGCGTAATGTGTGAGATTGATGCTGAAAACAGATTAATCTTAAAACCAGAAGGTTTATTAACAAGAGATCCAAGAATGGTTGAACGTAAGAAATTCGGTCAGAAGAAAGCTCGTAAGAAATTTCAATTCTCTAAACGTTAATATCCTCAACTTGATTGGGAATCTGTTTATCAGTTCTCTCAATCTTGTCGAAATTAAAGTATTATTTAAAAAGTTCCTGAAACGAGTTCAGGACTAAAAGTTTAGCATCTAAATGGTTAAGGCGAATTTTAAAAAATGACCACTTAATCATTGCTAATTCAACAGAACGTAAACTATTACAAAATGGCAGTAGAAGTAAAAGAATTACTTGAAGCAGGTGTACACTTCGGACACCTTACACGTAAGTGGGATCCAAACATGGCTCCTTACGTATATATGGAGCGTAATGGCATCCATATTATAAACCTTTACAAAACAGCGGCTAAAATTGATGAAGCCGGAGCAGCATTAGCAAAGATTGCAGCTTCTGGTCGTAAAATTTTATTCGTTGCAACAAAAAAGCAAGCAAAAGATATTGTTGCTGAAAAAGCTGGAAACATTAATATGCCTTACATCACTGAAAGATGGCCAGGTGGAATGTTAACTAACTTTGTTACTATTAGAAAAGCTGTTAAAAAAATGGCTACTATTGATAGAATGAAGAAAGACGGTACGTTCATGACATTATCTAAAAAAGAACGTTTACAAGTTGATCGTTTAAGAGCGAAGTTAGAAAAAAACTTAGGTTCTATTAACGATATGACTCGTTTACCAGGTGCTTTATTTGTTGTAGATATTAAGCGTGAGCATATCGCGATTAAAGAAGCTCAAAAATTAAACATTCCAATTTTTGCAATGGTTGATACCAATTCAGATCCACGTCAAGTAGATTATGTTATCCCTGCAAATGATGACGCTTCTAAATCGATAGATAAAATTTTAACGCATGTAACATCTGCAATATCTGACGGATTAGCAGAACGTAAAGCTGAAAAAGATGCGGCTGCCGCACCTAAAGAAGAAGCTCCAAAAGCTAAAGTTGAAGTAAAAACTGAAGCTAAAGAAGAGGCTCCTAAAGCTAAAGTTGTAGTTGAAAAAGCTGCTCCTAAAGCTAAAGCTGCACCAGCTAAAAAAGCTGCTGCTGAAGAAGAAGAATAAAAAACATTAATACAACACAAATAAGTCGTTTAGTTCTTTTCTTCATTGAAAACATATTGAACGACTTTTTTAAATTACAACAACTATGAGTACTACAGTAAAAGTAACAGCCGCTGAAGTAAATAAATTAAGACAAGCTACAGGTGCAGGTATGATGGACTGCAAAAAAGCCTTAGTTGAAGCTGAAGGCGATTTTGATAAAGCTATCGCAGTTCTTCGTAAAAAAGGACAAAAAGTAGCAGAAAAAAGAGCAGATAGAGATTCATCTGAAGGTGCTGCTGTCTCAAAAATTAACGCAAACCAAACTGAAGGTGTTGCAATTGTTTTAGGATGTGAAACAGACTTTGTTGGTAAAAACGAAAACTTCATAGCATTAGCTAATGAGTTAGCTGACATTGCATTAAACACCAACTCAAAAGAAGCCTTTTTAGCTGCTGATTGTGGTGGCATGAGTGTTGCTGAAAAATTAATTGAACAGACTGGGGTTATTGGTGAGAAATTAGACATCACTGCTTTTGAGAAATTAGAAGCTCCTTATGTTGGTTCTTATGTTCATATCAACAAAATTGCTGCCTTAGTAGGAATAACTGCAAAAGTTGATAACGCTGATGTTTTAGTTAAAGATGTGGCAATGCAAGTAGCTTCTATGGGAGCGACTTCATTATCTTACAAAGATTTTGATCCTGCTTTTGTAGCATCAGAAACTGAAGCAAGAATCGCAGTGATTGAAAAAGATAATATTGAATTAGGGCGTTTAGGTAAAACACTTAAAAATGTGCCTAGTTATATTTCTATGGCTCAATTAACTCCTGAAGTTATAGCTGAAGCTGAAGAAGCTGCAAAAGCTGAATTAAAAGCTGAAGGTAAACCAGAACAAATCTGGGATAGAATTTTACCAGGTAAAATGGAGCGTTTTATTTCTGATAATACAACTTTAGATCAAGAACAATGTTTATTAGATCAAAAGTTTATTAAAGATGATAAGCAAACTGTTGCAGCATACGTTTCTACTTACGGTGAAGTTGAAATCTCAGGTTTCAAACGTGCTACAGTAGGATAACAAATTATTGCGAAAGCAAAAATAACATATAATTCAAACCACTATTCTTTAAAAGAGTAGTGGTTTTTTTTATTCAAAAATTCGACTTTCATATAAAATAAAAAAATAAAAAAATTGTGTAGCTTTGTCCAACCTCAGTAAATAACACATGAAATACAAAAGAATACTCCTTAAACTATCTGGTGAAGCATTAATGGGAAACCATCAATATGGTATAGACCCAGATCGACTAGCAGAATATGCTCAAGACATTAAAACAATTACAGATAAAGGTATTGAAGTTGCCATAGTCATTGGTGGTGGAAATATTTTTAGAGGTGTTGCCGGAGCAAGTAAAGGTATGGATCGTGTTCAAGGAGATTATATGGGTATGCTTGCTACGGTTATTAACGGTTTAGCACTGCAAGGCGCCTTAGAAGACGCTAATATTCCAACAAGGTTGCAAACAGCGATAAAAATTAATGAGGTAGCTGAACCCTTTATAAGAAGAAGAGCGATGCGTCATCTAGAAAAAGGTCGTGTTGTTATTTTTGGTGGAGGAACAGGAAACCCTTATTTCACTACTGATTCTGCAGCTGTTTTGCGTGCTATAGAAATTGAAGCTGATGTGATTTTAAAAGGTACTAGAGTTGATGGGATTTATAATGCTGACCCTGAAAAAGACGATAAGGCTATTAAATTTAATTCAATATCATTTGATGATGTATTAAGAAAAGGATTAAAAGTAATGGATACCACAGCGTTTACTTTGAGTCAAGAAAATAAATTGCCAATTATTGTTTTTGATATGAATAAAAAAGGGAATCTACTTAAAGTGGTTTCTGGAGAAAATATTGGAACCGTAGTTAACGTATAATTCTTGGCGTAATTTTTGAATCAATATATATAATTTGAAATAAAAGTTTAAAACAATGGACGAAGACATACAATTTATATTAGATGCAACAAAAGAAGCTATGGTTAATGCCATAAAGCATCTTGAAAAAGAATTTGTAAACATAAGAGCAGGTAAAGCTAGTCCTGCAATGCTTGGTAGCGTTATGGTAAACTACTACGGCTCGCAAACACCTTTAAGTCAAGTTGCAAATGTGAATACCCCTGATGGTAGAACCATTACAGTACAACCTTGGGAAAAAAGCATGCTTCAAGAAATAGAACGTGGTATTGCCTATGCAAATCTTGGATTTAATCCTATGAACAATGGTGAAACAATTATTATTAATGTTCCGCCATTAACTGAAGAACGCCGTAAAGATCTTGCTAAACAAGCTAAAAGTGAAGCTGAAGATGCTAAAGTAAGTATTAGAACCGCTCGTAAAGACGCGAATAACGACATCAAAAAAAATGATGATGTGTCTGAAGACTTAAAGAAAAATGCTGAAATCGATGTGCAACAAATGACAGATACTTACGTTAAAAAAGTCGATGATCTTTTCGATAGTAAAGAAAAAGAAATCATGACCGTATAATACCTTACCAAATAAATTGGTTTTAAAGCGACACTTTCGTCGCTTTTTTTTATAAATATTTAGTTTATAGAATTTTAAAAATGCTGAAAAGTTGTTGTCTCTTTATTTTAATTATTTGTACAACTTTAGTGCAAGGACAATCATTCCATGAAAAAGACATAGAACCTAGACAAGATACCATTAAAAAGAAGGAACTATTAAAAAGTATTGGAAATGGATTCCTTCCTTCAAAATATTTTAATCTAGATTTACGATATTTAATAAAGTTTAACCAATATGAAGGCGTAAGAACCGGTCTTGGTGGCGTTACTAATTCTGCTTTTTCAGAAAAATATAGAATTAATAGCTACCTAGTATATGGTTTTAGAGACCATCGTTTTAAATATAGTATTGGAGGAGGTTTTAGATTAGCCGAAACAACTAATACTTGGATAAACCTATCTTATACAGATGACTTACAAGAAACCGGGAGCACAAAATTTCTAACAGACAAACGGTTTTTTCAGTTTTTTGAACCCCGTTTATTGAATATTAATTTATTTCACAAACACATTACAAAAGCCATAACATTAGAACATCAACTTTTACCCAGTTTGTTATCTGAAACAGAATTAGCAATAAGTAACATAGATCCTACATATGGTTACAGCTACGTATTAGACAATGCAACTACTAATTCTTTTCATTTAAGCACGGCTAAAGTGGCCTTTCAATGGAGTCCATTTAGCACCTTTGAATCTTCAGAAAAAGGAATTAAAGAAACCAAAGATGGTTACCCTAAGTTTACAGTTCAGTACACCAAAAGTTTTAATGATGTTTTTGGTAGTAATTTTGGTTTTTCAAAATTCGATTTTAGAACCATTCATAAAATTGGAAAAGATGATGATTCGTTTTCAAAAATCACAATCGTTTCTGGAATCGCTAACGGAAATACGCCTATTACTCATTTATATCATGCCTATCCCAACAATATTAACAAAGAAACGATATTGCAACGTTTTTCTGTGGCTGGGTTAAATAGTTTTGAAACCATGTATTTTAATGAATTCTTTTCAGATAAATTTGCCACGTTTCAACTAAAACACTTTATAAAACCTTTTAATATTTCAGTACGATATAAACCCCAATTGGTTTTAATTACCCGATTTGCTCTTGGAGATATGGATAACCCTGAGAGGCATCAAAACATTTCGTTTGGTTCATTAAAAAAAGGCTATACAGAATCTGGTTTTGAACTTAATAAATTACTATTTGGTTTTGGTTTAAGCTTTACTTATCGATATGGTGGTTATCATTTACCAGAATTTGGTGATAACGTTGCAATAAAGTTTACATTTAACGTCTCATTATGAGGTATTATACTTGTTTTTTCTACCTTTGCCCATCTTTTAACTAAACATGTTTAAACTTTTTACAAAAGACTTTTGGGATGTTACCGCAAGATTAATTTTACGTAATAAAATTTTGATTCTTGTTGGTATTCTTTTGGTTACCATATTCTTTAGCCGTCAATGGGAGAACATGCGTTTAGCCTATAGCGAGGCAAATATGTTGCCAGACGATCATGAAGTAAATATTACTTATAATAATTTTTTGAAAACCTTTGGCGAAGAGGGAAACCTTATTGTTTTAGGTGTAAAAGACAGCTCGCTTTTTACGGTAGAAAAATTAAATGCTTGGAATAAACTTTCAGAAGACTTCAAAAGCAATGAAGCAGTTGAAACAGTAATTTCAATAAAAGACCTTCAAAAATTAATAAAAGACACTAAAAATGAAAAGTTCAACTTAGAACCTTTTATAAAAGACTCCATTACATCTTTAGCTCAAATTGAAACACTTCAAGACGAGCTTTTCAAAAAATACCCTTTTTACGATAATTTCTTATTCAATAAAGAAACAAAAACAATACGGACAGCAATTTACATGGATAAAGCCATTGTAAATACATCCGCAAGAAAAGATTTTGTTGTTGATGTTTTAATACCAAAGATTAAAACTTTTGAAAATAAATATAATTTAGACGTCCGAGTATCAGGTATGCCTTATATCAGAACTTTAAACTCTCAAAACATTGTTGACGAAATTAATTTATTTGTTATTGCTGCGCTGCTCGTAACATCTATCATTTTCTTTTTCTTTTTTAGGTCGTTTAGAGCCACTTTCATTTCGCTTATTGTAGTTTGTATTGGTGTAGCGTGGACCTTGGGAATTATAGGTCTGTTAGAATACGAAGTAAGTGTTTTAACCGCACTAATTCCTCCTTTAATTATTGTAATAGGTATTCCAAACTGTATTTTTCTAATTAATAAATATCAACATGAAGTAAAACTACATGGCAATAAAGTAAAATCATTACAACGTGTTATCACAAAAATCGGTAATGCGACTCTGATGACTAATGTTACTACAGCTTCTGGTTTTGCAACATTTATTTTAACCGAGAGTAAACTTTTAAAAGAGTTTGGTATTGTGGCATCATTAAGCATTTTGGCCATTTTTATTCTCTGTTTATTGATTATTCCCATCATATATAGCTTTATGCCATATCCGAAAGACCGCCACTTAGAACACTTAAATAAGCGTTGGATTGGTGGTTTTGTAAATTGGATGGAACGTATGGTGAGGCAAAAAAGAATTGCTATCTATATAACTTCTTTAGTTTTACTGGTAGTAAGTATCATTGGGATTTATCAAATAAAAATATCTGGCAGCTTAATTGAAGATATGCCTCAAGAATCTGACTTCGTAAACGATATTCGGTTTTTTGAAGAGGAGTTTAATGGTATTATGCCATTAGAAATCCTGGTCGATACCAAGCGTAAAAAGGGTGTAATGAAACTTTCCACGCTTAAGCGAATGGATGCCCTTGAAGATTTAATTATCGAAATTCCCGAGCTTTCAAAGCCCATTTCGGTCGTCAGTTTGGTTAAATATTCTAAACAAGCCTATTACAACGGCAACACTAAATTTTATCAGTTGCCAACCTCACAAGAAAATAGTTTTATTTTATCCTATGCAAAAAACTCATCTTCAGATGTAGACTTACTAAAAAACTTTGTAGATAATACTGGACGATATGCTCGTATTACTACCTTTATGAAAGATATAGGTACCGATAAGATGGAACGTATTGAAGAAAATCTTCAAACAAAAATAGACAAGGTTTTTCCAAAGGAAAGTTATGACATAACCATGACGGGTAAAGCTTTAGTGTTTCAAAAAGGAACAAAATATCTTGTTAAAAACTTAGTCATATCACTCTCATTAGCCATATTTTTAATCGCTTTATTTATGGCTTATTTGTTTAGGTCTGGACGAATGATAATCATATCCCTCATTCCAAACTTATTACCTCTTCTTGTAACGGCTGGTTTAATGGGTTATTTAGGAGTTCCTATAAAACCTTCCACTATTTTAGTATTTAGTATTGCTTTTGGTATATCTGTTGATGATACCATTCACTTTTTAGCAAAATACAGGCAAGAACTTCAAGCTAATAATTGGAAAATTAAAGTATCTGTTTATGGTGCTTTGCGCGAAACTGGTGTAAGCATGTTTTACACTTCTATTGTTTTATTTTTTGGTTTCTCCGTATTTACGATTTCAAGTTTTGGTGGCACCGTAGCTTTAGGAGCTTTAGTTTCAGCCACATTATTATTCGCTATGTTATCTAATTTACTGCTTTTACCTTCTTTATTACTTTCTCTAGAACGTAACATCGCAAACAAACAAGTGCTTAGAAAACCTTCAATAAATATTATCCCAGAAGAAGATGAGGTAGAGGATTAAATTCTAATATTTTGAAAATTATTTCAAATTTCAACTCCTTTAAATTTTGGAATTTAGAAATTGAATTTTGATAAATGAAACCTTTATATTTACACTATTAATTTTAAAAATGTGTGACTTTGAAAACTGTTTCAGAATTATTATCAGAAGATATTATTATACCAGAGGTAGAAATTAAAGGCTGGGTAAGAACCTTTAGAGCCAATCGTTTTATCGCTCTAAATGATGGTTCAACAATTAATAATATTCAGTGTGTTGTTAATTTTGAAAACTTTGACGAATCCTTATTAAAAAGAGTTACAACTGGAGCCGCAATTCATATTAAAGGCGAACTAGTTGAGAGTCAAGGTAAGGGACAAAAAGTTGAAATTCAAGTTAGTGAATTAGAAATTTTAGGAGACTCTGACCCTGACACTTATCCCATTCAACCAAAAAAACATTCTTTTGAATTTCTTAGAGAAAATGCACATCTGCGTACCAGAACAAATACGTTTAGTGCAGTAATGCGATTACGTTCAGCACTTTCATTCGGTATTCATAAATACTTTAATGATAATGGATTTTATTATATGCATGCACCAATTATTACTGGTAGTGATGCTGAAGGGGCTGGCGAAATGTTTAAAGTATCAAGTCTTGATGCTAAAAACCCGCCGCTAGATGATCACGGAAACATTGATTATTCAAAAGACTTCTTCGGAAAAGAAACCAATTTAACCGTTTCAGGACAGTTAGAAGCCGAAACTTATGCCATGTCTTTAGGTAAAGTCTATACTTTTGGACCAACATTTAGAGCTGAAAATTCAAATACATCACGCCATTTAGCTGAATTCTGGATGATTGAACCCGAAGTCGCTTTTATGGATTTAGCTGGAAATATGGACTTAGCAGAAGACTTTATGAAATCTGTTATTAAATATGTTTTAGATAACAATCGTGAAGATTTAGAGTTTTTAGACAAACGTCTTCAAGATGAAGAAAAAACAAAACCTCAGGTAGAGCGTAGCGATATGACTTTAATTGAAAAATTAAACTTTGTTACAGACAACAATTTTAAACGTGTTAGTTATACTGAAGCCATTGATATTTTAAGAAATTCTAAACCTAACAAGAAAAAGAAATTCAAATATTTAATAAATGAATGGGGAACAGATTTACAAAGTGAACACGAACGTTTTCTAGTAGAAAAACATTTTAAATGTCCGGTTATTTTGTTTGATTATCCAGCAAATATTAAAGCCTTTTATATGCGTTTAAATGAAGATGGTAAAACCGTTCGGGCTATGGACATTCTTTTTCCAGGTATTGGAGAAATAGTTGGTGGAGCACAACGCGAAGAACGACTGGATGTTTTAAAAGAAAAGATGGCTGCTTTAAATATTCCTGAAGAAGAACTTTGGTGGTACTTAGATTTACGCAAATTTGGAACTGCAGTTCATTCAGGTTTTGGTTTAGGCTTTGAACGTTTAGTTATGTTTGCTACAGGCATGAGTAATATTAGAGATGTTATTCCGTTCCCTAGAACGCCACAAAACGCAGAATTTTAAAAAATATAAAAAAAAGTGAATCTTGGTACGACTTTGGTACACTAATCCCTTTTTATATCTTTGAGAAACAATCTGAATAAACCGCATGCTTAAACAATATTTACAATTTAAATTATCACAAAAACTGTCGCCGCAGCAAATTCAATTAATGAAATTGATACAGTTGCCTACACAAGCTTTTGAGCAACGTTTAAAGCAAGAACTAGAGGAAAACCCTGCATTAGAAGGTGGTAAAGAAGAGAGTCAAGGAGACGAATTAGATTCGGATTTTGATAATTCTACTGACGACTATGATGACAACGAATCAATAAACACAGAAGACATTAACGTTGATGAGTATTTAAGTGATGATGAAATCCCAGATTACAGAACGCAAGTCAATAATTACAGTAGTGATGATGAAGAAAAAACAATGCCTTATGCAGCGGGAACCTCATTTACGCAACATTTAAAAAATCAATTAAACACGTATCGACTTTCTGATGAAGAACGCGATATTGCTGAGTTTTTAGTTGGGAGTGTTGATGAAAGCGGTTATATAAGACGAGAACTAAGCGATATTATGGACGATTTGGCCTTTACACAAAACGTTTATACTACTGAAGAACAAATTGAAAACGTTTTAAAAATAGTACATCAACTAGACCCCGGAGGAGTTGGTGCAAGAAATCTACAAGAGTGTTTAAGTATTCAATTACATAGAAAAGAAAAAACAGCAGATACAGAATTAGCTGTTAATATTATTGATAATGCCTTTGATCAATTTACAAAAAAGCATTACAAAAAATTACTTCATAAATTTAATATTACTGAAATTCAGTTAAAAGATGCCATATCTGAAATTGAGCATTTAAACCCCAAACCAGGAGGCTCTTATGCTGGAAATAACAGAATTGTAGAACATGTTGTACCAGATTTTGCAATTAAGATTGTTGATGGTGAATTAGAGTTAACACTAAACGGAAGAAACGCACCAGAGCTACATGTTTCCAGAGAATACAATAATATGCTCAAGGGCTATAAAGATGCCAAAGACAAGTCGAAATCACAAAAAGATGCGGTAATCTTTATTAAACAAAAACTGGATGCTGCCAAATGGTTTATTGAAGCTATAAAACAACGTCAGCAAACTTTATTTGTAACCATGAGCGCCATAATGCATTACCAAAAAGAATATTTTCTTTCTGGTGATGAACGCAATTTAAGGCCTATGATTCTTAAAGATATTGCAGATGAAATAAATATGGACGTCTCCACGGTTTCAAGAGTTGCAAACAGTAAATATGTTGACACACCATATGGTACGAAGTTGATCAAAGAATTCTTTTCTGAATCGATGAAAAATGATAAGGGAGAAGACGTTTCTACAAGAGAAATAAAGAAGATTCTAGAGACTGTTATCGAAGAAGAAAATAAGAAAAAGCCTTTAACCGACGAGAATTTAGCTTCTATCTTAAAAGAAAAAGGGTATCCTATAGCCAGACGTACTGTTGCAAAATATAGAGAACAATTAGACATTCCTGTAGCACGTTTACGTAAAAAAATATAATGGATAAACTATTAAAGAGTATTTCATATGTTTTCCATCCTTTAATAATGCCTTTATTGGGCGTCATTTTCTACTTTTCAAAATCACCTCGTTACATTCCATTTGATATTATTCAAGCAAAAATGGTGTCTCTTTTTATATTAACTGTTATACTTCCTATTTTGCTGTATTTGTTATTAAAAACAGTTGGAGTAGTTAATACCATTAACCTTGAAACAACTAAAGAGCGTATTTATCCTTTATTACTTAATGGCATTGTTATATTAATAGTTTTGCAACGTATTTTAACACCAACTCAAGCCATTGAGCTTTACTTTTTCTTTGTGGGGATTCTTATATCTAACATGGCCTGTTTATTACTTGTTATCATGAAGTTTAAAGCAAGTATTCACATGATAGCTGTTTCTGGAGTATTTATGTTTTTCATAGCCCTTAGTATTCACTTTAGCATTAATATAAATGGAACACTCGCTTTAATGTGTATAATAATGGGAGCTATTGCCACATCCAGATTACATTTAAAAGCACATACTTATAAAGAGTTAATTTTAGGAGTTTTTATAGGGTTTATGCCCCAACTCATACTAGTTAGCTATTGGTTATAATATGTAGAACATTAGTCCTATTTTAATAGCATGGGCATCTAAGTTCTCGCCATTTATTTTCGCGTTCTCAGAGAATATTGAATTTAAAGCATAATATACGTGAATGTTCCAAGTGTTATATCCGGCACTTAGCGTAAGTCCATATTGAAACTTGTTAAAATCGGTGTTATCGGTATATTTAATACGTCCCAAATCACCTTCATATTTTGAATTAGCTGCTATGGTATAACCAAACTTAAATCCTGTATAAATACGCCAAAAATTGTAATCAGTGGGTGTTGATGAACGCCACCTAAACTCTATGGGTATTTCTATTAAATGAATTGAAAATTTATTTTTTGAGTACGTTTGCCTATCCTCTATAATGCTGTACTCAAATACATTTGCGTTATTTTTATTAATAAAAAGGTCTTGATTAAATGAATTTGTTGAATAACCCAAACCGATGCCTATGGCAATATTTCTATCTTTATTAATAGGCATATCTTTAATGAACCCTAAATGGAAACCTAATGAAAAACCACTCTGATTAAGTTTTTCAGGTTTTCTCCCTAATAAGTTATAGGTGACACCTGCATAAAATTGATCTTCTTTATAAAGTGAATCAACTTCTTTAACCGTATTCTCTTGAGTATAACAAAAAGAAATACTTGATAAACAAAACAAGACAAAAAAAAGATATCTCATCTAAGACTACTATTACGAGAGTTATTATATCACCTCACAATACTAATTAAAATTGTGAAGTATCCAAAAAAATTAAAGGCGCTTTGAGATTTCAAAGCGCCTTTATATAAAATTAAGAATATAAAATTAATCTCTTCCAAACACACTACCCTTTTTGGTTGTGTAGTTTAATTTAAGCGCATTAACTTTACGTAGTTCTTGCTTTATATCACCAATTAATCCCATATTGGCATCACCATCAACCTTTAAGGCTGTAGTTAAAAATGGAATTAACTCTTCACGCTTGGAAGCGCGCTCCTGGGCAATAAAAGCAGCAATATCTTTTACACTAGCAAAGTCATCATTAAGCTGTATTCTAGCTTCTGTACCATACTGTTTGTAATTTTGACTCGGTTGACCTGCGTATATATACATTACCAAATCTTTTTTGTCAAGTTTCTCAACTTGATCGGCGAAAGGTAAATTATTTGCAATTTTTAAGGTGTTTTGCCTCATCACTGTGGCAACCATAAAAAAGAACAATAACATAAATACGATATCAGGCAATGATGCTGTATTAACCGCTGGCAGATCGCCACTTTTTTTCTTATTAAATTTAGACATATCTATAAATGTTCAATTTTAATCTATTGTACTTCTGAAAGCTTTTGAGGATAATCAACCTTTATTTGATCAATTTTCTCTTTAAGCTTGACTTTATTCCCTGGCCAATTTACATCCTTATAATTAGCTTCCATTTCTGTAAATGGCATACCATATTCGGCTTCGGCTCTAACATCTCTTAACTCATTATATGCAGCAACCAATTCATTTTGAACTGCAATGTATGTTTTATAAGATGTTTCTCGTTCGTTCTTTAAAGAAATAATAGCTTTATCAGGATTATCTGAAGATGAAGGGTCTTTTTTACCTTGACAGTAATTACATGATCCGTCTCCACCATTATCCAAAAACTCTCTGGCTGCTTCTCTTAAATCTTTCAGTTCCATTATATTATCTTCTACAAGTAATTGATCTTTACCATTTAATAAAACCGTAAAGATGTTCTTTTGCTTGATAATAACATCTTCGTCAGAGTCTTCCATAGGAGGAAGTTTTCTGTTAATACCAGAATCTGTTTCGATAGTTGTTGTTACTAAAAAGAATATTAATAATAAGAAAGCAATGTCGGCCATGGAGCCTGCATTTACTTCTGGTGCTGCTCTTTTTGCCATAATTTATTTATTAAACATTTTTTTAACTCCACCAAAAAGCATAGAGCCGATTGCAACTACAGCAAGAATGTAAAAAGCATTTAATCCTGCTCCTACATTTTTTGATATCGATTCCGTAATTCCCAATCCTTTATCATTAAAAGGTTGTAAATCTAAATCTGAACCTGATGATATAAAATAAGATATGATGATTACCGCTGCAAATGCACCAACTGTCATTAAAGTCTTTTTAATATCTCCAGCAAACAATCCTTTGATTACAAATAATAAAACTAACAGAAGCACTATGCTTAATACTGCATAAGCTATCAATAGCATATTACCGCTCATACTTAGAGCTGTATCTTCATCTCCCGCGATAATTATTAGTGCAACAATGGCACCAATAATAGCTAGGGCAAAAGCTACTATTTTTAAAATTTTATGTAAACCCATAATTCTTTTATTTAATTATATTATTATTTCTTGTTTCTAATTAATAGATCCATTAACGTGATAGAAGCATCTTCCATATCGTTAACAATGCTATCAATTTTAGCAATAATATAATTGTAAAAAATTTGAAGTATGATGGCTACTACTAAACCAAATACCGTTGTTAAAAGTGCTACTTTAATACCACCAGCAACAAGTGATGGTTGCATATCTCCGGCAGCCTCAATTTTATCAAATGCTTGAATCATACCAATTACCGTTCCCATGAAACCAAGCATTGGTGCAAGTGCGATAAATAACGAAATCCAAGATACATTTTTCTCTAGTTGACCCATTTGAACACCACCGTAAGCTACGACAGCTTTCTCAGCAGCATCTAAACCTTCATCTGTTCTATCTAAACCCTGATAGTAAATGGATGCGATAGGTCCTTTTGTATTTCTACAAACTTCTTTAGCAGCTTCAACACCACCTGAAGATAAAGCATCCTCAACATCTTGAGTTAATTTCTTAGTGTTTGTAGTTGATAAGTTTAAAAAGATAATTCTCTCTATAGCAATTGCCAATCCTAGAATTAAACATAATAATACAATACCCATAAAGCCTGGTCCCCCCTCAATAAATCTCTTTTTTAATTCTTGATGAAATCCAAGTTCTTCAGCGGGTGCGTCATCTTGTGTCATTGTTGTAACTGTTGTTACAGATGTACTAGCGTTAGCAATTGTAGTTGCATTAGCAGTTCCGAATGCCACCATTACTGTTATGGCAAGGATAGAAAATAATCTTTTCATGTTTCGATCTTAATTTTATTAGTTAAAGGGTTAAAGATATAAAAAAAAAGTAATTAAAAATAAAAAAAACAGCAGAGAGGAAGGGATTCGAACCCTCGATACGCTATTAACGCATACACGCTTTCCAAGCGTGCGCCTTAAGCCACTCGGCCACCTCTCTAAATTTAATTACCGGGGTTCAAATAACAAAAAAAACTTTGAAGACTAAAATTTTAAGAGTTAATTTTAAGTCATTTCTCCACGCAAAGGAGCTTCATATATGGTTTTGAAGGTGTTACCAGAAATATTTTGTCCCAACATATACATCAATTTAGCGACAGCAGCTTCTGTAGTGATGTCTTTTCCGGAGATTACACCAATTTTTAGCAAGGTACTGCTCGTTTCATAATGCCCCATCATAACACTTCCACCAGAACATTGCGTAATATTTATAATATGTATGCCTTGTGATATGGTTATTTTTAAAATATCAATAAACCATTTTTCGGTAGTACAATTTCCTGCACCATACGTTTCAAGAATAACTGCTTTTAAATTTGCACTATTAAGCACACTTTCTATAACTGCCTTAGAAATACCTGGAAATAATTTTAAAATTGCAATATTCTCATCTAAATTTTTATTAACCTTAAGTTTCTTTCTAAGATTTGGTTTAAATAAATATTCATAATTAATCTTTAGATGCACTCCAGATTCAGCTAAATCCGGATAATTCAAGGAAGCGAACGCCTGAAAATGTTCTGCATTAAGTTTGATTGTCCGGTTACCTCTATATAATTTATATTCAAAATACAAACATACTTCCTTAATTGTGGGCTTACCTTTATATTGCATTGAAGCCACTTGAATAGATGTGATTAAATTTTCTTTAGCATCTGTGCGTAAATCACCAATAGGTAATTGAGACCCGGTAAATATCACAGGTTTTGCTAAATTTTCCAGCATAAAACTTAAAGCCGATGCAGTATAACTCATGGTATCACTTCCATGTAATACTACAAAACCGTCAAACTTGTTATAATTAGTTTCAATTATTTCGGCAATTCGCACCCAATACTCTGGTTTCATATTGCTCGAATCTATTGGTTTTTTAAAAGTTACTGTATCTATATTACAATCTAAAAGTTGCAATTCTGGAATTCTGTCTAAAAGGTTTTTAAAATTAAAGGCTTTTAAAGAGCCCGTTTTAAAATCTTTTACCATCCCAATGGTTCCACCTGTATATATAAGGAGTATACTTGTTTTAGATTTAATCATGATTTAAATTTTAAAAACATCTATTGAGTTTTGAGTCGTTATTTCTGCAATGTCCTCTTGAGAAATATTATATATATCTGATAGCTTTTCTAAAACCTTCAATATATAACTGCTTTCATTACGTTTACCTCTGTAGGGCACAGGAGCCAAATAAGGTGCATCCGTCTCTAAAACGATATGATTTACATTTATTTGATTTAGAAACTGGTCTATTTTTCCATTTTTGAAAGTTGACACACCACCTATTCCTAATTTCATGTTATAAGAAATGGCTTGACGTGCTTGTTCAAGAGTTCCTGTAAAACAATGAAAAATCCCAAATAAATCATCACTTTTTTCGGCTTCTAAAACTTCAAAAATGACATCAAAAGCCTCCCTACAATGAATAACAATTGGGAGTTTATATTGCTTCGCTAATTGAATTTGATGTTTAAATGCTTTTTTCTGAATATCTAAGGTTGATTTATCCCAATACAAATCAATTCCAATTTCACCTACTGCATAAAATTTTCGTTTTGCGAGCATGTCCTCCACATGTTTAAGCTCTTTTCTATAACCATCTTTAACATGTGTTGGATGCAAACCCATCATTAAGAAAACATGTTCAGGATAATCTTTTTCAAGCTGAAACATTGAATCTGTATATGTAGAATCTATAGCTGGAATAAAAAACCTAGAAACACCTTGTTCAATAGCACGATTAATCATTTCATTTCTATCCTCATCAAAAGCTTCGCTATATAAATGTGTGTGGGTATCTGTAATAATCAAAGTCAAAATTTTATGTTATACTATTCTGTAAAAATAATCGTTTTTACATGATTATATTTGTTTAAAACTAATTACATGGAAACGCTGCAACAATTTCTTGAGCAAAAAGGCTATACCAAGGTAAAATTACACCTCACCAAAACAAATCATTTTGAAATAAAAGCCACCATAAATGGAAAAAAGGGATTGTTTATTTTAGATACAGGAGCATCAAGTTCTTGTGTCGGGTTTGAAGCTATTGAAACATTTAAACTTAAAGCAGAAGACTCCTTAATTAAAGCTGCAGGGGCCGGAGCTATTGATATGGAGACTAAAACATCAAATAAAAATAAAGTTAAAATTGGAAAGTGGACCAACAATAAAGTTGTTTTAGTTTTATTTAATCTAACTCATGTAAATACTGCGCTTGTTAATCATAACTCAAAACCTGTTGACGGCATTATTGGTGCAGATATTTTAAAAAAAGCAAAAGGGGTTATAGATTATGAAAAGAAGTATCTATATTTAAAATTATAAATTAATAGTAATTTAAACGGCTCTCTAAATCTAAATGAAACATCTATTGTTAAATTTAAACCAGAAATCGCCATTCTTGACTTAAGAATGCCATACAGAGCTGAATTAAAAATTGTTAAGCTGATTTCACAAAATAAAACAAGTCAAGATATTGCTGATGAATTATCAATTTCTGTTAGAACTGTAGATAAACATCGTAGTAATATTATACATAAACTTAAATTAGATAATAAAGCTACCTCCCTTTCTATTTGGGCTACTTTAAATAAGGATTTTTTGTAATACTGACCATTGAAATTATAAAATACGTAGAAGTACGTATTTCCTATATCACTTAAACAGTTTATCTTTACAATGCTATTAATTAGTTCTTAGGGAGAATTAGGAAAGCTCTAAATTGTAATGATTTAGAGCTTTCGTTTTGTATATAACTTTCTTTCACAACAAAGAAGCCTCAAAAATATGCAGAAGTGCGTATTTTTTTTCTCCTTAATACATACTAGATTTACAGTTGCTATTAATTAATTGTTTTGAGAGAGAATTTTTTAGTTACTCTGCACTATAATGGTGATGAGTTTTTTAAATTTAATCCAATACTTAAAAACTCAAAATGAGAAAAGAGGATAATACTTTTAATAAATATTTATTTATAGGATTAACCATTCTAGTTGTAATAGTTATCACTATTAATGTTACTGTATATTTTATAGAGCTAGACTTGGTACGTTAGGCCTTGACTAAAAAAGGGTGTTGCACAAATAATGCAACACCCTTTTTTATAAAGTTTTATTAAAACTAAAGCTCTAGAGCTTTTTTAACACCATTATTCATTAATAATTCAACTGGATTTTCTAAAGCTTCCTTAACAGCTACTAAAAAACCGACACTTTCTTTTCCATCAATAATTCTATGATCATATGATAATGCTACGAACATAATTGGTCTTATCTCAACCTTACCGTCAATAGCAACCGGGCGTTCAACTATGTTATGCATTCCTAAAATTCCACTTTGTGGTGGATTGATTATTGGTGTAGATAACATACTTCCAAAAACCCCTCCGTTTGTGATAGTAAATGTTCCTCCAGTCATTTCGTCAACCGTAATTTGACCATCTCTTGCACGAAGTGCTAAACGTTTAACTTCAGATTCAACACCTCTAAAACTTAAGTTTTCAGCATTTCTAATTACTGGAACCATTAATCCTTTTGGCCCAGAAACGGCAATACTTATATCACAAAAGTCATATGACAACATTTCTTTTCCATCCAGCATGGAGTTTACTGCTGGATACATCTCTAAAGCTCTAACTACGGCCAAAGTGAAGAAACTCATAAACCCTAGACTAACACCATGTTTTGCTTTAAAAGTTTCTTTGTATTCTGAACGTAATGCAAAAATAGGCGACATATCAACCTCGTTAAACGTAGTTAACATGGCTGTTGTGTTTTTCACCTCTACTAAACGCTCTGCTACTTTACGACGCAGCATAGACATTTTACTTCTTGAAGTACCTCTGCTTCCTCCTGCAGGTGTTCCCATAGATGGTACTGCATTTACAGCATCATCTTTAGTCACCCTTCCATCTTTACCTGTTCCAGAAATAGAGCTAGAATCCATGCCTTTTTCAGCTAAAATCTTTTTAGCAGCCGGACTCGCAGAACCAGTTGCATAGGTTTTAGTTTCAACAGCTACTACTTTAGGTGCTTCAGCCTTAGGTGCTTCTTCTTTCAATCCTTCTTTTGGAGCTTCATCACCTGCAGGCTTTTCAGCACTAGTATCAATTAAACATACTACTGCACCAACCTCTACAGCATCACCTTCTTCCGCTTTAAGGGTTATAATTCCACTGACTTCAGCTGGCAATTCTAAAGTTGCTTTATCACTATCTACCTCAGCAATTGCTTGGTCTTTTTCAACATAATCTCCATCTTCAACTAACCATGCTGCTATTTCTACCTCTGTAATAGATTCCCCTGGCGAAGGCACTTTCATTTCTAAAATCATTCTTTATAATTTTAATTGTATATCAATTAGATTCTCTTTTTCTTTTAATTTTTAAACACTTCATCAATAACGCGACGTTGTCTTCTTTTGTCCCTAGTGCTTGATCCTGGCGCAGGTACTGAACTATATGGTCGAGATGCAACTTCTAATTTAACCAAATCCATACGTTGTACCATATGGCTCCAAGCTCCCATGTTCTTTGGTTCTTCTTGTGCCCATATATAATTCTCAACATTTGGATACCGGTTAATGACTTCTTGAATTCTTTCCAAATGCAAAGGAAATAGTTGTTCTATTCTTACTAAAGCCACATCGTTCCTTTCCAACAATTCTCTTTCGGCTAGTAAATCGTAATAAAACTTACCTGTACAAAAAACTAACTTCTTTACATGTTTTGAATCGATTATATCATCGATAACCTCTTCAAAATTACCATTAGCTAATTCATTTATTGATGAAGTGGCTTTAGGGTGACGCAATAAACTCTTAGGTGTAAAAACTATTAAAGGTTTTCTGAAATCGCGTTTCATTTGACGTCGTAATATATGAAAGATGCTAGCAGGTGTAGTACAATCTGCAACAATCATATTATCATTTCCACATAACTGCAAATAGCGTTCTATTCTTGCAGATGAATGCTCAGACCCTTGTCCTTCATATCCATGTGGTAATAATACAACAATACCGTTTTGTGATTTCCATTTATCTTCTGCTGCTGATAAGTATTGATCAAAAATAATTTGAGCACCATTACTAAAGTCTCCAAATTGAGCTTCCCAAATAGTTAAGGTATTAGGATTGGCCATAGCATATCCATAGTCAAATCCAAGAACACCATATTCTGATAAAAAGGAATTATAAATATCCATTTTACCTTTATTTTCTGGATTGGTGTTTAAGAGATTGATTCGTTCTTCAGATATTTCATCACGTAAAATAGCATGTCTGTGGCTAAACGTTCCGCGTTCTACGTCTTGACCTGAAATGCGCACATTAAATCCTTCTTCAAGTAAACTTCCGTAAGCTAATGTTTCAGCCATTCCCCAATCTAGTGTATCGGATTCAAAAACCATTTTTGCACGACCATCCAAAATCCTTACGGCTTTACGCAAAAACTTAACACCTTTTGGTACGGTTGAAACTATTTTAGATATATTTTCCAATTTACCTTTTGTGTAAGACGTATTTTCTACTTCAAGCATGTCTTCTAAACTTCCGCGCTCAAAATCTGTCCAACGCTCTTGCATAAACTCTCTAACTTTAGAAGACTTTACTTGTTTAGATTTCTCATATTCACGTTCTAAAGTGGCTTTGAAATCTAAAACAATTTTATCTAAATATGCCTTATCAATTGTATTCTCAGCAATTAATTTATCTGAATATATTTTAAATGGATTAGCGTGTTTAGCTATTTCCTTATATAATTTTGGTTGTGTAAAACGAGGCTCATCACCTTCGTTATGTCCATACTTTCTATAACCCAATAAATCAATATAAACATCTTTTTTGTATCGCATTCTATACTCTAAGGCCATTTCCACCGCGTGAACAACTGCTTCAGCGTCATCGGCGTTAACATGCAATACTGGCGATAAGGTTACTTTAGCAACATCGGTACAATAGGTACTTGAACGGGCATCTAAATAATTAGTTGTAAAGCCTATTTGATTATTTACAACGATATGAATAGTTCCTCCCGTTTTATAACCATTCAATTGGCTCATTTGTGCCACTTCATAAGCAATTCCTTGTCCAGCAATAGCAGCATCCCCATGCACAATTATTGGTAAAATTTTAGAATCATCACCACCATAATCAGCATCAATTTTTGCTCGAGTAATACCCTCGGCTACAGGAGCAACAGTTTCTAAATGAGATGGATTTGGAACCAAATTCATTTTAATGCTTTTTCCGTTTTGATAGGTTTTATCCAAAGTCAATCCTAAATGATACTTTACATCACCATCAATGCTTTCGTCTTCAAAATCTTTACCATCAAATTCGCTAAAAAGTTCATTTACTGGTTTTCTAAAAATATTTACAAGTGTACTTAAACGCCCTCTATGTGCCATTCCTAAAACACATTCTTTAACACCAAATTTTTCAACGGCATAAAAAAGTACGTTGCTAATAGCTGGAATTAAAGATTCTCCCCCTTCTAACGAAAATCGCTTTTGACCCACATATTTAGTTTGCAAAAAGTTTTCGAACGTAACCGCGTGATTTAGTTTTGAAAGAATATATTTTTTAGTTTCAACTGAAAAATTAGGCTGATTATCATTTTTGTTTAATTGCTCTTGCCACCACTTTATAACCTCAGGATTACGCAAATACATATATTCCATTCCAATAGAACTGCAATAAATATTTTCTAAATGCGTAATGATTTGACGTAAGGTTTTAGCGCCGATTCCTAATATTTCTCCCGCATTAAAAACGGTATCTAAATCACTTTCAGAAAGATCAAAATTACTAATCTCTAAAGTTGGGGAATAGCTTCTTCGCTCTCTAACAGGATTCGTTTTTGTAAACAAATGCCCCCGCATTCTGTATCCATCAATAAGCCTTACAATATTGAATTCTTTTTGAACTTGTTCTGGTATTTCGGTTGAAACACTTTCAATAAACTCGCCATCTAAACCGGAATTCTCACTACCAAAATCATACCCTTGAAAAAAGGCTCTCCAACTTGGTTCTACCGCATCTGGGTTCTGTAGATATTGCTCGTATAAATCAGCAAAATATGCTGTATGTGCTGCATTTAAAAATGAAAATTTATCCATTGCTATTTTTAATCCCGTGTAGGTTAGTCAAAATGTTTTTCAAAAATACAACTTTTACCAAAATTACATGTTTCTTTAACTATATTTATGGCCTATATCACATATTTAACGAATTCACTTTTACTTGTTAAGTTTTTAACTATCACTCATTCTCATGAATTTAATTCTATCAATTAATAAAAAAACAGCGCTTATTTTAATTATAATCTCTTGTTGCTTTCAAAATATCAAAGCTCAAGAAATCAAAAGCAATTTCTGGAATCATGTGCGCTTTGGTGGCGGACTAGGGTTAAACTTTGGAGACAACTTTTTCAGTGCAACTGTTGCACCTAGCGGCATTTATGAATTTGACAAAAACGTTTCACTTGGTTTGGGGCTAAATGCCACTTTTAACAATCAAAAAAGTTTTTACAAATCAACTATTTTGGGAGGAAGTTTAATTGGGCTTTATAATCCAATTCAAGGCCTACAACTTTCAGCAGAATTTGAACAACTTAATGTTAATAGACGCTACAATCTTAATTTGAATATTACTGATGATAATTACTGGATACCGGCTTTATATCTGGGTGCAGGTTACCGAAATGGCAATGTCACTTTTGGAATTAGATATGACGTTTTATATGACGATGAAAAAAGCATCTATGCTGACGCTTGGGCGCCTTTTGTTAGATTCTATTTTTAGAGCGGAAGAAAAGATGCTCCTAATTTAACTTCTTTTACAACATCTTTAATAGTCTTAGATCTTAAACTTTTTAATATTTGACTTTTTGAATCGCTTAAGGCAAAATGTAATGGACAAGGTTTCTCTTCATTACATTTTTCTAAACTCATCATACAAGAATTTAGCTTATCCTCACCATCTATTACATTTACAATACTCATGATTGAATGCCCCAAATTGGTTTCATTTAAATAAAAGCCTCCTTTTGGGCCTCTAACAGAAGTCACTATTTCCGCTTTAACCAATTCTTGCAATAATTTGGCAATATAAGCTTGCGGAACATTAGTAGGTTTAGCAATATCCTTAACTATAACTTTATTTTCTTCACTACTGTGTATCGCTAAAAACAATACAGCCTTAATAGCATATTTTGATGATTTCGAGAGCATCAATTAATATTTTAAATTAAGTACAAATTAAAAAAGATATTTTCATCTTAAATATGATTTTTATCATACTATTTTCTGTGAATACACCATAATTTTGCTTCATAAAATTAATACTTATGACAAAAGCACTAAACATTGTAACGGGATTATTTGTATTACTGCTAATTAGTTGCGGTGGTAAAGAAGAAAAAAAGAAGGAAGGGTTCTCTTATGAAAAAAAGGAAGCCACAGAAAAAGTTGTAAAAAAAGCTGAAACTATTCCAGCTTCAAAAAGAGTAGACTTATCCAATAAAGGTATTGGCCCTATTACATCTATGGCTTTAAACGCAGAGATAGATCAGACCATGGTAACTCACGGTGCTGATGTATTTAAAAAAATGTGTACAGCTTGCCACAGAACTAATAAAAAATTCATTGGCCCTCCACCAGCAGGGATCTTTGAACGTAGATCTCCAGAATGGGTTATGAATATGATTTTAAACCCCGACGAGATGGTTAAAAAAGACCCATTAGCAAAAGAATTACTTATGGAGTTTAATGGATCACCAATGGCAAATCAAAACTTATCAGAAGAAGATGCCAGAGCTGTATTAGAATATTTTAGAACATTATAATAACGGGAACAACTAAAACCAACTAAAAACCAAGATAGATGAAAACACTTAAACAAATTTTTATATGCGTATTCTGCTTATTAGCATTTGCTGCGTGCAAAAACGAAACCAAAGATGCTTCAACGAACTCAGAGGTTACAGAGGCTGAAACCACGGCAAATAAAAAAACGGGGCAGGCATTTATTACAGACGATGAAAGTACACCAACAGTATTAAGCATAGCCATTGGCTCTCCAGACCATACTACTTTGGTTGCAGCTGTGCAAGCAGCATCTCTAGAAAACGCTTTAGTAAATGCTGGACCTTTAATGGTATTTGCACCTACTAATGATGCCTTTGCAGCTTTACCAGAAGGTACCGTCGAAAATTTATTGAAACCAGAAAACAAAGATGCTCTAGCTAATATTTTAAAGTATCATGTTACTCCTGGAAACTATTCTAAAGACTTTTTAAAGAAATTTAAAAAACTAGGTCAGGCCAACAACCAATATGTAAAAATTGATGTTGTAGATGGTGAACCTATGATTGGAGGCGCAAAAATACTTGGAAGTGTAAAAGCTGGAAATGGAATAGTTCATGTCATCGATAAAGTTCTATTACCACCAACTGAATAATATAAACACTAATTAAAACTATACTAAAATGAAAAAAAGACTAACATCAACTATTGCAATTGCAATGATTTTTGCTGCATTTACAAGTTGTAATAACTCAGGCAAAACTAACGGTCAATCTGGTGCCTTATCTAGTAACGTAGCAGAAAAAGTATATGTAGCACCGGGTGAATACGACGAATTCTATGCCTTTATCTCTGGTGGTTATAGCGGTAACTTAACAGTTTACGGTTTACCATCTGGAAGAATGTTTAAGGAAATCCCTGTGTTTTCTCAATTTCCAACCTCTGGGTATGGTTATTCAGAAGAAACAAAACCAATGTTGAATACTTCTCATGGGTTTATACCTTGGGGAGATTCTCACCATCCAGACATTTCTCAAACTGCGGGAGAAATAGATGGTCGTTTCATTTTTATAAATGAAAACAACACACCTAGAATTGCAAAAATTGATCTAAAAACATTTGAAACCACTGAAATTATCGAAGTGCCAAATAGTGCAGGTAACCACAGTTCTTCATTTGTTACTGAAAATACAGAGTATGTAGTTGCAGGTACACGTTTTTCTGTACCAATTCCACAACGCGATATGCCAATAAAAGAATATAAGGGTAATTTTCAAGGGGCCTTATCATTTATTAGTGTAGCACCAGAAACGGGTAATATGGATATAAAATTCCAAGTACTAATGCCTGGTTTCAACTATGATTTATCACACCCTGGACGTGGAAAATCTCACGGATGGTTCTTCTTCACGACTTATAACACGGAAGAAGCAAGTACCTTATTGGAGGTTAACGCATCTCAAAACGATAAAGATTTTATTGCTGCTGTAAACTGGAAAAAAATTGAAGAATACGTAAATAATGGCGGTGGAACTATGATGCCAGCTGATTATGCACATAATGTATATGATGAGCATACACACACAGCAACCTCTACTATGAAAAAAGAAGTACGTGTAGTTAATCCTTCAGAAGTTCCTGGAGCTGTATATTTCTTACCAACACCAAAATCACCTCACGGCTGTGATGTTGATCCTTCTGGAGAGTACATTGTAGGTAATGGTAAATTATCTGCCAACTTAACGGTTCATTCATTTACAAAAATGCTAGCTGCTATTGAAGGTGAAAAGTTTGATGGTGAAGCTTATGGAATTCCAATTTTAAAATTTGAAGATGTTTTAGCAGGTTCAGTAGAGCAACCAGGATTAGGACCTTTACATACCGAGTTTGATGGAAAAGGAAACGCTTATACAACATTCTTTATTTCTTCTGAAGTTGTAAAATGGAAATTAGGTACTTGGGAAGTTATAGATAGAAAACCTACCTATTACTCTGTTGGTCACTTAACCATTCCTGGAGGAAACTCTGGAAAACCTCAAGGTAAATACATGTTTGCCATGAATAAAATCACAAAAGATAGATACTTACCAACTGGTCCAGAAATGGAGCACTCTGCACAATTATATGATATTTCCGGTGATAAAATGGAATTACTTTTAGATTTCCCAACACACGGAGAGCCTCACTATGCTGCAGCCATGCGAGCAGATCTTATAAAGGAACGTTCTCAGAAAATCTACGACTTAGAAGACAACAAGCACCCTTATGCTGCTAAATCTGATGACGACACTAAAGTAGTGAGAAAAGGTAATGAAGTTCATATTTATATGACGACTATTAGAAGTCACTTCTCACCAGATAATATTGAAGGTATTAAATTAGGAGATAAAGTTTATTTCCACGTCACCAATTTAGAACAAGATTTTGATGTACCTCACGGCTTTGCTGTACTTGGACAAAATACATCTGAATTATTAATTATGCCAGGACAAACTAAAACCTCAGTTTGGGAACCAACAAAAGTTGGTGTATGGCCATTCTATTGTACTGATTTCTGTTCTGCATTACACCAAGAAATGCAAGGTTACATAAGAGTATCGGCTGCAAATGCTAACACACCATTAATTTGGTCAATGGGAGAAGACATAGAGTAAACAGTTTTTAAAGCTTAGAGGGATTTTGTTTTAGTGTTTATTTCTCTAACTAAGGCGAGAGTGGACTTTTCGCTCTCGCCTTTATCATTTAATGCTAAAAATATAAAATACCATAGACTTAGAATTATGAAAAAGCAAAATATAATTATGATTGTAGCCGCATTGCTACCTCTAGGATTGTTTCTTTTTCCGCTTTGGAGAATTACTCTAGAAGCACCTCAGTATCCTACACCATTAGCAATGAATATCCATGTAAATGATTTTTCTGATGTTCATCCACACGACATTAAAAACATTAATTTAATGAATCATTATGTGGGTATGCAGTATATTCCCGAGGCTATTCCCGAATTCAAAATTTTTCCAACAGGAATACTAATAACAAGTTTTATAGGCTTGCTTATTGGTTGGAAAGGCAACTATAAATGGTTTTTAGGATGGTTTATACTAATGCTTGTTTTAAGTGCTGCAGGCATGTACGATTTCTATTTATGGGAACATGACTATGGACATAATTTAGACCCCAAAGCCATTATGAAGTTTACCAACAAAGATGGCACTGTTATGGGCTTTCAACCTCCGCTTTTTGGAACTAAAGACATCTTAAACTTTAAAGCACATTCTTATCCACAATTTGGTGCATTATTTTTAGGATTAGGTATTGCTTCAGGATTTTTAGCTTATTTTGTAGGTAAGAAAAATAAATCCACGGCATAGATGTCAAAAAAAACAATAAAACACTAAAACAATGCAAACACTAAAACACTATTCAACTCTTGCATTACTCTTGTTATTTTTAAATTGTAATGTGTCTCCAAAAGCCATAGATTATGGTGGCGATGGCTGTCACTTTTGTAAAATGACCATAGTCGATAAGGTTCATGCTGCAGAAGTAGTTACCAAAAAAGGGAAAGTCTATAAATTCGATGCCACCGAATGCATGATTAACTTCATGGAAGATTTTGACACTTCTGAAATTGAATTGTACTTGTCTAACAATTACACAGAACCTGAAGCTTTAATTGATGCTACAAAAGCTACGTTTTTAATAAGCGACAATATCCCAAGTCCAATGGGAGCGTTTCTTAGTGCATTTAAAAACAAGACAGATGCTGAGACATTTCAAGCTGAAAAAGGAGGTGATTTGTATACATGGGAAACTTTACTAGTAAAATTTAAAGACTAGTAATCATGAAAAATTTATTCAGTTTTCTAACTGCCATTTTAATGGCTAGCTCCACTATTGCCCAAACTATTGAGGTTTGCAAAACCTGCCCTATTTCGTCTATAAAAGATGCGATAATACAAGCTAAAGATTTTGACACCATTATAGTTAAAAAAGGGACTTACAAAGAACATGATATTCTTGTCAATAAACCATTAACTATTATTGGTGAGAAATACCCAGTAATTGACGGTGAACTAAAAGGTGAAATTATCACCATTATTTCCGATAATGTTACGGTTGATGGCTTATTCATAATTAACGTAGGCACAAGTTATACCGAAGACTATGCAGCCATTAGAGTTCGAAAAAGCAAAAACTTTCTCATTCAGAATTTAGTTTTAGAGAAATTGTTCTTCGGGATTTATATTGAAAAATCAAGAAACGGAAAAGTGTTTCATAATAAAATAATTGGTGATGCTGTAGAAGAATACAATTCAGGCAATGGCATACAATTGTGGTATAGTAAAAATGTGCAAATAGAACATAATTTTGTACAGCATGTTCGAGATGGTATTTATTTAGAATTTTCTGATGATTGTTTAATTAAAAATAATGTAAGTACACTAAATGTGCGTTACGGATTGCACTTTATGTTTTCTAACGACGATACTTATCAAGATAACACGTTCGAAAATAATGGAGCTGGTGTAGCTGTAATGTTTTCAAAACGTATTAAAATGTACAACAATATTTTTAAAGAAAATTGGGGGACGGCCTCTTACGGTATGTTACTTAAAGAAATAAATGACGGCGAAATTGAAGGCAACACTTTTGAAGACAATACCATTGGCATTAATATAGAAGGCTCAAACCGTATCAATTATAAGCAAAATACTTTTATTAATAATGGTTGGGCAGTTAAGGTAAAAGGTGCATGTTACACTAATAAATTTACAGAAAACAACTTTTTGTACAACTCTTTTGATATTGCTTACAATAGCAATGTGAACGACAATGAATTTGATAAAAATTATTGGAGTAATTACACGGGTTACGACCTAGACAAAAACGGCATTGGGGATGTGCCTTACCGACCAGTAAAACTATTTTCATACATTGTAAATCGTACACCAGAAACTATCATTTTATTGCGCAGTATGTTTATAGATATTATTGATTTTTCAGAAAAAGTATCACCTGTATTTACACCAGATGATTTATTGGACAACAACCCACAAATAAAAAAATTAACATGGTAATAATTGAAAATGTACATAAAAAATTTGGAAAGAATCAAGTTTTAAGTGGTGTTGATTTAACCATTTCTGATGGCGGAATTTTTGCAGTTCTAGGACCAAATGGCTCCGGTAAAACCACACTGATAAAATCAATTTTAGGCATGGTAATTCCTAACAAAGGCAATATTACTGTATTAGGAGAAAACATTAAGCAGCATTCAGATTATAGACATAAAATTGATTATTTACCCCAAATTGCCAACTTCCCTAGTAATCTTCGGGTTAAGGAATTAATTAAAATGATTAAAGATTTACGCAAACCTACTCATGAAGATGAACGCTTAATACAACTTTTTAAGCTTGAACCCTTTTTAGATAAAAAACTAGGTAATCTTTCCGGAGGAACTAAACAAAAAGTAAACCTAGTGTTAACCTTTATGTTTGATAGTCCGTTAATTATTTTAGATGAACCTACAACAGGATTAGACCCCATTTCTTTGATAAGGTTAAAGGGTTTAATTCAAGCTGAAAAAGCCAAAGGCAAAACCATACTCATTACCTCTCATATTATGAGTTTTGTTGAAGAAGTCTCAGATGAAATTGTATTTATTCTAGAAGGCAAAATCTACTTTAAAGGCTCAATTTCAGAATTAAAAACCAAGACCAATCAACAAGATTTCGAACATGCAATAGCATCAATACTCACAGAAAACCATGCTTAAAATATTAAAATATAGTTTTTACGATTTAATTCGTAGCCGTTGGAGTTACGTGTATTTTTCATTCTATTTATTGCTTGGTAGTGTACTGTTATTTTTAAACAATGACCTTTCCAAAGCAGTTATCACTTTAATGAATGTTATTATTGTTTTAGTCCCATTAATAGGAACCATTTTTGGCGTCATGTACTACTATAATTCTAAAGAATTTACGGAGTTATTACTGGCACAACCTTTAAAACGATCATCCATATTTTTAGGACAATATCTTGGTGTCGCCATTTCTCTGTCCATGAGTTTAATTTTAGGGTTAGGCATTCCGTTTATTTTTTATGGTCTATTTAAATCATCTGCTATTTGGGATTTCTCTTTATTACTTATCACAGGAACATTCCTAACATTAATATTTACAGCACTCGCTTTTAACATAGCCTTATCTAATGAAAATAAAATTAAAGGTTTTGGGTATGCTATCTTGCTTTGGCTATTTCTAGCTATTATCTACGATGGCATTTTTTTAATGTCTCTTATATTATTTGAAGACTATCCGTTAGATAAACTTTCATTAGTTGGCACCATGCTTAATCCCATAGATTTATCACGAACACTTATTCTTTTAAAACTCGATATTTCTGCATTACTTGGTTATACAGGAGCAATTTTTAAACAATTCTTCGGCACTAGTTTTGGTTTAATTGTGTCCTTTATAATGCTAACAGCTTGGGTGATATTACCTGTTTTAAGAATTGTATTCAAATCAAAAAAGAAAGACTTTTAATCTTTTTCTAAATAATAAATACAGTCACCCGATACAATATATTGATAATTAAAAATTCCAGAAAAGTTGCCCTTTCTGGAATTTATAAATCACAAACTAGCAAAACGGTTTAACCCATTCTAGCTATTATTTAAACAAATTGTTGCTCTAGTTTTATGGCCTTAGGGAATAAAATATTATTTTCTAAGTGAATGTGTAAGTGCAAATCTTTTTCAAATTCATCCAACATAGCGAATGTTACTTTATAGGTATTGCAAGCATCAGCTGGTGGATTATAGTTGTTGGAGAGATCTGCAATTTGTCTAAAACGTTCGCCTTCATTATCATGTTCTTGCATCATTATCGCAATTGGGCTTTCAACGGTTCCAAACTGTGGCGATTGTACTGCCCCTTGCTCTAATTTAGCATTCACCATTTTTTTAACAAAAGGAAATAGTATTAACTCCTCTTTCTTCATGTGCGCTGCCAACTCGCTGGCCGATGCTGTGAACAGTTCATTTATTTGAAATAATTCTGGGTGATTCTCTCCGTGAACACTACATAATTTATCTAAAAACTGACGTAAAACTGGAATTTTTGCTTCTACGTAACGGTGGTGTTTTTTTTCAATATAATCAATTAATAAATCTAGCGGCCACGATTTGTAATCTATGGACTGTTCTCCTTTAGCATTTAAAACGCTATCCAACTCATCTAATAAAACGTTGCTATCTAGTCCTTTTTTTTCGCAAGCTTCATTAATTGTTCTATTACCGTTGCAGCAAAAATCAATTTTATATTTTGAAAAAACAGCCGCTGTTCTATAATCTTCGGCTACGAATTGCCCTATTTGTTTTTCTGAATTTTTTTGTAATGTTACCATGACTATTTTATTTATTTCGGATAAATTTATCCTATTTATATTCAAATTTTTTTTAAAGCTTTAAAAATGAAGCTCCTGATTTTATATTCAGTGCTAATTCTTCTAAATTAGTTTCTTCCAACATATGTTTAAGTTCATCTCTAACTCCTTTAAATTTATCATGCACAGGACACGGATGATTCTCATCACATTTCTCCAAGCCTAAACCACATCCACTGTAAATACTATCTCCATCTATAGCATTTACAATTTGGGATAACTTAACGTTACCAATATTTGTTTTATCAATTTCAAAACCACCATAAGCCCCTTTTACAGAGTTTATAATGTTGTGTTTTACTAAGGCTTGTAAAATTTTAGCAGTGAACGCTTGAGGCGAATCAATTTCAGCAGAAATTTCTTTAGGGCTTACACGCTTACCTTCATAAGATTTTGTTGCAATAAAAATTGCAGCTTTAATACCATATTCGCAAGCTTTTGAAAACATTCGGCTAATTTATTTGAGACAAATATATAAAGAATTTTTAAATAGGACAAATTTATCCTACTTAAAAATTAATAGTGCTTTTTAAACCACACTTTTTGCCATTCGCGTTTTAATATTAAAAAGGAGACCTCTTCAGATAATTTAAAGACATCATCACCGTCTAAAGCTTTTACTTGTTTTTCTGGAACATCAATAATATAAAGTAAATTTAAATATTCGGTAAATTTTTCTTGTATGAGTTTATAAACCGTATCATGAAGTATCAGTTTTAAACTTGATGGCAAGACTTCTTCGTGAAAATCTAAATCAATATTAGCTAAAAGAAAATCTTTATTAAGCTGAAGAATTAATTTTCTATACAGATCTAATTGATTGGCTTCTTCAATTAAACTTTCAAACGTATTTGGTAACTGCATCAGACTGTTCTATTCATTAAATTATTACCAAAAGTTTTTAACAAGTGTTTTTTATCTTCTGAAATATTTAATGCTTCTAATCCTGAAAAGGCTTGTTTTGTAAACTCTTCAATAGCTTCTTTTGTGGCTTGAGCTGATCCTGTAGAAACAAAAAACTGTTTCGCCAACTCAATCTTGGTATTAACATTTTCAGGGTTAGATTCAAATAATTGACTTAATTCTAAGCGGTCACTTTCATTTGAAAATTCTAAAGCTTTAAGATATAAATAAGTCTTTTTGTTCTCAATAATATCACCACCAACTTGTTTTCCAAACGTTTTAGGATCTCCAAAAGCATCTAAATAATCATCTTGCAACTGGAATGCAATACCTAAATTTCTACCAAATTCATAGATGTTATTTTGGTCATCCTCTGATGCATGAGCCACAATAGCTCCCATTTTCATGGCAGCACCAACCAAAACTGCTGTCTTGTACTCAATCATTTTTAAATATTCGGGTACAGTAACATCATTTCTTGTCTCAAAATCCACATCGTACTGCTGGCCCTCACACACCTCTAAAGCTGTTTTACCGAATAATTTTGCTAGCGATTGAAAGGTCGTGGATTCATAATTTTCAAAAAGCTGGTACGCCATAATTAACATGGCATCACCAGAGAGAATCCCCGTATTTATATCCCATTTTTCATGCACCGTTTTTTCTCCTCGACGCAATGGCGCATCATCCATAATATCATCATGAACTAAAGAAAAGTTATGAAACACTTCAACACTTAGAGCTGCATTTAATGCTTTCTTATAGTCGCCGTTAAAAATATCAGCAGTCATTAAGGTTAAAACTGGCCTTAGTCTTTTTCCTCCTAAACCTAATATATATTCAATGGGTTCGTAAAGACCTTTTGGTTCTTTAAAATTAGAATATTCCTCTAAATATTTTACAAACTCTTCTTGGTATTTTTCTATTGAAAGCATAAAACAAAAATAAAGTAATTCATCATATTAAAAAGTATCAAACTAATTTAAGTGTTAAAAAAAACATAAAACTTTGGAAACTTTTTTTGTTTTTAAAGTTTCCATAAGTATATTTGCCCGAAATATGAGAGAGAATATTATACATAAAGCAGCGGATCTGTTTATAACACTTGGTTTTAAAAGTGTTACTATGGATGATATCGCAAAAGAAATGGGCATATCTAAAAAAACCATTTATGTTCATTTTTCAAACAAAACAAAGCTTGTAGAAGCAGTTACTTTTGGGCTCTTTGAAACTATTTGTGATGGTATTGATGGTATTTGTGATGAGTCAAACAATCCTATTGAAGAATTATATGATATTAAAATGTTTGTAATGCATCATCTAAAGAATGAGAAATCATCACCTCAATTTCAGCTTAAAAAATATTACCCACAAATATATGATGTCTTAAAACAGAAACAGTTTGGAAAGATGCATGAATCGGTAAAAGAGAGCCTTCAAAAAGGCGTTAACACCACACTATTTAGACCCAAAATTAACGTTGATTTTATTTCTAGAATGTATTTTAATGGGATGACAGGGATAAAAGACCACTCTATTTTTCCGCAAGAGACATATACTATGGATTACTTAATGGAAAGCTACCTAGAATATCATTTAAGAGCTATAGTTACTGAAAAAGGACTACAAATATTAAACAAATTTATAACATCAAATCAATCATAAAAATGAAGAACAAACTAATTTTAATTTTTAGTTTATTAGTTTCTATAACGGTCGTTTCTCAAGAAAACAAACAAAGGTTTTCTTTACAAGAAGCAATAATCTTTGCTTTAGAAAACAATAGGACATCAAAAAATGCTCAACGTGATATCGAGGCAGCTAAACAACAAAAATGGGAAACTACGGCAACTGGTTTACCCCAAATTGATGCTTCAATAGGTTATCAAAACTTTTTAAAACAACAGGTATCATTGATTCCTGCGGAATTTTTTGGCGGTAATCCAGGTGAATTCTCAGAAGTAACCTTCGGTACAAAACAAAGTGTAAATGCTGTTGCTACGTTAAATCAAAAGATTTTTGATGGCTCATATTTAGTTGGTTTACAAGCGGCTAAAGTATTTTTAGAAATCTCTAAAAATGCTAAAGTAAAAACAGACTTAGGAGTTAGAAAATCAGTGATTAATGCCTACGGTAACGTATTACTAGCCGAACAAAGCATTCTTATTCTTGAGAGAAACAAAGCAGTACTTAAAAACAATCTTAATGACTTGACCAAAATTTATGAAAATGGATTAGAAGAAGAAGAAAGCGTCGAGCAATTACAAATCACACTATCTGGTGTTGAAAGCGCTTTAAAAAACACCTTACGTTTAAAAACCTTGGCCTACCAAATGCTTAACATTACTTTAGGGCTTGATGTTTATAATAATACAGTAGTTACCGATAGTCTGGAAAATTTGTCTTTGAAAAACATGTCATTGGATTTAATTGAATCGGATGCTAATGTGGAGAATACGGTTGACTATCTTATTGCTGAAAACAATAAAAAATCAAAAGAACTATTGCTTAAACTCGAAAAAAGCAAGGCACTTCCAACATTAAATACTTTTGTTAATGGAGGCTACCAAGGTTATGATGACAGTTTTAATTTTACCAGTAAAAACCAAAAATGGTTTGGATCCTCACTATTTGGAGTTAGTATGGACATTCCCGTTTTTAGTTCTTTAGGAAGAAGTGCAGCAACGCAACGTGCTAAAATTAATCTTGCTAAATCTGAAGACGATTTTATTGAAACTGAACAACGACTGAAACTTCAAATAGCTTCCTCTAAAAGTGATTATCAGTTCGCCATAGAAGATTATGACAACAAAAAACAAAATTTAAACCTCGCTGAACGTATAGAACAAAAAAATCAAATCAAGTTTTTTGAAGGCATAGTATCAAGTTTTGATTTAAGGCAAGCACAAATACAATTATACAGTTCTCAACAAGAATTCCTTCAAGCGATGCTTGATGTTATTAATAAAAAAGCTGAATTAGAAACCGTATTAAACACTATTAACAACTAAAATCAATCAAACATGAAATATATATATTCACTCATATTAGTAAGCTTTCTTTTATCATCTTGCAAAAACGTTAAGAAAAAATCTGTTGAAGAGATTATTGCTACTAATAATTTAGAGCTTATCAGGAAAAAGAAAACAGAATTAGATGCTTCAGCTCAAGAAATTTTAGTGCAATTAAAACAGTTAGAAAAAACAATTAAGATTTTAGATCCTCAAGAAAAAATCCCATTAATAACCACTTTTCATGCTAAAGAATCCATTTTTAATCACTTTGTGGAACTTCAAGGGAATGTAAATACAAATCAGAATCTAGTAATCTACCCTGAATTCTCTGGTGTACTATCTGGTGTTTATGTTAAAGAAGGACAAAAAGTAAGTAAAGGACAAGTATTAGCTAAAATTGACGATGGCGGTTTAAGTCAACAATTATCACAATTAAAAATTCAATCAAATTTAGCAAAAACAACGTTTGAACGTCAAGAACGTTTATGGAATCAAAAAATAGGTAGTGAAATTCAATATTTACAAGCAAAAGCAGCCTATGAGTCACAGCTTGAAGCTACAAAACAATTACAACAACAAATAGGAAAAACAGTTGTTCGTGCACCATTTTCAGGCACTATTGACGATGTTATAACAGACCAAGGTAGTGTTGTTGCACCGGGTCAGTCCCAATTATTTAGAATTGTAAATTTAGATGATATGTACATTGAAACTGATGTTCCTGAACGCTATGTTTCAGATATTATTAAAGGAAAAGAAGTAAACGTAGTTTTTCCTTTTTTAGGTAAAGAAATAAATGCTAAAGTACGTCAAGCGGGTAATTTTATCAATCCTGCAAACAGAACATTTAGGGTAGAAGTTGCTATTCCTAATAAGGATACTGCTATAAAACCTAATCTTACAGCAAAACTTAAAATCAATGATTATACTAATAAAAAAGCCATTTTAATTCCGCAAAGTATTATATCAGAAAATGCAGAAGGACAACAATATGTTTACACCATTACTAATAAGGTTGAAAATAAAGCTAGGGTAAAACGTGAGTTTATTGAAACAGGTAGAACTCAAGGCGACTATATTGAAGTACTATCCGGCATTGTAAATGACGAAGAAATTATTGATGAAGGTGCTCGTAGTGTAAAAGATGGTCAAGAAGTTAAAATTCTTGTAGTTGAATAAACTTGGAATTGCTGAGCAGACATAAATCCAGATTATACTAATTCCGTTTAATAACATTAAAAATCATCTTTTTTAAGAGGATGAAAAAAGACTAAAACCAATGACCAAAAATAAAAAGAATAAAAAAGTAAATAAGGAGTTTGGTTTATCCTCTTGGGCCATCAACAACAAAACAACCATGTATGTGTTGATTGCGCTAATATTATTTCTTGGTGCAAGTGCCTATTTTAGTATGCCAAGAGAAAGCTTTCCAGAGATTAAAGAAACTAAAATCTACATTAGTTCGGTTTACCCTGGAAACACAGCGGAAGATATTGAAAAACTCATTACAGACCCTATTGAAGACAAACTTAAAACGGTTAGTAATGTGGTTGAAATCACCTCAACCTCGCAAGAAGATTACTCCATTGTAATAGTTGAGTTTGATGAAAATATTCCTGTTGAAGCTGCAAAACAAAAAATTAAAGACGAAGTAGATTCGGAAACCTCAGGTGAAGATTGGCCAATATTTAATGGTGCTAAAGTGGAACCAAATGTTTTCGACTTAAGTATGTCTGAAGAAATCCCAATTCTTAATATTAATATCTCTGGAGACTATCCCGTAGATAAACTTAAAGAATTCGGCGAATATCTTGAAGATGAAATTGAAGGGCTTCAAGAAATTAAACAAGTAGATATTCGTGGGGCTCAAGAAAAAGAAGTAGAAGTAGCTGTAGATATTTATAAAATGATGGCTGCTCAAGTCAGTTTTGATGATATTATCAATACCATAAGTAGAGAAAACATGACGATGTCTGCAGGTAATTTAATTACTAGCGGCCAACGCAGAACTATCAGAATTATAGGAGAAATAGAAGACCCTAAAGAATTAGAAAGTTTTGTGGTAAAGTCTGAAAAGAATAACCCTATTTATCTTAAAGACGTTGCCAAAGTAACATTTAAAGACGAAGATAAAACAACTTATGCCCGAGAGTTTGGCGCGCCTGTTGTCATGCTGGATGTAAAAAAACGAGCGGGAAAAAACATGGTAGCTGCTGCAGAACAAATTCAGGTAATTGTTGAAAATGCTATTGAAAATAAATTTCCGCCAGATTTAAAAGTTACCATTGCTAACGATCAGTCTTCAAAAACTATTGGTCAAGTAGATGATTTAGTTAATAACATCATCTTCGGAATTATTCTAGTTGTAACCGTTTTAATGTTCTTCTTAGGATTTAAAAACGCCCTGTTTGTAGGTTTTGCAATACCTATGTCCATGTTTATGTCTCTAATGATATTGAACTTACTGGGTTATACCATGAACACCATGATTCTATTTGGGTTAATTATGGGCCTAGGTATGTTAGTAGATAACGGTATTGTTGTAGTAGAAAATGCCTATAGATTAATGAGTGAAGAAGGCATGAGCCGTATTGAAGCTGCCAAAAAAGGTATTGGCGAAATAGCATTTCCTATCATCATTTCAACAGCAACAACAGTAGCTGCATTTATTCCGTTAGGCCTATGGCCAGGCGTTATGGGACAGTTCATGAAATATTTTCCAATTACTCTATCTGTTGTTTTAGGGTCTTCTTTATTTGTTGCCATATTCTTTAACTCCGTTTTGGTATCTCAGTTTATGACCACTGAAGATAAAGACATGCCTTTAAAAAACATAATTAAAATTTCAGCAATTATTGGAGGTCTCGGTTTGTTAATTCTAATTTTTGGTGGTGCATATAGAGGTTTAGGAACCTTAATGATAGTCAATGTTGGTTTATTATGGATATATAGATTATTCCTAAGAAAATGGGCCAACAGTTTTCAAAACAATATTTTACCTAAATGGGAGCGTTTCTATGAAAAAACCCTTCGTGCTGCTTTAAGTGGAAAAAAACCGGCATTCATTACTATAGGAACCTCTGTTTTATTAATTATAGCATTTGTTGGTTTTGGAGCTTCCGTTGGAAGTCAGCGTACAAAAGTTGAATTCTTTCCAGAAAATAAACCTAATCAGATTATTGCCTATATAGAATACCCAGAGGGAACAGATATTAAGAAAACTAATGCCATTACTAAAGAGATTGAAGAACGTTTTTATAATATCATTAATGAAGACGTTTATAAAAATGGAGATTTTAATTTCTTAACCGAAAGTGCTGTTTCTCAAGTTGGAGAAGGTGCAGGGAATCCACAAACAGATGGTGGCTCCGCTGCAGAAATGCCGCATAGAGGAAAAATTACCGCTAGCATGCGTGAATTTAAATTTAGAAAAGGAGCAGATAGTCAGGAATTGCTTAAAAAGATTCAAGAAGGCCTTAAGGATATTTATCCAGGGGTATCGATTTCCGTTGAAAAGGATGCCGCTGGTCCGCCTACCGGATATCCCATAAATGTTGAATTAGAAGGTGAAGATTATGGAGAGATCATAACGACTGCTGAAAAAATGCGTGATTTTATAAACTCTAAGAATATCCAAGGTATTGATGAATTAAAAATCGACGTGAATAAATCAAAGCCTTCGATGCAGGTTATTGTTGATAGAAAAAAAGCTGGAGAGTTAGGAGTAACCTCGGGTCAGGTTGGACAACAATTACGTAATTCTATTTTTGGTGCAAAAGCAGGTATTTACAAAGAAGACGGCGAAGATTATGATATTTATGTGCGCTTTAATGCAGAAAACAGATATAATACTAGTGCTATTTTCAATCAGAAAATAACCTTTAGAGATATGGCTTCTGGACAGATAAAGGAAATACCTGTTTCTACTGTTGCTAAACAATCTAATAACTCTGGTTTTAGTGCCATAAAACATAAAGATGTTAAGCGTGTTGTTACACTTTACTCCGCTTTAGCTCCAGGTTTTACGGATGCTGGCGCTATTGTATCTAAGATTCGAAATGAGATGCAAGGTTTTACTGAAAAACCAGATGGTGTAAAGATTGATTACACCGGACAGATTGAAGAACAAAATAAACAAATGGCCTTTTTGATGGGTGCCTTTTTTACTGGTTTAGGTTTAATATTCTTCATTTTAATTTTCCAATTTAATTCGGTGTCAAAACCGGCTATTATTATGCTGGCTATTTTCTTAAGTTTAATTGGTGTATTTGGAGGCATCGTTGCTACGGGTAGTTCGTTCGTTATAATGATGACCATGATGGGAATTATATCACTTGCTGGTATTGTAGTAAATAATGGTGTGGTCCTTTTAGATTACACACAACTATTAATTGACAGACAAAAAGTTAAACACCAATTAGAAGACGATCAGTATATTGGGCAAAACGATCTTATTGAGGCTATTGTAAAAGGTGGGAAAGCACGTTTACGCCCTGTTTTATTAACGGCAATTACTACTATTTTAGGGTTAATTCCGTTAGCTACTGGTTTAAACATTAACTTCTTTACATTATTTAATGAGTTTGATGCCAATATTTATGTAGGAGGTGATAATGTAATATTCTGGGGCCCTCTTGCCTGGACCGTTATTTACGGCCTTTTTATAGCAACATTTTTAACCTTGATTGTAGTACCAATTTTATTTTATCTAGTAACAAAATTTAAAATGTGGTTGTATAAAGACCGCGTATCTGCAAATAAAGAACTAGTACCGCAGAACATCTAATACAAACAAGCGTTTAGATTAATTCAAAAGTAAAGGCCTCGATTTTTAATCGCGGTTTCAGTTAAAATTGTCATTCTCGCAAACGCGGGAATCCAATATGAGTTAAACAACTTAAGTTGTTTTAAAAAGATTCTTTTGTTCTAATATCAAAAGTGTTATTTAATATCGAAGAAAAGCCCTAACACCTGTTAGGGCTTTTTGATTAGTTCTTTTTGGCCACTACAACATAGGTATCGAACGCATAGCTTTTTCTGTCTATAAATTCTAAAAGTGTAAAATCATTTAGATAAAGAAAAAGCTCCCATTCGTTTTTTGTAAAAGCCCTAACAACAGATTTATCTTCAGTTAATTTTATAGGATCTGAATTTGTTTTTTGATAATAAATAGCATCCCAATTAAACATAAAGTTATCTAAATCATTGTTTTTCATATAACTTTCTCGGAAATAACAGTTGTTCTCGAAACACGCTTCATGATATACTTTTTTTCCTTCTTTTATACTTTTAATAAACCTACTAGCATCAATAAAGTCGAAACATAATAAACCATCTGTGGTTAAATTATTGTGAATACTTTTTAAAGCACTATGTATCGTTTTATTTCTTAGGAGATAACTTGAAGTTCTGCCTGTTATAATTGTAGCCTCTAAAGGCTTTTTAAGTGCGTATGTCGTTATATCTCCATGAATAAACATACCACTTGGGTTTTTTAATTTAGAAAGGTTAATCATATCCTCGCTTAAATCTAAGCCTACATATTCTAAGTTAGAATTTATAAAGTGTTTTGCAAGATTTCCAGTACCACATCCAATTTCTAATACATTTTTTTTATGATGCTTTTTTATAATATTAGAATAGAAATCAAACTCATCATCATAATCAATAAAGGTTTGATACATGGCATCATAAATCTTCTCAAAACCATTACTGTAAAGACTTTGCATAATTTTGTGATTTATTCGTAATACCTAATAATACTTTTATTAGTTTACTTTTTAAGCTAATATAGTAATCGGCTTCAGTAAGATCACCAGACGATGCCCATTTTCCTTCTCATGCCATACAAACAAGAGCATTTACAAACCCCGTTTTTTCAAACTTTGGTTTTATGAATTTACTATCAGCTATATCTACTTTTACATCTCCTGAGGTTCTTCTTGCTATACTGACCTTATTGTTTTTTAAAAAATGAGAAAAAACTTTATTATCAAATAACTCCTTTACCTCCTATCATTAGTGTTTTAATCTATTTAAATTTTATGTCTAGTTACTAATTTGAGCCATAAAAAAAAGTGCTACTCTAAAAAGAGTAGCACTTTTAATAATTAAAAACTTAAAATACTTAAAACTTGTAATTAAGCGATAAGTTAAACATTGTCCCTAATTGACTAAAATGGTAACCATCATAAGTCATTTGAGAATAACGTTGGTTAAATGTAATTAAGTTAGACTGGTTTTGCACTTGAGCAGGATCTGCTAAAAGCGCTGTACCAGCAGCATTTTCTGCTTTAAAGCTCCATTCTGGTAATACGTTTAATAAATTATTTACATTTAAAGCAATAGTTAATTTATCAGAAGCACTAAAATTAATACCTAAATCAGTTACAACTTTTGGCGTAAATTCTGTTCTTAAATCATTACTCATACCTTGTTGCTTAAATGTAGCTTTCCCGAAAAGTGTATTGTTTAAAGAAAAACCCCATTTGTTAACATCATAATTAGCACCTAAAATCCATTTTGTTTCTGGTCTAGATGTAAAGAATAAAGCTTCTTGAGTAGCGTTAACAACTGATTGTCCAGAGTTAGCTACTAATGGAATATCCTTTACGGCTCCATCTCTTTCATTTTGTATCGTGTAGTTACCAGACAAGTTAAGGTCTAAATTACCATTACCGATAGCCATATTTTTCTTGCTAATTACAACATCAATACCCGATGTTTTAGTATCTAATGCATTAGAGAAGAAACTTACATCAGATAAATTATTGTCTTGTAATATTTGGTCTAAAGGTGTGTTACCTGAAGCTGTACCTCCTATTTCAGAACCTAAAACAATTCTATCTTTTACAGAGATGCTATAGTAATCTACTGTGAAGTTTAAGTTATCAGCTAATTTTCCACCAAAACCAATAGTAAAGTTATTAGAAGTTTCAGCATCTAATTCTGGAATACCTAAAAGTTTTGCTTGTGTAGATACGTTATTAATTAAACCACCAACTTGTATACCTTGACCTGGTACAAAACTGTATTGTGCTTTTTGAGTATAAACTTGATGTAATGTTGGTGCTCTAAATCCTGAAGATAAAGAAGCTCTTGCAGTAAGGTTGTCGCTTAATTTTAAACGAGAACTTAATTTATATACAAACGTATTTCCAAAATCAGAATAGTTTTCAGTTCTGATAGTACCGCTTAATAAGAAAGCGTCACTAACATCATAATCTAAAGAGAAATAACCACCAATGTTGTAACGGTTAAATTTTCCTGAGTTTTCTGGACTGTTACCTGCAAAAGAATCGGCACCACCTCCGTCATAAGAAGCTAATTCACCTTCAATAACTTCGAAAGTTTCATTTCTAAACTCAGCACCAAAACCGATACTTACTTGATCAGAAAGTATTCTTGAAATATCAATATTACCTACATTATGAGTAAATTTAGTTCCACCTGGATCGAATGATTGCTGACTATTTGCTTGGTATAAAGGAGTCGCTTCAAATTCGTCAATTGCTGGATTATAGCTAACACCATAAACTTCATTTCTGTTATGCGAATCGCTTACAGTATATGTTTGCGTGTTTCCACCAGTTGTGTAACTTAAATCTACATTCCAATCATTAATTGTTGTTTTAACACCAATAGTACCATTATAATCGTTAAGTAAACCTTCAAAAGTTGGCACATAACCGTCATATCCACCTGCATTATTTGGATTATCTCCAGGGAAAAAATCTGCTAAGTAAGGGAATGCATCAACAGTTCTCCAATAAGGAGTTCTGTAGTTAGCAAAACTGTTTACTTTTTTATAAACATAAGCAGAATTAAAATATAGTTCTGTATTATCACTTAAATCAAAACCACCATTTATTAAAAATTTAGAAGCTGCAGTCTCAGGAGATCCGTTAATATTTCCTGCGTCTGGATTACGTGATAAGAATTCTTGTACATCTGCAATGTTAGCTCCAAAGTCACCTGCTTCACCAGCAGCGTTTACAGTACCTGGTCTGTTAGCTTGATTAACTTTAGAAAAATCTATAGTATAGTTAAGAAAGCCTTTATCGTCTCCAATAGTACTTCCATTATTTACACTTAGTCCAAACATTTCACCATCACCTTCAGAAGTCATTCCTGTTCTTAATGTTGCTGATCCAAAGTTTGCATTGTCTTTTAGTATAATATTCATTACACCTGCAATCGCATCAGAACCATATTGTGCAGAAGCTCCATCACGAAGTATTTCAACACGTTTAATAGCATCAGTTGGAATTGCAGAAATATCAGCACCTGTTTCACCACGACCTGGAGAGGTTTGCGTGTATAATAAAGCACTTAAGTTTTTACGCTTACCATTAATAAGGATTAATGTTCTACTTGGTCCCATGTTTCTAATTTCATAAGGATCTAATAAAGACGTTGCATCATTTACAGGGGTTTGAACCGTGTTAAAAGATGGTATTCTGTATTGTAATGCCTTATCAAAAGTTGCTTGACCTGTAGATGTTAATTCTTTAACACCAACAACGTCTACTGGTAGAGGTGAGTCAGCATTACTTCTAGGTGCTGTACGCGAACCAACAAGTATAACCTCATCTAGAGCTACACCAGATTGCATAGTCACATTTAATGTGCTGCCTGTTACAGCAACCTCTTGAGCTTCATAGCCTACATAAGAAAAAACAAGGGTATCTCCATTGTTTGCTTTTAATGTATAATTACCGTCAAAATCAGTTGAAGTTCCTGTTGTAGTTCCTTTAATAACTACCGAAACTCCCGGTATTGGTTGTGAGGTATCATCTGTAACAATACCTGAAACATTTTGACCGAAGATTAGATTTGACATTCCTAAGAACATTAAAAAAACCAGCGGTTTTAAATGGAATAATTTTTTCATAAAATATTTTTTTTATTAATTAGTTTGGCGAATATAGAAATATAATCTGTTTTAACTAGTAAAATTCCATAAAATACTATGCATGCATATAATAAAATATTGCATTTTTATGTTATATAATCAAATTAAGTGTTGTTTTTTATTACATTATTAATAAATATGCAATAAATTAACTTTTTTTAAAAAGTATGAGGCTTTTGTAAATTAGTAAGTTTAAATCAATTTCATCCTGAAAATAACAAATTACATTTTATTTAAAACGTTAAAGTATGGCATAGTTTTACAATATATCTAAAGTGCATAGACCAACTAACTTCCTTTTGAAATTAAAAATTTATCCTTCAGTCTTTTAAAGGAGCTCTAAGGCTAATAATAGTTTTTTTGAATGATATACGTTTTAACTTTAATTATGCACGCCTTATTTTCGAAAAAAAAATCTTTAGTTAATAGCAAAAAAAAGCCCCAACAATTGTTGGGGCTTTTTAATGTTATATGGAATTAAGTGAATTAAAATTGATAGTTTAATCCAATACTAAAGTTTGTTCCTAATTGACCTAACTGCTGTACTTCAGATGAGTAAGCAAATCTACTTCCTGCTTGGGCAGTTCCAGTAGAAGCCTCAGTAATATCAGGATAAACATCAAAAATATTATTAATAATACCTGTTAAACTTAATTGTGGAGAAAAGTTATAACTTAAGCTTAAATCAGTTGCTGTTTTAGAAGACAAATCTTGATCAAATTCAGGTCCGTTTGGAGATGTAATTGTTACTTTCCCAAACATAGTGTTATAAAGCCCAATATTAACTTTTTCAGATTCATAATCTAAACCTAAAATAACTTTAGATTTTGGTCTAGCATTAGTAATTAATCCTTTTTCAATTCTTGAGAAAATATCATAATCATTTTGCGCTAAAGCATCTGGAGTTGTAATAGCATCAATAGTTGTTTTATTGAAGTTTGCCGCTAAATTGGCATGTAGAGTACCTCCACCCATATCTATATTTCTATAGTTTAATACAAAATCAGCTCCAGTAGTTTTTGTGTCTCCAGCATTAATAAAAAATTGTACCGCTACTACACCATTATTTTCCAATATCTGTTCAACTGGATTTGTTGTAGTATCATCAGAATCAGATCCAATCTGAGAAGAAAATAATACACGGTCATTAACTTTAATATTATAAAAATCTAAAGATGCAGAAAAGTTTCTATCAAACTTATAAGTAATACCGGCTGCAATATTTTTAGATGTTTCTGCAAATAAGTTTGGTACACCTAATGCTTGTACAGCTGGATTATCATTTGCTAAGGTTCCTTGTAACAATGGTTCCGGAGAACTAGCTACAATAATATATTGACTATTCGTTAGGTGACGCTGGTGTAATGTTGGCGCTCTAAAGCCCGTACTATACGACGCTCTAATTGCTCCATCTTCACCTAATTTTTGACGTCCAAAAACTTTCCACGAAAAATTATCTCCAAAATCAGAGAAATCTTCATAACGTCCAGCAAGACCTACTAAAAATGAATCAGAAATATCAAAATCTAAACCTGCATATGCTGCGAAGTTATTTCTGTCCCATTCACCAGCCTCTTCTGGTTTAATCCCTGCAAAAGAATCAGATCCAGCTCCAAAATAAGACAACGGATTTCCTTCTCTAGCTTCAAATTTTTCCTTTTTATATTCAAGGCCAAATGAAGCACTAAACATATCAGAAAAAACTTTAGAGAAATCTAGGTTTCCTATCACATTACTTAAACTATAACCTCCTGGATTAAATGTTCTTGGAGATGTTCCATTCGCAGCTAAATAATCTCTATTTACAGAATTATTTACTGTATAATCTACACTGTTTTTACCAAAAGTAAGACTTCCATCTGCGTTCCATCCTTCCCCTAAATCCATTTTTAAACCAAGAGAATTAATATGATCTTTAATTCTTGCTTCAAATGATGGCTGGTAACCTTGAAAATTTCCTTCAGTAGTAATAAAATTAGCATCCGCTACATCCCGCCTCCAATAAGGAGCTCTGTAGTATGCAAAACTGCGACCTGTACGTAATGTGTAACCATGAAATGAATAGAACTCAGAATTCTCTCCAACTGGATGAGACATATTCATAAATATATCACCTTTTTCTAGATCAGGTTGTCCAACTGTCATTCCAGCTCTTGGGTTATTTGCTAACCATTCTATTTCATAATCTCTAGTTGCACCTTCATCTCCAGGACCACCAACAAGACCTGCTCTATTGGTTAATTTTTGATTATAATATCCTAAAGTTAGGTTTATAAATCCACCATCTCCAAATCCTAAAGTAGTGTTAAAATCTGTTGCAAAGTTAAATCCATCACCTTCTGATGTAATTCCCGATTTAGCTGTAAACGTAGAAAACTGTGAATTTTTTTTCAACACCATATTAATGACACCTGCAATCGCATCAGATCCATATTGAGCAGATGCGCCATCACGTAAAATCTCTACGCGTTCGATAGCAGCTGTTGGAATACTTTTTAAATCTACACCTACTTCACCTTTTCCAGGTGTTCTATTTAAGTAAACTTGTGCACTTTGATTTTTACGTTTTCCATTTATTAAAACCAAAGTTCTACTTGGTCCTAAACCACGTAAATCAGCTGGATCATAATGAGCCGATGCATCAGAAATTGCTTGATTTTGTGCATTAAAAGAAGGTACTTTAAAAGTAAGCATCGCTTCAATTGTTGGTTGTCCACCACCCGTCAGTTCAGCAACACTAATGTTGTCAATAGGCACCGGAGAATCTAAAATCGTTCTTGATCTAGCTCTGTTTCCTAAAAGCACAACAGCATCAAGTGCTACACCAGATTGCAAAATAACATCTAATGAATTATCTGTTACAACAATCTCTTGAGCTTCATAGCCTACATAAGAAAAAACAAGGGTATCTCCATTGCTTGCACTTATTGAGTAATTACCATCGAAATCGGTTGAAGTTCCTGTCGCAGTTCCTTTAACAACTACGGACACTCCAGGTATTGGTTGTGATGTATCATCTGTTACAACACCTGAAACATTCTGACCGAAGATTAGATTTGACATTCCTAAGAACATTAAAAAAACCAGCGGTTTTAAATGAATTAATTTTCTCATAATTTAATTTTAGTTTTGAATTAGTTCATGCTAATATATACATATTATCGACGAGAGCAATTAAAATAAAACAAAATGTCATAGGCATATATTATATTTTGGCAAAAAAAGACACTTATTTTTATTGTATTCTTAAAAAATAATGTTCAAAATTATCATTTTCATAAAAACCAATTAAACACTTGAAAATCAAGAGTCTTAAACCAAAATCACCCTTAAACTAAAAAAACAATTTTAAAAATTAATACTCTACTGTATTTACTTAAATTTGCACAGTCAAAAATTATATCATGTACAGAAGTCATAATTGTGGTGAGTTAAGAGCTACGCATATAAACACAGAGGTTACCCTAGCTGGTTGGGTACAAAAATCTAGAGATAAAGGGTTTATTGTTTGGGTAGATTTGCGTGATCGCTATGGTATTACACAATTAGTATTCGATGAAGAACGCACTTCTAAAGATTTAATTGAGCAAGCTCAAAATTTAGGCCGTGAATTTGTTATTCAAGTTAAAGGAAAAGTAATTGAACGCGCTTCAAAAAACCCAAATATCCCAACAGGAGACATTGAGATTTTAGTTTCAGAATTAACGGTTTTAAATGAAGCCTTACTTCCACCGTTTACTATTGAAGACAAAACAGATGGTGGTGAAGATATACGAATGAAATATCGTTATTTAGATATTCGTCGTAACCCTGTAAAAAACAGTTTAATTTTTAGACATAAAGTTACTCAAGCGGTTAGAAATTATTTATCAATGGATGGGTTTGTTGAAGTTGAAACACCTTATTTGATTAAATCTACACCAGAAGGTGCTCGTGATTTTGTAGTACCATCAAGAATGAACGCTGGACAGTTTTACGCCTTACCACAATCACCTCAAACTTTTAAGCAGCTGCTTATGATTGGTGGAATGGACAAATACTTCCAAATTGTAAAGTGTTTTAGAGATGAAGATTTACGTGCTGATAGACAACCAGAATTCACACAAATTGATTGTGAAATGGCATTTATCGAGCAAGAAGATATATTAAATGCCTTTGAAGGCTTAACACGTCATTTACTAAAAGAAGTAAACGGTGTGGAGATAGAAAAATTCCCAAGAATGCTGTATGATGATGCGATGCGTTTGTACGGAAACGACAAACCAGACATTCGTTTTGGAATGGAGTTTGGCGAATTAAATACTGTATCGCAACATAAAGATTTTGGTGTTTTTAACAATGCTGAATTGGTAGTTGGTATTGCCGTTCCTGGAGGAAATAGTTATACAAGAAAAGAAATTGATAAATTAATTGATTGGGTAAAGCGCCCTCAAGTTGGTGCTTTAGGCATGATATATTCTCGTTGTAATGATGATGGTTCTTTTAAATCTTCAGTAGATAAGTTTTACGACCAAGAGGATTTGGCAAAATGGGCAGAAGTTACAGGGGCAAAAGCAGGCGATTTAGTTTGTGTGCTGTCTGGTGACAAAAATAAAGTACGCGCACAATTAAGTGCCTTACGAATGGAATTAGCAGAACGTTTAGGATTGAGAAACCCAAAAGAATTTGCGCCACTTTGGGTGCTAGACTTTCCTCTTTTAGAATGGGATGAAGACACTGAGCGCTACCACGCAATGCATCATCCATTTACATCACCAAAACCAGGACAATTAGAATTACTAAAAACTAATCCAGGCGATGTAAAAGCCAACGCGTACGATTTAGTTTTAAACGGAAACGAAATTGGTGGCGGTTCTATTAGAATTCACGATAAGGAAATGCAAGCTTTAATGTTTGATTATTTAGGCTTTACGCCTGAAGAAGCCGAAGCACAATTTGGCTTTTTAATGGATGCTTTTCAATATGGTGCTCCGCCTCATGGTGGTTTAGCTTTTGGATTAGATAGATTGGTTGCTATTTTGGGCGGACAAGAAACCATAAGAGACTTTATTGCATTCCCAAAAAATAATTCTGGTCGCGATGTTATGATAGATGCTCCAGCACCCATTGATGATAAACAATTAACAGAATTGAGTTTAAAGCTTAATTTAAAATCATAAAAAAAATCCCGCTATAGCGGGATTTTTTGTTAGTTTTATAACATGCCTTTAACCACTAAAAAACTATTACGCAAATTTCTAATCTGGAAATATAAACATGTTTCAGAGCGTCAATTTGTTTACATACTTAGTATTTTAGTTGGATTTTTAGCAGGTTTAGGGACGGTTTTACTAAAAAACTTAACCCACTATATTCAATTACTTTTTGAATTAGATTTTTTTAACAACTACCAGAATTCGTTGTATTTCATTTTCCCAATGATAGGGCTTTTCTTAGTTTATGTTATCAAACAAATATGGCTAAAAAAACATATTGGCCATGGTATTTCATCAACCCTTTATGCCATTTCAAAATTAGGTGGCATCATTCCTCGTTATAATATTTATGCCGCTTTAATAACAGCACCATTAACTGCTGGTTTTGGTGGGTCTGTAGGACTACAAGGTCCTGCTGTTAGTGTCGGTGCTGCTTTAGGTTCAAATGCGGCTCGATTGTTTCACATGAATACCAAAACGCGTATGCTTTTAATTGGCTGTGCAGCAGCAGGTGCCATGGCATCTATGTTTAAAGCGCCTATTGCAGCCATTATATTTGCTATTGAAATTTTTAGTCTTGATATTGCCTTCACGTCATTAGTACCCCTCTTATTAGCATCTGTTTCTGCTGTCGTTACTTCTTATATGTTTTTAGGAACCGATGTATTGTTGCGTTTTCAATTGGCTGACAAGTTTGAGATTAACGACATTGGGTTTTATGCCGTTTTAGGATTAGTTACCGCCCTAGCATCCGTTTATTTTTCAAAAGTATTTTTCGCTATAACCAATTTCTTTAAACAATTTAAAAGTAGAGCAGTTCGGTTTTTAATTGGCGGTTTAGCCATCGGTACCATGTTATATTTCATTCCACCACTTTATGGTGAGGGTTATGGTATTATGAATAATCTTTTAAAAGGTGATCATATAGCCGCCATTGGTAAAACACCTTTTAATTTAGATTTATCCAACACCTGGATCGTCATCGGGCTTTTACTGGGCATAGGGATATTTAAAGCCATTGCAATGACCACCACTTTTGGTGCTGGCGGCGTTGGTGGTGTTTTTATTCCAACACTAGTTATGGGAAGTGTTTTAGGCAACGCTTTTGCCAAAATAATTAATAACTTGGGGTTGGATTTTCATGTTTCAGAATCCAATTTCACCCTTATTGGTATGACAGGGCTAATGGCCGGTGTACTTCACGCGCCACTTACTGCTATATTTCTTATTGCCGAAATAACTGGTGGCTATGAGTTGTTTGTGCCCTTAATGATCGTTTCTGCCATTTCATTTGCCATTACTAAATATTATGTATCACACTCCATATACACCTTAAAACTTGCACAACGTGGTGAACTCATGACGCACGATAAAGACAAAAACGTCTTAATGGTTTTAGATATTAATAAAGTGATAGAAACCAATTTTATCATTTTAAAACCAGACATGAAACTTGGGGCCATTCTAAAAAATGCAGTGGCAAAATCCTCCAGAAATCACTTCCCTGTGGTAAATGATAAGCATGAGTTTTTAGGCGTTATCCGTTTAGACGATATTAGGCACATGATGTTTGATTCAGACCTTTATGACAAAGTAACAGCTGCCAGCCTTATGCACGCCGATGCTGGCATTATTAACTACGACGAAGATAAGATGAACGATATCATGGATAAATTCAAATCTAGTGGCGCATGGAATTTACCCGTTATTAAAAGTGGTAAATACTACGGTTACATTTCAAAATCCAAACTATTAACCGCATACAGACAGCAATTAATAAACTTCACCCAATAGATTAAATCATGAAACATCCATAACTAAAGTTTCATCCAAAAGAAATGATTAAATGGATGCTACATGTAACCTATAAAAAACAAAAGACATAAACACATGAAATATATCATAGCCCTTTCAGCAATAGTAGCCTTTACAAGTATCCTTTTAGGGTTTACTTTGGATGTTGCCTATTCCCAAAAACTTATTGGTTTTGGTGTAGTTGTTGTATTTTTCGTGGTATTTCCTTTATTTTCTTACCATCACTGGAAAGGAAAAGATGCGAAAGACTACATGCTTACTAAAGAGAATTTAGATAAAATGCGCGAAAACCAAAAACGTAAAAAGTATTAATATTTGGGCATTACCAGAAGGGTCGCATTATATGTGTTCTGTGATTCTGAAACAAGTTCAGGGTAGAACAGATCAATTCAAGTTTCGCTTTTCAACAAAAAATCGTTTCAATAAAGCTGAAGCTTCTTCTTCAAGAACACCTCCAGAAATAGTTGTTTTAGGATGCAATTTCGTTTTTAAGTTAATACAGCCACGTTCCAGATCTCTTGCACCATAAACAATTTTAGAAATCTGACTCCAATATAAAGCTCCTGCACACATCTGGCAAGGTTCAAGCGTTACATACAAAGTGCATTTTTGAAGATACTTTCCCCCTAAAAAATTTGATGCAGCTGTTATGGCTTGCATTTCTGCATGTGCCGTTACATCTGTTAAGGTTTCGGTTAAGTTATGTCCGCGAGCAATTATTCTATTATCAATAACAATAACGGCGCCTACCGGAATTTCACCCCTTTCAAAAGCGGCTTCAGCTTCCTGAAGAGCTTTCTTCATAAAATAGGTGTCGTCAAAAGGTTCTATCATGATAGCAAAAATACAAATTCATTCTTGTACTTTTGCTGTGTGCAAAAAAGTCTATTACAACATATAAACTCACCCGTACAACTGCGTCTTTTAAACCAAAAAGACTTACCTCAACTTGCACAAGAACTCCGTGAATTTATCATTAATATAGTCGCCACCAAAGAAGGACATTTAGGTGCTAGCTTGGGTGTTGTAGAACTTACCATTGGATTGCACTATGTGTTTAACACGCCTACTGACCAACTTATCTGGGATGTTGGCCATCAAGCTTACGGACATAAAATTTTAACAGGGCGACGAGATGATTTTCATACCAACCGCAAACTCGGTGGCTTAAGCGGTTTTCCAAACCGTGAAGAAAGCGAGTATGATACTTTTGGTGTTGGGCATTCCTCTACATCCATATCAGCAGCTTTAGGAATGGCAATTGCCTCACAATTAAAAGGTGAAGACAAACAACATATTGCCGTAATTGGCGACGCATCCATTGCTAGCGGGATGGCTTTTGAAGGTTTAAATCATGCTGGTGTTACAGATGCTAACTTATTAGTTATATTAAATGACAATGCCATTGGTATAGACCCAAGTGTTGGAGCGCTTAAGCAGTATTTAACTAACGTAAAAAAAGGCACTCAAAAACAAGATAATATTTTTGAAGCTTTAAATTTTGACTACTCCGGCCCCATTGATGGTCATGATATTAATACTGTTATTTCAGAATTAGAACGTTTAAAAACCGTAAAAGGCCCAAAGTTTCTGCATGTTATAACCACCAAAGGGAAAGGCCTAAAACAAGCTGAAGCAGACCAAGTAAAATATCATGCTCCAGGAAAATTTGATGCCAAAACAGGCGATTTAGCTGCAAAATCCACTGAGGTGAAGCCTCCAAAATATCAAGATGTTTTTGGATACACCATAGTTGAATTGGCTAAACAGAATAAAAATATTGTAGGTATAACACCTGCGATGCCCACGGGAAGTTCACTTAAATATATGATGACTGAAATTCCAGATCGTGCTTTTGATGTGGGAATTGCAGAACAACATGCTGTAACTATGGCCGCAGGTATGGCAACACAAGGCTTAATACCGTTTTGTAATATCTATTCCACATTTTTACAACGGGCTTACGACCAGATTATCCATGATGTAGCTTTACAAAAACTACCAGTTATTTTTTGTTTAGACCGTGCTGGTTTAGTTGGAGAAGATGGCGCTACACACCACGGCGTTTTCGATTTAAGTTATTTAAGATGCATCCCTAATCTCATCATATTTGCGCCTAGAAATGAGATGGAATTACGCAATATTATGTACACCGCACAATTAGGCTTAGAGCAACCAATAGCCATTCGCTACCCCAGAGGTCGAGGTATTACTATAGATTGGAAACAGCCATTTTCTAAAATTGAGATTGCTAAAGGTGTTGTACTTAAAAAAGGACATAAACTTGCCGTTTTAAGCATAGGAACTATTGCCAAAAATGTTACGGAAGCCATTAAAAATTTAGATATTTCACATTACGATATGCGTTTTGTAAAACCTTTGGACGAAAGACTGCTTCACACCATTTTTAAAACTTACGATACTGTTGTTACGGTTGAAGACCACACGATTAAAGGTGGTTTTGGAAGCGCAATTTTGGAGTTTGCATCCGAAAACAATTATAAAAACACTATAAAAACGTTGGGTATTCCTGACTTCTTTATTGAGCATGGAAGTGTTAATGAGCTTGAAGAATCTTTAGGTTTGGATGCTAAGAGTTTGATGACTATTTTTGATAAATATTAGATAATTCAAAATTTTAAGAATGAAGAAAAGCAGATTTAAAAATATTACGCTGAGCTTAATTGGGATTGTAGGGCTTATTACTATCTATTATTATTTTGATATTAACTCTAATTTAAAACAAAAAGAAGAAGCCTGCTTTGTTCAACTTACTCAAAAAGCAGAAAATGGGGTTGCTCCTGAATTAATCTTCCAAGAAGATTTCGATGAATTACAACTATTAGTAGAATATAGCCTTGTAGCAAGAACGCAAATGCTGGAAGTCGCTAATCGACTGAGAATAAATAAAGACCAGCCTTTAAGTAGTCGAGATCTTATTATTTTAAAAACAGGAACTGAAGATTATCTCGAAATTCGAGAAGAACTTTACGTTATTGCTGGTGCTTACGAATGTGGAACAGAAGTGACCGATGAAACTCTAGCCAAATACAATATCGATTCGCAACTGCGCTTAAAAGGAATCATGCTTTCCCTTGGTGCTGCCCTTACCTTACATGATAATTATTTATTGGGAACCTCGCTTTTCGAACAAGATAGTAGGCTCCGAAAAATAATTAATGATCCAGATATGGGCTTTGGAGTAATAGCCAATAAATTATCTGAAATGACCTTGGCAGCAAACTCTATTGAGAACCGACATCGAATGCGAAGTGTTTTGGAGTTTTATGAGAAAGAAAAGGCATCTATCCCACCGGAAGAAGAAGACCAAGACTTTGCCTATTTAGAACTATTGATAGAATCTAGCCCTTCATATAATTATGTAAAGAAAATTAGAATCAATGAAATCGCTTCTAAAAAATTCGTTGCATTCGAGAGAATAGTATTAGATGCCATTTCAGAATCAAAAGACGAGGGTTTTGACATAATAAGTGGACTGTTCGGTAATACCATGGGCTTGTACGAATCAAGGAAAGGGAAATTATATGCCAACGAAGAGGTGCGAAAAAATATTCAAGCTAATCTTCAGCCATTGGATATATTACTCGAAAAAACACCATTTAGATTAACGGATAAATTTATCCCAGGGCATTTTGGTCATGTAGCGATATGGACAGGTAGTAAAGCCGAACTTATCGATATGGAACTATGGGATAACGACTATGTAAAAGCACATGCAGGTAAAATTTCTTCAAGCGAAAATGCAGACTCAAAAGGTGAAAATCAAATCATTGAAGCTTTACGTTCAGGAGTACAACTAAGCAGTCTGGAGCATTTTATGAATATCGATGATTTTGCTATTTTACGACCAATATTTCCAAAAGAATCAGATGAAGAGTTACGTAAAGAAGCTCTTTTAATGGCTTTTAGACAGTTGGGTAAAGCATATGATTTTAATTTTGATGTTAATACAACTGATAAGATTGTATGTTCTGAGCTAGCTTATGTCTCTTTCCCTAGTATTGATTGGCCTACAGAGAAAACCCTTGGTAGGCATAATATTAGTCCTGATAATGTGGCCAAATTGGCTTGGAACAACCTCCCACTAGAATTGGTACTATTCTATCATGATGGCGAATTAATAGCTGCAGATAAACAAGTTGATAAGATGATTGAACTTATGCAGGAATAGAGAGTTTCTGGATCTCTTTTTGAAACAATTCAAAATCTCAAAAATCATAGTACTAATTCTTGTATGTGATTATATTTAGTCTTTTTACCTCAATCAATAAAAACTGAAAACTGAATTAGCTGGGGTAATCTTCTATTAAAGTTGATAATACAAAAAGTGTCATTTTCACATTACCTGTAAGCCAAAAAAACCATCAAACAATCATGAAAATTATGACTCATTTGTTTTACATTTGCTCATAGATTAAGTAATAAAAATGGCAGAAAAAAATTTAAGCTTTCTTGACAGAAATCTGACTTTGTGGATATTTGTAGCAATGGCTATTGGAGTTGGCCTTGGGTATTTTATCCCCACGTTTCCCAACATCATAAATTCATTGAGTAGTGGAACAACAAATATTCCTATTGCAATCGGTTTAATATTAATGATGTATCCACCTTTGGCAAAAGTGAACTATTCCCTCTTACCAAAAGTTTTTAGAAACACAAAAATCCTATCTATTTCACTTATTCTAAATTGGATAATTGGTCCTGTTTTAATGTTTATTCTGGCAATTACATTTTTACGTGATTATCCCGAATATATGGTCGGATTAATTTTGATTGGTCTGGCACGTTGTATTGCCATGGTTTTGGTATGGAACGACCTTGCCGAAGGAAGTAGCGAATATGGAGCAGGTTTAGTTGCTTTAAATAGTATTTTTCAAGTGTTTGCGTACAGTTTTTATGCGTGGATTTTTATAACTGTTCTGCCACCCTATTTTGGATTTGAAGGCGCTATTGTAGACATTTCAATCTGGACAATTGCAGAAAGTGTAGCTATTTATCTTGGTATTCCATTCGTAATGGGAATATTGAGCAGACTTATTTTAGTAAAATTAAAGGGAGAGGAATGGTATACAAAGAAATTCATTCCTACAATTTCGCCCATAACCTTAATTGCTCTGTTATTTACAATTGTGGTGATGTTCTCGCTTAAAGGAGAAATGATTGTGGAAATCCCAATGGATGTTCTCATTATTGCAGTCCCTTTGCTTATCTATTTTACACTAATGTTTATCATTGGATTTTTCTTTACCAAAGCCACAGGAGCAGAATACGACAAAACAGCCTCCGTTGCTTTTACAGCAGCAGGAAATAATTTCGAATTAGCTATTGCAGTTGCTATTGCAGTTTTCGGACTAAATTCGGGTCAAGCTTTTGCAGGAGTAATTGGCCCATTGGTTGAAGTGCCAGCATTAATTTTATTGGTTCGTGTTTCTTTCTGGTTAAGAAAAAAGTATTACAAAAAATCCAACGCCTAAACAACGGGATAATGCATTGCACGTGATTCTTATTTAGAACAACCCTCGCTTCTGAATAATGGGTTGGCTCCTGTTTACTGTCTATAATTGCACGTAACTAACGGAAAACGTTAAACGAAGCCCAATAATTTTTTATGCATTTACAATCGCTACATCAGTCAGGCTTTACAAAGTAAAAGAACACGTCTAGAATAAAAACAACATTGGTGGATTAGCGCGTTAGGGATTGTAACGGCATCCTTTTTAAGGCTTAGAAAATCAAAGCTTATGCATAACTATAATTTAACAGATTACCACGTCGCTCACTCCTCGCAATAATGACTTTAAAAAGATATAGTGTAAATATTTATATTCATGAGTTCAATAATTTAAAATATTAAACAACGAATAAAGCCCAACCCTTGTGGTAACCTACCTACCATTAGGCAGGCGCAAAAATATTTACTTTAAAAACTAATACTTTTTATCTTCTTGTAATCTAAAATAGCCTTACTAAATAGAACAGTAAAAAAATGTAATGTTTAAAAAGTTATATAAATAATTTAACTAAAAAAGGGGTAGCTAGACGCTACCCCTTTTTAATTAGAATACTATATTATTAATTACTTAATAACTATTTTATATGAAGATTCTCTAGTATCAGATTTAAACTTAACAATATACATACCACTTGATTGATTAAGCGAAATGTTTTGTATTCGGTTACTATTGAAATCTATTTTAGAGGTATAAACTTCTCTACCATTTAAATCGTAAATATTTAAAATTCCATTACTAACCTCATTACTAGCAGCAATTTTAAAATTACCATCAGAGATAGTTGGATACACTTTAATAGCATCATTAAAATCAACGTTATCTAAAGACAGTGTACTTGCATCAGCAGTAAATTGTCCTGTAAACATCCCTCTACCATACGTTGATGCTAAAACAGTATTATCAACAATTCTTAAGTCAAAACTGGTAACCTTTACATCTTTCATTCCATTTTGAGCACGAGCCCAATCTGGAGTAGATGCACTAAAGTCTGCAGTTCCCCAAACACCTAAATCTGTTGCGAGTATTACCTCATTCCTATTTAAAGGATTAGATAAAATAGCTCTAACCGGAAGGTCTGGTAAATCACCTTCTTTATTTTGCCATGTTGATCCTCCATTACTAGAATAAAATACGTTTGAAACACCATAATTATAAAATGTTACATAAATATCATCTTCAGTTGCTCCGGTTTCTATACATGAAATACTTCCTGCAAAACCTGCACCCGTAATTTCTACCCAAGTACTACCTGAAGAACCTAAACTTACTTTAAATAGTTTTCCGTTCTCTGTTCCTACTAGCAAATACTTCAAAAAGAAACCAGATGCTAATGGCTTAAAGGCGGTTGGAGTTCCATCTAAAGTCGCAGCGGTTATAGTGGTTTTTGTGGCAGAGCTTGCTCCTAAAGCATAAACGTTTACTTTATAATCAGCATCCGAAGTTCCGTTGGTATATAAATAATTTATATCACTATCTAAAGCTGCAGAGTTTATAAAATCTCCTGAACCTTCATCAGAATCAATTGTATAGCCCCCGCCCCCTGTAGTATAATCTTTATAAAAGTAGCGATTGTAATATATTGAACTAATCATGTATTGACTGTTTTTATCAATAAACACATAAGCGCCATCGCCTCCAGTAATTTCTGTAGAACTATTTATTCCTGCAGAAGCATTATTTATTAACTGAGAGCCATTATCCTGTGAGCCGGCTAATAATTTTTCATTAGCAACTTCTTGCCCAATAGCACCATTATAAAATTGTAATGTATTATAGTTATTAACTCGTGGTTCAATTCCAGAAGTTCCTGTAGCAGCTGCCTCAGTTAATGACGTGGCATAAGAAACACCTCCATCATGACCAAATAATGCTTTATTAGAATCTGAAGGATCAAAAGTCATGGCATGTTGATCGGCATGTACTTCTTGATACCCAAAACCGCCATACCAGTGAGATAGTTGATTCCAACTTGCACCAGAATCTGAACTTCTGAATAAATCTATCCCTCCCACATAAATAATATTATCGCTTGTGGGGTCTACCTCGATTAATAAATCATAAAAGGATTGACCTCTTGTAAAATCATCAGCAGCTATACCGGTATCTGCATCATCTGGTTGGCTAAGATCTAATGGCGTTGTCGCAAAAGCATCTGTAGTTTTTAGTAAGGCTAGTGTTGATCCAGTTGCTGCTAAAACATATAACGTAGAAGCATCTGAGTTCGAAACTGCAATTTGAGTTCTAGAACCATTTGGAACTGTATATTGTAAATTAAAGTTTATACCATCTGTTGATGATAATATTTCACCACCACCATCACTAAATATTGGAGTACTTGTTGTTGATAGCCATATTGTATTATCACTACCAATTTCAAGATCGTTAGGGTTATATTTATATTCAGCAGGTGCAACCATATCTATTTCAGACCAGCTTGATCCGCCGTTACTAGATTTGTATAAACCATAATCTTCCAGCCCAAATGTGGAAAATGCACTACCCCCGGGAAATGTTCGAAACAAAGAAGATCCTGCAGCAACAAAAACCTCACTGTTTCCTGAACCTATATCTCTAACTACAATATCGTTAATATGTTGTACTCCAGGCGTATTATTGTACCCAGCATAACTTGGTGGAAGTGTACCAATAGATACATTTACGCCACTTGCTAATGCATTTATTAAAGTTTGGCCATCTGCTTGTGTGACAAAAATAGATGGAATGGTTACAGAGTCTCCATCATCTCCACCAGCCATAGTAACAAGCGCCGTATCGGCAACATTATTAACTACAATTACAGCAACCGCGCCAGCATTCTGAGCATTTAAAACTTTAAGACTAAAACCACAACTACCTCTATAAAGTATTGCTATGTTTCCAGCCATTGCAGCGCCATTAGTTAAGGCATTACACGCCTCATTAGGAGCAGCTGTACCATCATCTGCAAGTACCAGATCACCTGTAAGGTCTTCAAGAGCTGGGCCATAACCTGCCTGTTGTCCAAAATATTCACCTGCAATTGAAGCTGGTGTATTAACAATTATTCTAGCATTACCAGGTACGGAAGTCCCAGTAATAACATCAGTTTCTCCTGTGACACCACCAAAAACGCGTGCCCAATTAGAACCTCCATCAGTAGATTTCCACACCCCATTTCCATTAACATCTCCGGCAACATAAGATTCACCAGTACCAACATAAAACGTATTTGTGTTATTAGGATCGTAAGTGATACAAGAAATAGCTAAATTATCTGGTATACCTACTTCTGCCCAAGCAGAATTGGCATCAGTGATATCATTATTTACCCAAAGGCCACCACTTACACCTCCAGCAAATACTCTTTTATTTGTAGCATCGTTAGGATCGTACATTATAGCTCTTGTTCTTCCACCCACATTATCAGGACCTCTTTCAACCCAACTATTAGTATCTTCACCAGGTACTTTAGCAAACTTAGCTCGCTCCGTTAATTCATCCTGAAGCTTAAACAACTTACCTGGTTCTGGATAACCCTTTTGCGGGTTCATTGTAAGCTCCCACATTCTTTCAGAATATTTGTTTGGAGGTAAGCCCTGAGCTTTTCTTTCTTTTTTTGAAAGTTTAAGTGATTCTTTAAATGGACTGTTTTTTAAAAACGCTTCGTGTTGTTCTCTTAGATCAACTATGTCTTTATTAGAATCTTGAAGTTGGTATTTATTTATCAATAAACCAATACTTCCAATAAATAAAATAGCTAAAAGGGAAAGTAAAATTTTTCTCATTTTCTTTTTTTTTAAATTTTTATCTATCAAAAGTACGAATTAGTCTGAATAATATAAAACTATTAAGAAAATAATAAGATATTCTTAAATGAAATTAGACATCATTACATTTTACTTATGAGAAAGCTAAAAACTAATGCCTTTTATTTTTTTGTAATCTAGAATGGCCTTACTATCGGATAGTAAAGACACGTAATAACACACGCTTGACAAACGGCTGTATAAGCTAGAATTGTTTGTTTTAACGGTTTTTGGCAAGCCTTTTATAATGAGGGTGTCGTAATTTGAAGCGGTATTGTTGAAGCTATTATTTACTGCGTTTGTGTAGGTGTTTAACAGTGTGTTTATAACACCATAGCCTGCAATTTCTTTATCGACCACCTCGGCAGATTGGTAAATGTTTTCGACACTAATTTTTATGATATCCTTTATTTGTGCTTCGTATTTGCTTTTATCTAGCAAGGCACAATCGAAATCGCCATTTAAAATAGCGTCTTCATGTTTCATGAAAATATCTACAACATCATTAATTAGCGAGCCTATTGCTAGGGCCCGTAAATACCCTACGCGGTCTTCTTTAGATGAAAGCGCATAATAGTTTTCCGGTTTTATATTATCTCTAATTATTTTAGACAGATATTCTAGAGCAAACTCTTCTTGGATAAGGCCAAGGTTTATACCATCTTCAAAATCGATTATGGTGTAGCAAATATCGTCTGCTGCTTCAACCAAATACGCTAGTGGGTGTCTTGAAAAACTTGAATGTTTATCGCTGCGTTTTAGCAACCCTAACTCTTTGGCAACATCTTGAAAAGCTGTTTTTTCAGATTGGAAAAAACCGTACTTTTTATCTGCAATGTGGTTTGATGGTTTTTTAGGAAGTGATTCTTTTGGGTATTTCATGAATGCGCCAAGGGTAGCGTAACTTAATCGTAATCCACCATCGCGTCCTGCTCTGCTTTCGGTTAATATCTTGAACCCGTTAGCATTACCTTCAAAATCGCATAAGTCTTGATATTCCTTGTCATTAAGCTGACTTTTAAATTGTTTGCCTTGTCCGGTTTTAAAAAACTCGCCTATAGCTTTTTCTCCTGAATGCCCAAAAGGTGGGTTTCCAATATCATGCGCTAAAGCTGCCGCGGCTACAATGGCTCCAAAATCGTTAGTTTGATATCCATGAATACTTTGTAAATGTGGATGCTTTTCTAATAATTTTTGTCCGACTCTCCTACCAAGAGTACGCCCAACGACACTTACCTCTAAACTATGTGTTAGTCTGGTGTGCACAAAATCGGTTTCAGATAACGGTATCACTTGTGTTTTGTCTTGAAGACTTCTAAACTCTGAAGAAAAAATAACACGATCGTAATCCACTTCAAAACCTAAACGGGTTTCATCTTGTTCTTTACGTATGCGTTTATTGGTGTCGCCAAAGCGTTTTAAGGATAGTAATTGTTCCCAGTTCATGGTATAATTTTAAGCAAAGGCAAGATAAAAAACATCTTGTTAAAGCATCTTCTTAATCTCAACTTTTTTGATTGCAATCTTTGTTAACATTAGGGTAACATTTTAATCATGGTTGTTTAATGATTTGGTAACACCTGATTTGGGAACTGATTATATTTTTGCAACGGAATTAATAACAACGCATGAAACTTCCTTAACGTACAGTTGAAAATCAACGTTATAACTATATGGAAGCTACATGTGACCATTGAAAGAAATAAAGAAAGACACATGAAACACATTTTTTATACAGCCCTATTTTTTATCTCTGCATTATCTTTTGCACAAAATACGGGCTCTATAAGCGGTAACTTATTAGATTTTGAATCGAATAATTACCCATTAATGTTTGCAAGAGTTTTAATTAAAGAAACTGGCGCCGAAGTTTTATCAGACGAAAAAGGTCTATTTAAATTTGAAAACTTAAGTGATGGCGACTATACTTTGGTAAGCAGCTTTGTTGGCTATGACACTAAAGAGTCAAAAATAAAAGTGGAATCAAACAAAACAACAACTTTAAAAATAACACTTGAGCCCAGTACTATTTCTTTAGACGATTTAATATTTACAATAGCTAGTATTGATACACCACAAACGTCTACAATAAATAATTAGTTAGTTAGTTAGCGTATCGTTTGCATAACGATATGTGATTTTTAAAAAAGCAGTTTTTCTTAGAAAAACTGCTTTTTTTATGGCCTTAAAACTATTTATGCTACACCAACAAATAAGACTTTAAACTTAGTGTGATAAGTTTCTCATTATACACGCTTCCCGTAAATTTTAATGTTAACTAAATGTATCCATTTACAATGGATACCATGAAATCGGTAACATTAACCTAACGCTTTTATCACAGTTCTTTAATCCACAGGTAACACCTTATTTACAATGCGCTAGTTTCTTTGCAACGAGAAATTTAAACATGCTAATGAAAAAATTTATACTATTATTTATAATCTTTACAACAGTACTTTCCAATGCGCAAAGTAATAGTACTGGTTCGCTAGAAGGAATGCTAACGGACAAAGAATATAATAATGAGCCTTTAGCCTTCGCTAATGTTCTTTTAAAAGGAACAACTATTGGAACAACATCAGACTTTGATGGTTTATACCGCTTTGAAAACATTGAGCCAGGGACGTATACTATAATTTTTAGTTTTGTTGGTTACGAAACTCAAGAGATTAATGTCGATGTTGTAGGAGGAAATCCTATAGAACTTAATGTAATAATGAATGCCAGTGCAGCTTCTTTAGACGAAGTTATTATTACAACCACCACTAAAAGAGAAAGTGAAACTGCTTTATTATTAGACCAAAAGAAAGCTGTTGAAATTAAACAAAGTATTGGAGCAGTAGAATTAGAGCGAAAAGGAGTTAGTGATGCTGCAGGTGCAGTTGCTAAAATTTCTGGAGTTTCTAAACAAGAAGGGTCTAGCAATGTTTATGTCCGTGGTTTAGGTGATAGATATTTAAACACAACCATGAATGGTTTATCATTACCATCAAATAATGTGAGCAAGAAGAATATTGATCTTGATTTATTTTCATCAGATGTTATTGAAAACGTATCTATAAGTAAAGCATATTCATCAAAATTTTATGCCGATTTTGCTGCTGGTAATGTAGATATCTCTTCAAAAGATTATAAAGGAAATGGGTTTTTTAATTTTGGAGTTGGATCTTCAATTAACACCAATGCTGTTGGTAAAGATTTTGTGAGAAGTGAAGGTACTGGTCATTTTGGTTTCTATAATAGATATGCTCATGATCCTTTTGCTGTCATTTTATCACATGGGTTCGACCCTGTTGACGCAGGCACTCCAATAAATACAAGTTTTGGAGGGTCTTTTGGGAAATCATTCACTTTTGAAAACGGTTCTAAACTTAGTTTTTACGGAACAGGATCATTCGGAAATGATTTTAAATATAGAAAAGGCTCTAACGTTGATTATACAAATGTTGAGAAAAAAGCTTTTGAGGAAGCTGAAGAATTTGAATATGGAACGACTACTACTGCCATGGCATCTATTATTTATAAAATAGATAGCAGCACTACTTTAAAGTTTAATTCCTTATTTGTAAATAGTTCATCTGATAAAGTTGGCTATTTTGGTATTGATGGAAAAGGACGTAATAGAGATGCTATTGCAAATACTGATGAAGGTTTCTTCCAACAAAACATCCAATTTAACGAAAACCTTATTTATGTAAATCAGCTTATTGGAACACATAAATTTGACAAAATTAATGTTGATTGGGGGGTTGGACACAACTTTGTTAATGCCCATGAACCAGATAGAAAACGTTTAAGCTTCGAAAACTATCAATACGCTTTAGATAATGACCCAAACACAAACCCCATATTTTACAGTAATGTAGATTTTGATAACCAACGTTATTTTCAAGATATACAGGATGAAGAATTAAACGGGCGCTTAAACTTAGCTTATAAAGCTACAGATCAAATAAAACTAAACTTTGGCTATAATGCCAGAACAAAAGAGCGTCAATTTAATAATGTAAGATACGGTTACGATATTATTGATAATAGCGGTATAGCAGATGTTAACGATTTAAATAGCTTCTTCACTTTAGATAATTTAAATCTAACCAACAACGCAGGTACTTATGAAATTAAAGTTATTAAACCCTATCTAAATCTTAGTAATACAAATAGGCCAGGTTTAGATGAAAACACTTATAAAGGTAACTTAGATATTTATGCAGGTTATTTTAATACTGAAATTAATTTTGGAGAAAAATGGCTTATCGTTCCCGGTGTAAGAGTTGAATCTTTCGATCAATACATTGAATACGATGTTATTAACCTCGGAGTTAATGGGAATGATAATATTAGCGCATCAGATGTATTGTTTTTGCCTAGTTTAAGTTTAAAGTATGCTTTAAACGACGACCAAAATTTACGTTTTTCTGCTAGTCAAACGATATCCTTACCAGAATTTAAGGAAGCTGCCCCATTTGTATACGAAAGTGTATCACAACGTATAGGTGGTAATCCAGATTTATTAGGTCAAAAAGAAGGATTCGACTATACCAACGTAAAAGACGTTTCATATTCTAAAATTTTAAACTTGGATTTAAAATATGAATGGTTTATTACTAGGTCCGAATTAATCTCAATCGGCGCATTTTATAAACAAATTGAAGACCCTATCAACCAAGTTGTTGCTTTTGATGCAACGGGTACCCAACGTTTTTTTAGAACTGGAGAGAAAGCACAAATTTTTGGTATAGAGGCAGAAATTAGAAAAAATATCATTGTTAATGAAGATGAAGAGACAGAACTTTCATTTGGCTTAAATGCAACTTATATGCATACAGAGCAAGATTTATATAGCGATATTGTTGGTAGTAACTTTAACGTAAGCTTTGTTAAAGACAAAGAAGAATTACAAGGTGCATCTCCTTTAATTGTCAATACAGATATTAGTTACTCGCCTTCATCATTTGAAAACTACAAACCCATTGCAACATTAGCATTTTCATATTTTTCTGATAGAATTGATGCTTTAGGATCTGGACGATTAGGAAACGTTATTGAAAAAGGAGTTCCTACTTTAGATTTCATTCTAAAAAACAAAATAGGAGATAACTTCGAAATTAATTTAGCTGCAAAAAACTTACTAGATCCCAACATAACATACATAAGAGAAACAACTCAAGGGGATATAGTTGTTACATCTCCTAACGGAAAAGATGTATCCGATTATAGAAAAGGTATGAACATAGGATTACAATTAAAATATAAATTTTAAATAACTAAAAGAAAAAATAAACTTAGAAACGATGAAAAACAATCTATTATTAGGACTAGCAATTACAGCATTGCTTTTTAACTCTTGCTCAACAGATGACACTGCCGATATTAACATTACAGACAATAGTATAATTAACAATACAAATAACGATGGTAGTACCGGGAACACTGATGATGACATTGCTATTAATGCAGCGGAATACTCTTCAGATGTAGTATTAGATGCTAACAAAACATATACAATAAGTGGCCCAGTAATTATGTCTGAAGGTGCTAATCTCATTATAGGCGAAGGTGTAACCATTAAAGCAGAAGCAACTGGGGCTGATGTTTATATTGCCATCTCACAAGGCGCAAAAATCTTTGCTAATGGTACAGCTGCTAGCCCAATTGTTATGACTTCGGGCGCTTCAAATCCAGCTGCTGGAGAATGGGGTGGCTTAATAATCTTAGGAAAAGCACCCATTAATTCTGTAACAGGAAACGCAACTTCTACTTCTGAAATAGGAAGTTTACCTTACGGTGGGACTGAAACTTTAGATAGTTCAGGTACCATTAGTTATGTTCGTGTAGAATATTCTGGCGGTGCTGCTGACGGTTCTTCTGAAAACAACGGGTTCTCTTTCTATGGTGTAGGTGCTGGTACAACGGTGGATTTTATCCAAGCTTATGAAGGTGCTGATGACGGTATCGAATTTTTCGGCGGAAATGTTGAAGTAAATCATGCCGTTGTAATTAACTGTCAAGATGATTCTATTGACTGGACTGAAGGTTTTTCAGGTAAAGTAAGCAACGCTTATGTTCAGCATGGAGCAGATCACGATAAAGGTTTTGAATGTGATGGTTACAATACTGATATAGGAAACTTATCTAGCCCTAAATTCTGGTCCAAACCAACTGTAAAAGATGTTACTATAGTAGGTTTAGGTTCTAGTACTGGAAACGAAGCTATAAGATTAAGAGCTGGAACTCAAGGTGTTTTTGACAATATATTAATTCAAGGTTTTGCTGAAGGTTTTGATTTAGATGGAGATGCTGGAGCAAATAGTGATAACCCAACAGGAACAGGTGTTATTAACGGTGATTTAGATGTTACTAATGTAACGTTTACTGATGTAACAGTACCACTTAAAAATGACACTGGTGATACTTTTACTGACGCAGATTTAATAACAGGTATTGGAAATGCAACAGGTACAGATTATGCGACTTGGGGTGCAGGTTGGACTATTGGAAACTAACCACATTAATAATTCATACTAACTCATATAAAAAAAGCATCCCAATTGGGATGCTTTTTAGTTTTTCACTTAACTATATAATACTATAGCGAAGCAACATTGTTTTCATAATTGACTTCTTTTTTAACTCCGTCAATCCAATAAATCCATTTGCCGACTTTTTTTCCATTATCATAATTTGCAGAAACTGTTTTCTTGCCTTCTGTGTTAAAGCTTAACCAAACACCTTGAAGTTTACCATCTGCTGTGTAAGAACCTGTTTGGCTTACAGCACCATTGTCATGATAATAAACAACATCAATTAAATTTGTGTCTTTGTTAAGTTTTAAATTTCTCTCTTTTTGTCCAAAAGATACCACAGTAATTAAAAAGGCAAAAACAAATAATAATTTCTTCATAATTATGGGGGTTTTAACATTATACTTCAAAGATAAATAACAGGTAACATTTACACAACTTTCACATAACATTAAATTAACATTAAAAATTTAATTTATTGATTATCAGTAAATTAAATTTAAAGATTTAACATTGGAATATTAATGATTACTTAATATAGAGGTGATGTTAAGATTACCTTAAACCTTGATATTTGCATTGTCTTGAGACAAATATTAGTATTTCATATAATATATTAGTTTTTGTCGACTTACATTATCATGATTTCTAATAGACTGCCTTAGGCCAAGGCAGTCTTTTTTTTGTTCTAAAATTAATCATTTGGAAACATTAAGTTAACATTGATTTTAGTTATTTGCAGCGACAAAAACTAATAATTCAATGAAACTTAAAATTACAATCGTTGCAGTACTTCTGCTTGCAATTACTTCTTTAAACGCTCAAGAAATTAGCGACACATCATTTGGAAAAGGCTTAATTAATTTTGTTGCAAAGGACAGCTCTTTTAGCGTAAAATTCGCGCCTCGTTTTCAAGTCCGTTCCATGTCTTCTTGGGATCATAATGGCAACCAATATGGAAGTCCTGATCATAACTTTATTGTAAGACGAGCTCGATTAAAGTTTGATGGTTTTGCCTATAGCCCAAAACTTAAATATAAATTGGAGTTGGGTTTATCCAACAGAGATATTTCTGGAGCAAATGAATTTAATAGAAATACGCCACGCTATATTCTAGATGCAGTTATTATGTGGAATTTTTCAGGAAACTGGGAATTATGGGCAGGACAAACAAAACTTCCTGGTAACGTAGAACGTGTGGTTTCTTCTGCAAATCTTCAATTGGTTGATCGTTCTTTATTAAACAGCCGTTTTAATATTGACCGTGATTTAGGAGTTCAATTGCGTCACAAAACTAACTTAGGTGGTGATTTTTTAATGCGTGAAAAATTTGCCGTTTCTCAAGGTGAAGGTCGTAATGTTACAGAAGGCAATGAAGGAGGTTTACAATATACGGCTCGTTTAGAGTTTTTACCTTTCGGAACATTTAAGTCTAAAGGAGATTATAGTCAATCTGATTTAAAACGTGAAGCAAAACCAAAATTAATGCTCGGTTTTACATATAACTACAACCAAGATGCTGTTAGAGAAAGAGGGTTTGCTGGTGATTATATGATTAGAACAGATGGTTCTATTTACGAAACAAACCAAACTACTATTTTTGCAGATGCCATGTTTAAATACAATGGGTTTTCATTTATGGGTGAATATGCAAAACGAACGGCCGATGATGAAATAGCAACTGAACTAGATGGGTTAACACCTACTGGAGACCTTGTATTAACTGGTAATGCATTAAACTTGCAGGCTGGTTATTTATTTAAGAGTAACTACGAAATAGCTGCTCGTTTTACAACATTAGAATATGAAAATGTTACTGGAGCATTACCAACAGAGCAATATACGCTTGGTGTTAACAAATATGTTGTTGGTCATAAATTAAAGGTACAGTCTGATATAAGCTATACTACCTTAGATGGAAATGATGATAATATAACTTTTAGACTAGGATTTGACATCCACTTTTAAGCGATAAATAATAACAATTACATAACATACTAATCATTAATAGTTATGATATTAGCAACCTTATTACAACAAAACCTTATGGATAATATTTATTTGTACATGATTATCGCCTTAGCCATTTTAGCTGTTGCTGATTTGGTGGTTGGTGTTAGTAACGACGCCGTAAACTTTTTAAATTCTGCCATTGGTTCAAAAGCCATTTCTTTTAAAACTATTATGATAGTTGCAAGTCTTGGTGTAGCTGTTGGTGCAGTTTTTTCAAGTGGTATGATGGAAGTTGCTCGTAAAGGTATTTTTAACCCTGGCGAGTTTATGTTTAATGAAATTATGATAATTTTTATGGCTGTAATGATTACGGACATATTGTTACTCGATTTTTTTAACTCTGTAGGTATGCCTACTTCCACCACCGTTTCAATAGTATTTGAATTGTTGGGTGCTGCCGTTGCTATGGCCTTGATTAAAATAGGTCATGATGGTGGTGATTTTAGTGATGTAATAAATTACATTAATACATCAAAAGCTTCTCAGATTATATTTGGGATACTCCTCTCTGTTGTCGTCGCATTCTCCATTGGGGCATTAGTTCAATGGGTTTCTAGAATCCTATTATCCTATAATTTTGAAAAGAAGGCACATTGGGTTGGGGCTTTATTTGGCGGATTCGCTTTAACGGCAATAACGTATTTCATTTTCATGAAAGGTTTAAAAGGGACGTCGTATGCTAAAGAATCTTTTGATATTCTTGGAGGAGGAACGATGAAAGACTTTTTAGAAGAGCAAGTTTTATCTATAGTATTGGTTAGTTCTGTTTTCTGGTCACTATTATCATATGCACTAATTGCTTTTGTAAAAACAAATATTTATAAACTTATTATTATTGTAGGAACCTTTGCTTTAGCATTAGCTTTTGCAGGTAACGATTTAGTGAACTTTATTGGAGTTCCTGTTGCAGCATACAATGCCTTTCAAGAATGGTCTGCTTCTGGAGTAGCTGCTTCTGCATTCCCAATGGATGTATTAGCTGAAAAAGTACCAACAAACAACTGGTTATTATTTGGAGCCGGAATGATTATGGTATTAACATTATGGTTTTCGTCAAAAGCAAAAGGAGTTGTAAAAACATCTTTAGACTTATCTAGTCAAGGAGAAACAAAAGAACGTTTTCAACCTAACTTTTTATCTCGTGGTTTTGTAAGATCTGCCATGTTAATGTCACAAATGTCTGCTTACATGTTACCAGATTCATGGCAAGCAAAAATTGAGAAACAATTCGAAACACCTGTTATAGCTCTTTCTAAAGATAAAACGCACGAATTACCCGCTTTCGATATGGTAAGAGCTGCTGTTAATTTAATGGTTGCTGCAGTATTAATATCTATTGCTACATCCTATAAACTACCACTATCTACAACCTATGTAACTTTTATGGTTGCCATGGGTACTTCTTTAGCAGATAGAGCTTGGGGAGCAGAAAGTGCTGTATACAGAGTAGCTGGTGTATTAAATGTTATAGGTGGTTGGTTTTTTACAGCATTTAGTGCTTTTACCGCTGCAGCTCTAGTAGCCTATTTATTGAACTTGAATATTAATGTCATGTTCCCTATTTTATTATTTGCTGCTTTCGGATTATTAATTAGAAGTTCAATTGCACATAATAAAAAATCAAAACTAGTAAAATCAGAAGATAGTTTGCAAATTGCGGAAAGCAGCTCTGTTCAAGGTGTTATTCATGAAAGCGCCGGTAACATTGCCAATGTTGTAAAGCGTGGTAACAAGATATATTCAAATGCCATTAATGGTTTGGCAAAACAAGATTTATCTTTACTTAAAAAGAATCAAAAACAAATAGATAAATTATCGTTAGAAGTAGATAGCTTAAGAGATAATATCTTCTATTTTATTAAAAATTTAGATGAATCAAGTATAGGAGCTAGTAATTTCTACATTAATATTTTAGGTTACTTACAGGATATGACACAATCTTTAGAATATATCTCTAAAGTGAGTCATAAACATGTAAACAATAACCATAAAAAACTAAAATTTAGTCAGATTAAAGAATTAAAAGAAGTTGATCAACGTTTTGAAAGACTTTTCAATAACACAAAAAAGGCGTTTGATTCTCGTTCCTTTGAAGAAATCGGAGCTATTTTAAGTAGAAAAAAAGAAATAGTTTCTTTAGTTTCAGATAAAATCCAAAAGCAAGTGGAGCGCACAAGGACAGAAGAATCTAGTCCAAAAAATACGACCTTATACTTTAGTGTGTTGATAGAAACAAAAGACTTGCTATCAGCTACGATGAATCTTTTAGAGGAGTATTATACTGCTCATGATGCATCAGTTAAACCTGCAACAATCGATATTGATGTTGTTTTGGATGAGAAAATTGGAGGATAAGAACTAAAAAATCAAATTAAACACCACTGAATAAAGATTTTATTCAGTGGTGTTTTCATTTTCAGAAGACTCTTCCAATAAGGTATCTTTTTTACTATATAATAATTCAGCAACATCAATTAACTTTTTAATCATATCATTTACATTGGCATAATCATTAAACAAGGATGAAGCCATTTCTGCTGTAATTAAATTTTTTCTTATTAACTTGTCTATCGATTTGTTGCTTTTTCTAATATTAACTTTTGCTTCTTGCTTTAATTCTTCTAGCTGTAACTCATATTTATTTGCGTTATTTTCAGTTCTAAATAAATATATAACTCGTAATACCTTGGTTAGTTTTTTCCTATAACCGTCGTATTCCTTTTGCAAGTATTTATTTTCTAGATTTAAAACCCTAGTAATGTTTTTATTTAACTCTCTAACATCTTTAATAATTTCTACCATTTTTCTATTAGCTATTTTTATATCTGTAATAGCTATTACTTGCCTATTATTTAAACTTAAAGTACTTTGAGCTGTAGAAGCATATTTTATAATTTCGCCATAAATAATTTTAACTTTACTATAATATAAATCATCAACATTTGTTTTTAAATCAATGTTAGATTTTCTGATAACCGTTTTTAGCTTTTCTTCAGATTTTATGTCCTCTCTATGAATGTTTAATGCATGCGCTACAATTTCAAAAACACTTTTCTCATATAAATATTTAGATTCATTTATTAAGGCTGAAATAACAGCTCCAGGAAATTTTAACACAGCTGGATTAAGGTATTTCGGTTCACTAATTTCTTTATGGTCTTTATCTTTAATTAACCTCAATAATAAGCGTTCTAAGATTTTAATAAAGGGTATCATAACAATCACACCGATAACATTAAATATGGTATGAAATAAAGCCAGTTTTAAGGTGTAATTTGTATTCGAAATTTCAAATACATATGATAAATTATCAACTAATCTCGCTAAAGGAAATATTAGTGAAATAGCAATAATACCTGTTGTCATATTAAAAATTAAATGAGCCCCTGCCAACCTTTTACCTGCAACATTTGAACTTAACGAACCTAGGACAGCAGTAATTGTAGTACCAATATTTGCACCAACAGCTAGAGCTAATGCATTTTCATATTCTATCTGTCCAACTGATAATGCTGTTAATATTAACGCTAAGGTTGCACTACTTGATTGAAGAATTGTTGTTATGATAATACCTAATCCAGCATATATAAACACTCCTAAAAACCCTGAAACGGCATATTGAGATAAATCAACATACTCTTTAAAAACATCAAACCCATCTTTCATATAATGAATCCCTAGAAAGAAAAAGCCTAAACCAGCCAAAATATTTCCAATACCTTTTAAAGCTGTTTTCTTTTGAAAGGAAAAAATAACTCCGAAAACCAGCATAGGCATTGCTAAAGCAGACACCTTAACTTTAAGACCAAATCCTGCCACTAACCAAGCCGTAGCTGTAGTACCAATATTAGATCCGAAAATTAATCCTATACCACCTGCTAATGTGATTAATTCTGCACTGATAAATGAAATTGTGATAACAGAAACTAAGGAACTCGATTGAATTAATGCGGTAACAAAAGCACCAGTTGTGATACTTTTATAAAGTTTATTTGTAGCTTTTTTTAATATATTTTGTAATGGCCCTTTAGTAAAAACCTTAAAACCCTCTTCTAGCATAATCATTCCAAAAAGTAGTATTGCAATACCCGCCGAAATTGTTTTAAAGTTTGGATTTAAATAAAGTAATACACCCAGAACAATTAAAACACCAAAGAAAAGAGACCTTCTAATCATATACAAATTAGTATAAATAGTTTATTAAGATAGAAAAACTCTACAAATTTAAAAATTAAATATTTTAAACTGAGAACCTATTCAACAAAAAAAGCACCTCAATTGAGGTGCTTTTTTAAAAATTTGGGGTCCCCCCTTTCGGGAGGACGACCCAATAATTATGTTATGATTTGCACATTAAATTCTATTACCCTTCACAACTGGCACATTCTTTCTTTTGCTTAAACTTCTGTGCAGCATTCATACTGTGCTGGTAATACAATGATTTAACACCTAGTTTCCAAGCAGTAACATAAAGTTTATTAATGTCTTTAACTGGCATATCTGGATGTACCATAATATTTAAAGACTGTGCTTGATCTATATGATTCTGTCTATTTGCTGCTTGATAAATAATAGTCATTTGATCAATTTCAGAATAGGTTTTAAACACATCTTTTTCATGATCAGTAAGACCTTCTATATGTTGAACAGAACCATCGTAATCACGAATACTTCTCCAAACTTCAGGTGTATTTAATCCTTTCTCTTCTAAAAGTTCTAATAAATAAGGATTCTTAATAGTTGTTTTTATTTTCGCGATATCCTTAACATAACTATTAGACCAAATTGGCTCAATACCCTGAGATACTTGTCCTAATATAAAAGCAGACGATGTTGTTGGTGCTACTGCATTTAATGTTGTGTTACGTCTTCCGTATCCTTTTAATACTTCTGGTTCACCAAATAATTTTGCTAATTCTACTGATGCCTTATTTGATTTTTCTTGAATCGTTTTAAATATTTCACTATTTAAATCAAAGGCTTCCTGACTATCAAAACCTAACATTTTAGATTGTAATAATGAGTGCCACCCTAAAGCCCCTAGTCCTAAAGCTCTATTTTCTTTTGCGAACGTATAAGCCTTTTCCATAAACATAAATGTCTGTCTATCATCACGATCTGCAGAATCTCTGTATACCTCTAATTTGGTAATAAACTCTTCTAGAACAGCATCTAAAAAGTACACCATGGTTTCAACTGCATCAGTATCTTTCCATTTATCGTAATGTAATAAGTTTATTGAAGACAGAACGCATACAAAAGACCATTTCTCGTTTGTAGGCAACATGATTTCAGAACATAAATTACTTGCGTATATTTCATGGTTTTTATCTCTATATACATCTGGAGACGTATTGTTGGCATTATCTTTAAAAAAGATATATGGATACCCTATTTCGCCTCTGCGTTGTAAAACTTTTGCCCAAATAGCTCTTTTATCGGCATCACCAGCAATCATTTCTTCCATCCACTCATTTCCAACCGTAACACCATGAGTTAACTCTTGGATTGGATTTCCTTCTGTCCCTATTTCTAGAAACTCATTAATATCTTTATGGTCAATTGGTAAGTATGGAGAAAAACGACCTCTTCTCACAGAACCCTGACTTACAACATCTACCATTTTTTCAAAGAGTTGCATAATATGAACAGCACCAGAAGATTTTCCGTTGTTTTTTACTGGAGCACCTCTATGACGCAATTTACCAAAGTAACCAGAAGTACCACCTCCTAATTTAGACATCATTCCTACTTCCGATTGTGTGTAAAGGATATCTCCCATATCATCAGAAATATGCGACCCAAAACAACTAATTGGTAAGCCACGTTTTTTGCCAAAATTAGACCATACTGGAGATGCTAATGAATAATAGCCTTCTGCCATATAACCATAAAATTTATCTGCAAAACCATCGATTTTTAAAATAGACTCTGCGTTTTCTGCAATTTCTCTAATTCTTTCTTCAGGATTAGTGCCTTCTGTAAGATAACCAGATGCTAAAAATTGACGACTGTGTTCTGTTAACCATTTTATTTCTGGTTTTGTAGTTGTCTTAGCTTCTTTTATAGCATCTTTTCTGGCTTTTAATAATTCATCGTGGCTAGAAGTTTGTGTTGTTTCTAAATTTACGTTTTGGTCAGTCTTCAAGTTTGTGTTTTCGTTCATATTTTAAAATAGGTCGTCGCTAGTTATACTTTTTGTTCTTTTGCTATAATTCACAGAACGCTTCACGAAGAAATCTCCATGTTTTGTCCCTATTATTTCATCGTCAAACCATTCGGTTTTAGCTAATAATGTTTCGTTTACATCGAATACTTTTTCAATACCAATGCTTTCTAACGAATTATTGAATCTATTTTTTATAAACTCATTAATAACATCTTTTGGTAAAAATTCTAATTCGCCAGCTTCAAAAATCCAATCCACAAGTTTACTTTCAGATATAAATGCTTCCTTACATAATTCTCTTACAATGGCACTGTGTTCTTCACCAAACCACGTTGGGTTTTCATCTTTTATAATTCTAATAATATCAATTCCAAAATCACCATGAATTTGCTCTTCTTTCGAAGTTGCTTCAACAACATTAGAAACACCTTTAAGCATATTTTTGTGCTTATTGAAAGCCATAATTATTAAAAATTGCGAGAATAAAGACACGTGTTCTATAAAAAGAGAAAACAATAAAATAGATTCTGCATACTCTTGGTTATCCTCACTTTTTGCGTTTTTTAAAGCGGTTTCTAAATAATGAACACGTCTCATTATTACTGGCTTCTTCTTTAGGTGCTTAAACTCATTATTAAGACCTAAAATTTCTAATAAATGTGAATAGGCATCGTGATGGCGCACTTCACTTTCTGCGAACGTTGCTCCAACCGATCCTATTTCCGGTTTTGGCATTTTGTTATATATCTCGCCCCAAAATGATTTTACTGCAACTTCAATTTGCGAAATGGCAAGCATTGTATTTTTAATAGCATTTTGCTCTACAATAGTCAGTCTTGTTTTAAAATCCTGAATATCACTTGTGAAATTAAATTCAGAATGAATCCAATATGAATGTCTTATAGCATCTACATACTCATTAAGCTCAGGATACTCATAAGGTTTTAAGTTAATGCGCTTTTCAAAAATATTTGTTTTTCTACTTCTAGCTTGTTCATCTCTGTATAATATATAGGCTTTTGCTACCCTAGGAAAAGAGCTTACCATTAATGTCTCTTCTACAAGATCTTGCACTTCTTCTACGGTAGGCAAATAGTTATGGTCTTTTGCTTTTCTCTCTAATAATGCTTGTAAAACATTAACAGAGATTGTATTTGCATCTTCTTTCTTACCATTTCCAACAGAAAGCATTGCTTTCTCAATAGCATTAGAAATTTTATTTAAAACAAAAGGGCTTGTTTCATAATCTCTTTTTATTATTTGGGTAATCTCCATAAAAAAAATTTAATTTAAAAGGATTAATTAGTCAATAGAATATTAATGGATTTTCGAAATTTATACAGCAATTTAAATACTAACCTCTCGCTTTGATACCCCTTTCCAAACATTATTCTGTTTCATAGAAAAAATAATAAAATGATTTTTATTTTCTTGAAGGGCGGGTTCAATTGCTTGATACATAGGGATTTGATGGATTTAAAAAAAATTAACTAAAATTTACTTCAATTTCAGCAACACAAAGATTGTAAAATGATTGATACATTATAAAAAAAATTTGAAACGTTTTCAACAAGTTTTTAACAAACAAAGAAAAGACATGAAACTCAGAAGTTTACAAAAAAAAACACTTAAATGTATGATTATCAGTGCTTTAATAAAATAAAAAATTCAAATTGTTTACAAAAAAAAATCAAGTTATTAAAGCATAAACCCTTTGTTTACAAGGCTTTTTGCTAGGTTTTTTACTAGGTTTTTTAATAATTTATGAGGTGTTAAAAAGTTTCTGCGACCTTTTCTAATTCAGTGTACCAATCTTCACCAAATTTTCTTATTAACGCTTCTTTTACAAATTTGTAGATAGGAATTTGTAATTCTTTACCTAATGCACAAGCATCATCACAAATTTCCCATTTGTGATAGTTTACTGCCGAAAACTCACTGTAATCTTGAACACGTATTGGATATAGATGGCAGGAAACAGGTTTTTTCCAAGAAATTTCTCCTTGATTATAAGCTTCTTCAATGCCGCAGAGTGCTACTTTTTTTTCATCAAAAATAACATAAGCACAATCAGCACCGTTAATTAATGGTGTTTCTAATTCGCCATCTTCTGTAGTAATATATGACCCTTGAGATTCTATAACGTCAATACCTTCTTTTCGTAAAAAAGGTTTCACTTTTGGATAAATATCTTTTAGTATTTCTGCTTCATCAGCTTCAAGAGGAGCACCTGCATCACCATCAACACAACACGCGCCTTTGCATGCTGATAGGTTACACATAAAATCTTTTTTTATAATGTCCTCAGAGACAATAGTTTTTCCTAATTGAAACATAAAATTATTTATCTTGTAGCGAGCAAAAATAGTTAATATGGAATTGAATTTAATTAATATAATAATCTACTTTTGCCGAAAATTTAGAATTTTATAAAAACCGAGATCATGCAGTTTAATTTTAAAGAGATATTCACAGCATTTATGATATTGTTTGCGGTGATTGATATTGTTGGGAACATCCCTATTGTAATTGATTTAAGAAAAAAAGCGGGACATATTCAAAGTGAAAAAGCGTCAATTATTGCTGGGATAATTTTAATTGTATTTCTTTTTTTAGGTAAAAGTATTTTAAACTTAATTGGTATTGATGTCAACTCATTTGCTGTTGCTGGTGCTTTTATTTTATTTTTTATTGCTTTAGAAATGATTTTAGGCATTACGCTTTACAAACAAGAAGAGCATGACTCCATGACTACTGCTGTTTTTCCGTTGGCGTTTCCATTGATTGCTGGCCCTGGTAGTTTAACTACGTTACTTTCGCTAAGAGCTGAATTTAGAATTGAAAATATCATTATCGCCGTTATAATGAATGTTATTATTATTTATATAGTGCTTAAAACTTCGGCTAAAATTGAACGCATTATTGGACAAAATGGTATTAATATCGTTAGAAAAGTATTCGGAGTTGTTTTATTGGCGATCGCGGTAAAATTATTTGCGCACAACATAAAAGCGTTGTTTGAAGTTGTTTAAATCCCAAAATGATCATTTGGCAAACTAATTAAACCAGTAAATAGTGTCTATTCGTAAACAAGCACTATTTTAAAATTTTAAATAAATGAAAATTTTTACCATATTACTTAGTGTGATTGCCTTAGGTTTAATCATCTATAATTTTACCAAAGTTAATTTTGATGGGCCTTTTGAAGGTGATAGTATTATTGCTGTTATCACTATTGTTGCATCACTTTGTGTTATCATAATGATGGCTATTTTAAGAACTTCAAAACGTATAGAACAAAAAATAAAAGAGCGCAAATAAAAATTTACTATAACCGTAAATTTGTATTTTTGCCTCACCCAGAACTGCTAGAAAAGTCAGTTCTGACCTCTCCTAAGGAGAGGTAAATAGGAAACCCGACTAAAGTCGGAGAATCATTATTTTAATGTATGATGCTTTAATTATTGGTGGTGGCGCAGCAGGCATGTCGTGTGCATTAGTTTTAGGCTCTGCTAAACCAAAAGCCTTTGCTGCAAACAAAACTATTGGCATTATTACGCATCAAAAAACCTCGCATTTACAAAACGCTTTATTTAATAATGTTTTAGGAATAGAACATGGAACAACAGGAGCATCTATTTTAGAAAACGGAAAAAAACAACTTTCAACGTTGTATCCTCATGTTGAGCAAATTGAAAATGAAAAAGTTTGTGACATATCTAAATCAAGTGACGGTTTTAAAATTACAACTAACAAAAACACCTATACGTCTAAAATCGTTGTTATAGCAGTTGGTTACACCAATTTGATGACTATTAAAGGTTTAGAGCAATATATTGAACCTCACCCAAGAGCCGCTATTGAAAAAGACCGCATTTGGTTAAAAAACATCGATCATTTAATTGAAGACAACTTATATGTTGCTGGCACTTTAGCTGGGTGGCGTAGCCAATTTGCCATCGCTTCTGGAAGTGGTGCGCACGTGGCGACTGATATTTTAACGCTTTGGAATGGTGGCAAGGATGTTAAGGTGCATGATAAGATTGAAAGTATTTAGACTAAAAAGCCACATCTTATCTCTAAAATGTGGCTTCTCTTATTTGTTTTTTTTTACTCTTACTTCCACTAGTTATAAACTTGCGGTAGCGGGGTTAGTTATTTTACCAAACTTCTCCTTCTATCGTTTTTTCAATAACCCACTTTCCTTCATTTTTTTCTTTCTTTAGATATAAATCATAACCCTGACCCCAAAGAGCACTTCTACTAACTCCAACTGACACTTTAGCATAGTCTAAATTTGAGCTCAATGATATATTAGAAAAGTAATATAATAAATCATACTCTTTCCAATCTTTAGATTTTTTCAAAATGATGGTATCACCAAAAATGATATTGTGCTGACTCATTTTATTAATTAAATTTATATTTACTTTATTTTTAAGTCGCACATCCAAAAGGCGTTCGGTCTTATTGTTTTTTTGAGATTGGGATAATTCATTAACATTCAACAACAAACTATTAACTATAGGGTATATCGCTACGGTTAAATTAACAGATTTTAACGAATCAATAGTTTTTTTATCGATAACATTTACTATAGAATCTCCTAAAAATATAGGTGGTGGAGGTAACGGAAAACTTTTTTTATTAATAATAACTGAAATTATTTCTTCAATATTCTCTTTTTCTAAATGATTTACATTTTTACTACAAGACAATATAATAAAAGCGAAAGCTAAAATGTAAAAAAAATTCTTTATTAATTGCATATTTCAGATTGAAATTCAGAAACGTATTTAGCTAAGTCATTGTATTCCAAAATTCATCGATAATAATCCAATCATCAATCGTTTTTTTGAGTAAAATTACACCACTACCACCTAATTCATATATCTTATTTCCATAAGAATACATAATTATAGCATAGTTTTCTTTTTCGCAAAAAATAGGTATTGAGAAATTATAAACAATTGCTTCTCTGGATATTGAGTTTGTATTAGATTTATCTGTTCCTCTATTAACATTTAAAGGTTTATTTAATTGGTTTTTTAGTTTATTTACTTCAGTTTCATTAAAAACAACATTTAAAATAGAATCTTCTAGCGTATTTCTTAAATCCCCAAACTCTGGGTATTGTCCATTTTCGAAACTAATATTTTCCTCTAATAACTTTAACAAATTAGAATTTAACAATCCTATTTGTGAGTAGTTATACTTTTTTATTTTTTTTGATTTAATTACTTTTTCAATGAGTAATTTATCATTTAACGTTAAATCATTATTTCTCTTAAATGTTGTTTTACAACTTAAAAATAGTAATATAAATATTGATAAAAATATTATTCGCATGGCTCTCCTTTTGGGTTTATACTTCCTTGATTACTGTTTGTCACTTCAGCCGCTATAGTCTTTAATATTCTTGTTCTATCCCAGAAGCTTCTTGAAGCGGTGCGTATGCAGCTACTGATACTTTAGCACTTTGTAATGGTGGCAAGTATACTTAAGTTCACGATAAAATTTTGGAGTAACTATTTCCCATCACTCAATTTAATAACCTCATCAATCATGATGTCGTTTTGGTTATAAACCTCTTCAAAAGCGCCGGCTCCAAAAAGTTGGTCGGCAAGTGTGGCTTTAATGTATTGTTTTACTTCTTCGTGGTAGGCTACAAAAGTAACTTTAGATTCTGTTCTTAGATTTAAGTAATCTTGAAAAGCAAATACGAGATCACTGCCTACTTCAAAGGAATCTATAAAAACTTGTCTTGAAGCGTTATCATGGAGATGACGATCTTTTTCTAATTCTTCAAACACAAAATTTCCAAAAAATCCACGACGTAGTAAAAAAGAAAGTGTTTCGTTTTGCATGCTATTATCTATAGGCACAAAAACATCGGGAATAATACCACCACCACCATAAACCACTTTTCCTTCCGGGGTTGTGAATTTTAAAGAATCATCTACTTTAATTTTTTCAGGATCAAGAAGCTCACCACTATCCAACCTATCAAAATACTCGTCGTAATAATCTCTATTCCCATTGGTATATGGACGCTGAATTGAGCGACCCGTTGGTGTGTAATAACGAGACACTGTTAAACGCACTGCACTACCATCGCCTAAATCCATTTCGCGCTGTACAAGCCCTTTTCCGTAGGAGCGTCGGCCTACAATAGTCCCTTTATCATTGTCTTGTAATGCGCCTGCTACAATTTCACTTGCCGAAGCAGAGTTTTCATCAATTAGTACATAAACTTTGCCATCTTCAAAATCGCCTTTAATTGTCGCATAACTTTTCTCGATATCACCTCTCTTGTTTTTTGTAAACAAAATAAGTTTATCATCTTCAAGAAATTCATCTACTATTTGTTCTGCAACACCTAAAAAACCACCCGGATTATCGCGTAAATCCAAAGCTATTTCAGTGGCACCTAAAATCTCCAATTTTTCAATGCCAGATTTAAATTCTTTATATGTAGATTCGGCAAAACGGTTCACTTTTATATATCCTAATTTTTCAGTCAGCATATAAGCCGCATCCACACTTTTAATAGGAATTTTTCCACGTTTTACTGTAAAGTTTAAAAGTTTTGGTTCACCTCTTCGATATACTTTAAGCTTCACTTTAGAATTTATCGCGCCTTTTAGTTTTTTAATAATCTCACCATCTTTTAGGTGAGTACCAAATAACGAATCGCTATTAGCCATAATAATTCTATCACCACCTTTAATCCCAGCTTTGGCACTTGGTCCGTTTTCAATAGCACGAATAACAGCAATGGTATCTTTATAGGTATAAAAACTCACACCAATACCTACAAAATCACCTTTCATTTCTTCAGTAACACGCGCCATATCTGCTTTAGGAATGTACACAGAATGCGGATCTAGATTATCTAGAATACCGTTTACAGTAACATCAACAATACTATCGGTGTTCACATCATCTACATAGTCGTATTCTATATAATCTATGAGTCTGTTAAGTTTATCTTTTTTGCTATTGGTAGAAAATAACCGGTCTGGCGAGTCTGTAAAATCTAACTTCCCACCAATAAAAATACCCGCTGCTATAGCAACGCCCAATACTAATGGCCAATATTTTTTTTGATTCGACATTATGCTTTTAAATCTTTAACTTGTTCAAGTTCTATTCCTGCTCTTTCTAAAAATTTTAATCCAGAATTATCCTTATAAGCTATGTTATAAACCACCTTAACCACACCTGCTTGGTGTATTAATTTACTGCATTCTTTACAAGGCGACATGGTTATGTATAGCGTTGCGCCTTTACACGATTGTGTTGATGCTGCTACTTTTAAAATGGCATTAGCCTCGGCATGTAACACATACCACTTGGTATAACCTTCATCATCTTCACAAAAATTTTCGAAACCAGATGGGGTACCATTGTATCCATCAGAAATTATCATTCTATCCTTCACGATAATGGCACCAACTTGCCTGCGTTCACAGTAAGACAGTTTTCCCCACTCCTGCGCAATTCTTAAATATGCTTTATCGTACTTAAGCTGTTTATTTTCTGGCATTAATTTTTTTATTTATTTGGGCGTTACCCTCATTTAAAGCTTCAATTAAATCTTTAAACTTTACAACAATTCGGGTCAGGCTTTCCGTTTCAATCTTTTGCTAAAAAGCAAAAGGATTTCCTCTACAATCCTTAACGCTAGTCCATATAACGAATATAGTTAGTTAGTATTTTAATTACAACGCAAGTTCGTTAAAGTTTTACGAAAGTTTGTTGTAGAAACGGTTTTGCGTTAGGGATAGCAGTGGAAGGCCCACAGCGAGCTCCGATAATTATCGGACAAAGCGAGAACTTGCAACGCATAGCCCGACCCTTGGATAACGCCCTAATAAAATTTTAAGCTAAGAAGTCGCTATTTAAAATCATAGGAATAACTAAACCAACTACTATGGCCGAAATTACCATAATCCAATCGCGTTTAGTTAACCTGAAGATAGTTTGTACGATATAGCCTAAAAATAGCACCACAAATACAATGATAACTTGTGCTAATTCAATTCCTAAAGCAAACTCTAGTAATAACACCAGTTTATTATCGGTATCGCCCAATAGCATTTTAAATTCGCGTGCAAAACCTAAACCGTGCACCAATCCAAAAAACAGTGTAGATAAAAATAACACACCCACCTTTTCGCGTTGTGCACCTTTACCAGATGTAAACACATTAAAAAGGGCAACAACTAAAATGGTAATAGGTATAAGAAATTCAACCATGGTAACATTTACAGTTACTACACTGTAAGCTGCCAAAACCAAAGATAAAGTATGCCCTAAAGTAAACATAGAAACTAGTAGAAATACACGTTTCCAATCTTTAAAAACATAAGGAATCGATAAGACAATAAGAAATAAAACATGGTCGTAGGCATTAATATCAAGTACATGATTGATACCATACTCAACATTAAACCAAAAATTTTCAAGCATACTAATTAAGATTTAGGGTTAATACCAATTTAGCTTTAAAATATTACTTATTGGGACGCTTTTGAAATAGTATTATATTTTTTACCTAGCTGAAAAAGCATTTCTTCAGTAATATCTTCTAATGAAAACGCATGTTTCCATTTCCAGTCTTCTCTCGCGTAAGAATCATTAATACTCTTAGGCCAAGTACTCGCAATATCTTGTCTGTAATCTGGTGCATAAGTAATTTTAAACTCGGGGATATGCTTTTTTATAGATGCCGCTACTTCTTGAGGCGTAAAACTTATAGCCGCTAAATTATAAGACGACCTGATTTTTACGTTTTTAGATTTAGCCGTCATAATATCTACGGTAGCTTTTATGGCATCGTCCATAAACATCATTGGCAGTTCTGTGTCTTCTTTTAAAAAACATTTATAAGATTTAGCCTTAATAGCTTCATGATATATTTCAACTGCATAATCCGTGGTGCCTCCACCCGGTGGTGTTTTCCAACTTATAATGCCTGGATAACGAATACTTCTTACATCTATATTATACTTTTTATGATAATACTCACACCAACGCTCACCCACTTGTTTGGTAATACCATAAACGGTTGAAGGTTCCATGATAGTATATTGTGGAGTATATTCTGTTGGTGTTGTAGACCCATAAACCGCAATACTTGATGGCCAAAACACTCTTTTTATAAATTTATCTCGCGCTAAATTCAATACATTAAATAAAGATGTCATGTTTAAATCCCAAGCTTTCATTGGGTACTTTTCGCCCGTAGCACTTAACATGGCAGCCATTAAATAAACGGTATCTATTTGATGCTTTTCAACACAGGTTTTTATACTAGCATAGTCTTGAGCATCCGCAATCTCAAAAATACCGGTATTAACAATATCTAAATTGTTATAACTAATATCGCTAGCAACTACATTCTCATCGCCATATAAACTTCGAAGCTTATATGTTAATTCTGAACCAATTTGCCCGCAAGCGCCAATGATTAATATTTTAGAGCTCATTAATTTACTTTGTTATAAGAATAGTTCAAAAATAATAAGATTTTATTGATAAAAATGTATTTTTAAAATGAAATATTCTCGATTTGATTTTTCTTTAGTCAATTAAAAAATAAAGGATTACCATATATTTGTAGTGTATCATTTTAAATGAAGCACAATGCGCATTAAAACCCTAGTAATTTTAAGTTTTCTAGTTTTATTTTCAGCTTGTAAAAAAAGTCAAGAAGGTTCAACAGTAGATCAGATTGAACAAAATAAAAGTCAAGAAATAACGGAGCAAGACGTTGCTAAACTAAAATATATTGAATATGCTTTAGATTCAAAAACTAAAGGTATTATTCAAGACTGGGTTGAATATTCGCAAATTAAAGAGGTAGTAGGCGATATTAAAAAAGGCGATTTAACTTTTTTTAATGATAACGAAGAAGCCATAAAGTTACTTTTAAAAGACCTGAAACAGAATACCCCCGAAGCCCTCAATTCATCTTCAATAGTTGCTAGAATGCTAGTTTTAGAAACCAAACTCCTTATCCTTGAAAGTTTAGCAAACTTATCTACAACTACTAAAGAAGAACTTCTGGAGACTATAAAGGAGTTTTTTGTGTCTTTTTACACTCTAAGTTTTCAAATGAACAAAAAAGTAGAATTTGACAATCGGTCTATTGAAAAACCATAATATATTAATTGTACAAAAAATAAAAAAAGCGGTTCTAAATAACAATAGAACCGCTTTTGTATTTAATATGTCCCGTCCTAAAATAGCAACACAGAATATTTAGGACTTGCCAATATATTTACCTAATTAATTTTTAGGTTGAGCTGCTTGCAGTAACGCTTGCTTTTGCCTTAATAATTCGTTTTTAGTAATGTTAATCAAACTAAAATTAGGCGCTTCTTTTAAAGCTGCATCTAAAATATCAACAGCAGCATCAATATTAACCTTTTTGTCCTTACTATAATTAGATATAGCATTTAAATACATAAAACCAGATTTTAAAGGCACCTCATAAGGTGTTTGAGTTTCGTAATAAGCCTTTTTCATATCTGGTTTAGAGTTTGCTAAACCAAAAGCAATATACTTATCTGCGTCTGCTAATTTCTGAGTTTGCATATAAAGTTCTGCTAACTCATAAGCTACTAATGGATTTTGCCCTCTTTTAAACATTTCTTCAAAATGCCCTATAGCTAATTCTGGTTGTTTAACAGCTTTTAAAGACACCGCTTTAATCTCTACTGCAATATCAGAATCTGTAGTGTTCTGTTTTATACCAATGGTATTTAACGCTTGCATATATTTGTTTTCACTCATATACATGTAGGCTAAAGTATCTTTTCTTGCCTGCGATGGCGACAATACATTTAAATGTGTCATGGCGTTAATAATACCTTGTGTATCACCTTGAGCTTTCATTTGCACGTAATAAGCCTCGTAATGTTTTAATAATTCTGAGTTAGTTTGTGCACCCACCATAACACTAACCGTCAATAAAACCAATCCAAATATTTTTTTCATTTTAATCTAATTTAATTTAAGTGGCTAAAACTATAAAAAAATAACATTTTAAACTCTTAAAAGAATGCTAATTATTTATAACAGCTATTAAGTAAATTAGCTTTTATCCGGTTTTATAAAAATAAAACACTTTGCTTTTTGCCCTTGGATACAATGATTTTTAGGAATTCTGAAAAAAAATGAATATATTTAAGTTAACTAAAAACTAAATAGTATTATGGGAATAAAGAGTTTTCAAGGAGCAAGAAGGCAGCAGTCAGTAACTTCTGATACGACCTCGCTAACAGTGAGTGATTACATGACCACTGATTTGATAACATTTACTCCCGACCAATCTATTGAAGTTGTCATGCAATCTTTGATTAAACACAGAATCTCTGGTGGACCAGTTGTAAATGAAAAAAATGAGCTTATCGGAATTATTTCTGAAGGTGATTGCATAAAACAAATAAGCGAAAGTAGATATTACAACATGCCAATGCAAGATCAAACTATTAAGAAGCACATGGCAAGTAATGTTGAAACCATTGATGGTAATATGAATATTTTTGATGCCGCTACGAAGTTTCTAGAGGCGAAACGCCGAAGATTCCCTATTGTTGAAAATGGTAAATTGGTAGGACAAATAAGCCAAAAAGATGTGCTTAAAGCCGCAATGCAATTAAAAGGACAAAATTGGAAGTAGATTAAAGTTTATTTTCTACCCGTAACAAAGCTTTTGGTTCATCTGTAACCAGAAGCTTTTCTTTTTTTGTGCCTGTTAGGGTTAGTATTTTGGAGTAAGAGTAACCCTCAATAGGTTCATTTAGTATTTTCCATTGTGCTACTCCTTTAACAGTAATAGGTTCATTTAATTCAATAACCCCTTCAGAATATCTCATAGTTTTATTTATCCCTAAAAACGCTGTACTCTTTGAATAATGCTGTAGTTTTTCTGTAGCGTCATTTCTAAATCCTGATTTCTCTTTATAATCTTTCACTAAAAAAAAACGCTTCATGCTTTTTTGAAGCAAAGACATTTTTACAATAGCCATTTCAGAATTACTTTCAATAAAAAAGTCCTGATGCTTTTCATCATTAATAATTCGCCTCCAGCTTTTATCTCCTTTTACCTCAACAATTACTTGATAATAGACACATTTTCGACCACTGAGAGGCGCCTCCAAAGGTTGGTTTACGTGTTTTGCTCTTCCAATAATTTTGGCATACTCATTTTCTTGAATTCTATTAATTGGCTTTTTTCTGCTTTTTTTAAACTCACGAAGCATTGTTTTTTTATTGCCGTAGTAATAAGCTATACCACAATTGTGGCTACCGCCGAAATTATTAAAAATGGAATAGCAAACTTTGAGTTTTCTTTAAAAAACAATAGAATGTCTTCCATATTAGCTTTCTCGTTTTACTAGTGCATAATAATCACCATCCAATGGTAAGTACCCTTGATCGTAAACAAAATAATAAATGGTTCCCACTTTGGTTGTGTAAATACTTGTAAAGTAATTAAAATCAAAACCAGCCTCTATAAGTTTTGCTCTTGACGTTCTTGTTTTTTTGTCGGGATTTAATGTTTCTAAAATCCTATAGTTTTTACGAAGTCTATTGTTTGTATTCCGTATTAAATTTTTACTATCCTTATTCACTTTATTGTTATAGGCGTTGCGACATGCATCACTACAGAATTTTTTATCGACTCTACCAACAATTTTGTCGCCACATTCAGGACATGTTTTTTTCATAATTTACTTTTTTAAGTTCGTACCAACGCAATTTCATTTGTTCTTGTTCACAGAAGAAATCTTCGGTATGCTCTAATCCTATTTTTAATAATACAATGTGAGATGCTTCATTTCCTAATTCTGTAATACCATTAATTAATTCTAGTTGCATTGTATTAAACGCATAGTTTAATGCTGCAATTGATGATTCAGTTGCATAGCCTTGTCCCCAATATTTTGGCATTAATCGATATCCAATATCCATAAAGCTTGTGTGACCATTCATTTCATATTCCGTATTCAAACGAAGCCCTGTCCAACCTATAAAATGACCAGTTAATTTTTCTATTGCCGCCCAACGACCAATACCTCGCTCATTATATTGAGATAAGACGCTTTTAATATTTTCTTCGGATTGTTTAATATCAGTAAATGGTTTGTTACCAAGATATTCATGAACTAATGGATTCGAATCTAATTCAAACATAGATTCTAAATCTGTTAAACGTAGATCTCTTAAAATCAGTCGTTCTGTTTCTATATGAACAGTCATAATACAAATATATAAATATTTATTCGTTTACAAACGACTACAAACATTTACAAACGATTTTAAATAATTAATAACCGAATAAAATTTTGATACTGTTACATCTTTGCAGTGTCGAAACATAAGAACTCGATAGTATTAACTGTTTAACGATTAAAATTTAAAATTATGAACACACTTAGAAACAAAGTACAGTTGATTGGTAACTTAGGAAACGATCCAGAAATCATCAATCTAGAATCAGGAAAAACACTTGCTAAATTTAACATTGCAACGAATGAAAGCTACACCAATAATAAAGGTGAAAAAATAACAGATACGCAATGGCATAATGTTGTAGCTTGGGGAAAAACAGCTGAAATTATTGAGAAATATGTCACTAAAGGCAAAGAAGTTGCTATCGAGGGTAAGTTAACTTCAAGAAGCTATGACGATAAAGATGGCAACAAACGCTATATTACCGAAGTTGTATGTGGCGAATTATTGATGCTTGGAAAATAGAACCTTTTTGGTCCAAAACATTTTAAACGAGATTCTTTGAAAGAGTCTCGTTTAATGTTTTACATTATCCATATTATAGTAACCGCCTTTATTTTCAAATCTATCTAATGATTGTCTAATGATTAGGTGAGCCACATTAATCATATTTCGTAATTCACAAAGCGACGTGGTAATTTTAGATTCTCGATACAAATCTTCAACTTCCTCATAAATTAAATCTAAATGCGTAATCGCTCGTTTCAAACGCTTATTACTTCTTACAATACCAACATAATCTCGCATTAAAGCTTGTAATTGTTTTAAATTATGTTGAATTAAAACATGTTCTTTGGTGATAGTAGTTCCTTCATCATTCCAACGTGGAATGTCAACATTTTCAGATTTACACTGAATTTCAGAATGGTATTTATAAATATTATGTGCGTACACCAAAGCTTCCAATAAAGAATTTGAAGCCAACCTATTTGCCCCATGCAACCCCGTTCTTGAACATTCTCCACATGCAAATAGACTATTTATAGTGGTCATCCCCTTTTTATTTACTTCGATACCACCACATAAATAATGTGATGCAGGAACCACAGGAATCCAATCTGCTTTAATGTCAATATGATGCTCCAAACATTTCTTATAAATATTTGGAAAATGATTAATAAAAGCATCCATATCTAAATGTGTACAATCTAAATACACATGGGATTCGCCTGATTTTTTTAATTCGCTATCAATACTTTGAGATACAATATCTCTTGACGCAAGTTCAGCACGTTCATCATAATCAGGCATGAATCGGTATCCTTTTTTATTCCTAAGATAAGCTCCAAAACCTCTAACCGCCTCCGAAATTAAAAATGAAGATTCGCCTTTAGCTTCATACAAAGCTGTTGGGTGAAATTGTACAAATTCCATATCCTTAATTCGTGCTTTCGCCCTGTAAGCCATAGCTATTCCATCACCTGTAGCAATTACAGGATTTGTTGTATGCCCATAAACACACCCAATACCTCCTGAAGCCAATAAAGTACTATTAGCTTTAATAGTTCGAATTTTACCTGATTTTTGATCTAAAACATAAGCACCAAAACATGTTAGTTTTTTAGAATTATAATCTCTTATATGGTGATTTGTTACTAAATCAATTGCAAAATGATGTGGTAAAATAGAAATATTAGGCAATTGATGGGCTTTACTCAATAATGCTCTTTCAATTTCGTAACCAGTAATATCTTTATGATGTATAATACGATATTCTGAGTGCCCGCCTTCTTTTCCTAAGTCAAATTTACCCGTGTCATTAACATCAAAATTAGCTCCCCAAAGGAGTAATTCTTTTAAACGCTCGGGACCTTCTTTAATGACCATTTCAACAACATCTTCTCGACAAAGACCGTCTCCGGCTATTAAAGTATCTTTTATGTGTTTTTTAAATGAATCTTCTTCTTTATTTGAAACAATGGCAACTCCTCCTTGAGCATATTTAGTATTAGATTCGTCTTCACTTGCTTTCGTGACAATAACAATATTTTTATTGGGGAATTTTTCAGCAATTTTAACTGAAAAAGTTAACCCCGCAATGCCAGAACCTATTACTAAATAATCTGTAGTCATTTTATTTGGATAATTCTAACATGCGTTCTATTGGCAATAAAGCCCTTTTAATTATTTCTGAATCAACCTCTATTTGAGGAGACTCATTAAGCATACAATCATATAGCTTTTGAAGCGTATTCATTTTCATAAAATGACACTCACTACATGCACAAGTGTTATCCTCTTTTGCCGGTGCTGGAATCAATTCTGTATTTGGAACTTCTTGCTGCATTTTATGTAAAATACCTGCTTCTGTAGCCACAATAAATTTATGGTCTTGATGTTTCTTTACATAATTTATCATTCCTGAGGTAGAACCTATGTAAGTAGCTGTATCTAAAATATGAGTTTCAGATTCTGGATGCGCTATAATTTTGTGATCAGGATATTTTCTATGAAGTTCTATAAGTTTATCCATAGAAAAAGCTTCATGTACAATGCAACTGCCATCCCAAAGTAACATATCTCTACCCGTTTCATTTATAATATACTTTCCAAGATTTTTATCTGGCGCAAAGATAATAGGCATCTCTTTTGGAATAGAATTTACAATTTTTAATGCATTTGAAGATGTACAAACAATGTCGCTTAAAGCTTTAATTTCTGCAGAACAGTTTACATAAGTAATCACTACATGATTTGGATGTGCTTGAGTAAATTTTTCAAAAGTTTCTGGCGGACAAGAATCTGCCAACGAACATCCTGCATTTAAATCTGGCAAAACTACGGTTTTATCTGGACTTAAAATTTTTGCGGTTTCTGCCATAAAATGCACACCAGCAAATACAATCATATCAGCATCCGTTTCAGCTGCTTTTTGAGATAAGCCTAGGCTATCCCCAACATAATCAGCAATATCTTGTATTTCTGGCACTTGATAATAATGCGCTAAAATAACTGCGTTCTTTTCTTTTTTAAGACGTTGTATTTCTTTTACTAAATCCATTTTAAGGGTATTCTGAATGATTAGATAACATAAGTAATTGAATTAATCCAATTCGTTAGGACACAAATATCTCACATAATTAAATTAATTATAGATTAATTACCTAGAAAAAAGCATTCGATAGAATACCTTCAATCATTTGATAAAAAATCTAAAATATCATCAAAAAATCTTCCAATTATTAACAAAACTTGAACGCGTCTTTCAGTAAGGCCCTAAACCCGTATGTTTAATTTATATTTTTGAATGTCTAATAGAATTTGATTTAAAGTAACCTCACTTTTTTCTAATTCACCTAGAACAGAACTTTTCATAGTGTACTACGACACTTTTAAAGGCGTATCGATTGTAAAACCAATACCCATTACAGGAATGTGAAACGAATGTATTTTTTTCATACTTGTTATTTTACACTATTTAATTTTTGAATGGTACTAACCGGTAAAGATATCATGACCAACAAGCATAGAACATGACATATATCATACTCCAAAATTATTACAAACTTAAAAGTGGTGATGACTAATCTAGTGTAACGTTTATTAAATTATAAAGATTCGAGGTTATTCTCTGTTTTATTTAATTATTCTTAATTAGACTTGAACATACCGCAAAAATCCGTAAAACTTTAAAAAAACTATGTGCTTAGCTCTAGCTTCATTACTTTTATAGATAATTTTTTCAACAAAATAATATATGTCCGTAGCACCAAAAATAGCACGATTCAATAAGAATGTTTTATCAAAATATCAAATATACAACAGTATATTTATGACATTACCTTTCGATTCGGTAACAAAAACGGGGGTGCTACTTCCTTTATTTCATGAAACTTGTGAGAAAGGATTTAAACATGGTGAAGACCCTACTACCATTGTTGAAACTTTCTTTAAAAAATATCAAGCACGAAGAAATAAGCAAAGTCAAATAAACTTACTGTTTAGGTTTATTCAATATATAGAACGACAAGTCGTTTTGTTTGACGCCATTGAAGATGCTGCCTTTCCTGTAGTAAATAATATGGATGGTATTGGTACGCTACGAAACCTAAAAGGATCTGCCATCGCTGAGGGTAAACTTGAAGAACTGCAAAATTATTTAGATGAGTTTAAAGTTCGTATTGTTTTAACAGCGCACCCAACTCAATTCTACCCAGGATCTGTTTTGGGTATTATTACAAATCTAACTGAAGCAATAAAAGAAAACGATCTGTCTGAAATTAACAATTTATTCGGGCAATTGGGGAAAACACCTTTTTTTAAACACCACAAACCTACCCCTTATGACGAGGCAAAAAGTTTAATGTGGTATTTAGAAAATGTTTTTTACAAAACATTTGGAGAGATTTATAATTACATTCAAACCAATATTTATGATGACGGCAAAAAACACAACGAGATAATAAACATTGGATTCTGGCCAGGGGGAGATCGTGATGGAAATCCTTTTGTAAAACCGGACACCACACTGGAAGTGGCTAAAAAACTAAAGCAATCTATCCACAAAAAATACTACGAAGATTTAAAAGATTTAAGGAAAAAACTAACTTTTAGAGGAGTTGAAGAGCGTATTGTCCATTTAGAAACCATATTCTACAACTATAGCACAAACCAAAATTCTGATAATGAAGACATTATTTCTTCAAGAGATTTTATTAAAGAATTATTAAGTATTAGGCACATTGTAGTGAATGATTATCACTCATTATATGAAAGCGAGCTTAATAATTTAATTAACCGTGTACATCTATTTGGGTATAGTTTTGCTTCTTTAGATATACGTCAAGATAGTAGAATTCACCATAGTGTGTTTACAACCGTAATTAATAAATTAATTGCGTTGGGTAATTCTTCATTCCCAGATAATTATAATGATTTATCAGAAAATGAACAAATCGAAATATTATCTAAAGCAACAGATGACATTGCGGGTATAGATGATTTTGAAGATGAAATGGTTAGAAACACACTTAAAACCATTGCCATTATAAAAGATATACAAAATAGCAACGGAGAGCGCGGTGCAAACCGATATATTATTAGTAATAATCAAACGGCTTTAAATGTCATTCAGTTATTTGCCATGTTAAAAATGGTTGCCTTTAAAAATGACCTAACGGTTGATGTTGCTCCGTTATTTGAAACTATTCCTGATTTAGAAAATGCGCCTGGGGTTATGGAGCAATTATATACTAACCCAGAATATATGGCACATTTAAGAGCACGAGGAAGCAAACAACATATCATGCTTGGTTTTTCTGACGGCACAAAAGATGGAGGATATCTAATGGCTAACTGGGGTATTTATAAAGCAAAAGAATTGCTAACTGAAATGTCTAGAAAATATGATATTACGGCCATATTTTTTGATGGTCGTGGTGGACCACCAGCGCGTGGCGGTGGAAAAACACACCAATTTTACTCTTCATTAGGACCAACAATTGAAGACAAAGAAGTTCAACTCACTATTCAAGGGCAAACCATCAGTTCTAATTTTGGAACTCTTGACTCATCTAAATATAATTTAGAACAATTAATAAGTTCTGGAATAAAAAACAGAATAGATGGTGAAAAAAATATACTATCTGATAAAGACAGGGTAGTGATAACCAATTTAGCAGAAACGAGCTACGAAACATACAAGGATTTTAAAAATCATCCCATGTTCATACCATATTTGGAACGTATGAGTACTTTAAAATACTATGCAAAAACCAACATTGGTAGTCGTCCTTCAAAAAGAGGCACTTCAGATAAATTAATCTTCTCTGATTTAAGAGCTATTCCTTTTGTTGGCTCTTGGAGTCAGTTAAAACAAAATGTTCCTGGTTTTTACGGCGTTGGAACTGCATTAAAACAATATGAAGATAGAGGTGAATTTGATAAAGTAGAGCAGCTTTATAATAACTCCAAATTCTTTAGAACATTATTAGAAAATAGTATGATGTCTTTAACTAAATCGTTTTTCGATTTAACAAAGTATATGTCTAAAGACGAAGAATTTGGTGAATTCTGGAATATTATATATACAGAATATCTTACTACTAAAAGATTACTGCTTAAACTAACAGGCTACGAAGAATTAATGGAGAATGAACCTTCTGGAAAAGCATCAATTGAAGTTCGAGAATCTATAGTCCTGCCATTACTAACCATACAACAGTATGCTCTTAAAAAGATTCAAGAATTAGAAAAAGCAGGTGTTGCTGATGATGATGAAGAAAAGAAGATATTCGAAAAAATTGTAACGCGTTCTTTATTTGGTAATATTAACGCAAGTAGAAATTCTGCTTAGTTAAATCTAGAAACTTTATACTATAAAAAATGCTTATTCTATATTCAGAATAAGCATTTTTTTATATTCTTGATTTTGAAAAAATTACTAATTCAAAGTATCTCCACCTTTTTCGCCTGTCCTAATTCTATAGCATTCTTCTATATCAGAAACGAAAATCTTACCATCACCAACATTTTCCGTACTTGCAGCACTTAAAATAGCCTTAATTGTCGCATCTGCAAAACTATCATTTACAACAATTGAAAGGTACCTGCGTTGAATATCATTTGTACTATATGAAACACCCCTATACACATGCCCTTCCTTTTCGTTCCCTATTCCTGTAACATCCCAATAGGAAAAAAAATTAACTCCAACTTCATGAAGAGCGTCTTTAACTAATTTATACTTCGACTTTCTTATAATAGCTTCTATTTTCTTCATGATGATGTCGTTATTAATCGTTTCTATAAAATTAAAAAATATTAGTACCACTTTAAAGTATTTACATGTTTTAATTGGTTCTATAACAAAAAAGGATGCCTTGCACAGTGCAAGACATCCTTTTTACTAACTAACTAAACTATTTTTTAGTGATTAATGCTCATTCATTCTAAAATCTGAGTAAGCACTCATTCCGTGTTCGTGTAAATCTAATCCTTCTAATTCTTCTTTTTCAGAAACTCTAATTCCTACTGTTTTCTTTAGTGTGAATAAAATTAAAAATGATGAAGCAATACATATAACAGCATAAGATCCAATACCAACCAACTGGCTAATAAATTGATCCATTCCAGCTAAATTTCCAAAAATACCAACTGCTAATGTTCCCCATATACCGCAAACTAAGTGCACAGCAATAGCACCAACAGGATCATCTAATCTTAATCTATCAACTAAGCTAACTGCAAATACTATTATTGCCCCAGCAATAGCTCCAATTAAAATAGCATCCTCTGGACTCATTTGATCTGCACCGGCAGTAATACCAACTAAACCACCTAAAATACCATTTAAGAACATCGTTAAATCTAAATTCTTATATTTTAAGAATGATACTAAAGCAGCAACTATACCACCAGCGGCAGCTGCTAAACATGTAGTAACTAAAGTTATAGATGTTAATTCTGGATCTGCAGAAAGTACTGAACCTCCATTAAATCCAAACCATCCTAACCATAACACTAATACACCAGCAGTTGCTAATGGAATGTTATGTCCGGGTATAGCTTGTGGTTTTCCGTTTTTAAACTTCCCTATACGAGACCCTAATAACCAAACTGCAACTAAAGCAGCCCAACCACCAACAGAGTGCACTAATGTAGAACCTGCAAAATCGTAAAAAGGAGTTTCTCTCATATCTAAGAATCCACCACCCCATTTCCATGATCCGGCTAATGGATATATAATACCAACATATAATATTACAAATATCATAAATGGTCCAATTTTAATACGTTCAGCAACGGCTCCAGAAACAATTGTTGCAGCAGTTGCAGCAAACATCCCTTGGAACAAGAAATCTGTCCACCACGTATAACCACCATCAGCATATTCTGGTGTCATTCCGTTTTCAGGTGGTGCAATACCAAATCCTGCAAACTCAAAAAATCCTGAAGATCCTTCAGCAAATCCTGGGTACATTAAGTTAAAACCTATAAGGTAATATAATAACAGACCAGCAGTTATTATAAAGATATTCTTAAATAGAATATTAATTGTATTCTTTTGTCTTGTTAACCCAATTTCTAAAAATGCAAAACCTGTGTGCATGAAGAAAACGAGTGCCGTACAAACCATCATCCATACGTTATTAGCTGTAAATAATCCTTCCATAATTTAAATTATTTTAATGTTATTATTTTAAAGTGTTTCCACCCTTTTCTCCTGTTCGTATTCTGTAACATTCGTTGATATCTGACACGAATAATTTACCATCTCCAACCTCTCCAGTATTTGCTGACTCAAGGATTGCTTTAATAGTTATTGCTTCAAAATCATCATTTACAACGATGGATAAATGTCTTCGTTGAATATCACTAGTGCTATAACTCACACCGCGGTAAACGTGTCCTTCTTTTTCATTTCCTAAACCCGTTACATCCCAGTATGAGAAAAAGTTTACACCAACTTCATGCAATGCATTTCTAACTGCACTGTATTTGGATTTTCTAATAATTGCTTCAATTTTCTTCATATTATATATGTTTTTATTGATTAGTTAATTTGGTAAAAGACCATTCCCAAATAATTTATTTAGGAATGGTCTTTATCTGTATTTAGAATGAATAGATAGCTGCTAAAACAAATGAGCTTAAGCTTTTACTTGTAGCTAAATCGTTGTCTAAAAACGAATCATCAGAAGCAGAATCTAATCTAAGTTCTGGCTTGATTGTTAAGTTATCTATAGCAAAACTACCTGTTAAAGTCGCTGCAAAAACACTTGTATCTTCAACACCTGATCCAATAGCTCCGAAAGCTCCATCTTCAACAAAATACTCACCTCTTAATCCGATTGTGAAAGTATCAGAAGTTGCTAATTGAGGATATAATGCTACACCAGAAAATCCACCACCATCATCTTCAAGACTTAAATACGCAGCGTTAATTCCTAAAAAGAAATCATCTGATAAATCAAACCCACCGGTAAAATCTATTTCTGTAAAAGAAGGGTCTAACAAAAAGTTTAAGTATTGTCCAGCATATCCTAATTGAGCACCAAATGCATAATCACCTGTTGGATTAAATTCTGTTAAGTCAGTGTCATTGAAAACACCTAACATTAAACTAAAATCTTCAGATAATGCAATATCCGCTTTAATACCCGTATGGCTAAATGGCCCATAAGAGAATAAATAAGATGTGCTGTAGTTAAAATTAGCCGTTGGAGAAATTACTTCGTACCCTAAAAAAGTATTAAAGTTACCCATGGTTAAGGTTACGGACTCACTAACATTCCAGTAAGCATATAATTGGTTAATGATATTCCCTGTAGCAGAATACATTGGAGAAGCAAAAATGGCATCAGTACCTCTTGGTCCAAATACTAAATCAGCAACAAAACCAGTTTTTTCGCCTTCATAAGACATAACAACGTTAGCCATACCTAAAGCAAAACCAGGTAAATTTGCAAACGAAGAACCTGGAGCAGTCCAGTTTTCAAGATCATTTGGAGCATTTAAATTAGCTCTGTAATAAGCATCTATGCTACCTGTAATAGATAATTTTTTTTCTGTTACTTCTTCTTGAGCAAATAAGGCTGTTGCTACAAAAAGCATTGAAAGTGTAAATAATTTTTTCATAATTGTTTTCATTTTAAGTTTTTTAATGAGGTAGGTCTAAATTTTGATTAGTTTTTGTTTTGAGTTTAATATTTATAGACCTAACTTTTCTTAAGAACGAGCCAAAACTATATTAAAAAATTTTAACCCCCATAAAAAATGGGGGTATTTGATTTATTTTTATATATAATTCAATTTTTACCCTATTTCTTTAAGGGTATTAAGTTTAATATTTGATATTTTGATATTTTAACAACATAATCATTCGAATTATTGTCCATGTTGTTAGACCATTCATATTATACTTTTTATATATTCTATAAATTCTTAACACAAATTCACTCCTATATACATATCAGCATTCTTTTAGTTTGAATATTTGTTAGAAAACTGGTTTAATATTGATATATAATTATTTTTATAAGCTGATGTCTTCTAAAATCGAAATAATGAAATTCACCCTATTGTAATTCAAAATCTAGAATGTACCTTAGCTATTCAACTCAAGTTGTTAAACTCATTAATTGTTGATTATGCTGAAGAAACAAGGACTATATTCCCCCGAATTCGAACATGAGAACTGTGGTGCAGGTTTTATTTGTAATCTTAAAGGCGAGAAGACAAATCAAATCATACACGATGCTCTAGAAATTCTGGTAAAATTAGAGCACCGTGGCGGTGTAAGTGCTGATGGAAAAACTGGTGACGGCGCTGGTTTATTAATTGATATCCCTCATGACTATTTTAAACGCGTTTGCGATTTTAATATACCCGAACAAAGGGCGTATGCTGTTGGTATGGTGTTTTTACCTAAAGTAACTAACCAATATGATTTTTGTAAAACAATTTTTGAAAATGAAGTTAAAGCTCAAGGGCTATCGATTTTAGGATGGAGACAAGTACCTGTTGATTCTTCGCAGTTAGGAGAAATTGCCTTAGCCTCAGAGCCTAATATTGAACAACTATTTGTTGGAAAAACAAAAGCTATTGATGAAGCAACTTTTAAAGCCAAATTATATGCCGCTAGAAAAATAACTGAACATGCTATTAGAGAATCGAAAATCTCTGAAAGCGGTTATTTTTACGTTCCGAGTTTATCAACAACAACCTTAATATACAAAGGCATAATTATGCCCGAAGATATCGGTCCATATTATACGGATCTACAGCAGATAGATCTAGTTACACGTTTGGCTCTGGTGCACCAACGTTTCTCTACCAATACGATGCCTACCTGGGAATTGGCGCAACCATTCCGTTTTATGTGTCAGAATGGTGAAATCAATACCCTGCGTGGTAATGTAAGTAGAATGCGTGTTCGTGAAGAAATTATGAGAAGTGATGTTTTCGGACCGCAAATAGATAAATTATTCCCAATAATTTTACCAGGGAAATCAGATTCAGCTTCCATGGATATGGTCGTTGAATTATTAACACATACTGACCGTTCTCTTCCTGAAATCATGATGATGATGATTCCTGAAGCTTGGGAAAAACATGCCACCATGTCTGAGGAACGTAAAGCGTTTTACGAATATAACGGCTGTATTATGGAGCCCTGGGATGGCCCGGCTTCAGTGCCATTTACCGATGGTGATTATATAGGTGCTTTATTAGATAGAAACGGACTAAGACCTTCAAGATATACGGTTACCAAAAGTGGTAAACTCATTATGTCTTCAGAAATTGGTGTTGTAGATGTAGCACCAGAAGATGTTAAAGAACACGGCAGATTAGAACCAGGAAAAATGTTCTTGGTTGATATGAATAAAGGACGAATTATTGAAGATGAAGAAATAAAAAGTAAAATTGTTTCTGAAAGACCTTATAAAGAATGGTTATACAAAACACGTTTACATTTAAAGGATGTTCCTTATACAAATGAAACTTGCCCAATTGAAACTATTGACATCAAGACACGACAACGTTTATTCAACTATACGTTTGAAGATATTCAAGAGGTTATAACCCCTATGGCCATTGTTGGTAAAGAAGCTCTAGGATCAATGGGAGTTGACACGCCTTTAGCGGTTTTATCCGATAGACCTCAATTGATTTCAAACTACTTTAAACAACTATTTGCTCAAGTTACTAATCCACCTTTAGATGGTATTCGTGAGGAGATTGTTACCGATATAAGTTTGAATTTGGGGAAAGACAGAAATATTTTCAGTATCACTGAAAGACAGTGTAGAAAATTAAGAATTCAAAACCCTGTTATTTCAAATGCCGATTTAGAAAAAGTAAGAACTATTCAAATTGAAAGTTTCAAAACAGAAACCATCCAAATACTTTATCAAAAAGCTAAAGGAATGAATGGTTTAGAAGATGCTCTTGATGATATCATCATTCAAATTGAAAAGGCTTTAGAACGGAAAACAAATATTATTATTCTTTCTGATAGAGGTGTAAATCAAGATTTAGCTCCTATCCCTGCGTTATTAGCATGTTCTTATGTAAATCATCAGTTGAATCGTTTACGTAAGCGTTCTTATTTCGATATTATTATTGAATCTGCAGAACCTCGTGAACCGCATCATTTTGCTACTTTATTTGGTTATGGTGCTAGTGCAGTCAACCCATATATGGTAAATGAAATTATCAGAACGCAAGTTAAAGATGGCTTCATAACTGGCATGGATGAACAAGAAGCAGTCGATAATTTCAATAAAGCAATTGGAAAAGGTATTTTAAAAATCATGAATAAAATTGGAATCTCTACACTACATTCATATAGAGGTTCTCAAATTTTCGAGATTGTTGGATTTAATTCCCAATTTGTTGAAAAATATTTCCCTTATACCGCATCAAGGATAGAAGGTATTGGTTTATATGAAATTGAAAAAGAAATTGACCAACGTTATAAACAAGCCTATCCAGACAATACTATTGATAAAAATTTAGGATTGAACATTGGTGGCGATTACAGATGGAGACGTAATGGCGAACGCCACTTATTCAACCCTACTACAGTTTCAAAATTACAGCAAGCTGTTAGATTAAGTGATCAGGCAAGTTACGATGTGTATGCAAAAGCCATAAACGAACAATCTGAAAACTTAATGACTATTCGTGGTTTATTTGAGTTTGATAACTTAGATCCTATTCCTTTAGAAGAAGTAGAGCCATGGACAGAGATTGTGAAAAAATTTAAAACCGGAGCTATGTCTTACGGTTCTATTTCTCGTGAAGCCCATGAGAATTTAGCCATAGCCATGAACAGAATTGGAGGGAAATCTAATTCTGGAGAAGGTGGCGAAGACCGAAAGCGTTTCCAAAAAGACGTTAATGGAGACAGCCGTAATTCGGCCATAAAACAAGTGGCGTCAGGTCGTTTTGGAGTGACTTCACATTACTTAACGAATGCTAAAGAGATTCAAATAAAAATGGCACAAGGTGCTAAACCTGGAGAAGGTGGACAATTACCAGGATATAAAGTATACCCTTGGATTGCTGCGGTACGTAACTCTACACCATTTGTGGGGTTAATTTCTCCACCACCACATCACGATATTTATTCTATTGAAGATCTAGCGCAATTAATATTTGATTTAAAAAATGCCAATCGAGAAGCTCGAATTAATGTAAAATTAGTTTCTGAAGTTGGTGTTGGAACAATTGCTGCTGGTGTTGCAAAAGCAAAAGCTGATGTTGTTTTAATTTCTGGATATGATGGTGGAACAGGAGCTTCTCCTTTAACATCACTAAAACACGCTGGATTACCTTGGGAACTAGGTTTATCTGAAGCGCAACAAACGTTAGTGCTAAATAACTTAAGAAGTAGAATTGTTGTAGAATGTGATGGTCAGTTAAAAACAGGCCGTGACGTCGCTATTGCAGCATTATTAGGTGCTGAAGAATTTGGTTTTGCTACCGCTCCTTTAGTCGCTTCAGGTTGTATTATGATGCGTAAGTGTCACTTAAACACTTGCCCTGTAGGTATTGCAACTCAAGATAAAGAGTTACGTAAAAACTTTAAAGGCACACCAGAACACGTTATTAATTTCTTCTTCTATATAGCGGAAGAATTAAGAGGCATTATGGCACAATTAGGGTTTAGAACTCTAGATGAAATGGTGGGACAAACACACAAAATAAACGCTAATCATGCTATCAAGCACTATAAAGCAAAAGGTTTAGATTTATCTAGTATTTTACATAGACCAGCCGCTTATAGAGAATTGACAGTTAAGAATACTAAAAAACAAGATCATAACTTAGAAAACGTTTTAGATTTTGATATATTAAAAGATTCGCATAGAGCTTTATATAGAAAGGAAAAAATGACTCTAGCGTATTCAATTAAAAATATAAACCGTACTGTTGGTGCTATAGTTAGTAATGAGATATCAAAAATTTATGGTCATCTTGGTTTACCAGAAGACACCTTAAACATCAACTTTACAGGTTCTGCCGGACAGAGTTTTGGGGCTTTCGGAGCGCACGGATTAACATTTACTGTTGAAGGAAATACCAATGATTATTTAGGCAAAGGTTTATCTGGGGCAAAATTAATCATCAAAAAACCCGCTAAAGCAGATTTCATTGCAGAGAACAATATTATAGTAGGTAATGTTTGTTTATTTGGAGCTGTTCAAGGGGAAGCTTACATTAATGGAATTGCGGGCGAGCGTTTTGCTGTTCGTAACTCTGGTGCAATAGCTGTAGTTGAAGGTGTTGGAGATCACTGCTGTGAATATATGACCGGTGGAAAAGTTATAGTTTTAGGAAAAACTGGAAGAAACTTTGCTGCTGGCATGAGTGGTGGTATTGCTTATGTTTACGATCCTAATAACAAGTTTGTAAACGGATTATGCAATACAGAGTCTATCGAATTTGAGGATATCATAAATGATGATGCAGCAGAATTAAAACAAACTATTGAAAAGCATGTACTTTATACAAATAGTGGTCTTGGTAAAAAACTATTAGCAGACTGGGATACGAGTCTTAGTAATTTCGTAAAAGTAATGCCAATTGAATACAAACGTGCCTTGAAACGTTTAGAAACTGAAGAACCAATGGTAGAAGAATTAACAACAGCATAGTGTCATGGGAAAAGTAACTGGATTTAAAGAATTTGAAAGACAAGATGAAACGTACACGCCTGTAGAAAATCGTGTAAAACATTATAAAGAATTTACGGTCTCATTAAGCGAGCCCGAACTAAAAAAACAAGGTTCACGATGTATGGATTGTGGTATTCCATTTTGTCATAGTGGTTGCCCTTTAGGAAATTTAATTCCTGATTTCAACCATATGGTACATCAAGGTGAGTGGCAAAAAGCGTCTTGGATATTACATTCAACAAATAATTTTCCTGAGTTTACAGGTCGTTTATGTCCTGCGCCATGTGAGCAATCATGTGTATTAGGTATTATAGAAGACCCTGTATCCATTGAAAATATTGAAAAAAATATTGTTGAGCGTGCTTTTAAAGAAGGCTGGATTAAACCACAACCACCAAAAACTAGAACAGGTAAAACTATTGCTGTTATTGGCTCAGGACCCGCTGGTTTAGCTGCTGCACAACAATTAAATAGAGCTGGACATACAGTAACTGTTTTTGAACGTGATGATGAAGTTGGAGGATTATTACGTTACGGTATTCCTAACTTCAAAATGGAAAAAGAAATTATAGATCGTCGTTTAGCTATTTTAGAAGCAGAAGGCATCCTATTTAAAACTAACGTTAACGTTGGCGTTAATTATAGTGTTGAAGAACTAAAAAAATTCGATTCAATAGTATTATGTGGTGGTGCAACAGAAAGACGTAGTCTGCCAACTCCTGGTATTGATGCTGATGGTGTAGTACAAGCTATGGATTTCTTAACACAGCAAACTAAAGTGCTATTTGGAAAAAAGGTAGAAAACCAAATCATGGCAACTGATAAAAATGTCATCGTAATTGGAGGTGGTGATACGGGTTCAGATTGTATAGGAACCTCCAACCGTCAAGGCGCTAAATCGGTAGTTAATTTTGAAATTATGCCAAAACCACCCGGACATCGTTCACCAACTACACCTTGGCCTTTTTGGCCATTACAATTAAAAACATCTTCTTCTCATAAGGAAGGCGTTGAGCGTAACTGGTTAATCAATACTAAAGAGTTTGTAAAAGATGAGAACGGTAAATTAACGGCTTTAAAAACAGTGAATGTGGAGTGGAAAATGGTTCCAGGTGAACGTCCTCAACTTATAGAAATTGAAGGTACTGAAAAAACTTGGCCCTGTGATTTAGCTTTATTGGCGCTTGGTTTTACAGGTCCCGAAAGTACACTTTCTGATAAATTAGGAATTAAAACTGATGCACGCTCTAACTACAAAGCAGGGTATGGAAAATATCAAACTAATATTCCAAACATATTTGCTGCTGGTGATATGCGTCGTGGTCAATCTTTAATTGTTTGGGCTATTTCTGAAGGTAGAGAAGCTGCAAGACAGGTAGATTTATATTTAATGGGCAAATCTAATTTACCATCTAAAGATGTTGCTGGCGATTTGGTTGCTATGTAACTTATCAAAATATTTTAATAAAAAATGCGAACTAAACAGTTCGCATTTTTTATATCTAGATTATTATTCTCTTAATACACATTCCGCATAAACTCCTCAGCTTTGTCAACCATATTTTTACTTCCGCAAATAAAAGGGACACGCTGATGCAATTCAGTTGGTTCTACGTCCATAGTTCTTGTAAATCCATCACTAGCTTTTCCATTAGCTTGTTCTGCCAGAAAAGCCATTGGGTTACATTCATATAACAGACGTAACTTACCATTAGGATTTTTTGAACTTTGAGGATATAAGTAAATACCTCCTTTAATCATATTCCTGTGGAAATCGGACACTAAAGAACCAATATATCTTGATGTATATGGTCTATCTTCTTCTTCTAATTGACAATATTTAATATAATTTTTTATGCCTTGCGGAAAGTGAATATAGTTTCCTTCATTTACAGAATAAATATTTCCGTCAACTGAAAACTCCATGTCTGGATGAGACAAATAGAAAGACCCTATTGCAGGGTTCAAAGTAAACCCGTTTACACCATCTCCAGTAGTATATACTAACATAGTTGATGTTCCATAGACTACATAACCAGCAGCTACTTGCTCACTTCCTTTTTGTAAAAAATCATCTATAGTTACTGGTGTCCCCACAGGAGTTACACGTCTATAAATCGAAAAAATAGTGCCTACAGAAACATTTACATCTATATTAGAAGACCCATCTAAAGGATCAATCAATACAATATATTTATTTTGATGGTTTTCATCTTGACTATTAATAGCTATAAAATCATCTTCTTCCTCACTCGCAATTCCACAAACAATATTTCTATTTGTAAGTGTTTGAATAAACTTTTCGTTAGCATAAACATCCAGCTTTTGCTGGTCTTCACCTTGGATATTTGTGTCGCCTACTGCTCCAATAATATCAACTAACCCGGCTTTATTCACCTCATGATTTACAACCTTTGCGGCCAATCGAATAGAATTTATTAGACTTGATAATTCACCAGAAGAAAATTGAAATGAAGATTGATTTTCAATTATAAATTCTCCTAAGGTTTGCTTTTTGTGAGACATAAATACTATAGTTAAATTTAAACAAATATCAATAAAATTTAATGAACTACAACGTTTTCGCTAAATTTAAAACTTCACCATTACTCAACTTTAAACTATATTTGGATGAATAATAAAAACTATGGATTACGTTATTAGAAATGCGACAAGAAATGATATGCCGCAAGTGCTTCATTTAATTAAAGAATTAGCCACGTTTGAAAAAGAACCTCATGCTGTAGAGGTTACCGCTGATGATTTAAAACACGATGGCTTTGGAGAACACCCTGCATTTCATTGTTTTGTAGCCGATGTAAATTCTAAAATTGAAGGTATTGCTTTAATCTACAACCGTTACTCCACTTGGAAAGGTAAAATATTGCATTTAGAAGATTTAATCGTTAGTAAATCTATGCGAGGAAAAGGATTAGGAACTGCACTTTTAAATAAAGTGGTTCAATACGGATACGATTTAGGTGTCAAGCGTATTAATTGGGAAGTTATAGATTGGAATGAACCCGCTATTAACTTTTACGAACAAAAAGGCGCTAATGTAATGCGTGATTGGGATGTTGTTCAACTAAATGAGACTGGGATTAAAAATTATATAGCAAAATTATAATATGCAAGTATTTAAATTTGGTGGAGCATCAATAAAGGATGCAAACGGTGTGAAAAATTTGGCTTCAGTTTTAAATAAAACTGGACACAAAAATACTTTGATTGTAGTTTCTGCTATGGGAAAAACTACAAATGCCATCGAACTGCTAATAAAAAACTATTTTGAAAACAAAAAAGAATTACAAAGTTCACTTCAGGAGGTCAAAAAATATCATAATGAAATTTTACTTGATTTATTTGAAAATGTAAACCATATCGCTTTCAAAAAAGTTAACACCTTGTTTGATGAGTTAAATCGATTTTTAAAAACCAATAAATCCCCTGATTACAATTTTGTTTACGACCAAGTTATAGGTTTTGGAGAACTTCTATCCACAACAATAATTAGCGAATACTTAAACGCTATTGGCATAAAAAACAACTGGATAGACGTTAGAAATCAAATTAAAACTGACAATTATTATAGACGCGCCAATGTGGATTGGAAAGAAACACAACGTCTAATTTCATCAAAATTTAACACCTCTATTTTAAATATAACTCAAGGATTTTTAGGCAGCGACAAAAACAATTTCACAACGACACTTGGTAGAGAAGGTAGTGACTATACTGCTGCTATTTATGCCTATTGCTTAAATGCTGAACTTGTTACTATTTGGAAAGATGTCCCTGGTGTTTTAAATGCTGATCCTCGTTATTTTGAAAACGCACAATTATTAAATAAAATATCATATCGAGAAGCTATAGAATTAGCATTTTATGGCGCATCGGTTATTCACCCAAAAACATTGCAACCTTTACAAGGCAAGGAAATTCCTCTATATGTAAAATCATTTTTAAACCCCGAGGCACCTGGAACTCAAATAGGGAAAAATGCAACTTTAGACCCTATGATTCCTTGCTTCATTGTGAAAAAAAATCAAGTATTAATTTCTTTATCATCACTAGATTTTTCATATATCGTTGAAGAAAATATAGGTGAAATTTTCAATCTTTTACACACTTATAAAATGAAAGTAGATGTTATTCAAAACTCTGCTATTAGTTTTTCGGTTTGTGTTGATGATATTTATAATAACCTAGATAAACTTTTGCATCATTTAAAAGCAAAATTTAAGGTAACCACTGATAAAAACGTATCCCTTTATACGATTCGTCATTACAATCAGTCGGCCATAAATCAAATTGAAACTGATAAAACGGTATTGTTGAAACAATTAACTCAAGAAACCGTTCAAGTAGTAACTAAATAGTTTATTCAGTACATTTACACTCATGAGTAAACCGAACGATATAGGCCTTGTAAATGCAAAAGAAGTTGCTAAGGCTATCCAGCTAGATAAATATGGTTTTATAGGAACATTTATTGGTTGGCTTTTAATGAAAGTTCTTAAGATATCGACATTAAATAAGTTTTACAAAAAGCACAAACATCTAAAAGACATTGATTTTTTAGATAGTATTTTAGATGAATTTAAAATTAAGTTTGAAATTCCAGAAGAAGACCTAAAAAGGCTTCCAAAAGAAGGCGCTTATATTACCGTTTCAAACCATCCTTTGGGTGGAATTGATGGTATTTTATTATTAAAATTAATGCTCGAGCAACGCGATGATTTTAAAATAATAGCCAACTTTTTATTACATCGTATAGCCCCATTAAAACCCTATATTATGCCTGTAAATCCTTTTGAAGACAGAAAGGATGTAAAATCTAGTATTGCTGGTTTTAAAAATTCGATATTACATTTAAGAGATGGACATCCGCTAGGTTTATTTCCAGCAGGAGAAGTTTCAACGTACAAAGATGGTAAGTTAGTCGTTGATAAGCCTTGGGAAGAAGCTGCCATGAAACTGGTCAAAAAAGCTGAAGTGCCTGTTGTGCCCATTTATTTTCATGCTAAAAATAGTAATCTGTTTTATCAACTTTCAAAGATAAGCGACACTTTTAGAACTGCTAAATTACCTTCAGAAGTTCTTACGCAAAAACGTAGAATTATTAAAGTTAGAATAGGGAAACCCATTTCTGTAAATGATCAAAAAGAACATACATCTCTTGATGGTTTTTCAGAGTTTTTAAGACGGAAAACCTATATGCTTTCTAATACTTTTGAAAACAAATCTAAGATCTTAGATAACATTTCGTCTACCTTAAAAACACCCAAAGTCCCAAAAAATATTGTAACGCCCGTTGACAATAGCTTGATGATTAAAGAAGTTGATGCGCTTAGGGAAAACGATTCTAGACTTTTACAAAGTAAAAATTATGAGGTGTTTTTGGCTCAAGCTGATAAAATGCCTAACATGCTTCGTGAAATTGGACGTTTAAGAGAAATTACGTTTAGAGAAGTTGGCGAGGGCACTAATGAAGCTATAGATTTAGATGTATTTGATAATTACTACCATCACATGTTTTTGTGGGATAACGACAAGAAAGTACTTGCAGGCGCCTACAGAATGGGACTTGGCTCAAAGATTTTTGAGCGTTATGGTATTGATGGCTTTTATCTTCAAAATTTATTTAGGTTTGAACCAGAATTGTATAAAATGATGAGTCAGTCCATAGAAATGGGTCGTGCTTTTATCATAAAAGAATACCAGCAAAAACCCATGCCTTTATTTTTACTTTGGAAAGGTATTGTGCATACTACCTTGCGTTTTCCTGAACATAAATATTTAATTGGTGGTGTAAGTATAAGCAATCAGTTTTCAAACTTCTCAAAATCACTGATGGTGGAGTTTATGAAATCTCATTATTACGACCCTTATATTGCACAATATGTATACCCTAAAAAGGAGTTTAAAGTGAAGTTAAAAGACGCTGATAAAGATTTTGTTTTTGACGAAGCCGCAGCCGATTTAAACAAATTTGATAAATTTATTGATGAAATTGAACCAGGAGCCTTGCGATTGCCTGTTCTACTAAAAAAATACATTAAACAAAATGCCCGTTTGGTTGCTTTTAATGTTGATCCTTTATTTAATAACTCAGTTGATGGGTTGATGTATATTAAAATTGCCGACTTGCCCGAAAGTACCGTGCGCCCGGTAATGGAAGAGTTTCAGGCGGAATTAGAAAGTAAATTTTCTAGCCAGAATAATAATTCAGATAAATAGAATGCCATTGAAAATCAAACACTATGGGGGTTCTATGCTTTAATCTGTATGTATTATTAACTAATTTACATTGGAAAACACAAACTTCATTTCTGTTGCTATTTGCAAACTTCTTTTTAAATAGGTTTCTGTTTGTTGCACTGTGCCATCAGACTTTTTTGGATCTTCATAGGTTATGGCTATACGCTTATCACAACCAAATACCATAGGGCAAGCTTTATCTGCTGAAGAGCAAGTCATAATTGCTGCAAAGTCAGAAGTTGGATTAAAACCATCACTAAATTGCTTTGAAAAAGCTATTATAGACGGTTCGTTTTTGGAAAATTTAACACTGTAAACAGGGTTATTCTCTTCTGATAATTTAGCAATCTGGAAGCCTTGATTTTTCAGAGTTTCTCCAACTTTTGGAAACATTGCAGTTGCTTCTGTCCCTCCGGAATAACAGGATACGTTATTGATATTATAATAAGCAGCCATAGTTTGTGCCCAAATTTGAGACAAATGACTACGACGTGAATTATGTGTACAAATAAAATTTAAGCGAATAGATTTGTTAGCACTAATCTTATCTTTTAAATAATCTATTAAAGGCTTAAGTATAACTTTTCTTTCCTCAGAAATTACAGCTATATCTAATGAATTTATTACATTGGATATAGTTTTAAATAATATTTTATCTTTCATCATTTATTATATAATTAACAACAGCCACCTCCAGGAGCGCAAGACGATTCTAAATTCGAAGTTGATTTTTCTATAGTTTCAGGAACACCACAAAGTTCTTTGGCTTTACAATCTGTTTTTTCAATAGCTAATTTAACAATTAGATTTCCTTCTTTTATTTCAAAATCATTGACAAATAATTGCGCTGTATGAAAGTTAGAATTACTATATTCAAATTTTACTTCAGAATCTAAATCATAAGGTTTCATTGTGCCTACTTTTTTAAGAATAGATGAAGCTTTAAAAACCGTTAGATATTCTGTTTTACCCAATTCAAGTGGGCTTTCCCATAGTTGAATAATGGTTTCATTCCAAGAATCAGTTTGTGCACCACAATCTACAGAATCTACTGCAATGTGTTTCACTTCTGTAATATGATAATTTGCACCAACCAAAACATTTGGGGCGTATTCAAATAACAAAGATTTCTCTTTATTGTCCTCAAGTAGTTTAAAAAATTCTCGTGTTTTCATTTCTATTATTTTTTTACGTTTGAGTGATATAATTAAATGCCTATTATAAGCTAGCAACAGTTGGCTTTAGTCGTGTTAAAAAAACTATTTAATTGATTTTGAATTGCTGTCCAACGTTCAACATTAATACAATAACACATACTCTTACCTTCTACCTCTCCTTTAAGCAGTCCAATACTTTTCAATTCTTTTAAATGCTGAGAAATAGTAGCTTGGGCTAAACCAATTTCCTCAACCAAATCATTACATATACAGCTATTTTGATTACTTATATACTGCAAAATAGCCACACGAGCAGGATGCCCTAGTACTTTAAAAAGCTGTGCTAAATCATTTTGCTGATCCGTAAATATTTGTGTTTTTGTAACACCCATTTTATTTATTTATATATTGCAATATTACGATGATAATTTTAAATAAAAAAGCCAAAACACATTTTTTTGACTTTTTTAGATTTTATATTAAAACCAAGGTTTTTTTTCAACTTGATATGTGTTATAAAATTCCTCATCAGATTTAGTTAGATAGACAATGCCTTCTATTAAACCAATTACACCTGTTAATCCAGCTCCCAATCCACAAGTTATAAAACCAAGGATAAATGTAATTACTAATAAAATAATTCCTTCTTTGTTGTATCCTAAAATAAACTTATGTACGCCTAAAGGCCCTAATATTATAGCTAAAACTCCAGCTAAAATTTTCTTGTTTTCACCAGTTGCTTGTTCAAATGTTTCTTTTGCACTTTCAGCAAACTCTGAAGCTGTCTCTTTAGCTTCACTAGCAAATTCTTTTGCTTTTTCTTTAGCATCACCTGCTAGTTCTTTTGCTTCATCTGCTAACTCACTTGCTTTGCCGCTTGCCTTATCAGCAGCTTTTTTAGCGCCATCTTTAGCATCACCCAACATATCGTTTAGATCGTCGCTTAAATTTTTTTCGTCAGACATTTTGTAAAATAATTTCGGTTAGATTATAAAGTTAGTAAAAAATAAACTCTTATAACTATTTGTCTTTTAACTTAACATTATGTTACAAATCACTTTAATTAAATTATTTAATCAACATAATAACACCTCCAATGGCTGTTACAATTAAAATGAAACGTCTGTAATTTACATTAGAAATTAACTTAACGATGTAAGCTCCTAAGAAAAATCCAATAATAACTGCAGGTATCAGTACCGAATTCAAAACCAATGTTTCGGTAGTAACCGTTTTCCAAATAAAAATATGAAAAGGCAACTTAAACACATTTATGATAAAAAACAACCAAGCCGCTGTGCCTATAAATTCATTCTTCGGAAAACGCATTGCAAGAAAATAAATATTAGAAATCGGTCCTGCTAGATTTCCAATCATAGTGGTGAACCCCGCTAAAAATCCTGTAATTATAGCGAATAATTTATTTGTTGGAACTGTATTAGATTTTCTGCTTTCGGTATAAAACATAATACCTACTGAAATAATAATTATTATTGCCATTAACCTTTTAAAAACCGTTTCAGAAATATCATTACCAACCCAAACACCAACTAAAACACCAACAAACATCCAAGGGATCAACTTTTTGATAATGTGCCATTGCGCATGTCTATTATAATAAACAACCGCAAAAATATCAGCACAAATTAACATAGGAAGCAAAATACCCGTTGATGCCTTTTCACCAAAAACAAAAGCAAGTATCACCACAATGATAATTCCAATTCCTTTTATTCCTGATTTGGCCAAACCTAATAAAAAAACTGCAAAACCAATGGCAGTCCATTGTAATGCAGTTAAATTATATGATTGAAGAATTTCTAAATAAGTCAATAGCTATATTTGAAATGCTAATTTACAAAAAAGCAGAATCTACCGGTTCCCAAAGCTCAATCTTATTCCCATCATTGTCCAAAATCCAACCAAATTTCCCGTACTCGTATTCTTGAACTTCGCCAACAATAGTAACACCTTCTTCTTTTAATACTTTAAGTAATTCATGTAAATTTTCAACCCTATAATTAAACATAAAGTCCTTTTTTGAAGGCTCATAATATTTTGTGTCTTCAGGAAAAGGACTCCATTGGATAGAGCAATCTTTACCATCTTTATCTTTCCACCAAAAGGTACAACCGTAATCATCAGTATTAAACCCTAAATGTTTTTTATACCAATCTTTTGATGCTTTTGGATCTTTTGTTTTAAAAAACAACCCACCTATTCCTGTTACTCGATTTTTCATGTTTTATTGTTTTTCAATTACACATGCTGATCTGTAAGTATGGTATTCCCATCTGGATCGTACATGACCATACTTGCTGGACCAGAAGTGTTTTCATCCGCTTCACTTTCTAGCTTTAGTTTATTATCTTTTAAATGTTTTTGAATGGTTCGAACATCATCAAAAGGATCCACTTTATTTGCGCTTTCATCCCAACCTGGATTAAAGCTTAAAATATTTTTTTCAAACATCCCTTGAAACAATCCTACTAGAGCATTACCGTTTTTCTTAATAAGGTGTTTTTTTCAATATCGCCAGCGAACTGATTAAAACCCAGGGTTTCGTAAAATTGTTTTGATGCCTTAATATCTTTTACATTAAGACTTACTGAAAATGCACCTAGTTTCATGATTTAAGCTTTTTTGTTACTAATTATTTTTTGAATGCGGATTCGTAAATATCTATCCATTCTTCCGTGCTTACTTTTGCAGTTAATTCGCCTATTAAATCAAAAGGGATATCTTCCATTTTTTTAAACCGGATACAGCTTTTACCCATATCTAGTTTATACTTACAGCGTTTAGTATATTCTGAAGTAAACCAATCCATCAAATCTTTCCTAGAATAAAGTACCATACTATAGACAGCTACAAAGTTTTTTTGAGATGCTAAATTCATAAATGGCAAAGGATCTTTTGGGTTACAATGGTACCCATCTGAATAAACTGAATGTGGTACAACATAACCTAACATTCCATAATTCATTAGTTCTTCAATCCCTTTTGGAAGGTTGTCTAAAATTTGTTGTCTTAATTTAGAAACGGGTTCTTTCCTGTCTTCTGGTAATTCTTCCAGATATTGTTTTGGTGATGTTGCTTTTGACTGCATAATTAAATTATTTACGTTGAAGTATTAATCCTGAAATTACAGCTATAATAAATCCTATAATTAGAACAGTTGCCGACATAACTAATGAACTAATTATTGAATTTGAGAATAACGCTTTTTCCGCCTCCATATCTTGAAGCCTGATTTGAAATTCGGCAGCAGACAATGAGGATTTTGCTTTTTCAACCATATGATTATAGTACTCGGTCATAAACTCTGGGTTAATAACTTCTACATAAATATAATTAATAATTCCAAAAGTTAACCCTGCAAGTAAGCTAACTAAAACACCAATTACTAGGGCCTTACCAAAAGAAACTGAACCGTTATTAATAGACTCCTTATAGTTTTTAATAGCAAAATAAATAAAAAGTAAAGCTAATACAATACTAATGTATCCGAAAATCTCACTATTGGAATAACTCAGGCTATCTCCTAATGAAAATTGTATTGCAAATAAAATAACAAGGGTTAAGCTACTTAAAAGACCGAATTTTAAAACTGATTTTCTCATACGATTGAAATTGATTATTAAGCTATAAAACTATTAATGTAATAAAAAATTATGGTCATACTAAAGTACCAAATTACAAGTAATCAATAAAAAGGCTTGAATAAATTGAAAATCTTTGGCTATTTGTAACGCTTTTGTTCTGCGTTTTGCATTTAACCTCACTAACAAATTAGATACATGTGTTTTGATAGTACTTGCCGAAAGAAATAATTTATTTGCTATTTCTTTATTTGATAAACTTTCTGAAATAGCTTGAAGCACCTCATATTCGGGAGATGTGATTTCTAAATCTTTGATTTTTTGTTGATTGATTTTTTTGAGAAGTATCTATAGGCTTACGAAGACTTTTTTGTTGATGTATATTCTAATAATTAAATAACAATAGCACTTGTAACGATATCAAATTCTTTTTTAAAACTTCCAGCGTTTATGGAATATGTGCTAATTTGAAATAATAGTAACAAAGCCAATATTAATCCTGAAAAAACTAAAATAGTTTTCTTTATGCCTTAAAATTAATAAAATTTAGTTTTAATTTTATCAACTATAGTTTGAGCCAATTTTTCTTTACTTTCGATAGTCCAGCCAGCAACATGCGGTGATAATAATACCTTTTCTGAATTTATTAAATATCGAAATGCTTCTGGCAATTCTGAAGAAAAAAGTGTTTCAAAAGATGCTTTTTCGTATTCTAAAACATCTAACCCAGCTCCTAAAATTTTATCTGATTTTAATGCAGAAACCAAATCTGCTGTGGCTACACTTTTACCTCTGGCGGTATTAATAAGCCAAAATGGTTTTTTAATTTGATTAATAAACGCTGTATTAATCATGTTTAAGGTTAGGGGAGTTTGTGGGGTGTGTAAACTCACAACATCTACTTTTTCTTGAAAGATTGCAAGTGATACTTGTTTTGCATTTTCATCTCCAACATTATCTTTTATATCATAACATAAAACCTCAACATCAAACCCGCGTAGCTTTTTCGCAAAAGCTTTCCCCATGTTTCCGTAGCCAATTAAACCTACTGTCTTTCCATCAAGTTCTACTCCTCTATTTTCTTCTCGTAACCATTTACCTTGTCGCACCTCATGATCTCCTTTATTCAGATTATTGAAAAGTGACAATATCATACCTAGCGTATGCTCACCAACTGCATTTCTATTGCCTTCTGGTGCGGATATTAAATACACGCCTTTTTGTTCGGCATAGACGCCATCTATATTTTCTAATCCTGCACCAACACGACCAATAAATTTTAGGTTTTTTGCTGCATCTAAAAATTGTTTATCTATGGTAAAACGGCTTCTTAAAACAATGCCATCATACTCATGGATTTTTGCTTCAACGACTTTTTTTGAAGATTTATAATCTTCATGATTCGTCAAACCTAAATCGTTTAATTGATTGATTAATAATTCGTGGTTAGTGTCTAGATGTAATACTTTCATTTAAATTTTCGGGAAATGGGTTTGTGTCTTTTCGTGTTTTACTTTTCCAGTATGTGCAGTATCAAGTTTTTCGAATAATAATACATGGACTTCTTCATCGTTTTTTGTGAATGGGTTATGCTCTACACCTTTTGGAACTACAATAATTTCGCCTTCGTTTACCACTTCTGTTCGGTCTCTGAATTGCATATATAATGTGCCTTTAATAACTTGAAACAATTCATCCTCATCATCATGAATGTGCCAAACAAATTCGCCTTTAAGTTTCGCCAAAATAACCTGCATATTGTCTACCACGGCAATTTGATGTGGATGCCAATTTTTATCGAATTTAGAGAACTTCTCCTTTATGTTAATACTTTTCATGATGTAAAATTACGAAGTTTTGCGTTAGGGATTGTAGCGGCATCCTTTTTAAAGTTTGGAAAAAGAAGGTTTGTGTTAGAACTTTAATTTAACAGATTGCGACGTCGCTCACTCCTCGCAATGACGTCATTAAAAGATATAGTGTAAAGCCTGACCCTTGTATTAAAATACCTACAGTAAGACAGGCGGCCAAATATTAAATTCCGAGAATCATTTTTGCTATCCAAAAATATAGTAGAATACCTAAAATATCATTGCTTGTAGTAATAAAAGGACCTGTGGCAATTGCTGGATCGATGCCGCGTTTGTTTAGAAACAATGGCACAAAAGTTCCGATGAGTCCCGCCACAATAATAACGGCAACAAGAGATACTGAAATAGCCAAAGCGGTGTTTAACTCGCCTTCGAAAGCCCATATAAATAAAAAGAGAAATATAGCCAATATGATACCGTTAAGGGCTGCGAGCAACATCTCTTTTATTAATCGGCTATTGACACTGCCACGAACATCATCATTGGCCAAACCTTGCACGATAATAGCGCTAGACTGTACGCCTACATTTCCAGCCATTGCTGCAATTAGGGGCGTAAAAAAGAATAATATTACCGCTTTTCCTGTAAAAAGTCCTTCGAAGCCTTCCATAATTAAAAAAGCACCTATGCCACCTACTAAGCCTAAAAACAGCCATGGTAAACGCGCTCTGGTAAGCTCAAGAATACTATCATCTGCCTCAACATCTCCTGTAATACCGGCCGCCATTTGGTAATCTTTATCGGCTTCTTCTCTCAGTACGTCTACAATATCATCAATGGTAATTCTACCTAAAAGTATTTGATTTCTATCAACTACAGGAATAGCTTCTAAATCATACTTTGCCATTACTTTGGCCACTTCTTCTACATCATCATGAACATTAACATAGTCTACATTAACCTTAACTAAGTCTGATATTTTTTGCTCGCTTTTAGCTACAATTAAATCTTTCAAAGACAGGCGACCAATAAGCTTTTCTTCCTTATTTACTACATAAATAGAATGCACGCGTGTTACTTCTTCGGCTTGCCCCCTAATCCTTCTCATACAGCCAGCAACCGTCCATGTTTCATAAACTTTTACAAGCTCTTTGGCCATGAGTCCACCTGCTGTATCTTCATCGTAGGCTAAAAGTTCGGTAATTTCTGCTTTGTGTTCTTCGTCTTCGATCTGAGCAATTACCGCCTGTTGACGATCTTCCGGCAATTCTGAAATAATATCTGCCGCATCATCGGTATCTAATTCTTCAACTTCTTCGGCAATTTCTTTGGCAGAAAGATTTTTTAAAACTTTTTCTCGATTGTCTTCATCCAACTCCATTAGGATGTCTGAAGTTCTTTCAGAGTCAAGAAGCTTTATAACATACACTGCTTGTTCTAGATTTAATTCATCTAAAATTTCAGCAATATCAGCATAATGAAACTCATCTAATAGTTTGTGAAGTTCTTTATCGTTTTCTTCCTCGATAAATAGCTCAACCCGCTCAATGAGTTCATCGGTTAATTGAAATTGTATGTTTTCGTTTTCTTCTGACAAACGGAAAAAATTAAAAGGTTCTAAACGTCTTCTTCTAATAATTGTGTGAGCTCAATAAAAGCTTGAACACTTAATTGTTCTGGACGTTTGTCAAATATACTATTTGCTTTTAAATTATCAGATAAATCAAATGTTTTTAAACTGTTACGAAGTGTTTTTCGGCGCTGTTGAAAAGCCGCTTTAACGACTTTAAAAAAGAATTTTTCATCACATGGTAAAGAATAATCTGCCTTTCTTGTAAGTCTTAAAACACCTGATTCGACTTTTGGTGGCGGGTTAAAAACATGTGGTGGTACTGTAAATAAATATTCGGCGTCATAAAACGCTTGTGTTAATACTGAAAGAATCCCATATACTTTACTACCTTCTTTTGAGCAGATACGTTGTGCTACTTCTTTTTGAAACATCCCTGAGAATTCAGGAATTTGATCCCTCATTTCTAAGGTCTTAAAAACGATTTGGGTTGAAATATTATAAGGAAAGTTCCCAATGATGGCAAACGGTTCTTGATTGAAAACTTCGTTTAAATCGTATTTTAAAAAGTCTTTTTCTATAATTCTTGGTGCGAGATTAAGGTAATTTGCTTGAAGATATTCAACTGACTCAGGATCAATTTCTATAACATAAGTTGTTTTATCTTTTTTTAGCAAATATTTGGTAAGCACACCCATACCTGGACCAATTTCTAAAACATTTTTGTAGTCTTTTAAAATGAGTGTGTCTGCTATTTTTTCTGCTACAGACTCGTCATTTAAAAAGTGCTGACCTAAATATTTTTTTGCTTTTACCTGATGTTGGTTGGGTTTATATGCCACTAATTCACGGATTTGGATTATTAGACAAAACTAAGCTATTTAAAATTCACGGTGTACTCATCTAAAATCTCAAGTTCCGTTCTAAAAGCCAGCATTTTATCTGCAAATTTTTTCATGCCTTCATTTCTTAATTTTTCGGCATCTTCTCTATAATAAGCGTCTAAAGCTTCTCGTGAATATGAGCGGTACTGAACAGAATAGGTGACACCTCCCATATCTTCTTCCACTAAAACTCTCGACAACGTTGCCTTTTCAAATTTTCCTGTACCTAAAACTTTCGGGATGTGCTCTTTTATCCAAGTAAGCCATTCGTCATGAATGGATTCTTCAATGTTTGCTGTTACGTTGTATATTATCATTTTTATTTATAAGGTTTTTGCAAATAATAAGAGATCTTCTTCGTCTTCAAAGGGAGTTACTTTTTTTTCATATGTTAATCCCAGTTTTTTTAATAACTTAATAGAACTATCATTATCTGAAGTTGTTATCGCTATTATTTTATCTAATTTAAATACGTTTTTTGCAAGTTTAATAATTTTAATTGATGCTTCATGAGCAAGTCCTAAACTTTCATAGTTTGGAAGCATTGCAAAACCAACATCTACATATTCTAAAGTATCTCGTTTTATGAGTCCGCAAGTACCAATAGGTTTATTGTTTTCTGCTTTAAGTAATAATTTATAGAACCCAAAACCATGAGTTTTATAGCTTTTTAAATGTCCCGTTTTTATTCTTTCTTCAGCTGCTTTAATCGTTTTGGTATGTCTATCACCAATATATTTTATCCAATTGGGTGAATTAACCAATTCTAAAAAGAAAGGAGCATCTTTTAACGTGAATTTAGAAATTAGTAATCTATTAGTTTCCGCGACTATCATATTAATTTATAGCATCTCCTCTTAATAATCTATAGCGCTTTCTAGCATCGACAAAATAAATACTATCGGCATGATTAAAAATAATTTGTTCATATAAGGCCTTTGCTTTTTCAGGAAGATTTAACTGACTCTCATATATTTCTGCTAAATGAAAATAGGCATCATCAATTAATATACCATCTCTGTAGTTATCTATAATTGCTTGGTAATTTGCCTTAGCTTTTTCAAACTGAGATTTTAATTCGAATATTTGAGCCTGTTTGTATAAAGCTTGAGCAATTATAGGTTCTGTCTTATGTTCTTCAAGGATTTTGTCGAGCAAATCAATGGCTTCTTCATTCCTATTTTGAAAAGCTAATAAGTCTGCTTTTGCATAACGTTTTAATGCAATTTGAAGTGAATCTTCATACTTATTATCAGAAATCAGGAGTTTTAAATCAAGTGCATCATTTGCTATAAGCTGAGATGTCGAGGCTTTTAAAATTTTAAGTTGAGATTCTGCCCATTTAAAATCGCCTTTGTAATAACTCGCTTTAGCAACTTTAAAACGTGCCTCTTGAGAAATAGTGCTATTTTTTAAGTTACGCTGAATTTGAGTGTAATAAATTAGGGCCTTATTAAATTGTTCTTGCAAGACTAAAATATCACCCAACTCTAATTTAACTTGCGCCTTTTCTATGGATGCCAAGGGTTGTTTTAAACTGTTTTCCAAAAATCTTGTAGCTTCTCCTGTTTCATTTAAATAAAAGGCTAAAAAGTGCCCATAAGAAACTTGTAATTCTAAAGTTTCAGATTGATCTCCAAATGTTTTAAATAACTCTAAATATTTACTCTTAATAACTCCGTAATTAGATTTTGAACTTTCTTTAATATCTATTTGAAGTAAATTTTGATGTGCATCAAGTTTTGTTTCAGCATCCTGTGCTGTGTCTATAATGTAATTGAAAACATCTCGAGCAATTTCATTTTTATTGTCGTTTGAAGCCATTAGTGCAATCTCTTCAATTCGGCTTAAACTTTCTGGTTGTCTTTTATAAATCGCTTTTTCTTGAGTAAATGCCTTTTTAAAATTTTTTTGTTGAATAAACAACCAACTTAATAACTCATTCCAAAGAATATTGGGTTCTTGCTGTAATTTTTTCAGAAGAAGCTTGCGAAACAAAACATTGTTTTCATTAGTGCTGTCCTCAGTAATAAAATCATTAATAGCACGCTTAACATCTCTTAAAACTATAGGATTTGATTCTGCAAAATTGATATAACTATTAAACATTTTTTCAATATCCCCTTGCTCTCCATAAATTTGTGCAAGTTGTACATTAAAATTAAATTCTGGGTTTAACACCGCAGCCTTTTCATAAGAAACTACTGCTTCATCTAAAAGAGAATGGTTTTGAAAACTTCTCGCTATAGCAAATACATTACTTGCTTTTTCATCAATTGTAGCTATGGCTTTCTGATAATTTTCATTTGCCTTTTGTAAATCATTTTTAAGCTGATAATTATATCCTAACTCAACAATAAAAGCGGGATATGTAATACGTTCCATCAATTTCAATATGAATTTTTCAGCATCATCATATTGCTCTAATTGCTGATGCGTACTTATAATTTGATTGATGTAATTAATATTTGAAGACGATTTAGCATACAAATTTTTATACTCAATTAATGCCTTTTCAAATTCGCCTTTTTGGAAATAGTCTTTGGCGAGCATAGCATTTTGTGAATACAAAATACTAGATAGTAATAAGCAAAAAAATAATATATATCGCATACCGTAAATATAGCAAATGTAAGGTGTTGATAATGTAAAAGTTTTTATAAAAAAAGTGCCCGACAAAAAATCGGGCACTTACCAACCAAAAATAATTTTCTATTAACTACTTGTTAATTAAATACTCGATTGGGGACAGTCTTTAATTCTTATTATTCATAAGAATGACTATTTTCAAAAAATATTATTGAATTACATCAAGAATTTTATTTTAAAAATTCCTATTTACTCGCAATAGTTGTGGTATTACCTTCGGATTTAAACAATTCGAAATCTGAAGATAAAACTTTAGTTGCGAAAAAAATCAAAGCAATTAAAAGGACAACGCGCTTAACATTCTTCATAATTAGTAGGTTGGGTAGATTTGGTTAAGCTAAATACAGTAATAAATCTTAAAAAATCAAATAAACAAAAGAAAATTCGTTAAACAGCATGCTTAATGTGTATTTCATCGATAAAAATGAATATAAATTTTAATTTTTGTAAGCTTTTTCCTTTAATTAATAATTTTAAAACCGGTATAAGGTTGAAGTACTTCAGGAACAAGAATTCCGTCTTCCGTTTGGTAATTTTCCAGAATTCCAGCTAAGACTCTAGGTAATGCTAAAGAGCTTCCATTAAGTGTATGCGCTAGTTCATTTTTACCATCACTATTTTTAAATCGAAGTTTTAAACGATTCGCCTGAAACGTTTCAAAATTTGAAACAGAAGAAATTTCCAACCATCTATCTTGAGCTGTAGAAAACACTTCAAAATCATAAGTTAAAGATGCCGCAAAAGAGGTATCTCCTCCGCATAAACGCAGAATTCTATATGGTAATTTTAATTCTTTTAAAATGTCTTTTACATGGTCAATCATACCATCTAACGCTTTATAAGATTTAGTAGGATGTTCAACACGAATAATTTCAACCTTATCAAATTGATGTAGTCTATTTAATCCTCTAACGTGTGCACCATAACTTCCTGCTTCACGACGAAAACATGGCGTATACCCTGTTATACCTACTGGTAATTCATTTTCATTTAAAACCACATCTCTAAAAATATTGGTTCCAGGTACTTCAGCAGTTGGTATTAAGTATAAATTATCTTCTGTAACATGATACATCTGCCCCTCTTTATCAGGTAATTGCCCGGTACCAAAAGCAGAAGCTTCATTAACCATAAGTGGTAGTTGATATTCCGTATAACCAGCCGCTGTATTTTTGTCTAAAAAATAAGCAATTAATGCACGTTGTAACCTAGCACCCTTTCCTTTATAAACTGGAAATCCAGCACCAGTAATTTTGTTACCTAGTTCAAAATCTATGATGTCGTACTTCTTAGCCAGCTCCCAATGTGGTAAAGCGCCATTGTGTAGTTTGGGAATAACTCCTGCTTTAAAAATTTCTTCATTATCTAACTCAGAGTTTCCACGAGGCACAACATCATGAGGTACATTTGGTATTTTATAAAGTAATTCCTTTAAAGCTTCCACTTTATTATTTAAATCCTCAGAAAGTTCTTTTGAAGCGTCTTTTAATTGACTGGTTTTTTCTTTTAATAGATTAGCCTTTTGAGCTTCACCAGATTTGTATAAGTTTCCTATTTCCTTTGATAAGGTATTAGATTCAGCCAAAGTATTATCTAACTCTGTTTGAAGACGTCTTCTATCTTCATCAAAGGTAATAACATCATTAATCATTTGCGTAGCATCAATATTTCGTTTTGCTAAACGCTCAATAACTAATTCTTTGTTTTCTCTAATAAAAGGAACTTGTAACATGACATTAAAATTTAAGCAACAAATTTAATGAAATGAATAGATAATCACTCTTCTTTTAAAGGTAAAATCCAATTGCTGTGATTAAAAACATTCCACTCTACATTAGCAATATCAATGTCTGGGTTAATTAAGGTTTTATATGGCTTTCCGTTAACACTAACTTTACAATTTATATACACCGCAACATCTTGTCCATTATTTTTAAAATCTTGTTTTAAACGTTGTGCAAATTGCCACATAACATCTGGTTTTGTGCTTGCAGATCTTTTTTGCTTCGTGCTTAAATATTTATTTAAGTCAATATGAGTGCGCTTCCCTGAGTCTTTATTTTCAACCCAAAATGAGGTTTGCCCACTTTTTATGCGAAGCATCATACGCCATGATAATCTATGTCCTTCTTCGGTCCTTAATACATTATCTTCAATAAAATAGTGCCTTAATGGTAAGCCTATTTGAATGATAAAATAAATTGAAAAACCTATAATTAAAGGTGCTTTTAACTTCGGAATAGAAATCTCTTCTGATGTATAATAGAGTTTCTTTTTTAAAAATAGCTTTTGAATTTTTTCAGCAGAGAAAAAGAATAAAGAAAATGCTAAAGCTAAATATGGAAATATGCCAATTTGGAATATAAACGAATTGAACAAATGGAAGAAAATAGAGCCAATAAACGCATATTTTCTTGTGGGTTTAAATAGTAACAAGGGTACAATTAAACCGTCAAACAAAATACCACCATAGGCCAAGGCAAAATGCAGCCATTTTTGCTGAAGAAAGTCACCAACAAAAATATAATCCTTTTTCCCTTTCATCATTAATTCTATAACCGAAGTGTCTAACCAATCAGGATAAAATTTGGCTACAGAAGCATAGGTGTAAACAATAAACAACTGAAGAATAATAATCCAACGACACCATTGCGGCATGGAATAACTCTTAATTTCCGGGTTTAATTTAACATCAACTGAAGCGTATTTATGCGCTGGAAGAAACACCATTATCCCACTTAAAAGCATCAATAAATAATAATGATTGTTATATGATGATTTTTGCATTAAATAGGTTGCTGACCACATGATTGTAAATGCAATCATGCTAAATCGGTATTTATAACCTACCATAATGAGTAAACCAAAAACACCCATTATAACGTAGTAATAATACATGCCGTTTCCTGGTAATGGCTGTAAAAATTCAAAACCTATAAAATTAAATGTAAAATCGGGATCAACTAAGGTCCGTTTTACCCAACCTGTAAAAATAGCGCCTACAGATTCTAAGAAACAAAGGAGTCCAAAAATAATTCTAAAAACGATTAATGCTGAATTATCAATATGTTTAAAGAGCCAATTATTCAGCATTTTGGTTTGAAATATATTCTATTGCTGTTTCTTTATCTTTTGCAAGTTGAAGTTTAAGAGCTTCAAGGGATTCAAATTTTTCTTCATCACGAATTCTATGTAGTAAATCTATTTTTATTGTGTCTTCATAAATATCGTCATCAAAATCAAAAAAGTGCACCTCAATAGTTTGCTTACTCCCATTAACTGTGGGATTCACTCCTATATTCATCATGCCATAAACAAGCGTATCCTTAATCATAGAATTCACAATGTAAGACCCTTGCTTAGGAATAATTTTATAATCTTCTTCAATTTCAATATTAGCTGTTGGAAATCCTAATTCTTTTCCTAAACTTTTGCCTTTCGTTACTTTTCCAGTTAACATAAAATTATACCCTAAATAAGCATTGGCCTTATGTATTTCTCCATCCATTAGAGCCAATCTAATTTTTGTTGAGCTTACTGCAACATCATTAATATCTTGGGCTGAAATTTCTTCTACTTCAAAGCCAAAAGTCTCTCCAAAGGTTTTTAAATCGTTAATATCAGCATTTCTATTTCTGCCAAATCTATGGTCATAACCAATAATTACCTTTTTTGCGTTTAGTTCTTCTACTAAAATCCCTTTAACAAAATTTTCAGCTGAAAGTCTTGAAAACTCATGTGTAAACTTTTTTACAACTAAGTAATCTAATCCTAGATCATCTAAAATGTTTCTGCGCTCGTCAATAGTGTTTATTAATTTAATGTTTGAATCCTTTTGAAGCACCATTCTGGGATGTGGAAAAAACGTTAATATCACAGACTTTAATCCTTTTGATTTACCAGTATTAATTAAGTGTTTAATGATTTTTTGATGTCCAATATGCACACCATCGAACGTACCAATAGTTACAACTGTAGGCTCGGTAGAATTATAAATTTCGATATTTTTAACCTTACTCATAAAAGCAAAAAATTGCTGGTTTAATTAAAAAAAACTAGCTTTGCTAATCCAGATTAATAAAATTGTCCCAAATATAATTTTATGAGAACAAAACTACATTATGTTTTATCAACCACCATATTTTTAATAGCATTTTCGGCTTTTGGACAAAAAAACCTTTTTATTGAAGTAAGTAAAAGTATTAATCCAGAATCTAGTATTACCAAAAGAAGCAATGACAAAGGGCTGTTGTTTGATTTTAATTACACCAAATTACATAAGATTTTATCTCGTAAATCTACAAAAACTAATTCTACAAAAACTTCTGACATAATAATAAGCTTCCCGAATACTAATGGCGAATTCGAAAGATATGGTATTGAGGAAGCTTCAGTAATGTCTCCTGATTTACAAGAAAAATACCCAGAAATAAAGTCTTATACTGGTTATGGTATAGATTCTCCTCATACATATTTGCGTTTTAGTTTATCCCCTTACAAAGGCTTATCAGGGATTATTTTAGGCAATAAAGAAACCATCCTTTTCGAACCAAATTCCAAAAACAAAAACCAAATAACCGTTTTAAAGAAATCAAATCTAGATAAAAATGAGGCCTTTAACTGTTTGACAGAAAATAACTCTTTAGAAAAGACTTTCAAATCTAGTTTAAATATAAAAGATGCTGATGATAGTATAAAAAGAACTTACAAAATAGCTATATCTGTTACTGGAGAATATGCTGCTTACCATGGAGGTACATTCGCTCTTGTAAATGCAGCAATTGCAAAGACTTTAACGAATATAAATGCCGTTTTTGAAAATGATTTTAATGTATCGTTACAATTAGTTTCAACCAATGATGCGGTGATATATTTGGATGCTGGGACAGATCCTTATGGTGATACATCTAATAACTATAATAATGAGTTACAAGCAACTCTCGATACTGAAATATTAGAAGCCAATTATGATATAGGACACTTACTATCTGCTGTTGGGTCTGTTGATGGAAATGCAGGTTGTATTGGGTGTGTTTGTGTTAATGGGTTAAAAGGTAGTGGCTATACTTCTGATAATACACCAGATGGCTTTAATTTTGATATCGATTTGGTGGCCCATGAAATAGGTCATCAATTTGGAGCCAACCATACTTGGACTCATAATGGGAATGAAGGTGAGAATGTACAAATGGAACCTGGCAGTGGTTCTACAATTATGGGATATGCAGGAATTACAGGTTCAACTAATGTTCAAGCTAACAGTGATCCTTACTTTCATGCAATTTCAATTGAGCAAATAACAACTTATTCTAAAAGTATCTCTTGTGCTTCAACAACTAACACTGGAAATACAACGCCAACGGTAAATGCTGGAAGTAATTTAACCTTACCCATTGGAACTCCTTTTAAATTAGTTGGAACTGGCGGTGATATTGACGGAGATATTCTCACATATTGCTGGGAACAAATAGATGAGAATAATGCGGCAACAACTTATCCAGATGCCAGCTCAACAGATTCTAATTCGGTTTTATTTAGGTCATACTTACCAACAACAAATAATATTAGATATTTTCCGAATTTATCAGATTTAAAATTTGGAATAAATGCTACCCAATGGGAAAAAATACCTAATGTAAACAGAACTGCAAATTTTAGATTGACGGTTAGAGATAATAAAGCTGGTGGTGCAAATAATAACCATGATGACATAGTTCTTACTTTTAATGACGCTTATGGTCCACTTGAAGTTACGTCACAAAACACATCAGGTATTTTATGGACAAGAGATACAAACGAAACCATAACGTGGAATGTTAATAATACCAATATTTTACCTGGGGCTTCAAATGTAAATATATTACTTTCATTAGATGGTGGAGAAACCTACAATACTATTGTAAATGACATCCCTAATAATGGAAGTTATACACTAACAGTACCAAAAACACCCGCCCCGCATTGCAGAATAATGATTGAGCCCACAAACAACAATTTCTTTGCTATTAATACTGAAGATTTTGCAATTGATTATGATGTAAGTAAAACCTGTACGCAATACAGTTCTGCTTTAAGTTTAGGAATTGATATTTCAGATAATGGTGATAGCTATACGCAAAGTCATATTATAAATATTCCCAATAATTCTACTATTTCTGATATTAATATCGGTGTTAATATTACACACCCATACATAGGTGATTTAGAGATAGGTATATTGAGTCCTAATAGCACAGAAATTTTATTAAAATCTTCTAAAGACTGCGATGAAGAAGATAATATTATTGGTGTTTTTAATGATGACACTATAACATACAACTGTTCTAATTCTGGAGCGAATATCGCTTCTAAGTCTTTAAGAGATTTACTTGATAGCTTTAATGGTGAGAATTCTTCAGGTGATTGGACCATTCTTTTAGGTGATTTTGAAAGTGGCGATTTAGGAACTTTGAATTCTTGGTTTATTGAAATTTGTGAAACAACAGAAACAACCTTGAAAAATGAAAATGAAGAAGAATTCGAATTTGTTGATTTTCCAGAATTTTTACTTTTTCCAAATCCTAGTAGAGGTCAATTTAAAATTCAATTATCATCAGATTCAGATAGAATTACCATAGAACTCTTTGATATTAGAGGACGCTTAATTCATGAAAAGACTTATAATACTATTGATGGCAATTTTGAGGAAGACATTAATTTAAATAATATTCAATCTGGCATGTATATTTTGAATATACATAACGGCATTCAAAAAGCCACAAAAAAGATTATAATACAATAATTAATTAAAACTTTTATTTAGCATTAAAAGCATTCATGGTGTTATTGATACCTGCTAATCCAAAAGATTTTATAAGGGCTATTGATTTATCTAGACGCTCTTTGAGTTGATCTAATTCCTCTGTTGTCCATTCTCCTAAAACATAATCGACTTGCCTGCCTTTGCTAAAAGTATCGCTTATACCAAATCTATATCTATTATATTTTGTGGTATTCAACTTCTCTTGAATATCCTTTAAACCATTGTGGCCACCATCACTTCCTTTGGTTTTTACGCGGATACTCCCGAAGGGTAAATTTAAGTCGTCTGTAATAACCAATAAATTTTCTAAAGGAATTTTTTCTTTAGTCAACCAATATAGAACAGCTTTTCCGCTTAAGTTCATATAGGTATTTGGTTTTAATAAGATAAATGTTCTCCCTTTTAATTTATAAGTAGTCACATCTCCGAGCTTTTGAGTCTCAAAGGTTAAATCTTCTTGTTTCGCAAAATAATCTAAAACTTTAAAGCCAATATTATGACGTGTGCTAGCATATTTCTCGCCAATATTTCCTAGACCAACTATTAAAAATTTCTTCATGGAATCTTGTTCTTCTATATGGTTTTTCTTTTTAAATAAGTTTGACAAAAACTGCCACATGATATTTTTATTTTAAAGCTAAAATACATTAAACATGCCAAAACATTGATAGATACTTTTATATACCTAACAGCCTGCTTTAGGGATAGTAATAAAAAGCCCACAGAGAGGCAAGATCGAGGACTTGTAATGGATGTCCCGACCGCGCCTAAGCGTGGCAACCTGCCTCCCGGCAGGCAGGCGCCCAAAATATTAACTACCTGATTTTTTGAAAATAAAAAAGCATCCTGAATAAAACAGGATGCTTTTTATAATTTAATTGGAATAATTTCTATTCTTGAGTTGCAGGTGCTTCCGCTCCTTCTGCTCCTTCTGCTGCTTCTGCTCCTTCTTCTTCTTCTTCTTCTTCATCCTCTACAGCTACTCTAGATGTACTCACTCGACATACTACAGTAGTATCCGTCTGTAAAAAAGTATAATCTCCAGTAGGCAAATCACCTACTGCAACTTTATCGCCAATTTTTAGAGGTGTAATATCTATCTCTATAAAATCTGGTAAGTTAGCTGGAAGTGCTTTAATACGAAGTTTTCTATTATTTCTTCTTAAAACACCACCGTTTTTAACACCTTTAGAGTTACCAACAAGGTTAACAGGAATGTTTAACGCAATTTCTTTATCTTCAAATAATTGATAAAAATCTACGTGTAAAATTCTATCTGTTACTGGATGAAATTGGATATCTTGAAGTACCGCATTTAAAACTTCACCATTATCTAAGTTAATCACAACTGTATGCGCATTAGGCGTGTATACAAGTTTAGAGAAAGCTAATTCTGGTGCTGAAAAATGCACTGGCTTGTCTCCTCCGTATAATACGCAAGGAACCTGACCAGCATTACGTAAGGCTTTTGTTGATTTTTTGCCTACGCTTTCTCTTTGAGATCCGTTGATTGTAATTGATTTCATAATCGTTTATATAAATAATTTAATTAATATTCTATTTTGAGTGATTTACATCACAAATTTTGAACTAATAGATTGATTGTTATGTACTTTATCCATAACCTGTGCAAATAAATCAGCACAACTTAAAACTTTAATTTTATCACTTAAAGGTTTAACGGGTATCGTGTCGGTAACTATTAGTTCTTCTAATTTTGAATTGTTTATGTTATCATAAGCGTTACCAGATAATATAGGATGCGTACAAATAGCTCTTACGCTAAGTGCTCCACGTTCCATCATTAAATCTGCTGCTTTTGTTAATGTTCCTGCAGTATCAACCATGTCATCTACTAAAACAACATTTTTCCCTTCCACATTACCAATAAGTTCCATGTGAGTAATCACATTGGCTTTAGCACGTTGCTTGTAACAAATTACAACATCGCTTTTTAATGCTTTAGAGTATGCATAAGCCCTTTTAGAACCTCCCATATCTGGAGAAGCAATGGTTAAATTATCCAAATTTAAGCTTCTTAAATACGGCAAAAAGATTGTTGATGCATATAAATGATCTACAGGTCTTTCAAAAAATCCTTGTATTTGGTCTGCGTGCAAATCCATCGTAATAATACGGGTAGCACCAGCAGTCTCTAACATTTTTGCTACTAATTTTGCCGCTATTGGCACACGCGGTTTATCTTTTCTATCTTGTCTTGCCCATCCAAAATAAGGTATAACAGCCGTAACATGTCTAGCCGAAGCACGTTTTGCGGCATCAATCATTAACAACATTTCCATTAAATTTTCTGCACCAGGATTGGTAGAACCAATAATGAAAATTCGGGTCCCTCTTATAGATTCTTCATAAGAAGGTTGAAATTCACCATCACTATATGTTGAAGTAATTACATTCCCTAAATCTGCACCATATGCTTTGGCTATTTTTTCACCTAAAGCTTTACTTTGTGTACATGCAAAAATTTTGGCTTCCGTTATAACAATTGGCATAGTTAACTTGTTGTTTTTGAGTGCGCAAACACTTCGTGATTTTTAACGAGGTGCAAATTTATACATTTATTTTAACCTAAAAAGTATATTGGCTAGTATTTTTATGCGTAATATCGAAAAAAACTATATTTTTGCTATCTATTACAAGCTCAAGTGGCGGAATTGGTAGACGCGCTGGATTCAAAATCCAGTAACTTCGGTTGTGTGGGTTCGATTCCCACCTTGAGTACGAATATAAAGCTAATTATCTTATTTAAAGGTAGTTAGCTTTTTTTATTGTACGATATTTGTACGATTAAAACCGTTTTATCTATTATTCCAATATTACTAATGCATTTGATTGAATAGAGTTTAACCAAGTAACACAAGGCTTTCCGCTTATTATTCCAATTAATAAAGTGTTTAATCTGTTTAATGAGTGTTCAACGAACTGTTCAATCTCACTAATCTACGTAACTTACTATATATCAATATACTATATAATATTATTAGTATTTTGTTCAATGTTTAATGAAAAGTAGACACTGGCAGAATATAAAAAGAAAGAGAGGCTCACCCTCTCACAAGTAACCTCTCTCTTTAGTACAATCTTTATGGTTATACCCTAATGAATAACCTTGAAAAAGATATAGTACAAGGTACAAGAATTATACTATACTTTCATTAATATTTGTAAATAATTACAAAATTTAAACAACTAAATCACTTGAAGAATATTAAAAATATAGATAGTAAAACCAATTACGAAAAATATGTAAGTGCTTGAAAATGTGATATATAAGTGTGATGAGGAGCTTTAACAATTAATATGCTAAGTAGTTGTAAATGAATAAGTAATATATATTGAGTGATAAAGGCAATAAATGAAATTATTGACATGGCAAACCCAGACACGAGGAAGCTAATAAGTAAACAAAGCCCCATATCTAATATGGAGCGTGTTTGTTATTCAATGGTGTATTAACCTAGTAACATAGTTATAACTATAATTACTTCTAATACTACCAAAAGAACCTTTGGGGAAATTGTTATTACTAACTTCATATATATAAATATTACACACCAATACTAAAAGTTAAAACAATTTGTAATTAGCAGTATATTTTTATAAAAGTACTGTGATATTGAAGGAAATAATAATATGTATTATAGCTAAATTGTTATTTGTACTATAATATTTATTATGTATGATAATTGAAATCTATAACATGTAAAGTCTTGCTATCATTGGGAAAAGTAAGAATTTATAAAAAGATAAAAAACACCCTTTGAGAAATAGCCAAAAAACAGCCATTAGAAACATTTATAATTCATTAGAACGCTTTAAAATACGTTTAGATTAGATGCTACATTTTCAGAATCTGCACAAAAAGCGTAAATATTGACACCTTCATAAGTACCTAGCACTTCACAAGGACAAAAATCCATTAGAACGTATTAAAACGCTTTAGGTAGCGTATAGTAAAAAAGTATAAATACCCCTAAATCATAACCGCTTAAACAAAAAAAGGTGTCTAAATAATAGACACCTAATCACAAATAGTTCTAACTAAAAACTGCTCAATGAACTACAAATATAAATTGTTTGAGCTATATATGGAATACGTAGAAGTACGTAATTTTTACCAACATCACAATATGATTATAAATAGATTATTGACGTAAAACAAGCAATAGGTATTGTAATTACTTCACCCTTGAGATTTCATTGAAAACCAAAATAGTGAGAAAGATATTCACTTAAAACCGCATAACCAATTTTACAAATAATGAAGGAAAATTAGACAAATTAACACCACAAGACCACCTATTATTAACGCAAAAAGAAGCGCAAAAAAGAATTTTAAAGTCTTGGCAATATGCCACTCAAAATAAAAACTGAAATACTAATTATTATTAGCCAAGTAATAAACTGAACATTATTTTTTATGCTCCTAATATATCTTAACTGGACATCTCGAAGGTCTTCATTATCTAATTGGTCAAGGTATTTAATTTTTTTTTCCGTAATGTTACCACTCTGTATGTCTTTAAAGTAAGCCTAAAGGGTTACTATATGCTCAATAGCTTGTGTTTTTTATATGTTTCTGTAAACTCTCTAAGCTTTTCAAGGTCTTGTAAGAATAAGTTCGATAATTGGAGTACGTTGTGTACAGATAATTCATTAGAATGCCCTGTTTTCAATAGTTTTGAGAGTAGGGTTTTTAATTTTTCCCCTAATATTCCCCCTAAAAAATCAAAATTCTAACCTATTTGAATACTTGTCGAGTAGATGCCCAGTTTTAAAACTTCTTATTTCGGTTATGGTGTTATGCTCTGAATTATAAACCACCTCAATAAAAAACTTGTCTATGGCGAAACAGTTAATGGGCATCCCTGAATTTATTTTAGAAATCTATTGTTAATGCAACTGATAAATTATTTTAGTTACGAAAAGTTATTTGACCTTTCTCTAATACTTAAAATTCTTTCTTTTCTATGTACATGTAGGTGATTATATATGGTATTTCAACATTAATATAGTTAAGAAGAATATAACCTTAATAGACAACTTATTTTTACTATATTTTCCGATAGTTTTAATTGTTAGATTCCTTCAGAGCGTACGAATGACTATCCTGTGGGTTGGTTAATAGGAAGTTTTTACCTCTGGAGAATCTATTTATAAAAAGTGTGAGGAATTTATCTTTATTTAAATTGCTGAATACTTGTCAAGACTACTACCGTATTTAAAACTCCTTTCTTCTATTATTGTGTTATGTTCTGCATTAGAAATAACCTCTAACAAATAAGTTAAGATTTACAGTTAGACAGCTAAGAACAGTTTTAAAACCCCCTCCAGATATGCTTCATGCTATTAACTACCAACCACGGAAGAATCCACATACCCAAAAGAAGTTCAGTTTTAAACTTTGTTGTAAGGTAGTCAATTAAATTGAAAATAGTTTTTTGTAAAGACTTTAGATTAGCATACTTGTCAAGGCTATGACCATATTTAAAACTTCTTACTTCTGTTATGGTTTTAAACACCACTCATCTATACAAATACGTGCTTGAACGACACTTATGAGTTAATGGTGGAAAAATTGAAGCCTTAAAGATATATAAATGGTAAATTTAACCAACTTTGTTTAATAAACAGTTGATTAATAGCAATAAAAAAAGGGTGAATTATCTTGGTTGGTTTTCACTCTTTCTTTTTATGCCTAATATTTAAATCATAGAATACTTATCAAGGCTAATTCCAGATTTAAAACTTCTAATTTCGCTAACGGTGTTGTGCTTAGCATCAGAAACCACTTCAACAAAAAACTTGTCTCTAGCGCAACAATTACAACGCTGCCCATAACCAATATGGTTGTCTAAAAAGTGCCGTATTGGTTATGGCTTCCATGCCATGCGTTTATTTAGTTCTAATTAGTTAAACCAGTATATAGTCATTTAGTAATATTCTATTTCTCTTTCTAAGATATATTGTGGTTTATCATTTTTAAAGTCTATACGCTTTATCCAATTATTTTTAGTGTCCAGTTCATATTTATAAGTGTATTCACAATCTACAATCCAATCAGATTTATGTCTATTCCTCTCAATTTCATTTCCTTTATCATCATATTTAAATGTGTATCTATACTCTAAACTCCCATCCGATTTATAATAGTCCCACAGAATTTGATTCCCTTTATCATCATATACATAACTAGATTTATAATCTAAACTCCCATCAGATTCATATCTATTCCTCTCAATTTCATTCCCTTTATCATCATATACATAACTAAATTTATAATCTAGACTCCCATCCGATTTATATCTATTCCTCTCAATTTCGTTCCCTTTATCATCATATTTAAATGAAAAATAATACGTTAAACTACGATCTGATAAATATAAGTTCATCTCAATATTATTGCCTTTACTATCATATTTAAATGTAGTTTTAGAAGATAAACTTCCATCTGATCCATAATCGTCCTGCTCAATTCTATTTCCTTTATCATCATATTTCTTATAAATTTGTGTCTTTCTAGCTCCTTTGCTAATCTCACCCAATTTATCAACCGCAACAAAAGAAAATTCTCTTACAGATTTTACATTTCCTTTTAGATTATCTTCTTCCAAGCTATTCTTTTTTTTATCAGTTGAGCAACTCAATATAAATGCAAATAACACTAAGGCTAATAAAGTTTTAGGTTTCATAATGGACACTATTAATCAGAAATTAAAGGTAATTAACTCCTTATGATTATTAGATGACGAATGTCATTTAAATCAACAAGAAATAATATAAGTTAGTATGTTTCGGGATGCCGTATTGAAACTATTTAAAACTTTGCAGAATACTTATCAAGGCTATGGCCAGGTTTAAAAGGTCTTACTTCTGTTATGGTTTTAAATACCACTCATCTACACATATTGGTATTTAAACTATACCTATTGGTTAATGACAGAAAAATTAAACCTTATAGGGATTTAATGAATACATTTAATCATTCTCTCACAAGTAGACTTTTTAGTACAATTAAAGAAAGGGTGAAGTATCATGGTTGATGTTCACTCTTTTCTTTTTACAAAATATTCAGACGAAGCGTACTTGTCATGACTATACCATATTTAAAACTTCTTCCTCGACAAATATCAATCATAGAAATCATAAAAAAAAGAGGCTCTCTCTCACAAGTAACCTCTCTCTTACAATATAATTAACTAATCAACACAAAAGTAATAGAAAAGTATTACAAAAAAAACAACTTCTAGATATATTTTCATAAACATCAAAAAATGATTATTAATAGGTTCTGCACGTTTGATGAAAAGTAAGTATAGCTCTTTTTTAGAACTTAAATCATTAAAAAAATTCAACTATAACGTTTATATAATGCTAGTTGTGTCTATAAAAAGGTAGCAAAGCAAAACTATAAAATAATAAAGTGACGCATAGTGTAAGGTTCAGGATTTAAAGATTTTTAGTCAGCAAAAAGGATAATTGCCAGAGTATAGATGATAAAAAAACCAATTATTGTTGAATGGCTTTTAAATGAGCATATACAGGATTTCCTTGTATTTTCATCTCTACTTTTCTTTCAAAAATCTTAATACCTTTTACTTCATTAAGTTTTCCGTCTGGAGCGAAAGCTTTTACACCATAAAATTCTCCATTTTCATTTATAGCTTTAACATGAATAATATTACCTGAACGGCTAATGCCTTTTACATCTAGTTTTACATTATCTTCAGTTAATGCTTTAATATCGTAAATAGTACCGTTTCTACCTATGGCTTTTACGGGTGCATATTCGTCTGTACTTTGCATTATTTTAACTGGTAATTCCGCCCCCTCTACAAATGCCTTAATATTCATAAAACTATGTTGTTTAGAGTCTTGTGTAGCTTTTACATCAAATGTATTGCCTTCAGCATCAAAAGCTTTTACATCTAGGTTTTTACCATCAGCAGTTACCGCCTTAATATTCCAGATAATTCTTTCAAAATCATTTTCATATATTCCTTTCTCTTTATTTTTTTTGGGCATTATAAAGTCATCCTCATTATCAGATGGATGCATCGCTTTAACATGTGCATGGACATTTAGGCCTTTTAATGACATCTCTCTGTCCTTCGTATTAATTTTTATTCCTTTAATATCATTAAGTTTTCCGGTAGGTGAAATAGCTTTTACACCATAGAACTTCCCCTTTTTGGTAATGACTTTCATAATAACAATATTATCAAATCTAGTCACTCCTATTACCTGCAGTTTTTCGCCTTCTGCTGTTACTGCTTTAATTTTGTACGCATTACCTTCATTACTAATAGCTACAACAGGAGTAAATTGATTTTTACTCACCAATATCTTAACGGGTAATTTCTCACCGTCCATAATAGCTTTTACATCTAATAAGTTATCTTGATCGGAGTTTTGAATGGCCTTTACGTCGAAGGGTTTTCCCGAATTATCAAAGCCTTTAATATCTATGCTTTGTCCATCTGGAAGGATGGCTTTAACATTCCAAAAAATATCCTCAACTTTTACAATTTCATCTGTTTCAGTTTTACTTGTTTTATCTTTTGAAGGACTATTATTACAGGCCGTGAATAAAAATAAAAATCCAAGAATAAATAAATTATAACAGATCGTTCTAATAAATAATTGGTTCGAATTTTTCATAATAAAAATTTTACATTTGAACTTTAAAGTTAAAAGAAGATGATATAATTTTTCATGATATTCGTCATATAAAAATAAGAAACTGAAGTTGTTAAATTTTGGTCTGTAATTGTCCAGACACTACAAGATTTGAAATTTCTTACTTCGGTTATGGTGTTGTGTTCTGCATCACAAACAACATCTCCGTAATTAACTTAGTACTCGACAAAAAAATAACCCATTAAAACGCACTAAAACACGTTTGGAGATGTGGACTAAAACTGCCTACAAATATGCCACTTTATTAAAGATGCAAAATCAAACAGAAGCACACAAAAGCATAATTATTTAAACCAACCAAACCAAATATGAAACTATGCAAATAAAAATTGTGTGCCTCTATTCGTAAGACCAAAATAGAAAACAACACCATTTTAGTAAATGATAAATATCAGTCTGAATAATAACGAATAAACCATACCAAAGGCAGCAACGTGACCCCCCAAAAAGGCACTAAAATACTTTTTAAATGTAAAACAACGGCCTACTAAACACCTTGAGAAGATATAAAACGGCTTATCTTAAATATAAATGTTTAGATAGTAAATGATTGTAACTGCCAAATAAAGTTTCAAATACGATGTGTTCTTACTCCTATTAAATGTTTTGAAGGTTATGATATCATGATTACTTATTGATGGAACACTCTATTTCTAGAGAAAAAATAATGAAGAATTACCATTCTGTTTCTTGTTCTCTATCCGTTAAAAAATTAAACAAACTTTTATTTAATCCATTAAACAAACCTTCTATTTGAGATGGAACTTTTTCGTAATCTTTTTCTAAATTTCCTTCTTTTGTGTGGAACTCACTTTCTTTTAATTTTATCTTTTTATCTTTTTCGTTTCCAGGTATTGCATAAGAAAACTTCTTTATCTTAAACTTATATTCGTCATCAACAAATTTGATTTCAATCTCGTAGGTTGAATCAAAACAACTGTAATCTGACTTAGAGCCAAAACAAATAGCATTATTTGTAATACCCTTAAAAACTATTTTTTTATTTTTTTTTCCTTTATCAGCTTGGTCTTCTTGATCTGAGGTTTTCTTTTCCTTTGTTATTACATCTAAAGTACCATACTTTTCTTCAATCCATTCTTTACTTTTATTAAATAAAGCTTCTTTATCCATTCCTGTAATATTAACAGTTATTTGATCCGAACTTAATCCTTCAGAAGTGAAAGAAACCTTTTCAACATCATTGTTATTATTTTGAGCGTAGGTAATTGCTGTAATTAAAATTGTAAAGATTAGGGTTGTAGTCTTCATGGTTAATTTTGTTTTAAGAAAAAAAGTTTTTATTCTAGTTAAAAGTTAATAAACAATTTTAAATTTAATTTTGTTAATTGAAAAAACAAACACATATTTTTAGTTGCATTTTCTTATACGTCAAATGGTTTAATAAACATCTTCTGCAGTTTTTTACTGCATTTTTATTTTATAAACCTAATGTTTTTATTCCTTTTAAGCAACTTAATCTACTCGTTTTCAATCAGCATTTCTTTATCTAAAACCGTTCTAAAACCAACATGCTCCGCTGATGAGTCCGTACTTGTCCCCATTCTAGAAGATATTCTATAACTAGCACAATACGAATCACTGCACAAAAACGAGCCGCCCTTGATTACTTTTTCTTGCAAATAAGGCTGACTAGGATTGTACGCTTTATCTGCGCCTTGAGGATTAATAACCTCAGCTTTGTTTGCTGCTAATTCCTCGTAATACTTAATGTTATACCAATCAGAAACAAACTCCCAAACATTACCTGCCATATCATACAGCCCAAAACCATTTGGTGGATAGGTTTTTACTGGAGCCGTTCTCTCAAAACCATCTTCTAAAGTATTAATTACAGGAAACTCACCTTCCCAACTATTTACCATTTTTGAGAGCAGAGATCTATCATTACCCCACAAATAAGTCGTACCCGTTTTATTTCCTCTAGCTGCGTATTCCCATTCTGCTTCAGTTGGTAAACGTCTTCCTGCCCATTTGCAATACGCTAAAGCATCTTCATAACTTATGTGTACAACAGGGTGATTATCTTTGCCTTCAATACTGCTATCAGGTCCACTTGGGTGTCTCCAGTTAACACCAATTTCCCATCGCCACCATTGTGAAAAATCATATAAATTAGGCACCGAAGATTTTGTTTTCTTAAACAATAGTGACCCTGGTTGTAAAATACTATCATGTGGCTTAGGTGTCCCTTCTGGCAATTGTTTTTTCATGGCCTCCCAATCAATTTCACGTTCTGCAATAGTGATATAGCCTGTTTCTTTTACAAAATTTTTAAACGCAGCATTAGTTACCTCTGTTATATCCATAAAAAACCCATCAACCGTAACCGGGTGCTGTGGTTTTTCATGACTCATAGCCATTTTATCTTGTTGAACAGCGCCTTGTAAAAATGAACCTGCCGGAATCCAGAGCATACCTTCTGGTAGATTTGTAGAAAGACTATCCGCTACTTTTTTATAGATGTTTTCATCTGTTTTTTTATCTTCAATTAAAGCTTCGGCTTTATTTTCTTTACATGCTATTATTACTAAGTAGCATAACGCCATTAGAATTAAGTGCTTTAATTTATTCATATTACTATCATAAAATTATTTCTGTAAATGTATTTATTAATTACTTTAAAACCCACTTATCGTATTTAAAGTGTTTTTTTAACACAAGTTATTTCCTTTACTTTCTATCGGTTTTAATTACATTTGCATAACATTAATACTCGCGTTTATGATATATTCTATGACAGGTTACGGAAAATCTGTTTTGCAATTACCAACAAAAAAAGTAACCATAGAGCTTAAATCTTTAAACAGTAAAAATTTAGATTTAAATGCTAGAATGCCCTCTATTTATAGAGAAAAAGAATTAGCTATAAGAAAAATTTTAGCAGATAAATTGGTTCGTGGAAAAGTAGATTTTTCAATTTATGTAGAAGCTACTGCAGAAGATACCTCTACGCAAATAAACACGCCTGTTGTTAAGCAATATATCGAGCAATTAAAAAATGTAGTAGATGGTGACGAAATAGATATGCTAAAAATGGCTGTTCGTTTTCCAGATGCACTTAATACGGTTCGAGAAGAAATTAATGAAAATGAATGGAAATCTATTGAAGCTGAAATACACCATGCTATTGAGGACTTGAATAACTATAGATTAAATGAAGGGAAAGTTCTTGAAATTGACTTTAATAACCGCATTGTTACCATAAATGAATTACTTGATAAGGTTATTGCCATGGATCCTGAACGTGTTGAGGGTGTGCGAGAACGTTTATTAAAAGGTGTTGAAGAATTAAGAGAAAAATACGACGAAAATAGGTTTGAGCAAGAACTGGTATATTATATTGAAAAATTTGATATTACTGAAGAAAAAGTACGCTTAAAAAACCATCTCAATTATTTTACAGAATCTATAAATTCAAAAGATTCTAACGGAAAAAAACTAGGGTTTATTAGTCAGGAAATGGGCAGAGAGATAAACACTATTGGTTCTAAAAGTAACTACGCACCCATGCAACAATTGGTTGTTGAAATGAAAGATGAACTGGAAAAAATTAAAGAACAGTTATTGAATGTGTTGTAGTTCAGTTTACAGTCACAGTCGCAGTATTCAGTCAAAAAAAGTAAGTATTTGTGTTAGAAGAAAAAAGCAAGAATAAACAAGGTAAACTCATCGTGTTTTCAGCTCCATCAGGTTCAGGAAAAACAACTATAGTTAGGCATTTATTAGGCGTTGATAATTTAAACTTAGAATTTTCAATATCTGCAACTTCGAGAGAAAAACGTGGGGAAGAAGCGCACGGTAAAGACTATTATTTTCTTTCTGCAAAAGAATTTAAAAACAAAATTAAGAGTGATGCTTTTTTAGAGTGGGAAGAAGTCTATCGAGATAATTTTTACGGCACCTTAAAAACCGAAGTGGAGCGTATTTGGGCGCTAGGTAAAAATGTAATTTTTGATATTGATGTTTCTGGCGGACTGCGTATAAAACGAAAATATCCTGAGCAAACCTTAGCTGTTTTTGTAAAACCACCAAGTATTGACGCATTGAAAATACGATTGAAAAAGCGCAAAACTGAGAGTGAAGACAAAATAAATATGCGTGTTGCCAAAGCTTCGGCAGAATTAGCAACAGCGCCTTTATTCGATACTATAATTGTTAATGATAATTTGGACGAAGCGCTTATAGAAGCTGAAAAAAAAGTTGGTGATTTCATAAATTCTTAAACATGAAACATGCAGTACTAAAACACTTTACTTTAAACTCATTTTATAAATGTTGCATTGCCTGCTCCGACAATTTCGGAGTAACCTTTTAAAAACAATAAATTTGAACACATGAAAATCGGGTTATATTTTGGTTCTTTCAACCCCATACACATCGGTCATTTAGTTATTGCTAATCATTTGGCAGAGTACAGCGATTTAGATCAAATTTGGTTTGTAGTAACGCCACATAATCCATTTAAAAAGAAAAGTAGTTTATTAGATGATTTCCAGCGTTTAGAAATGGTTTATCGCGCAACACAAGATTATACCAAACTTAAACCTAGCGATATTGAGTTTAACTTACCGCAACCAAATTACACCATAAATACACTGGTCCATTTACAAGAAAAACATCCTGATTATGCCTTTTCTTTAATTATGGGTGAAGACAACTTAAAAAGTTTTCATAAATGGAAAAACTATGAACTTATTCTAGAAAACCATCATATATACGTTTATCCCCGAATTTCAAAAGACAGAGTAGAAACCCAATTTGATGGACACAAAAACATTCATGTTATTGATGCTCCCATCATGGAGCTCTCTTCAACATTTATCAGAAAATCTATAAAAGCTGGTAAAAATGTACAACCCATGCTCCCGCAACACGTTTGGGAATATTTGGACGAAATGAATTTTTATAAGTAATTAAGTACTTCCATTTATAAAAAAATAAAAAAAAGCCAACTTTTTCAAGTTGGCTTTTGAACATAAGTTAATTAGATTTTCATGTTCTTAATCTAGATTTGGGTTTCTTAATCTAAACTTGGGATTCTTAATACTTGACCAGGATATATTTTGTCTGGGTGAGTAAGCATAGGTTTATTCGCTTCAAAAATAACAGGGTATTTCATAGCGTTTCCATAATATGTTTTTGCAATTTTTCCTAAAGTATCACCGCTAGCAACCGTATGAAATTGCGCTACTGGTTCTTCATGTTCCACAGTCATTTGATCATCAACAGTTGCAATACCATTTGAGTTTCCAACAACCAAAACTACTTTTTCTCTGGTGGCTTGATTATAAGCTAAACCAGAAATTGTAGCAACATCGTCATCAATAAAAACGTTTAGGCCTTCAACTTGTAGTTGTAAATCGGTAATGGTTTCTTCCAGTTTTCTTGCAGCGGCTTCTTCTTGTTTTAATTTTCTAGCAGTAGCTTCGGCCGCAGCTTCAGCAGCTTCTTCAGCATCGGTTTTTCCAATACCAAATACTTTGGCTCCTGCATTTTTAATAAATGAAAATAATCCCATTTTGTAATTTGCTTTGAGGGTTAATACTTTTTAGACACATAAATTATAAATAGGTCACATAAAAAAGAAACCGTTTAAAACAAGATGTTTTAAACGGTCTCTAAACTAAATAACCAACCAAAAATTTTAAGTGAAATTCACTTTATATTATTAAACCTTTCGAGTGTTTTCTCTTGGGTTTATTACTTTATCTTTTCTATGCTTACGCAATTTATCTGATTGAACGTTTTCCTTTTTTGTTTTATCGTCAGATTTTAAGTACTGAATATAGCCTCTTCCTTCAAATTCATAAACGGTTTCAGATGCAGGGTGAAACAATTCTATCTTACTGTCATTTATAACGCTCAATTCAAAATATTCATTGTCTAAGAAGTCATAATCTAATGTTAAAGTTTTTAAAAAGGCATTACCTGTAACATCACCAACACCATAAACGCCTGTATAGTCCCAAAAAAGATTGTTTGCATTAAGGCCGTAATCATCTTGAGAACTTCTAAACGTCGAGTCATTACCACCAGCTAAAAACTGTAAATAGTTTTCGTTATCAAATTCATTTAGCGCTCCAAACTCACTGGTATATGTTTTTTCCCAAGCTTCATATTCTTGCAAGAAATAATGAATATTATCGTAGAATACAAAATCGTAATCAAAATTACTACGTTGGTAACCATCTAAAAAGTATGAGGTATCGTTGTTAGGGTTATACAACTCAATGGTATTGTAATCTACTTCATAAACATCAAAAGTTGAATAACCATCAATATCATGATCTACATCTAAAATCATATCGTAAGCATCATATTCGCCAACATCAATACCAAATCCAGCGCCATTGGTTCCTAATCCCGAAATATTGTTATTCGCATATACCACACCGTTTATAAAAGAAACCGTAAATGCCTTTTGTAAAAAAGGTGTTTCGCCATAGCCAAGCGTATTATTAATATCTACATACCAAAGTTCATGAGAGTTTAACAATTGATTTAGAGAAATAGAAGGTTCCTCAATAAAATCATTAAAGTCGTCAACTACCACTTCTGTATAACATGATGTAAAAAGCGTTGCTATTAAAGCAAAACTTAAAAGTATTTTAATAGTCTTCATAATATAACATTTTAGGGTTCTTATTTATAGAGTTTCAAAACGCGTGCCAAAAAGGAAAACCTTATGCTACCATAGCCTAATAATGACTGAAATTTTATGTATTTTTGAAGTAATAAGACACTATTATTTATGGATAAGCCTTTAAAATACGCAGTTTTTGGTGCAGGAAGTTGGGCAACAGCTATTGTAAAAATGCTTAGTGAAAATTTAGATGAAATTGGATGGTACATGCGAAGTGTATACACCAAAGAACATTTATTAAAAGAGCAACATAACCCCAATTATTTAAGTTCGGTTGAATTTAATTTGGAGCAATTAAAGCTTAGTAACGATATTAATGAAATTGCTGATTATGCTGATGTTTTAATCTTTGTTATTCCTTCTGCTTTTATGCACAGCGAATTAGAAAAACTAAATATTAATATTTCGAACAAAGTAATTGTATCTGCGGTTAAAGGTATTATGCCAGAAACGGGGCTTTTAGTAGGGGAACATTTTCACAAAACATACAAAATTCCTTTTGATAGTATTGCAGTTATTGCGGGCCCATGCCATGCCGAAGAAGTTGCTTTGGAGCGTTTATCATACTTAACCATTTCGTGTTCGGATACCGAAAAAGCCAAAACTATTGCCGACACGTTGTCTAGCAACTATATAAAAACTAAAACTAGTGATGATGTTATAGGTGTTGAATATGCTGTAATGCTCAAAAATATTTACGCCATAGCTGCAGGAATAGCTCACGGATTGGGTTATGGTGACAACTTTCAGAGTGTGTTAATGAGTAATGCGATACGCGAAATGAAACGATTCATAAAAAAACGACATAAAATGAAGCGTAACATTAATAATTCGGCTTATTTAGGTGATTTATTAGTAACGGGTTACTCGGTATTTTCGCGAAACCGTATGTTTGGTAACATGATTGGTAAAGGCTACACAGTAAAATCTGCTCAAATGGAAATGAGCATGATTGCCGAAGGATATTATGCCACAAAAAGTGCGCATTTACTTCATGAAAAAAACACGAAACAGGCTCAAATTCCTATTATAAACGCAGTATACGAGATTTTATACGAAAATAAAAATCCTAAAAAGGTATTTAAAAAACTGACAGATAAGCTAGATTAATATCCCTTTGAAAAAGAAATATAGTACTTAACCAAAAACCTAAAAAGTAAAATCTTGTATTTCGAAAATTCAATATTTAATAAGAAGTTATTCTTTTTTTACTGTAAAATAAAAGGTCGTTCCAATATTTAATTGAGAATCATAACAAATTTCACCTCCTGCAGATTCTATGATTTTTTTAATTATCCATAATCCAACTCCACTTGAGTCTGTTCGATTATTCATTTTTTTAAAAATCTCAAAAACATGTGCATGGTGCTTCGCATCAATACCTATACCATTATCAGATATTTTAAATAAAAAACAGTCGTCTTGATCTTCCCAATCAACAGAAACCTGACAATCATCTCTTGTGATTTTCCTGTATTTATAGCTATTATCTAATAAATTTTGAAATACCTGTTTAATATGCACATGATTAAATAAAATAGTTGGCAATGGTTTGATAATATTTATGGAAAAGCTATCGTCAAAATTAATAAACTCATTTTCTATAAGATTCACCAATATATCATTTAAATCTATTAATTCGCAAGTGACATTTTCGTTTGTTCTAATTTCAGCAAATTGTAGTGTACTAACAATTAGCTTATCCATATCTTTTATGGTTTGGTTTATAGTTTCTATATACTTTATGCTTTCTTTATTTAACATCGCTTCGTTGTCCTCATGTAACCAATTTATACATGAAGATATCGTTCTCAAAGGAGTTTTAAGATCGTGAGAAACTAAGTGAGCATAATGGGATAATTCCTCATTACTAGCCGTTAAATTTCCAATTAATGATTCATTTTTACTTATTAAATTTTTCAATTCTGTAATATCTAAATGAATTCCCAAAGAACCGGTGACCTTACCACTAATATCAAGATTATCGCTATTACTAATTAGCCAAATTCGACTTTCACCATTTTTTTTCAAAATCTCAAGTTCGTAAGCATTTTTGAAATCTTTTAAACGCGCAATATTTTTAGACTTAACTAATTGTTTATCTGAAACTTTCAATATAATATCTTTTGCTTTTTTACCAAGAAGTTCTTCCTCCGAATACCCAGACATTTGGGTAAAGGCAGAATTAACTGTTAAAATAAGATCATCATTATTAACTTGCATTAAGCCCAAATTTACGTTGTTAATAATACTTCTATATTTTGTAATTTCCTCTTGTAAACTTTTATCAAAGTTGACATTAAGTGTTATATCAGAATAAGTCCAAACATGACTGTCAAGCTTATCTTTATAATATATTGGGTTATAATCTAGTGACAAATATCTTCCATCTTTTAACTCAAAAATTACTCGTGATACAGGTAGCTCATTAGTTATTATTTCATCAATTTCTTGGCACCATTTTTCTGGGTATAAAAACATTTCTTTTAAGTTTTCACGCGCATCGTGACATTTCATACCTTCAAAATGACTTTTTTGAGAACGAGGCACCCCAAACAAATCAAGAAAACTATCGCCTACTTCAATAATTACCCCTTTAGCAGATTCGATTACTTCTGCATTATTATCATTATTAAATATTTTATCAAATCTTAAATTTGTTTTATCTAATTCTTCTTGTTTGATATCTTTTTCTAATTCCAAAACAGCTTTTTCTAATCTCAAGCCTATCATGGCACAAATTTGCTGTAAAAATTCTAGTTGGAATTTTTTGTAATAATTTTTTTCTGGATGCTCTGAATCAAGTATTCCAATTAGCTTATTATTAACAATTATTGGTACTGTAATTTCTGAATACTTAGGTATGATGTCTACAATATAATCTTCATCTTGAGACGTATCGTTAACTATCCTCCCTTTTTTTAATCGAGCAACTTTCCCAACTATCCCTTTTTGAAAAGAAATTTTTAATTTATTAACAATTGTGTTGTTTGCTCCAATTTTATCCCCAGTCGCCGATAATTGCACAAGTTCATTATTGACAACACCATAAAAGACACAATCATCGGTTTCTAAAAAATCAGCTACGTGTTTTACTAAAGCCCTAGAATTCTCTATAAGATTATTAGAAATTAAGAAATCCTTTAAAATTATTGCTTCGAATTTTTGAACCCTATTTTTTTTATCCAATTTTATTTTCATCAACTGAGACTCTGTAATATCTCTTACAATAGCTTGATAGGCATAAGGTTTATGATTTTCGTCATATAAAAGCTTAGATTTTATAGTGACAAATCTTTCTTCATTATCTCGATTTACGAAATTAAACTTAAATGTTATAGTTTCCTTGTGCTTTTGTTCTTTGAACTTATCAATAATAAAATTTTTATTAACAGGTGTGAATTCATTTATATTTTTAGGTGAAACCCTATCCTTAAATCCAATGAGCCTCTTACCTTCCTTGTTAATTTTTAAAATATCCCCTCGTAAATTTACAACAAATAGTGCGTCCACTAGATTTTCAATTAGAAGATCACTGAACTCCCTTTGAGATGTGAGATTTTTAGAAAGTTCATAGTTAGCATTCTCAGCTTCTAATTTTGCTTTCCGCTCTTTTTTTAAAGCTCTTCTTAATAACGCTGCGCTAACATTTTCCAAAATACGATAGTTTTAATTTGTAAGTTAGCAAATAAATAACGATTTATCGATAAAAAGGATAATTTTATCCATGAAAGGTTATTGTGTATCGACAAAAAGCGTGATTTTAACCATGAAATGTTGTTATGTGTAATGCTACTAGTTATAAAGAGATATACAAGTTCCCTAATTAAATAACTTACATCTTTGTTTTTTTTAACTTCATTATCAATAACAATCTCTCCCTTACATCATAATATTTGAAAGTTTCTTTTTTAATCTAAGTAAAAAATAGGCTAACCATTTTATTTAAATTTTAAATCAAAGTGAGTTTATCAGCAGTCATTTCTGTAATATTAAATACTACAGATTCTGTGTTTTTATCAATATTTATTTTGCTTCAACTTGTAAATTATGTTCTAACTTAGTTATTAACTACAGAGAGGATTTTATATGTATTAAAATAAAACCATGTGATTTACATAGATTAAAATACAAATTTTCTAAATTACTATAAAACGAAATCTAATTTAGCTTTTATTCTATTCAAGATAAATAACAACATGTGTACTAGATAATCAAAGTCGTAAATCCTTTGCCTAGTAAGAATATCTTTATGTGTTATTTGAAAAGGATGCCATCCAATAATTTGCAATAAGAAGTAAGTTTTTCTTATTCTGTTTATAATCAATAAGCTTAAGAAAATATCCGCTAATACCTAATGAGTTGCATTCATTGAAATCTTCTACATTTGAACTGGTTGTGTGAATAATGACAGGTATAGTAGAAAGTATACTTGCTTTTTTAATTCTTTTTAGAAATTCAATACCATTCATAATTGGCATATTAATATCCAAGAGAATAAAGTCAGGTAAATCCTTTTGAGCTAAATTAGTTAGAAGATCAAGACCTTCTTTTCCGTTTTCTGCAGTATAAAATATGGTAGTTGGAAATTCAGCAAGTAGTGTCTTCTGTATCCCCATAATGACAATTTGGTTGTCTTCGACGAGTAGAACTTTCATTTAATAACTTATGATTGGTTGGTATTGCAATTTACAAAAAAAAATTAAATAACTAAAATACCTTTTACGCTCATTAAAGGTAAGGATTGTAAAGCCTTTAAATTAATTGTGTGTTTTCTGAATAAATAAGTTTTATCAAACATGGCATTACCTTCAAAAAAAGATACTTTAAAAGTGTTGTTTAAGGCAAACAATTCTTCTTGCATTAATTCTATCTTGGCAAAACTTTTTTTAGGAAGCTTTTCTAACTTTTTTCTAAAAATAGAAGTTGTTTTGTTTTCAGAATAGCCACTGGTAACAATAAGAATCATATCTAAATCGACATCTTTATTGTTGATGATGTAAGCGTTCCAATCTTGCGTTTTATAGATGTCGTTATATTCGTTTACTACAGCAATATAAACACCTTCTACTTTTGGAATATGGATATCTTTTTTCAATATTATAAGGCCGACTTAAATTGCTCTAAAAATCGCACATCATTTTCACTTAATAAACGAATATCACCAATTTGATGCAATAGCATCGCAATGCGGTCTATTCCCATTCCAAATGCAAAGCCAGAATACTCTTTAGAATCGATACCACAGTTTTCCAATACATTTGGATCTACCATACCACAACCCATAATTTCTAACCATCCTGTACCCTTTGTAATACGGTAATCAATTTCGGTTTCTAAGCCCCAATACACATCAACCTCAGCACTTGGTTCTGTAAATGGAAAGTATGATGGCCTTAAACGGATTTTACTTTTTCCGAACATTTCAGTCGTAAAATGCTGAAGAGTTTGTTTTAAATCTGCAAAACTCACATCTTTATCGATATACAAACCTTCTACTTGGTGGAAAAAACAGTGTGAACGCGCCGAAATGTCTTCGTTTCTATAAACTCTCCCCGGCGAAATAGTTCTAATAGGTGGTTTGTTATTTTCCATATAACGCACTTGCACAGAACTGGTGTGTGTACGTAATAATATATCTGGATTGGTTTGAATAAAAAACGTGTCCTGCATATCTCGCGCTGGGTGATACTCTGGCAAATTTAACGCCGTAAAGTTATGCCAATCATCTTCAATTTCTGGACCTTCACTTACATTAAAACCTACACGCGAAAAAATATCTATAATCTGATTTTTCACTATAGAAATAGGATGACGCGCACCAATTTGAATCGGTTCCCCTGGTCGAGATAAATCGCCATAAACACCTTTTATTTCCTCTTTGCTTTCTAACTCTTCTTTTAAAGCGTTTACTTTATTTTCAGCAGTTTTTTTAAGCGTATTTATAGTTTGACCAAATTCTTTTTTCTGGTCGTTTGCTACATTTTTAAACTCAGCAAAAAAGTCGTTAAGTAATCCTTTTTTGCCTAAATATTTTATTCGGAATGCTTCGACCTCTTCTTTTGATTCGGCTTTAAACGCTTCAGCTTCAGCTATGAGTTCTTTTATCTTATCTATCATGACATATTCAAAATGATGGCAAATTTACTATTTTTTACGTGAATTGCGTTAGGGATTGCAGAGGAAATCCTTTTTATGAGACACGAATAAAAAGATTGTAACCTTTCGACTACGCTCAAGATAAACTTCAAGCACGATCCTTAGGTAACTTGTCTGCCGGCAGGCACGCCCAAATTATTTCAATTTATATACTCGGTTTCTAAAAAGTAGTTTACAATAGCCTCTTTCATTAAAACACTTTGCTCTCCTGCTTTTAAATGAGGTAAGTCTTCCAGCATGTTGTAATGTGGCCAACCATCATCATCAACAAAATCGAGCTCGTAATAGCCATAAGGCATAAGGAGTTTACAAATAGCAATATGCATAAGGTCTAGTTTTTGATCTTTTTTAAAGGTTCTCTCTAACTGACCAAGCTCTTGCACACCAATAAGATAAATAATAGCATCGAGATCTAAAGTGTCTCCATCAGCAAATTGATTAGATAGTTTTTGCACTACCAACCCCCAGCGTTCTTTTAATTGTTCGTCTCTAGACATTAAGCTTATTGTAATTATTATGAGATCCCGATTGATACTAAAACCAAATTAAGCAAAAGAATCGGGATTAGTTCAACTAAGAAATATGTATTAAACAATACATGATTAAAACTATTAGTATCACTAATTTGAAAGTCGCAAAGTTAACAAACCTAAGTGTTAGTATTATTTTATATTTGTTTTAAATTATTTTAATATGGGTGTTATTGATATTGTTCTAGGAGCTTTAATTTTATTTGGATTGGTTCGTGGGTTTATGAAAGGACTTTTTGTTGAAGTGGCTTCTCTAGTGGCATTAATTGCTGGGGTTTATGGTGCGATACATTTTAGCAGTTTTGCTGCCGAATTTTTACAAACCAAAACCGAATGGACCGAACAAACTATTAACATTACAGCTTTTGCCGTAACCTTCGTCATTATTGTTTTAGCCATAGGTCTAGCAGGTAAAGCACTAACTAAATTAGCTGATTTTGCAGCTTTAGGTATTATAAACAAGCTTGCTGGAGGTGTTTTTGGAGCCTTAAAAATAGCTTTGATTTTAAGTATTGTTTTAAACGTTTTTGACAAATTGAATAACACCATAACGCTTTTAGATGATGACACTAAACAGGAATCTGTACTTTATAAACCTGTAAAATCTTTAGTGCCCATGATTTTTCCAAATATTTTAGATATTAGTAAAGATAATAGCTCCGAAAATGAAGCATAAAAAAAGACCACTATAAAAGTGGCCTTTTTTAATACACTAAATTTATTAACTTATACCATTTCTACCTTTCCTGTAGACAACATATAAACGCCTCCAACGATTTGAATATCTCCATCATCTTCCATTTGCTTTAATATAGAACTACGTTCTCTAATACGTTCTATAGTCAGTTTTACGTTGTTCTCGACTGTTTTGGCTACAAATGCCTCATTTGCTGAACTTAGTTCTCCTTCTACTTCATCAGAACTTTGCTTTACAGCTGGTAAAATATTTGCCAACATATCTGTAATATTACCAAGTTCTACACCATCACATGCTGCTTTTACTGCTCCACAACTTTCATGACCTAGTACTAAAACTAATTTACTACCCGCTACTTTACAGGAATATTCTAAACTTCCTAAAATATCGATGTTCTCGAAATTACCTGCTACTCTGGCAACAAAAATATCACCAATTGCTTGGTCTAAAACGGTTTCAACTGGAACTCGAGAATCAATGCAAGATAGTACCACTGCTTTAGGGAATTGTCCTCCTACAGTTTGATTTACTAATGCTGAATTATCCACTGTTTGCATACTTCCGCTTACAAAACGGTTATTACCTTCTAATAAATCTTGTAATACGTTATTTGGTAATAATGCTTCTTGTACTTGTTTTGTTATTGCTGTATTTTTCATAATTACTTGTTTTTAATTGTTTAAATCTTCTACGTTTTGTTTTATCCATGCTAAGCATTTTGAAAAACTTTCAAAAATGTGCTCATTTGGAATAAAATCTGGAATAATATCAATACGTTCCATCATATAACGTGGTTGCCTTAATAAGCCAACAAATAGGACTTCAACATCATTTTTCTTTAAATCTTGCAACATATCTTCCATGGCATATAAACCCGATTGATCCATATACTGCATACGCCCAAGTCTTAAAATTACCGTTTTTGCAGTACTAGGGATTTGTTGTGTTAGCGCTTGAAAATCACTTGTAGACCCAAAAAATAGTGGTCCTTTTAAGTGCTTAATAAACACCTCTTGTTTTAAGTTTTTTGGAAACTCTCCCTCATCTGCCCACGCTTTCTCTTTCAGTGCTTTTACACCGGAACGTTCTGCTGTTAAATCACCAATTTTTTTCATAAACATTAAAGACGCTATTACTAGCCCTATACCGACCGCATAAACCAAGTTCCAAAATGTAGAAAGCAGCAATACAATAAGCATTATTAACACTTCTGAACTCATTTTAATTGGTCCAATTTTAATATCTCTTGGTAACGCTGGTATGGCTTTTAATCCTTTGTAATCCATAACTCCTATACCTACTGTAATTAATATCCCAGCTAATACAGCGGCAGGGATTTGAGACGCTACTGGCCCTAATCCTAAAAGAATAATCAATAACATAATACCAGCTATCATCCCCGATAGTTTTGTTTTTCCACCAGACGTAATATTTACAACCGTTCTAATGGTTGCTCCTGCACCCGGAATTCCACCAAAAACAGCAGCAATACTATTTCCAATACCTTGACCTATAAGTTCTTTATTAGGTTTGTGTTTTGTTTTAGTCATGTTATCTGCCACCACACTAGTAAGCAACGAATCTATAGCTCCCAATAGCGCTAAAGTCAATGCAGTAAATATATATGGCGTTATGCTACTTAAACTAAAACTTGTAAAAATCTCTAAATTAGGAATAGGCAACCCGCTAGGGATTTCTTCAATAGGCCTATAAGGTAAATTAAATCCTATAGCTATTCCAGACATTACTATCAACGCTACCAAAGTACTAGGCACTGCTTTAGTAACCCTTTTAAACCCATAAATAATAAAGATGGTTCCCAACGCCAAAATCAACTCAAGCCAGTTAATGTTTTGTAGAGCTTTTGGAATGGCTTTTATAGCCCCTAAAGCACCTGAAGCTTCTTTTGCTGCTAGAGTTTGAGATTCAATTAATATAGCTTCTTGCGAAATCTCATTAGCACGATTTAAGGTTTCTTTAAAATCCTCAAGTACTAAAATCCCTTCGCCAGCTTCATCTTTCAAGATATTCTCGAGAATAACTTCTTCGGCTTGAGGTTTAAAAGTTTCAACAAATGCCAAATCTTCTTTAGGGTAATAACCCAATGAAGGTAATATTTGAGTCAATAAAATAATAACACCTATGGCAGTCATAAAACCAGATACAACCGGATAAGGAATATATCTTATGTATTTTCCCAAGCCTAAAACACCCAAACCAACCTGCATTAAACCTGCAAGTAAGAATACAGTTAAAATAACAGGTAACGCTTTTGATACATCGCCATCATTTGTGGCAATAATCCCAGCAATAACAACCATACTTACGGCTGTCATTGGTGCTGTTGGTCCTGAAATCTGTGTACTTGTACCACCAAAAAGAGCGGCAAAGAAACTTATAAAAATAGCACCATATAGTCCTGCAGTAGGTCCTAAACCAGATGAGACACCAAATGCTAATGCCAAGGGCAATGCTACTATTCCTGCTGTAATGCCTCCAAAGGCATCGCCTTTAATGTTTGAAAATAAATTCTTCATATATCTGTTTTTACCTTTTTTTTCTAATTTAACTTAAATTTTGAAAAATTAAAAATTAAAGGTCAAACTTTAATTAGAAATTAACGAACATGATTAAATTAATTTGATCTCTCCCTGAGGTTTCAAAAAATTGATTCATATAACCTAGTTCTAATCGCAATGCTTTTGAAAATGTATATCCTAACCCTGCATACACTCTATTCCTATCAAAAACGGATGATTCTATGTTTAGAAAAACTTCATTATACACTGAAAAATATAATGGGTTTTTTTCATCTTTTCTATATTGTAGGGGTACTTTAATTCCTAAAAAGTATCTTAATCGCATTTTAAAATCATCTTCTACAAAACGTTGTTCAAATCGGTAGCGATGGCTTAAACCAATTTTACCAACTTTCTGCTTTGTTGTAAACTGTTGAAAAACGCGATGTTCGTTAACAGATACTTTATCATCTGTTTCACCAATATAGTTTTCAGATAAAATATAGCCATAGCCCAGCAATATATTATTATTCTCAGTAATGTTGTAACCCAATCCAGTACGCAAAAGTAACTGCTCTAAATCGCCAACAGCATTATAGTTTCTATACTGAACTTCGTTGTGGATGCTCCACTTATTATTAAGTTTTTTGTTTCCAATATAAATGAGCCAGTTACCCAAATTACTATCTTGAGCAGTGGATATTCTAGGCGTTAAAAACACTAGAAATAGAAACGAAAAAAATACATGCTTTAAATGTTTCATAAATTAATAGAGCTTTTATTGAGCAAGCTTTAGTTCTTTATTTGTTATGAAAAGAGAGATATTAACATTATCAATTACATCTTTAATTTCAGACTTTAAAACGTTAGACTTGTCTTTTTGTCTATTTACACATAGTAAATTAATATCGTTTTTTAATAAATAATTAGATAGGTTTTTAATCGTATTATCATTCTTTTCAAAAACAAAATCTACTGTTTTAGTGCTAACAGAATCTTCTTTTTCTTTTATTACGTTAGTGTTTTTAATAATGTTAAACGATTTTAATGGCCTTTTAGTTTGAGCAATTAAATCTTCTGTAAACTCCAAATCAAAAGATTTCTCATTATCGTTAAACAACCCTAAATGCAATTCCTTATCAGGTGCGAAACCATTTTTATTAGAAGCTATCATTACTGGCCCTTTATGAATTTTTAAAACAAAATTTGTAATGTTGTCTCCAAGAAACCTTAAACCTTTTGCCTTTCTTTTTCCTAAAACAATAACATCTGGATTAGTTACTTTTATATGTTCTTCAATTTCATTTTTCACGTTACCAAAAGCAAAAGTAGAATTTATATTTACATTATAATCATTTGAAATTGGAGCTAAAGCCTCTTGTATTTTCTTGCCTGTAATTATTTGCTCTTGATTTATAGTACGCATAGCTGATAATTGACTTTCTCTTTCTACAACATCACTAGGCTTTTTTACATGGAAAAAGTTTATGTCTCCATCAATCATCTTTGCAAGACTCACCGTGCTTTTTAAAATAGTGCTCGGAGATTTTTTTAAATCTGAAAGCACTAATATTTTATATTTATTATTTCTCATTTCTTTAAATTTTATTGTTTTTAACCAGTTGATTGTAATTCCCCGATAATTATCTGGATTACCATATAAAATTGTTAAGCTACAATCTCATAATTTTTTAATTTAAGCTTAATTTTGATTTTGGTCTCAACTCAAAGAACTCGATAAAACTTGGAGGATTTTCAACAATACCTCGTTTTGAAATTAACTTAATATCAATATTTCGTTCTTTAGCTTTAAAGGCAAAATCTTCTAATATTTCAATAATATCATTATCTAAATACCTTGTTTTAAGTAAATCTAGTTCTAAATAAGTGTCGTGTGGTAAACTATCTAATTCTTTAAGAATTGCTCCTTTATTAAAAAATGTAACCTCCTCAGCAAGTGTCATTTTTATCTTATGTTTACCATTGCTTTTATCTTCAATATGAAGAAAATGAGAATTCTGGTAACTTTTCATTAAAATAACAACAATCCCTACAATTAATCCTAAACCAATTCCCCATAACAGATCGATAAAAACAATTCCTAAAACAGTTACAAAAAATGGTACAGATTGTTTCCAACCCAAATTGTACATCTTTTTGAATAATGAAGGCTTTGCTAATTTAAATCCAACTATAAATAAAATTGCTGCTAAAACAGATAATGGAATCATATTTAACAATCTAGGAATTAGAATTACCGAAATCAATAATAAAAAACCATGAATAATAGCTGATGCCTTACTACGTCCTCCAGATTGAATATTAGCAGAACTTCTTACTATTACCTGAGTAATTGGTAAACCACCTATCATACCTGAAATAATGTTTCCTGTACCTTGAGACAACAACTCACGGTTAGTTGGTGTTACATTTTTGTGTGGATCTAATTTATCTGTAGCTTCAACACACAATAATGTTTCTAAACTTGCTACCAAAGCAATTGTAAAAGCAATTATCCACACTTCTGGATTTGTTATTGCTGAAAAATTAGGGAAACTAAACTGCCCAAAGAATGAAGCTGCATCCTCAGGTATTGGTACACTTACTAAGTGAGATTTATCAATACCTAAACTCTCGTGTGATTGTGTTAGTGCATAAAATATTATACCAACAACAACTGCAACCAAAGGTCCCTGTACTAATTGAAAAATCTTTCCCTTTTTTGATAATATCTTATCCCACAATAATAAAATAACCAAAGCTATAATGCCGATTACAGCAGAACCTAGCGTTATATGGTTTACTGCATTTATGATTTCTGAAAAGGTGTTTTCACCATCCATTTGAAAAAATGCAAAATCACCTTCTGGATCTGAATCATAACCAAAAAAGTGAGGGATTTGTTTTAAAATGATAATAATTCCGATGCCTGTTAGCATTCCTTTGATTACAGAAGACGGGAAGTAATACCCAATTACACCAGCTTTTAGAAATCCAAATATTAACTGTATAACACCTCCTAAAACAACAGCCATCAAAAAGTTTTGATAACCTCCTAATGTTCCTATTGCCGTTAATACAATAGCCGCTAAACCTGCTGCGGGTCCACTCACACCTATTTTTGACCCACTTAATCCTCCTACAACAATTCCTCCAATAATACCTGCAATTACTCCCGAAAAAAGCGGCGCACCACTCGCTAAAGCAATACCTAAACATAAGGGTAATGCAACAAAGAAAACGACTATACTCGCTGGCAAGTCATTTTTAATAGTTTTAAACATATTATAATAATTTGTTGCTCTTGGCAATATACATACCAAAAGCTGTTAAAATAAATTAGACTTAAAAGTCTACAAAATTCGAAATTATAATATGTGAAACTCGGGTGGTGGGGAAATTAAATTTAAATGAGGTTTTGGATAATTTTTAAAATAATATAATAAGTTGTTTTCAACTTCAGAAGAAGCAAAATCTAAAGCTGAATTATTTAAATCGAAAAATAACAGTTCTATTTCTTTATTTTTTTCACTTCCTTTTTCTTCTTCTTCCGAAGATGAGTAAAAAATGGAAACATCAGCCGAATCATCTATTATTAAGATGATTGTTGGCGCTGTTAAAAATAACAAAAACAAAGAAGATAAAAATATAGAAACAATACTTCTTGACATTTAATTCACATTTTAAAACACAAAGATAGTACTTTGTTTAAGAATAATTAAAAATTCTTCAACAATTTAATATCATCTGAAACTACCCAACCTATTTTACCATCTGATAGTTTTATTTTTTTCCAATCGTTATAGGTTTCAATAACCTGAACTTTAGTGCCTTCATGTAACCTAAAAGATTCTTCACTTCTAGAATTAGGATTGCTTTTTACTTTACTTTCTTGCGAAAAAACAATAGCAGGGTTATCATTTTTATCTAAATTATATTTATGAAAAGCAAAAGCAAGGGTTATACACGCAAATATTAGTGCAATAGAACTTCCAATAAATGCTAAACGCTTATTTAAAGTTGAATAAGCAAGATAATACCCCAAGAATAGTAAAACAAAACAAAACACTAAACTTACAGCTATTTTTGCCCAAGTATCAAAAGACAATTTATTTGTTGATGTATTTAAAAGTTTTGAAAATCCCACATCAGGAACAACATCAATCGCATCAATGGTCATGTTTTTTGCAAACGCCATGTTGTTTTTAATATCAGAGTCATTCGGGTTTAATAGCAATGCTTTTTCGTAATAATAAATACTTGGAGCAATGTTATCAAGTTTATAATGTGCATTAGCCAGATTATAATATAAATCAACTGAATGCTTTTCAGTTTCTAAAATCGCCCTATAATTATCTATAGCCTCAGCATATTTACCTTCATTATATAAAGTATTAGCTTTTTCAAACAAAGCTTCATTTTGTGAAAAAAGCCCCAAACTGAATAAAAACGATAGTATGTAAAACATCTTCTTCATATTAACGTGCTTGTTTATCAATTAAAGAAATTGTTTTTGCGGCCTTATCATAATCTTCTTGCATGGCTACTATATCAATAGGCGTATATCGCGCGAGTTCACAACTTTCTAAAATACTTCCAAATTCTTTAATAACATTATCTTCAACACCTTTTTCATTCAATAATTTATTGGTTTTATCCTTACTTAAATCACTAGTCTCAATATGTAATTTGGCTTTCAAATAGTTGTGCAATGCTTTTTCTAAGGCAATGTAAAAAGCTTCTTTTTTACCTAAGGATTTTTTTGCACTACTCAAATATCTACGCGCCAATTTATCTGCTTTTCTAATTCTATTACCATAAATATCAGCAGCTCTATTGGCTTTCTTTTTACGAACAAAAATGGCTAATGGAATTGCTAGAAATGGCAACAAAAGTAAGCTCCAGAATGTATTGGTCTTGAAAAAATAAGTTGACTTTATATCCAAAAAATCAGTTTTCGTTTTAATAAATGCGAACTGATCACTATTTAAAACAACGGCTTGCTTATTGCCACTGTTAATCGCATTGTTTTCGGTTGAAGATGAACTATTGGAAGGCCCATTCAAAACATTAATTATAATTTCATCAGAAGATAACCTTTTATAGCTTTCCGTTTTTAAATCAAAATATGAAAACGAAATACTTGGTATAGGGTATTTACCTTTATATTGAGGCACTACGGTATAGCTATCTGAAATACTTCCTTGCATACCAGACAAGTTTGTTTTCACATCTTCATTGTGTTCAGGTTCGTAAACCTCTAAAGAACTAGGTAACGAAATTTTTGGGAGTTTAAAGAGTTTTAAATTCCCTTTACCTTTTACATTCACTTTAACTTGAAGTGATTCTGAAGCATCTAGTTCCGTTTTAGAAGATAATACATTCAAAGAAAAACCTCCAACTGCTCCTGTAAAATCAACTGGCTTTCCAACCTCTGGAAGTGATTTTACGTTTATAGTTTTATTCCCTGCGGAAACCGTTTTATTAACTCGAGTCATTAAAAGGCTCCCAAAAATATCTCGCCTTTTTGTTGGCACACGCATTGAGATATCTAAAGTTAAGGGCTCAATATTTAATTTTCCTGTTTTTTGAGGGTATAATACAGTTTTTCTCAACACTAAAAATCGATAATCTTCACCATTATATTTACCGTTTTGAACTTTTTGGCCTTGGGTATTTATATTCTGGCTCCAAAAATCATTAAATCTTGGTGTGTCAATTTCATTCCAATTATCAACTTGTATTCTAGGGGACACATAAAGTTTATAAACAACCGTTATAGCTTCGTTTAAATAAGGATTTGTTTTAGAAATTTCGGCTACTAAGTGAATATTTTGTGAAGCCAAATAACTGGGGTCATTAGGGTCTTTTGGAATATCTACAGCGGCAGTTACCTGAATTTTTATTGGAGTTGTTTTATAGCTCTGGTCTTTTATTGTTATTGAAGCTTGGGAAATAGTAAAATTTCCGCGTTTTTTTGGAGCTAAAAAATAGGTGTAGGTCTTTTTATATGACCGTTTACCATTAATCCAAGAATTACTTACCGATTGGTTTGGACCACCAACAACAGTAAAACCTACAAAATCTGGTGGATTAAAATTGTCACCGTCTTGATTCATTTGAAAATCTATACGCAAGCGCTCATTTACCCCAAGTTTATTTTTACTCACCTTGGCGTCAAATTTCACCTGCGCAAAAGTCATACTTGTTGTAAGTATGAATAATACTATAGTTATGTGTTTTATTAATTGCATAAATTAATGAGCAACGATAAACTATTAATACTGTTTACCAATCTTTTTCTGTTTTAATTTTTACTCCTTTTTGTTTTTCAGCATTCATTTTTTCTTGAACTTTCTGTTCTTGATTATTCATGGCTTCTAACAAATTTTTTATTTGCTGAGGAGATAATTGTCCTGGTTGTGGTTGTGGTTTTTGCTGTTCTTTTTTCTTGTCCTCATCACCCTTTCCTTTATCCTTTTTTTCGTCTTTAGGTTTTCCGTCTTCATCTTTTTCATCTTCACCTTCTTTCTTTTCTTGGTCGCCTTCGTCCTTTTTATCTTCTTTATTCTCGCCCTCTTTATCTTTATTATCTTTTTTGTCTTGATCTTCCTTATTCTCGTCTTTTTTATCTTGATCTTTCTTGTCGTCTTTATTTTGGTCTTCCTGTTTTTGTTGTTCTTCAGCGCAAATTTTGGCGACACTTAAATTATATCGTGTTTCATCATCTGAAGGATTATTTCTCAATGCATTTTTATAAGCTTCAACAGCTTCTTTACATTTTTTGTTTTGCATTAAAATATTTCCAATATTATGAAATGCTTTATGCTTTTCAGATTTTGAAGTTGCTGTTTCTGTTGCTTGCTGAAGTCTATATAAGGATTCATCTAAATTACCACTCTTATAATAAGAAGTGCCTAAATTATAAGCTCCTGCAACTGTTGTAGCTTGCTCAGAAATAGCTTTTCTGTATTCCATTTCAGCTGAAACAAAATCTTCATCGGCAATTAACTCATTACCCTCATACACAAAATTATTGGCTTTTTTTAAAGCTAATAACTGTTCCTTATTTTCTTCTTGTGAAAAAGAAAAAATGGATGTAAGTATTGATAATATGACAACTATATGTTTCATTTTTATTTCTAAATTATAAAACCATTTCATCTAAAGGTTCTCATTAAACAAATTCAACTTTTTTAACCATGCTGTTTTTCGTTCTAACAATAAAATATCTATCAGTAAAAAGAAAATACCGAACCCTAAAAACCATTGAAACTGATCTTTAAAATCCGCAAATTCTTTTGCTTCAAACTCCGTTTTATCCATGGCATTTAATATCTCACGAATGTTATCAACAACATCTTTTGTATTTTTTCCATTAATATAAGCGCCATTAGCCTCAGATGCTATATTCTGAAGTGTTTCTTCATTTAATTTTGTAATAACTGTTTCTCCTTGATTGTCTTTTTTATAATTTAAAACAACACCATTTCGCTTTTCTGGAATTGGACCTCCTTTTACATCACCAACGCCAATAGTGAATATTCTAATGCCTTCTTCACTAGCTTCTTCTGCAACCATCGCAGCTTGCTCACTATGATCCTCTCCATCAGATATTATAATAAGTACACGATTGGTTTGCTCTTCATCATCAAAATACGTCTTAGCCAGTTTAATAGCTTCGTTTATTGCCGTTCCCTGTGAGGATAACATATTGGTATCCATGCTTTGTAAAAACATTTTAGCCGAAGCATAATCTGTTGTTATTGGTAATTGCGGAAACGCTTTTCCTGCGTATGCTATAATTCCAACTCTATCACTAGCTAAATTATTAATGATTTGAGTTACTAATTGTTTTGACTTTTCTAATCGATTTGGAGCAATATCCTCAGCCAACATACTTTTAGAAACATCAACTGCAAAAACAATATCAACACCTTCTCGTTTTACGGTTTCTAACTTGGTTCCAATCTTTGGATTTACTAACGCAATAATTAAACAAAAGAAAGCTAAGCTTAAAACAATGACTTTTAAAACTGATTTAAATATAGATCTATTAGGACTTAACCTTTTAAGCATTGATGCGTCTGCAAACTTTTTTCGGGCTCTATATCTCCAAAATTGAAGCACCAAAAAGAGTAGAATTATTATTGGAATAATGCCTAATGCCCAAAACCATATTTTTTCTTCTAATTGAAACATTGTTCTTCTTTCTTCTTTTTAAACAAAACTTCTAAAAACAGTAAAACGTAATAGTAGTTCCATCAATAATAATAAACCAGCTAGAATCACTAACGGACGATATTTTTCTTCGTAATTGTAATATTTAAACTCTTCTATTTCTGTTTTTTCTAGTTTGTTTATTTCATCATAAATTTCTTCAAGCTTTTTGTTATTTGTTGCTCTAAAATATTTTCCACCTGTTACTTCAGCAATTTCTTTAAGTAATTCCTCATCTATCTCCACTTGAATACGTCCATATTGGAAATTACCATTTGGTAAAATAGCAACTGGAGATAAAGCCATCCCGTTTGTTCCTAAACCGATGGTATAGGTTTTTATACCATATTCAACGGCCAATTCACTTGCTATCTTTGGGTCTATGAATCCTGAATTATTTACACCGTCTGTTAATAAAATAATAACTTTACTAGAGGCCTTGCTATCTTTTAATCTGTTTACCGATGTCGCTAAACCCATACCTATCGCGGTTCCACCTTCAATAATAGTGTTATATTTAATAGTTTTTAATGACCGGAGCACAATGGCTTTATCACTAGTAATAGGCGTTTTTGTATAGCTTTCACCTGCGTACTCCACTAAGCCAATTCTATCGTTTGGTCTGCCTTTTATAAATTCTGCGGCTACTTTTTTTAAAGCCTCTAATCTATTTGGCGATAAATCTTTAGCCAACATACTCGCAGAAACATCAATGGCCATAACAATATCTATCCCTCGAGTCGTTTTTGTTTTAGTTGATACATCAACAGATTGCGGTCTTGCTAAAGCCATAATTAATAATGCGAGCGCCAATAATCTGAATACAAATAAAATGTGTCTTAGTTTAGGTAGCCATGAATTGGTGATTTTAAACCCTTTTAAACTCGATATTTTAAGTTCTGCCGTTTGCTTTTTGTATTTAAAAAGATACCAAAGCACTGCCAATGGAAGTGCTAAAAGCAACCAGAAAAATTCTTTATTTACAAATTCGATGCCTTCAAACATTATTCTTCTGCTGGTTTAAGTTCAACTGAATTTAAAATACGCTCTACTATTTGATCTGCATAAACATCATCTTGTCTCCAAGTAATAATTATTTGCTGCATCACTTTATTTTCTGCAGTAAAACTCAACGATGCGTACTTCCCATTGACAAAGTTTTCTGTGTTCCCAATTGGATATTCTAAAGATCCAAAAGTTTTAATACCCTCCGCACCATTAGGCGTTACAAATTTTTCGTTTTTTGTGATTATATTTCTAGCACCGTTATTTTCTAGTACTTTCAAATTTCCTTCAATAGCTTTATTTATATCTAAACTATCTAGTTTTTGAATTAGAACAGTAGTTGAAACGGCTATAGTTAGTTGTTCCGTCTGTTCAAAACCAAAAGAAGAAAGCTTCATTTTACCTTTTAATTCTTCAGGTAATAGTACTTCAGTTCTTTTTAAAACTTGAGGAGTCGTTATATTCACGGGTGGAAATCCGTATTCACTTCGAACCCAATCACCTTCCAAAAGGGCTTTGCTATCATGACCGATAATGGTGTCCTTTACAATATCAAAACCATATTTAATTGAAAGTCCTGTTAAAGTAGCTATTAGTAAAAAGATGCTAATGCCTACTGTTAACCATATCTTTTTTCGTTCTTTTTTACGTTCTTGTTCTTCTCTGTATTTTTCGTCTAAAAGCTTTTCTTCTTCTGTTGGCTCTGGTAATGCTTCTTTGACATGATCTATTTCAACATCGATCGTTTCTCTATCGATTTTAGCTAACTCAATATCTGGAGCAGATTTAGCAAATTTTACCAAATCGGCTCGTTTTAAAATGCTTTCTAAATTTTTAATATCGTCTTTACTTAAGTCAACTCGATTGCCCTCTTTAAGCAAATTCAATCGTGTTATTAACTCGTCTGTTGTACTTTCTAAAGCGTGATCGTATACTTTTTCATCAAGATATTTTCTGATGATAAACGTAAGATCCGAATAATACTCTTTTAAATTTTGATTCTCCAAATAAGGGCTATCGTCTAGCTTTCTTAATGCCAACTTAGCTCTATCATAAGGTGGTAATAAAGCTATTTTCTGATCTTCTGTTAATGGCTTTTTTCGCCAGATAAACCAGAATAGTAAGAATGCTATTGCTGCAATAATCAGCAACGTTAATAATAAATATTTCCACCAATTACTCCCGCTTTTTTCAACAGCTATAATAGGTTTAATGTCATAAAGGGCTTGAGTGGTATCTACCACTACATTATTAACTTCTACGTTTAACGAATCGGTAAAAAAGGTTTTATCACCAATAATAATTTTTTGCCTCGGAATAGTATAAGATCCGGAATCAAATTGCGTTAAACCATATTTTTTAATCAGATTATATTTATCTTTTTTCTTAAGCGTGTCAATAGAATAAGATTCAATCATTTCCAAAGGTGAAAATGTTTGTCCTTCGGGAAATACGATTAAATCTGTTGTGTCTGCTTCAACCTGAATGTGATACGTAATTTGTTCGCCGATTTTTATGGACGTTGAATCTATTGAAGATGTTACTTGCGCAAATGAGAAAAAAGAGCATAGAATAAAGAGTAAAGACAGAACAAGTATTCTTGTCTGCTTTATTTTAAAATTCGTTAATCTAAAATCGTTAATCATAAATCGTTAATCTTTTTATCCTCTTCTTTTAAAATACCCTAGCAGTTTTTTTACATAGCTTTCGTCTACACGACAATCAATAGCTCCTGCTCCAGATTTAGTAAAACTTTCTTTATAATAGTTCACTTTTTGATGATAAAACTTTCCATAATTAAGACGTACTTTTTTTGAAGATGTATTGACCAGCATCAATTCACCAGTTTCTTCATCTTGCATTTGTACCATACCTAAATTTGGTATGTCTTTCTCTCGCTTATCATATACTCTAATACCTGTAACATCATGTTTACCAGAAACAATTTTCATGGTTTGATGATAGTCATCTGCAATAAAATCTGAAAGCACAAATACAATCGCTTTTTTCTTCATCACATTTTGCATGAATTTTAAAGCTTCGACTAAATTGGTATGCTTACTTTCTGGTTTAAATTCAATCAATTCACGAATAATTCGAAGCACATGCGAACGCCCCTTTTTTGGAGGAATATATAATTCCACTTTATCTGAAAATAAAATAAGTCCAATTTTATCGTTATTCTGTGTTGCTGAAAATGCTAAAGTTGCTGCGATTTCAGTAACCACTTCATTTTTAAATTGCTGTTCGGTACCAAATAACTCGGAACCTGAAATATCGACCATGAGCATCATGGTTAGCTCACGTTCTTCTTCAAATACTTTAATATAAGGTTCGCTATAACGTGCGGTAACATTCCAGTCTATATTTCGAACATCATCCCCAAACTGATACTGACGAACTTCACTAAACGTCATACCACGCCCTTTGAAAGTAGAATGATATTCACCTCCAAAGATATGATCAGACAACCGCCGTGTCTTTATCTCAATTTTACGTACTTTTTTTAGTAATTCTTTAGTATCCATCTATTCAGTAAACAGTTTTCAATCGCAGTTTTCATTTATCAATAAACCGTTGAGCTTTTTTAGTATTCAGTCGATTAAGCGACTGCTCATTGAGACTGAATACTAGAAACTCCTTTATGGTACTTCTATTTCGTTCACTATTTTACTTATGATATCTTCAGAAGTTACATTTTCTGCCTCCGCTTCGTAAGTAATGCCAATTCTGTGCCTTAACACATCATAAACTACGGCGCGCACATCCTCAGGAATCACATAGCCACGACGCTTAATAAATGCATAACATTTTGCTGCTGTGGCTAGATTAATACTTCCACGAGGTGAAGCTCCAAATGATATTAATGGTTTTAAAGCTGGAAGTCTATATTTATCTGGATAACGTGTTGCGAAAATAATATCCAGAATATATTTTTCGATTTTTTCATCCATGTAAACTTCACGAACTGCTTCTTGAGCTTTTAATATTTGTGTTACCGAAACCACAGGATTTACTTTTTCCCAAGCGCCCTTCAAATTAGCTCTCATTATCATTTGCTCTTCGTCAATTTTTGGATAGTCAATAACTGTTTTTAGCATAAAACGGTCAACCTGGGCTTCGGGTAAAGGATAAGTTCCTTCTTGCTCAACAGGGTTTTGCGTAGCCATTACTAAAAATGGTTTGTCAAGTATAAACGTTTCATCACCAATAGTTACTTGCTTTTCTTGCATCGCCTCTAGTAGCGCCGATTGAACTTTTGCTGGAGCTCTATTTATCTCATCTGCTAAAACGAAATTTGCAAAAATTGGTCCTTTTTTTATAGAGAAATCATTAAGTTTCATGTTGTAGATTAACGTACCCGTAACATCAGCTGGTAATAGATCTGGAGTAAATTGTATTCTACTAAAGCTACCGTCTACCGCTTGTGCCAAAGTGTTTATCGCTAATGTTTTTGCTAATCCAGGAACACCTTCTAATAAAATATGTCCTTGTCCTAATAAACCAATCAGCAAACGCTCCACCATGTGTTTTTGACCCACGATAACTTTATTCATTTCGAACATCAGTAAATCAACAAAAGCGCTCTCTTTTTCAATTTTCTCATTAATCGACTTAATATCAATTGTCCCTGTTTCTTCCATCATTTTTTATTTTATTATAACCCAAAAATACTGGCCATATTTCAAGTATGCAAAATGTCAAAAAAATTATTGAAAAGGTGTTAAAGAATGGTTAAAAAATAGGCGAAGAGCCTTTATTTAGAGCTTTAACGAATTATTATGATAAGTAAATCTTAAATGAGATTTTAAATTAAAAAAAGTAAAGCGCAATACCGAAAGATATTGCGCTTTACTTTTCTAAGAACTGTATTCTATTATATCAATACTAAAGTAGCATCTATAACTTCTTCCTCAGCTGGTTCTAAGGTAATCATGAATTCTTGAGAAATATAACCATCTGCACTTATTGTAACGGTATAATCTCCTGGTGCCAAATCTTGAATTGTATATATGCCATCTATGTCTGCTTCAACACTTGTTGAAGCGGTATCATTAATAGCTATTGTTGCTGTAATTCCTGCGGTTAAACCAGATATCGTTCCTGTTATTAAACCTGGTTTTAGTATTAACTCAATGGCTTCAGTAATTGTAGTAACTTCACCATTAATAACTGCAACACCAACTTCAATTCCATTAGAGTAATCAGATTCTTCGTTTACAGGTGAAATAATCACATCGTAGGTTCCTGCAGGAACACCCCACAAAGCAAAAGCACCTGTGCTATCTGTGTAAGATGAAATCACAAAATCATCATCTGTTTCTGGAGTACCGTTATCATCTATTAAAACAGAAGCTACTGCAGGTACATCACTGGGAGTAATCGTTCCTTCAATAATACCAGAATTCACTTCAGCACTTACGTATAACACGGGTTTCAAAATAATATTTCCAGAATTTCCAGCATGAACAATAGATTTTTCTACATTAAAATCTAGAATAAAATCGTAACTAAAACCTTCTTCTATAACTGTGTTTAGTTTTAATTTTAAACCCGATTGTTGAGCACTTGGAGTTTTAAGATCAAACGCTTCATCTTCATCATTTTTATCTTTTATAACAATGGTATTACCATCACCAAGCACCAATCTCATTTGACTTAAGGTTCCTGCTGGAACGGAAAATCTATCAACAAGAACTTTACTTATACCTCCTGTGAAATCTAGTAAGTCTACAATTCCACTTTCAGATTCAAGCGAAACCCAACCGTTTTCATCGATGTTATCATTATTCATTTTAATCATAACATCGACTATTTCGACATTAACAGCTTCATAATCACCAGGAGCATCTACTAATCTTACCGAGATGGTAGGCTCTTGTACATTAATTTTACTAGATTCAGAATCTTTATCACAAGACAAAAATAATGCTACAAATAAAAAGGGAAGGATTAATTTTAACTGTTTTACAATTTTCATAATCATCTAAAATTTAAAATATTTATATTAATGTATTTACGGAAATTTAAAGGGTTTAGATGTTTTAATTTGCTTTATAAGTAGAAAAGACTCAATCATATATTAAATCTATTACACCTGAAAATTTATATACATTAAATGACCTCAATAACTATAATTTAATTAGGTTTTTAAGTACTTTTATAAACGACATTAATAATACAATACATGAAAAAAACAGCGCTAATTACTGGAGCTACGAGCGGAATTGGTGAAGCCACCGCCTACGAATTCGCAAAACAAGGCATCAATTTAGTACTCTGTGGAAGACGTTTAGAACGCTTAAACACCATTCAAAAAGCTTTAGAGCGCTTTACCGATGTACATATTTTAAACTTTGATGTTCGCGATAAAGACGAAACCTTTAAAGCCATCGCTTCACTTCCCAAAGCATTTAAAACTATAGATATCCTTATAAACAACGCAGGCAATGCTCATGGTCTCGACCCTATCCAAAGCGGAAGCATTGATGATTGGGACGCTATGATGGATATTAATGTAAAAGGCTTATTGTACGTGAGTAAAGCTATAATCCCGCAAATGACTGAGCGTAAATCTGGACAAATTATTAATATTGGGTCTTCTGCTGGTAAAGAAGTATACGCAAAAGGGAACGTATATTGTGCTAGCAAACATGCTGTTTTAGCTATTACAGAAGGTATGCGAATAGACTTAAACCCTTTCGGAATTAAAGTTGGCTCTATAAACCCTGGCTTGGTTGAAACCGAATTTTCTCAAGTGCGCTATAAAGGTGATGCTATTGCAGATAATGTTTATAAAGGCTTTAAAGCACTGCAAGCTAAAGATATTGCTGATATTATCTATTTTGCTATATCTAGACCTCCCCATGTAAATATTGCTGATTTGTTGGTGTTTCCAACTGCTCAAGCCAACTCAACAACAGTCAAAAAATCTTTATAAATTAAAGGATCCCTGCCGGCGTAGGAAGTGATTATGATTAACAAACGCTTACTTATAAAACACCTTTTAGCTCATAACGATGAGAACAGTTTTTATGATAAAAAGCGAAAAATTGATATCAGCCATAAGGAAGGAAAAGCAAAATTTCTGAAGCATATTTGTGCACTTTCTAACAGTAATCCAAAAAATAATTCCTTTATTGTTATTGGTGTTGAAGATGAGGACAACAAAATTATCGGTGTCGATTTTTTTGATGATAGTAAAATACAAAACCTCATCAATGCTTATTTGAGCCACCCACCGATTGTTTCATATGAAAATATTCCGTTTCCACATTTACCTGATGATAAAGTAGTTGGTTTAGTTACTATTAGGCCTACAGGAAAAATAACATCACTTAGAAAAAATATCTGGAAATATTATGGTGGTTCTGTCTTTTTTAGAGATGGAAGTATGAGTATGCCTAAAGTTTTTGACCTCGAATTAAAGGATGCCAATTCTAAAATTGTTGAGGCTATTGAAAAACATGCTCAAAACAATATGGAGCATACCTTAAATGGAGTTTTCGACTTTATGACTACCCGTAAAGACTTTAATGCACAATACAAAGTATTCAAGGAATATTTTGTAGTCTGTTGGGCGGGGCAGAAAAAAATAGTAAAAAAAGAGGTCTTCTACTCTCGAGTTGATATTGAATTGATTAACGAACAAGTACGTTTATTTTTTTCAGCTTTAGATGACGTTTCTATTACTATTAATGATGATAGTTTTAAAATTATTGAATACGTAAATCTTGGATTTCAAGATTCAAACAAATATTACCAATTAGAAGAAACCATTATTAAGTTTGAGGATAACGTAAATTATAACATTGAAACGCGTTTATTGTTTGAACCACCTCAGTTTAATAAAAAAGACCTTCATCATATTTACAATACCAATAATGCTATTTTAGAAAAGCTGAAAAAAGGACTCACATTAACAGATAGAGAAGAAATGGACCTTAAAAATTTGCCAGCTACTTATTTAATATGTTATTTAAATTTATTTCAGCAGGCCATAGATAAGCTTAACGAAGCCAAGCCCTACTTAAAATCTTATAATAAGGATGTTTACCATTTGTATAAAGAGTCCTTACGGATATTAAGGAAAGTAAAATACAGTTAATAATTTAACCTTGAGTAAACTTTTGGGTGTTTGATTTTTGAAAAAAAATCGTACAGGTATGTTTGGTTTTTGAAAAAAAATCGTACATTTGTGCCGCTATTAATCTTTTTAATTAACCTTGTACCCCAAATCGTTAAGATAGGTTCAAGGTTTTTTTATGCTCTTTTTTATCTTAAAAGTTGTTGTTACTATTTTGAATGATTTTTGTTTGCGTTAGAGATTGAGGTATTTGTTGAAGCTCCCCGACGCAGAAGGGAGCGACTGCAGAAAGCCCGACCCCTGGGTAACGCCCAAATGATTTATGAAGACAAAAAAAACCGTTCCTGATTAGAAACGGTTTTAAATATTATATAAGCCTAATATCCTACAAATCAAACTTAATTCCCTGTGCCAAAGGTAATTCGTCTGAGTAATTGACTGTATTTGTTTGACGACGCATGTACACTTTCCAAGCATCAGATCCTGATTCACGTCCACCACCTGTTTCTTTTTCACCTCCAAAAGCACCTCCAATTTCAGCGCCAGATGTACCAATATTTACGTTAGCAATACCGCAATCTGACCCAGCATAAGATAAAAACTTTTCTGCTTCTTTCATTTCGTTTGTCATAATTGCAGAAGATAAACCTTGAGCAACGCCATTTTGTTTTTCAATAGCGTTTTCAACCTCTCCAGAATATTTCATTAAATATAAAACAGGAGCAAATGTTTCGTGTTGTACAATTTCAAAATGATTTTCAGCTTCAATAATAGCTGGTTTTACATAACAACCACTTTCATAACCTTCACCTTCCAAAACTCCGCCTTCAACTAAAATCTTCCCACCTTCAGCTTTTGCTTTTTCAATAGCAGCTAAATATGTATTAACGGCATCTTTATCAATTAAAGGGCCTATATGATTGGTTTCATCTAATGGATTACCAATAGTTAATTGACCATAAGCACCAACAATAGCATCTCTTACTTTATCGTAAACTGATTCGTGAATAATTAAACGACGTGTTGATGTACAACGTTGTCCTGCAGTTCCAACAGCGCCAAATACGGCACCAGGTACTACAACTTTTAAATCTGCTGTAGGTGTAATAATAATGGCATTGTTTCCTCCTAATTCTAATAAAGATTTTCCAAAACGCTCGGCAACTGTTGCACCAACTATTCTTCCCATTCTTGTAGAACCTGTAGCAGAAACTAAAGGAATTCTAGAATCTGTAGTCATCATTTCACCTACTTTATAATCACCATTGATGATACAAGAAATCCCTTCTGGTAAGTTATTATCTTTTAAAACTGCTGCAATAATATTTTGACAAGCAACAGAACATAAAGGTGCTTTTTCAGACCCTTTCCAAACACATACATCACCACAAATCCATGCTAGAGCTGTATTCCAAGCCCAAACGGCTACAGGAAAGTTAAATGCAGAGATAATACCAACAACACCTATTGGATGCCATTGCTCTCTCATAACGTGTCCTGGACGTTCAGACGGAATGGTTTGACCATTTAATTGTCTAGACAGTCCAACTGCAAAGTCACAGATATCAATCATTTCTTGAACTTCTCCGTAACCTTCTTGTAAAGACTTACCCATTTCGTAAGAAACCAATTTCCCTAAAGGCTCTTTTAATTCTCTTAATTTGTTTCCAAATTGACGAACAATTTCACCTCTTTGTGGCGCTGGCATATCTCTAAAAGATAAAAATGCTGTTGTTGCCGCATCCATTACTTTCTCGTAATCTGCTCTAGTAGTCGTTTTTACTTTACCTATAAGTTGCCCATCAACAGGAGAATAACTTTCAATAACATTTCCATTAGAAAAATTATTAGACCCTGTAGAAGTCCCTTCATTTACAGCTTTTACACCTAAGGCTTCAAGTGCTTTATCTATACCAAAATCAGTCGCTATTGCATTCATTAATTATTGATTTATATATTTATGTTGAAATTATTTGCGAATATACTAATTAAAAGTCGTTTTTATTAAAATTTACTAAAGCTAAAAATAGTAACTTAGTCTACAAATCAATCTAAATTTTCATGAAAAAGTATATCTATTTAATCTTTGCAATCTTAGCTATTTCCTCTTGTAAAGACGAAACAAAAGAGGTGCCAGAAAAAATTCAAAATGAATCTGAAAAAGTCGAATTTTCTATTATCATACATGGCGGAGCAGGAAGTATTAGAAGAGATAAAATGCCTGAGGAAAAAGAAACTGAATATCGACAAAAACTTGAAGAAGCGATACGAGTTGGCTATACTATTTTAGAAAATGGCGGTACGAGCTTGGACGCAGTACAAAATACGATAAACATCTTAGAAGACTCCCCACTGTTTAATGCAGGTAAAGGTGCTGTTTTTACTCATGAAGGTATAAATGAACATGATGCCTCCATAATGGAAGGAAAAACTCTAAATGCAGGAGCTTCTGCTGGCACAAAGACCGTGAAAAACCCTATTAATTTGGCACGAGCAGTTATGGACAATTCGCCTCATGTCTTGCTTTCTAGAGAGGGCGCAGAAACCTTTGCCGCGGAACAAGGCATAGAAATTGTAGAACCTAGCTATTTTTCTACAGAAAAAAAATTAAAATCTTTAAAGCGTGTTAAAGCTTCGGAAAACAATAAAGTGGCTTCGTTTTATGACAGTGATTTACAAGATTCAAAATTTGGAACAGTTGGTTGTGCTGCTTTAGATAAACACGGCAATTTAGCAGCGGGAACTTCTACCGGTGGTATGACCAACAAACGCTGGGGACGTATTGGTGACTCACCAATAATTGGCGCAGGGACTTATGCCAATAACAACACGTGCGCAGTTTCAAGTACAGGTTGGGGGGAGTTTTTTATTCGTGGCATGGTGGCTCATGATATTTCTGCTCTTATGGAATATAAAGGCCTAACTTTAAAAGAGGCTGCTCATTTAGTTATTCAAAAAAAACTACCAGAACTTGGAGGTGACGGTGGTGTTGTAGCCATTGATAAAAATGGGAATATGGTAATGGAATTTAATACCCAAGGTATGTTTAGAGCAACTATGAATGATAAAGGCAAATTATATATTGGAATGTTTAAAGATTAATTTAACACAATTCATAAACCTAAAAAATAAAGATTTCAACTTATTTTTATTAATAAGAAGTCACCTATGCCTTCTTGTTAACTAGCTCCTCAATTTAGTATGGATTCAAGATTTATGGAGTAAATTAGATTGGGGACTGAACGGTATATTTTAGATTGGCATAAAATAAGGAAAACGTATTTTCCAAATTTCAGATTAACGTTTGAGCGTAAAATGAGATTTAAATTGTTTCCTGACATCTGAATTTGGTTCTGTATATTCAACTATAAACCAATAATCATCACTAGGCATCGTAACTCCATTATAAATTCCTTTCCATCCTTCTCCAGACGGATTAAGTTCTTTTAAAAGTTTCCCAAATCTGTTAAAGATAAAAATTCTTGCCGATGCCAAATAATTTATAGGCCTAGTAGGTGCAACAATGTTCCAAGTATCATTATAACCATCATTATTTGGGGTAAAAAATTTAGGATAACCCATAACCACTATAGTATCATCACTTTCAATACAACCTCTTTTATCTCTCACTTTTACATTATGCTCTCCAATAGACACATTATCGAAAAATGGTTCATCTTGCCATGGGTTATCGTCAAGCTGATATTCAAAATCTCCAGAAGACATAGTACGAACTTGAATTGTTGGGTTTTCAGAGAAAGCTGCTGTAATAACTTCAGCTTCAAATTCAGGCTGGTACAATGGGATAACCTCAGTTACCTCCGTGCTACTGCATCCTGTTAGATTATTTTGTACAACAACCTCATAACTACCGCCTTCAATTGGACTATATGATCCTTGGCTTGCTCCTGATATTTCGAGCCCATTTAACAACCATCTAAAATTATACATAGTTGGATTAAGACCGGTATCTATTATAGTTGGAAACGCTAAATCGCCATTTTGCTCAAAACATAAAAAATATTCTTCTTGTAATGAAAACGAAGGGTTATCATTTACGGTTATAGTTAGATTAAATGTAGATGGACAAAATCCAGCATCTGGAATAAACGTATAGGTTTTGGTTACTGTGTTGTTCAAATCTGGACTCCAAGTTCCGGGAATACCGTTTAAAGATATTGTGGGTAATGGAGCTAAGGTTTCCCCATTACAAATTGGAAGTACTGGATTAAAAACTGGCGCTTGATTAGGATTAACAGTAATTGTCATCATTTGATTAATAGCACATTGTCCAGAATCTGGAGTAAATGTATACGGAGTAGTTAACGTATTATCCAATGCTGGACTCCATGTACCTGTTATGCCTTCATTAGAGGTAATTGGTAATGGATTTAACACATCGTCAATACAAATAGGAGTTACTTGATTAAATGTTGGGGTGACTGGTAGGTTTATGGTAATAATTATTGGTAATATCTCTGCACATTCACTAGCAGCTGGAGTGAAAATATAGGTGTTTGTAACCATATCACTTATTGTTGATGGGGACCAGGTTCCTGATATCAAATTATCCGATATTAACGGTAACATCGGTACCAAATCACCTTCACAAAATGTTGCTGTTTGAACTCCTGAAAATATAGGAGTCACTCGTGGGTTTATGGTAATACTTATCGGTAATATTTCTGCACATTCACTAGCAGCTGGAGTGAAAATATAGGTGTCTGAAACTACATTACTTATTACCGATGGGGACCAAGTTCCCGATATCAAATTATCCGATATTAATGGTAAGGTAGGTACCGTGTCGCCTTCACAAAACGCTGCTGTTTGAACTCCTGAAAATATAGGAGTCACTCGCGAGTTTATTGTAATATTTATCGGTAATGTTTCTGCACATTCACTAGTAGCTGGAGTGAAAATATAGGTATCTGAAACTATATTACTTATTGCCGATGGGGACCAGGTTCCCGATATCGAATTATCGGATATTAACGGTAACGTAGGTACCGTGTCGCCTTCACAAAATGTTGCTGTTTGAACTCCTGAAAATAAAGGAGTCAAGGCCGGTGTAACAGTTACCACATAAATCTCTGAAAGTGTGTTACATCGATCGTTATTTACGGTAAAAATAGATTCAGAAACTTTAGTCCTGTAATAACTTGTATTTGTAATACCTGATAAACTTATGCTGGGATTGGTTTCTCCAACAATATCTACCCAGTTAGTTCCATCAGAGCTTTCTTGCCATTGATAAAAACGTGACGTAAAAACGGGGTTAGCAGGAATAATAGCCGTTAAAGTTGTAGGATATGGTGTTTGGTTTCCACAGATAGTAACACCGATATTGTTTTCAGCATCAAGGACTTCTGTTAAATCACCACAACTTTTAAAAACAATATCATCAATTGCTAAATCATTACCACAACCTCCTTGTCCATTATTTATCATCTTTAAAATCACAGTGTCTTGGCCTGCTGAAGTTTGAAAAACTAAACCATATTGCCGCCAAGTAGGTGATACTGAACCAAAAATATTTCCAGTATCACCGCTTGCTAAAACAAGCCCCGTAAGATCCGTAATTTCAAAATTTACGTTCACAGGTATTCCCGAGCCACCGCAAAGTGAACTTGGCAATAGATTTATTAACCATGAAGAAAATTCGTAGGTGGTAGCTTCACAAAGCCCATTTATAGTTGTTCTATAAAACTCACCTGACGTAAATTCAGCATTTACAACTAACATTCTGCCATTTGCATCATCTATTGTGTGATCTACAATATTATGCCATCCAAACCAATTCGTATTACTAGAAACATTGTAAAAACCATCATCAGGAGCTGTACTGCGATATGTATATGATGTAGTTCCGGGCGGTAGCAACGGAATTGTTCCTCCTGTCCCAAAAGTTTCCATAAAAATAGGATCCCCTGAATTTCCACTACAAAAACCTAATTGGGCTTGACTATTTTGAGTAAACAAACAAACAAAAACGATTGATATAAAAACAATTTTTTTATTGATAATAGTAAGTTTTAATTATTGATTAATCGCAATTGAATAATAATAGAAATGTAATAATAATAAAAATAATAGGTTTAATAAGAAAAGTAAACCCATACATAACCCATACATAATAAAGTAAATAGTATGTACAAAAGTGTTTACTGCATCCATAATTTGTAAACCATTTAATCATAAACTGGTTAAAGATTCATAGCTTAATAAGGAGTGAAT